>WNFL01396690.1_pt1 | contig 12573 bp, 10 predicted proteins | sample 5400361 | NCBI WGS metagenome assembly WNFL01 (sample SAMN13153351, study PRJNA577476) | soil metagenome | isolation source: 40 cm soil on Douglas fir-dominated hillslope | place: USA:California | collected 2013-09-17
ATCTCCTGCAGATGCCGGCGAATCGCCTCGAAGCCGGCCTGGTAGATCTGTTGGCCGACCATCGCAGTGAGCTCCGCCGCTTCAGCGGGCCGCGCGGTGAAGCGCGACTCCCAATGCCAAAACGTGCGGTCACCGTCGGTGACCGGCAGCAACCGGACATGCGCGACGTAGTTGAACATCGGAATCGGCGTATCGAGCAGGCAATAGCTGAAGGTCTGTTCGAGATCGGAGAGCGCCAATAATTGCTCGCGCAGTTCCGAGCCGTCCTTCAGTTTGAAGCGGCGCACGCAGCCGATGCGGTCCGCGGCCTGCGCGCGCTCGATCGTGCTGGTCGCGACCGCGGGATGCCAGCGGTCATGGCCGTTGAAATCGCGCAGCACATTCCAGACCACGCCGGTCGGAGCGTCGAGGATTGTGCTCTTGACAATGTGCGGCACGCCTTCAGCCTCCGAACACGCGCTTGAGTGCATCGAAGCCGCCCTGAAACACGCCCGCTCCGATCGTGTTGACGAGTTCGGTCTCGCGCTCGGGCGCGCAGTCGAATTCAGCCGACCACTCCAGAAAGGTCTTGTCGCCGTCAGTAACAGGCGTCAGGCGCAAGGTCGCGACGTAGTTCTCAACGCCCATGGGCGATTCGAGAATCGAATAGGTGCAGAACATGTCGTAGTCGGAGAGGCCGAGCAGCTTTTCACGAATGCGGTCGCCATTGCGCAAGGTGAAATCGCGCACGCAGCCGATCTTGTCCGCCGGCTCGCCGCCCTCGATGCGGCTCTCGGCGATCGCCGGGTGCTGCCAGTTCGGCAGGCCGTTGAAGTCACGCACCCGTGCCCAGACCCGATCGTTGCGGACATTGACGACGGTCGAAACATAGACCCGAGCCATGGCGCGCCCTCAGCTCTTCTTGCCCGGGCGTGAAGGCGGTGCCTCGCCTTGCGGTGAAGCAGCCGGTTTGGGCTCGCTCTCTTTCTTTGGCCCAGCCTCCTTGCGGATACCCTGCATGTCGCGTGCTTCGCGAATAAGGCCCGGCAGCTTTGACAGACTGCCGCCTTCGACGCCGATGTCGGCGAGGATCGAGTCAATCAGCGGCGCCTGAACCCGGTAGCGCAGGGCCGAATCGATCACTTCGTCGGTTGCGCTGCGTGCGCTCCCGTTGCCTCCGTTACCGCCCGCCAGGCCGTCTACATGCAGGATGCGGATGCCCTCGATCTTCTCCATCGGCTTGACGCTCTCGCGCACGATGCCCTCGATGCGATCGAGCAGCTTGCGGCGGAACAGGGAGTAGCGCGCCTGGTCGGTGAGCACGTTTTCGGCCTCGTTGAGCAGCTTCTGTCCTTCGGCTTCGACCGCCGTGCGCACCCGTTCGGCCTCGGCGCCGATGCGCTTCTCCTCGGCTTCCTTCTCGGCGATCAGCACCTCGATCGTCTTGCGCCGCTTGGCGATCTCGCTGTCGCGCACGGTGACGACGCGTTCGGCCGCCTCGGTCGCCCGCGCCTTGGCGTTCTCGGCTTCCGCCTGCGCGGCCGAATGTTCGAGCGATTTCTGATAGAGAAAAATCGCCTTCTCCATCAGCGCCGTCTCGACCTCCTTCTCGCGATTGACCTCCAGCTTGCGCAAATCCCGCTCGCGACCGATGCGGGCCTCGTCGAGGCCACGGTCAGACGCGATGCGCGCGCGCTGGACTTCCTCGTTCGCGGCAATCTCGGCTTCCTGCAAGGCCTGGACGCGCGCGACTTCGAGCTGCTCGATCACGCGCCGACGCTCCATCCGAGCGGCCTCGAGCGCCTGCTCCTTGGATACTTCGGTGGTCTCGACGTCGCGACGGGCGACGATCTCGGCCTGCTTGAGTTGCCGATCGGCGTCGATCCGCTCGGAGCGCTTCGCCGACAGCGCGATGACCCGATCCTCGTCGGCGATTTCGACCGTTCGCTTCTGGTCGATGTTGAGCACTTCGCGCTTCTTGCTGGAGGCAATACGCTCAGCCTCCAGCGCCAGTTCGACGCTGATGCGCTGACGCTCGATCGCGTCGCGCCGCTTCAGTTCGGCCGCCTCGATCGACTCTGCACGTTCGATGTCCTGCTCCTTGGTCTCCTGGTCGCTCAAAATGCGGGCGAGGGCGATGTTCTTTTCCTGGGCGATCCGCGCCGCCTCAATGGCCTGGCGCGAGGCGATGTCGGCTTCCTCGACCGCGCGATAACGTGCGATTTCCAGCGCCCGGATGCGTTCCTCCTGCGCGATGCGCGTGGTTTCGGTCGCTTCGCGCGCTGCGATGCCGGCGACTTCGAGCGCCTGATTGCGGTCGATCTCCAATTTGCGGGTGCTCTGCTCGGCGGCGATGCGGTTTGAGGAGAGGGCGCGTTCGCGCGCAATGCGCGCGGCTTCCACCGCCTGCTGCGCGGCGATCTCGGCTTCCTGGATAGCGCGGACCTGCTGGATCTCGAGCGAGCGGGTCTGCTCGTCGGAGGCGATCCGTTCGGCGTTGACCACGCTCGTCTGCGCGATCCGTGCCTTCTCGGTCGCTTCCTTGGCGGCAATCTCGGCTTCGTCTACCGCCCGGGCTGGATGCGAGCCTTCTCGATGAATTCGCGCGCCTGGATCTCGGCTTCCTCGACCGTGCGGCCGCGCTCGATTTCCTTCTGCCGAACCTCCCGTTCAGAGGCAATGCGGGCGGTGTCGACCGAGCGCTGGTTGGCGATACGCGCCTTCTCAATTTCCTCGCGCGCGAGGATTTCCTTTTCTTCAACCGCCTGCGTGCGCTCGATTTCCTTCTGCCGGGTTTCGCGTTCGGAGGCGATGCGGGCTTCCGTGATAGCCTGCTCGTTGGCGATGCGCGCCTTTTCGATGGTCTCGCGCGCCGAGATTTGCGCTTGTTCGGCTTCGGTCTCGCGCAACGCACGTTCGCGCGCCACCTCGGTCCGTTGCAAGGCGCGGCGAACCTCGATGTCGCGCTCCTGCTCCAGGCGCGCTGTCTCGCTCTGGCGTTCGATGTCGAGCGCCTGTCGTTCGGCTTCGAGGTTGCGGGTGCGGATCCTGATCATCGAATCCTGTTCGATGTCGTTACGCAGTTTGCGCTTGGCCTCGATGTCTTCCATCAGCCGGGTCAGGCCTTCCGCGTCGAAGCGGTTGGATGGGTTGAAGAATTCGAGGTCGGTCTGATCGAGGTCGGTGATCGCGACCGATTCCAGCTCGAGGCCGTTTTGGGCCAGGGCCTCGGCGGCAGCGGCTTTGACGCGCGCAACGTATTCGCCGCGCTTTTCGTGCATCTGCTCCATCGTCATTTCCGAGGCAACGGAGCGCATTGCGGAGACGAACTTGCCGGCGAGCAGCGCATGCAGCCGTTCCGGCTCCAGCGTTCGCCGGCCGAGGGTCGCTGCGGCGATCGAGACCGCTTCGCGCGTCGGTTGCACTCGCACGTAGAAATCGGCTTCGATGTCGATGCGCATGCGATCCCGGGTGATGACGGCGTCCTGCTTCGACCGAATGATCGGCATCGGCAGCACATTCATATTGACCGGCGTGAAGTCGTGAATGAACGGGAGCACGAAGGCGCCGCCGTTGATCACCACCTGTTCGCCGAGGAAGCCGGTGCGTACAAACGACACTTCCTTGGAGGATCGGTGATAAAGCCAGTTCACGATGTAGACCGCCACGACGATCACGATCAACGCGACGATCAGCCATAGGATCAATTCGCCAACAAAGATTCCAGACATGGTGCCAACCTCCCGTAACCGGCGCTCAACGCCCGCCGATCGCCTTGAATTTTCGAACCTGCTCCGTCAGCGCCCGCTCCACCGGAAGCCGCTCCATCGACGACGCTCCGTAGAAGCCGTGACACTTGTGCGTTTGTTTCATGATGAATGCGGCGTCCGCCGGCTCGGCCACCGGCCCGCCATGCGCCAGCACCAGAATTTCGGGATTGACGTCCAAGGCCGCCGTCGCCCAGGCGTCGATACGGACCGGACAGTCCTCGAGTTTCAGCGCGGTCTGCGCGCCGATCGCGCCGCCGGTGGTCAGGCCGAGATGGCAGACGATGATATCTGCGCCGACCTCCGCCATCGCCTTGGCATCGGCGTCATTGAACACGTAGGGGGTGGTCAGCATATTCTTGGCGCGCGCCTTGGCGATCATCTCGACCTCCAGCGCGTAGGACATGCCGGTCTCTTCGAGATTTGCGCGGAAGACACCGTCGATCAGGCCGACGGTCGGAAAATTCTGTACCCCCGCAAAGCCGAGCGCCTTCAGCTGATCGAGGAAAATATCCATGTCGCGAAAGGGATCGGTGCCGTTTACGCCCGCAAGCACCGGCGTGTTCTTGATGACGGGCAAGACTTCGCCCGCCATTTCGACAACGATCGCGTTGGCGTCGCCGTAAGGCATCAGCCCAGCGAGCGAGCCCCGCCCGGCCATCCGGTAGCGGCCCGAATTATAAATGACGATCAGGTCGATGCCGCCGGCTTCCTCGCACTTGGCGGAGAGCCCGGTTCCGGCGCCGCCACCGATGATCGGTTCGCCGCGCGCGACCATGGCGCGGAATTTCTTCAAAAGCTCGGCGCGTTCAAATCGGGGCATCGATCACCTCGTCATCCGCCGGCGCGTGCCCGGGCGTCCGATCAGGGAGCGGAACGCGGCGACGATTGCCGCTCCGAATTCGGGTTCGTTGATGTTGCGTTTGAGCCGGATGAGCTGCCGGTTGCTGGTCTGGCGCACCGTCTGATCGAGCGCGCGGAACAGCGCGGCGTCGGCTTCGGGGTCCCAGAAGGGTTGCCCCGGCGCGTCGAGCGCGGAGACACCGCCTTCAGGCAGAAAGAACCGAACCGGCCCATCCATCGCGTTGAGGCGCTCGCCGACCCAGCGGCCGATGCGCTCATTCTCTTTGGCGGTTGTGCGCATCAGCGTGACCTGCGGATTGTGAACGTGCAGCTTGCGGCCACGGTAGCGCTCGGGGACCGTGTCGGGCGCTCCGAAATTGACCATGTCGAGCGCGCCGACCGAGCCGACGTAAGGGGCGCGGGTTCGAATCATGGCGCCGAACCGATCCTCGGTCGCCGGGAACACGCCGCCCATCAGCAGGTCGCAGACTTCCGTGGTCGTCAGGTCGATCACTCCCGCCAGGAGACCGGAATCGACCAGCTTCTCCATCGAGCGGCCGCCGACGCCGGTGGCATGGAAGACGAGGCACTCGTAATCACCGCGCAGCGCAGCCGCGATCTGCTGCACGGCGGGCGTTGTGACGCCGAACATCGTCAGGCCGACCGCCGGCAGATTGGCACTCAGCTCGCGCGCGTTCGCGGCGCGCGCATCGAGCCGGGCCTTCACCATGCCGACCAGCGCGTTGGCGCCGTTGGCGAGCACCTGGCGCGAGATCGAGTTCAGCCCCTGCACGTCGGTGACCGAATACATCATGGTGATGTCGGCGGGTCCGACATAGGGCGCGACATCGCCCGAGGCGACCGAGGAGATGATGAGCTTGGGCACGCCGATCGGCAGCGCGCGCATGCCGGGTGCCACCAGCGAAGCGCCGCCTGAACCGCCGGCGGAAATCACGCCGGCGATGTCGGCCTGGCGGCGCAGCCAGTTGGCGAAGGCCTCAGCCATTGCAGTCACCGAGGTACCGCGATCCGGACCGAACACGGCGCCGCCGCCGCGCGCGTGGTTGAGCGCTATTTCCTGGGCGGAGACGTCGCAAGACGAGAGCTTGCCACCGGTCGAGACGTCGACGAGGCGCGCACGCAGCCCGCTGCCGCCAACGATGTCGCGTATGAATCTGAGTTCCTCGCCCTTCGTATCCAGCGTGCCGACGACGAGCACGGTGGGCGGTCCGGAGCTTCGCGCCACTTCCGCGTCGCGTCGCGGGCGCGCGGCCTCCTGCAGCCTCAACGCGCCGGCCGAGAGCGTCCGCGCGCCAGACTCGATGCGCGCGATCGGCACGGGCTGCGACCAGCGAGTCGGCGGCGTCGGATTGGAAATATAGACGCGGGTCGGCGCCAAACTCGGCGAGCGCGGGGAGGCTGAGCGTGCCGCGACGTCGTCTTTCACCTGCGCATCGAACTCCGGCGCGGCTTGCGAATGACGTCCGACCCCGAGCAGGCGCTGTTGCAGATCGCGGTCGGAGGCAAGCCGCGCGGATTCGATGAGGCGGTTGACGCGGCCGTTGACCATGATTGCGACGTTCTTGGAGACCGCCGTGGCCACCCCGATGTTCTGCTCGATGACGAGCACCGAAATGTCACCTTCCTCGCCGAGGCGAACCAGCATCTCCTCGACCTGTGCGACGATGACAGGCGCGAGCCCTTCGGTGGGCTCGTCCATGATCAGGAGACGCGGATTGGTCACCAACGCACGCGCAATCGCCAACATTTGCTGCTCGCCGCCGGAGAGCTGGCCACCGCCATTGTTCTTGCGCTCGGCGAGGCGCGGGAATGTGTCGTAGATGCGCTCGACGGTCCAGGCGCCGCGCCGCATGCCCGCGATCATGCGCAAGTGCTCGTCGACAGTGAGAGAGCGCCACAGGCGCCGCCCTTGCGGCACGTAACCGACACCAAGCCGGGCGACCTGTGCAGGTTGCAACGACAACAGCTCCTCGCCGCGCATCCGGACCGAGCCGCCGGTCGCGCGCACCAGCCCCATGATTGTCTTGCAGAGCGTGGTCTTGCCCATGCCGTTACGACCAACGACGGAAAGTACTCCGGCGTCGAGCGTAAGGTCGACGCCCTGCAGGGCGTGCGAGCGGCCGTAATAGACGTCGAGACCCCTGACCTCGAGGATCGGTGCGGCGCGGCGCGCATCAGCCATGGCCGCCTCCCAGATAAAGCTCCTGCACCTCGGGATCGGACTCGATTTCCTGCGGCGGCCCTTCCTTGAAGATGCGGCCGTTGTGCATCATCGTCACGCTCTCGACGACGCGCAGCGCGACGTCCATATCGTGCTCGATGATGATGTAGCCGATGTGGCCGGGCAGCGCCGTCAGGATGTTCACCAGTTCACCGCGCTCGGTCGGCGACAGGCCGGCGGCCGGTTCGTCGAACAGGATGAAGCGCGGCGCCCCGGCGAGCGCGAGCGCGATTTCCAGCTGGCGCTGCTGACCGTGGGCGAGTTCGGCGACGCGGCGCTCCCTCACCGCGGTCAGATGCACCGCCTGGACCAGATCGTCGGCCGATTGCATCAGCGCATCATCGCTTCGCGGCCGGAACGGCGAGAAGCGGCTGCGCGAAACGCCGCAACAGGCAAGGTAGACGTTGTCGTGAACGGTGAGTCCCGGAAACAGGGCGGAAATCTGATAGGTGCGCCGAAGACCGCGGCGGATGCGCTCGAACGGCGGAAAGTTGGTGACGTCCTCGCCAAAAAATCTGATCGTGCCGGAGGTCGGCGGATAATCGCCAGTGATGCAATTGAAGAGCGTGGTCTTCCCGGCGCCGTTGGAGCCGAGCACCGCGCGCCGCTCGCCCGGGCGTACCGTAAGCGTGACGTCGGTCAGCGCCGCGAGCGCACCGAAAAGCCGCGTCACCCCGCGCAATTCAAGCGCGGCTCCGGCGCCGACGACTGAAAGGCGATGCGCGACGCTATCCATGGCGGTCTCCGCCCGGCTGCAGCTGTCCTGCCTCGCCCCGGCGGCGCCAACGCTCCCAAAGCCCGACGATGCCGTCCGGGGAAAACAGAACGATGACAAGAAAGCCCAGACCGATCAGCAGGCGGAAGCGATTGCCGTCGAGCCCAATCGCGACCAGAAAATCGAGGGTGAACGTGCGCAGCAGGACAAAAATCAGGGCGCCGATGAATGGACCGATCGGACGCGTGACGCCGCCGACGACAGCGATGATGAGAATGTCGATCGCCCGTTCGACCCCGACCGAACCCGGCGAGATCTGCCGGTAGTTCCAGACCTGCAAAACGCCGCCGAGCGCAGCCACAAAGGAGGCGAACGCATAGGCGGCGACGCGGTGCGCGTTGACGTTGAACCCGAGCGCCGCCATGCGGCGCGGATTGTCGCGCACGCCTTGCAAGGCTAATCCGAAGGGGGCGCGCGAGAGATAGCCGACCGCGCCGAAACAGAGCGCCGCTACTAGGAGTATCACATAGTAGAATGGGATGTCCGCGCGCCAGTCGACGCCCCAGAAATGCGGCGTGACGACGCTGTTGATGCCGGTGTGGCCGTTGAAAATGACCCAATTCTGGTTGGTGAAGTAATAGAAAGCCGATGCGATCGCCAGCGTGATCATGATCGTATAGATGCCCTCGGTGCGTACCGCGAGCGCCCCGCCGATCGTGCCGAACAACGTCGCCAAAGCGAGCGCCATCGGCGTCGCGAGCCACCAGGGCCATCCGAGGCTGATGTTGGCGTTGCCGCTGGCGCCGAGAACCGCCGTCATGTAGCCGGCAAGGCCCGCGATCGTCAGCTGCATCAAACTGACCATGCCGCCGTAACCGGCCAGGAACATCAGGCTTAGCGCAACGGTGCCGAGAATCAGGGTGGTGCCGAAAATCTCGATGAGGAAGAACCCGTTGGCAATGAGCGGCATGACGATCAGGACGAAGGCGACGACCCAAGCGGCGGGATTACCGAAATCCGCCCGGGCGAGACCGGTCAAGGGCGTCGCCGCGGCCGGTTCGGGCTGAAGTCGCGTGTCCTGCGTTATCGACATGGCTAGCGGCCCGCCAGCAGGCCCTGCGGCCGAACGGCCAGCACGAGCACCATGATCAGAAACGTCACCACGATGGCGTAGGTCGGAATGTAGACCGAGCCGAGCTGCTCGGCGAGGCCGACGATCAGAGCGCCGAGCGCCGCACCGGGGATCGATCCCATGCCACCGATGATGACGACGACCAGCGAGGCGAGCAGGAAGCGGATGTCTTCGCCCGGCGAGATTGACTGAAATGTGGCGCCGACGACGCCGGCCATGCCCGCGAGACCGGCGCCGAGGGCGAAGACCAGGACGAACACCAGCTGAATGCGCACGCCCATTGCCGCCAGAATGTCGCGATCATCGACGCCGGCGCGCACGATCATGCCGATGCGCGTGCGATTGAGGCCGAGCCACATGGCAACACCGATGATGATGGACGCGACGAAGATGACCAGGCGTCCCATCGGGTATTGCAGATAGACCGCCTCGCCCGAAGACTTGACGGCGGTGACGAACGGCAATTCGATCGGGCCAACCAGCGCGCGCGGCGTCTGGATCTGATAGAAGTCGCCGCCGAAGGCCCACAACATCAGGTCAGCAAACACGATCGACAATCCGATCGTCACCATGGTCTGGCGCAGGTCCTGACCCTCGATGGGGCGGAAGATAAGGACTTGCATGGCGACGCCGACCAGCGCGACAATGATGAACGCGGCGACGAAGCTCAGCATCCAGGAGCCAGTCGCCACGCTGACCGCGTAGCCGACGTAGCCGCCGAACAGATAAAGCGAGCCGTGCGCGAGATTGACGTTGCGCATCAGCCCGAAGATGAGGGTGAAACCGCTCGCAACGAGGAAATACAGGCCGCCGAGCGTGATGCCGTTGAAGACGGCACTAAGGAACACCTTCTTCCTGCCGAAGGTGTCCTCCAGACCTTGCGGCCATGTCGCGAAAATCAACCACAGCGCCGCCGCGACTGCGATCAGAATGGCGAATGCCCACAGCGGATGGCGTTCGATGAATTTTGTCATGAGCGCCGCCCGCGGTCTATCAGCGCCGGGGCGCGGCCGGCCGGGGCGCGGCCGGCCGGGGCGCGGCCGGCCGGCCGGCCTGCGCCGGCCGGGGCGCGACGATGGGCTGAAGCATTCGACGCCATGTCGGTCCTTGTCCTCCCCTGGCGCGACCGTCGTTCACCGTCCGCATCCGCCGCCATCCTATCGGTCTGTGCGGCCCGGACTTGATCGTCAGTATCCTTTCGCGCGCTCGCCTGCTCGGTCAGGCCCTCAGGACCTTGGCGGCACGCCGATAGTCCGTTGGCGCCATGCCGACATTGGCGGCGAAGAAGTGCGTGAATCCGCTCTGCGACGAAAAGCCGAGATCGAAGCCGATGTCGGCGATCGACGCTTCGGTGGTCACCAGCGAGTCCAGCGCTCTTTCCATCAGCAGCGTGTTGACGTAGAGGTGCGGCGTGACGCCGGTCTGGGTGCGAAAAAGCTTGTAGAAATGCGGACGCGAAAGCCCTGCCTCGCGCGCGATCGCATCGAACTCGATCTCGGCGCCGACGCCTTGCGCCAGCAGCTTGATCGACTTGCGCACGCGAAAGTCGGTGACCGCGGCGCCGGCACGACCGTCCCGCGAGGCGTCCGCCTGGCGCCAGCTCTCTTCGTGGCAAGCGTCGATCAGGCTGCGCAGCTCTCCGTCGAGACCCTTGAGCGAGGGAGCGCCGCAAATCATCGCCGCCGCTTGCCGGACATTCCGGTCCAATGTCGCGGTGCGCTTGAATGTCGTGCATCCGAAACGCAGACCACGGACGCCAGCGAACCACTCGGCGTTGACGTAGAGAACAAGGAAGAGCGCTCCGTCCGTCAAATCTTTCGGCAGGAAATTGTGCGGCTCCCAGGGATTGACCGCGACGACGGTATCTTCGCGCAGCGGGCTCGGCTGCTCGAGCACTTCCACGCAGCCCGGCGCGCCGCCAATGTGGAAAATCAAATGCCCTTCGCGGTGCGCGTGCACGTTGAAGGGACGATTGAGCTGATACACCGTCGCGCGGCCGAAATGGCCGTGAAAGACAGCAAGAGCCCGGCTCACGCATTCCTCCCGCGAATTGTGCCTTATTGTTACTTATAAGGTTGATCATTCGTGGGGAGAATGCAAGCGCGCGTTCGAGAACCGCTCGAACGTCGGCATTTGGCGAATGGGCGGCCGACCCCGAGGGCGCCGGCCGCCCGCTTTGTTTCAGTACTTCTTGCACTCGGGAACCGTGCGGCTTGGCAGGCCTATCTTGGCGAATACCGCCGGGTCGTAGCCGAGCGTCTGGTTCACGTTCGGTATGACCTTCACCACCTTGCTGAACAAGGCGCCCTTGCCGTCGTCGACGACTTCGGTGACGAAATTGGTGCCGATCGCCTGACGGTTGGAGTCGAGCTTAATTTTCCCGTTGGGCGCATCGATTTCAATTGAAGCCAGCGCGGCCTTCAGCTTGGACTGATTGTCGCTGAGATCGCCGTTCACTTTCCTGAGCGCGAGAATCAACGCCATCGTCGAGCCATAATAATTGGTCGCAAGCAGGGATGGGCTCGGGAAGCGCTTCTCCGGCGGGAAAGCCGCCTGATAGTCTTTCACGAAAGCCTGCCATGCCGGATCTTCCCAAGTGTCGGCCTGGCCGCTGGCGGCGATCGTGCCGATCAGCGCGTTCTTGGCGTTGCCCTTGGCCGAAAGGATGGTCTGGTCGACCATGATGGAGCCGCCGAGCAGATGCGCCTTGCCGCCGGACTGCTGGTATTGATTGAGGAAGTTGACGGCGTCCGCGCCGCCAAGCCCTAGATAAATCGCGTCGACGTCGTCTGGCAGCGCGGCGATGACCGAGGCAAAATCCTTGGTTCCGAGCGGGACCCATTGCCGACTGGTGACCTTACCGCCGGCGCCGCAGAATTCGAGCACCAGCCCGAAAACCTGAGTGTAGATGAAGGAGTAGTCCTCGCCCACCGTGGCGATCTTCCGATAGCCTTTAGTGTCATAGGCATATTTGCCTAGGCCGACCTGCCACTGAGCACCATCCATGTTGTAGCGGAAGAAGTTCGGCGCCGGATCGACATAGGTTGTTTCCTGCGCACCCGACGAGGCGTTGATGAACGTCAATTCCGGGTGCGTCTTGGCGAAATTCTTGACCGCGATCCCTTCGTCGCCTGACAGCGGCGAAAGCAAAATCTGTACCTTGTCCTGCTCGATCAATTTGCGAACGGCGCGCACCGCGGAGTCGGGCGTCGCGTCGGTGGAGGCGACAACGAATTCGAGTTGCTTGTTGCCTATGCTCTTGCCGAATTTGTTCAATGCGGTCTGATGGCCGCGCATGCCGTCCTCGCCGAGCACCGTGTAAGTGCCCTCCAAGGTCGCCGTAACGCCAATTTTGATTTTCTCCTGAGCGAAAGCCGCGCCCGACATAAACAGGCTCGCCAGCGCGGCAAGACACAAACTGCCCTTCAACATGGAAGTCCTCCCATTCGCGTTTTTGTCGACGTTCATTGCGCGGAGACTTGCACCGAATTGAACGCGCTCCGATCCGATCCCGCGCTTCTGCAGAAAGCGAATACTGCAGAAAGCGAATACTGCGCATCGCCCGGCCGCGAGGATGCAGGGTTACTTGACCGTTAGTCTCATTTTTTGTGCTGCGACGCAGCGAGAAATCGCGGACGCAGGGATCATACTCCCAGAGGGTCATCCGCGGCAGCGCAAAAATTCGCTGCGGCGATTTTCCGGCAAAGGACGAAACAAGAGACAATCGCCGACCAATGTCCTTATTGGAGCGCTGAAGCTTATCTGCCGGGGCATACACTAGCGAGCGTCCCTTGCACCATTCTATTGATTCTTCTTTGCTTTTTCCCACTCGCTTTCGAAGCTCGCGCAGAGATCGGATTGGCGTCCTATTACAGTTACGGCAACCGAGGCGAGC
>WNFL01093142.1_pt3 | contig 12570 bp, 10 predicted proteins | sample 5400361 | NCBI WGS metagenome assembly WNFL01 (sample SAMN13153351, study PRJNA577476) | soil metagenome | isolation source: 40 cm soil on Douglas fir-dominated hillslope | place: USA:California | collected 2013-09-17
CATAACTGATAATTTCTCGCTCCATGCGCTATTTCAAGCTGGTCATCGCCTACGACGGCACGGACTTCCACGGGTGGCAGGTCCAAGCGAACAAGCCCACTATTCAGGGCGAAATCATCAATGTGCTGCGCCGCATCACACAGGAAAATGTGCAACTGCACGGCGCGGGCCGCACGGACGCAGGTGTCCACGCGCTCGGGCAAGTCGGCAGCTTTCGCACGCAGTCGGCGCTCTGCGCGGGAGAGTTTCAGCGCGCATTGAACGCCCTTCTGCCGCCAACCATTCGCATCGCTTCTGCCGAGGAGGTCGGCCCAGATTTCAATGCGCGCTGGTCCGCTCGCGGAAAAATCTATCGATATCGTTTGTATCGCGGCAAAGTCGTTCCGCCCATGCTCTGGCGCTACGTGCTGCACTATCCGTTTCCGCTCGACGAAGAGGCTATGCGCGACGCCTCTGCCCGTTTCGTAGGCCTGCACGATTTCGCCTCGTTCGCCGCTTCGACGGGTTCCGAAGACGACGACAAGGAGCGCTCGACGGAACGCGAGATTTATTCGACGGAGTTGGTGCGCTCCCCGGATGGCGAAGAGTTGGTCTTCACCGTACGCGGCCGCTCCTTCCTCCGTTACATGGTGCGAAAAATGGTGGGAACGCTGCTTGATGTCGGACGTGGCAAACTCAAGCCCGATGATATCGACAGCCTCTACGAATTAAAAGACCGCTCAAAATCCGGACCCACCGTCCCACCCCAAGGCCTCTGCATGGTCAGCGTCGAACACGAAGAATCCTTTCGCATCTACAATACTGATTGACGATTTTGGCTTAATCCAAAATCCCGCCTGCCGAGCGACTCTCAGCTAATATACTTAGCTAATGATGTACACTGTCCACCAAGCAAAGACAAATCTCTCGAAACTTCTGCGAAAAGCCGCACGAGGAGAAGAATTCATCATCGCGCGTGGCAAAAAGCCGGTGGCTAGGCTCGTGGCCCTGTCCGCACGCACGAAAGAACGCGTTGCCGGTCGGCTAAAGGGAAGAATCTGGTACACCCCGGATGCGTTCGATCCCCCGACTAGCAAATTAGGTGAATGCAAGTTTCGTAAATCTCGCCTTGCCATGCCAACCAGTCCTAAACCCGATCTTTGTTAAAACTGTTTCGCCTCGGGCCGATCATTTAAATTGAGGGTGGTCCTCGCACCGCTTTATCGATAAAATTTCAGTACTCCCTGGAATGACCGTTGTAGGTAAGAGCTTTTTCTTTGAAAGTGCTCTTGGAAGCTGAGTAGATTCTTATGATTTGGGGTTAGTGACAAAATGGGTTTCAAGATTTCAGCCGGTAAAGTGCTCGCGGTTCTTTTCGCTGCTCTCCTTGTGCTGCTAGGGCGGCCAACCTCCGTCTCTGCTGACAGCGCCGCTTTCGATTTGATCGGACCACGCATCGAAATGAAGGTCACGCGTGGCGGAAAGCCGTTACCTATCGCCGACGTGCCCAATCTGCAGCCGGGAGACCGCTTGTGGATTCACCCCGACTTTCCCGAGGACCAATCTGCCCGCTACATTCTTGTAGTCGCCTTTTTGCGCGGATCCACGAACCCGCCGCCCGAAAATTGGTTCACGCACGTAGACACTTGGAAGAAGCAGGTGCGGCAAGAGGGATTTGTCGTCACAGTTCCACAGGACGCCCAGCAGGCTCTCCTCTTTCTGGCTCCGGAAACCGGGGGAGACTTCAGCACCTTACGTTCTGCCGTGCATGATAAGCCCGGCGTATTCGTCCGAGCATCGCAAGATCTAAATCAAGCCAGTTTGGACCGTACGCGACTCGAGAAATATCTCACCGATGTGCGCGAGATTTCAGACGCCGATCCCAAAGCCCTTCACGAGCGTTCCGTTCTCCTGGCGCGCACGCTCGGAATACGCCTGGATCAGGAATGTTTCCAGAGGCCGGTGGACCAGCAAGCCTCGTGCCTTACGCAGAATACCGGCAACCTTGTTCTTGATGACGGGCACAGCCAGTCGATGGTGGCCGCGCTTACTTCCGGTCCGAACTCTGATTTGATCGGCGCAGTCAGTGCCACACCGCTCGGGGGCGGAGGATTTTACAGCGCGTACGTGGGCGCCGTCGTCGACCTCGCGCGTGTCCTGAGCAACATCCACACCGCGTCGTATCAATACATCCCAGCGCTGGTTCTGCCCAAAAAAGAGCAGATGAACTTAAAGTTGAACAATCCGCCCTCGTTTCGCAAACCGATGTCAGTTATCGTTGTCGGACTGCCCGCGGTAGAGTCGCCACAGCTGCCGCCTCTGCGCACGGTCGACCCAAAACAGGTCTATTGCCTGCAAAAGTCGCCGCTGATATTGCCCGTCGAGGGCGCGCCGCTCGTTTTCTCGGCGGATATTGCGCACGATTTTGTGCTCCATGTGAAAGGTACAAGCGGAGAAGCACTGAATCTTCCGGCGCACGCGGACGCCGCGAGCGGCGGTTTTGTCGTCGACACTCACACTGTGGAAGCGACGAAGCTCGATCCAGAAGTGAGCGGCACATTGCGGGGCTTTTGGGGTTATGAGTCGTTTGACGGCCCAAACTTTCGCCTCAGAACCTCTCGTCCGGCGCATTGGAGCATTCCGCCCGCCGAAGAGAGCGCCCTGATCGTCGGCCGCGAAGACACAATCCACTTGCAAGCACCTGGCGCGGTGTGCGTCAACAATGTAAACGTTCAGGACACGCAGGGCCGCGAAGTAAAAGCAAGTTGGAAGCTCGATAAGCCTGAGGAGCTTGAAATTAAAGTCGCGCTCAAAGATGAAGCCGCGGGGCCGATGAAGCTGAAGCTCCACCAATTTGGCCTGCCCCATCCCGACGAAATGACCTTACAGGCTTATTCCGAAGCGGCGCACCTGGAAAGCTTCGCGATCAATGCTGGCGACGCACAAGGCGTGCTAAAGGGAAGCCGCCTCGATGAAGTGGAACGCTTTGAGCTGAAGGGAATACGTTTCGTTCCCGCAAAGCTGATCCGCGCCAATGAAAAAGATGAACTCCGCCTGGCGGCAAAAGAAGCCACTCCACCGCCGCTTCAGCCGAGTGAGCGCTTGATCGCACGTGTCGCTCTCAAAGATGGCCGTGTGCTTGAGCTTCCAACCGTTGTGGAGTCTCCGCGCCCGAAAGTGACGCTTGTCAGTAAAAGTATTCGCCACGGCGCAGCGCCGTCGGCGATCAGCCTGGGGAGTCAGGACGAACTCCCAATGGATGGACAAATCTCATTTCTTCTCAAAACGGAAATCCCAAGCAGATTTTCGCGCGCAGAGAAGATTGAAATCGCCACGGCGGATGAGTCGTTCAGCACCGTACTCAGCTTCAACGATGCAAGTCTCGTACTGCGCGATTCCGAAAGCCTCGTTGCGACTCTGGAGCCGCTGAAAGCCTTTGGCCCCTCCGCATTTGGTCCGCTTCAGTTTCGACCAGTGGATCCTGATGGTGGCAAAGGAGACTGGCAAGCTCTTGCCGTACTCGTCCGCCTTCCCGTGCTCAAAGAGATTCGCTGTTCAGCAAGCCCCGACAAACCATGCCAATTGAGCGGCAACAATCTCTACCTGATCGACTCCGTAGCCTCCGACCCGCAATTCACCCACACAGCCCCAGTGCCCACAGGCTTCCTCGACGCAACGCTAAGCATCCCGCATCCCGCGGAAACCGGTCTGTACATAAAGCTCCGTGACGACCCCTCAGCGGTAAGCACGGCCACTCTGCCCATTACGCCCGAAGAGTGACGCAGTCGGATCGCAGATATATCGGGAGGGTGAGGAAGATGGCTGTCGTGACGCTGCGGCAGGCGGAGCGGATCGCCTGTTTTCTGGATCGCGAAAGTCGCAAGGCAGTCACGTCGCGTCGCATCCATCTGTACCGGCGCATTCGTTCTCGAAACCAATGAATCTTGTACACCGTCAGATAAAAGGACGGGCTAAAGAGCCGACCCAGGACAGAAATGAAAGGCTGGGAGCCAAGTAACGTTTTTTCCGCGACTCTCGCATTTCTGGTCGCCTTGCTGCCGTGCGCAGCCGGCGCACAGGCCTCAGGCTCACCGATTCCCCACGGCAGTCTAGAACTCATCGCGGAGAATCAATGGATCTCAATCGGACACCCGTTCTATCTAGGGTTGCATTTCCAACTTGAGAGGGGTTGGCACATCTACTGGGTCAATCCCGGCGACTCCGGTGAACCGCCGCGCGTAACGTGGCAGTTGCCACCAGGACTCAGCCCCGGAATGATCGAGTGGCCTGCGCCGCGGCGCCTAGGGACGTCTAGCATTGTAGATTTCGGTTATGAGGACGCGGTGACGCTGATCGTCCCCGTGCATGCCCAGGGCAGCTTGGCGGCCCAGCCGTTAGCGAACCTCGGCGCCGAAATAAGAGTGCTGGTCTGCCGCGAAGTGTGTATCCCGGGCAAGACACAACTCTCGCTTAGCCTTCCCGTCAAATCGCGGCCGCCCGCGCCGGAGATGCGAACCCGCGAATTGTTCGCCGCCGCGCGTAAAGACTTGCCGCGGGCCGTGCCGCAGAATTGGGAATTCAGCGTCGACGACGCAAAAGACTCCTTCGTGCTCGCCGCGAACCTCGGTACCCAAATCACGCAGGTAATCTTCTTCCCCCTTGCCGAGGCCCAGATTGACAATTCAGCCCCACAGACTCTGCAGCCTCTCGACAGTGGATTTCAGCTGACGCTGCGAAAATCGGATCGGCTTCTCAAGCCGGTCGACCGCTTGAAGGGGGTGCTCGTGCTCTCCGGCAATCGCGCCTATTTGATTGATGCGCCTGTCAGCAAGCGTGGCGCGCAGAAGAGGGGCTCCATCGGCGGAATCCAAGAGATACAATCTTCAAAGGAGGGACCACAGAAATGAAGCGCTCAACCCTATACTCAATGCTCGTCGCAGTCGTGATCTGTGCCGCTCCGCTGCTGGTCGCGGCTCCAAAACTCGGCCAGGCGGCGCCGGATTTCACGGCAACGGCTAGCAACGGCAAAACGTTTCGCCTTTCCGATTATCGCGGCAAGTACGTAGTGCTTGAGTGGCACAACAACGGTTGCCCTTACGTGGGCAAGCACTACAAAAGCGGCAACATGCAGCGCCTACAAAAAGAGTGGACCGGGCGGAGCGTCGTCTGGTTCACGATTATCTCTTCGGCCCCGGGCAAACAGGGGTACGTGACCGCGAGCGAAGAGAACGAATACCTGGCGAAAATGCAGGCCGCGCCGACCGCGGCCCTGCTCGACCCCACCGGAGAGATCGGCCATCTTTACGACGCGAAAACGTCTCCGCACATGGTCGTTATCAATCCGCAAGCTGTCGTGATCTACGATGGTGCCATTGACGACAAGCCAACAACCGATCTGAGCGACATTGCTGGAGCGACGAACTATGTGAATCTGGCCCTCGAGCAGGCCATGGCCGGCAAACAGGTGGAAACCCCTGCAACGCGCCCGTACGGCTGTTCGGTAAAGTATTCTGGCTCGACGCACTAGGGCTTGCAAGCTAAGCCTGCTGTGAAGGAATGACCCAGCCAATTCTTACTGTTCCTTGTTGCTCGGGTCAAGCACGCCATTCCGAAAAAAAATACGAAATTGCGTATCGCTCTGCACGTCAGTTTATCGGTCGCTCTGAGAGAAACTTAGAGTGAAGGGCCTACGGCATTGGCTCGTGAACGAGCTGCGGCATTGACTCGCCCGCATTTTTGTACTTTGATTAGGACCGAAATTTAGAGGCGGAGGGGAATTATGCGCGTGGAACGCCGATTATTTCTTCGCTCATCCGCCGCCCTCCTGGGAGCCGGTATGCTTGGCCCAGGTCATGGTCATGCCGAGCGGAACCATCCGCACCACGTCCATGCGGCATCGCGCATGACGGATTGCGCCAACCACTTTCTCGCCGCGCTCGATTCTAAACAGCGCGCCAAGACGATGATCCCTTTCGAAAGCGACGAGCGCCTGAACTGGCACTTCATCCCGAAGGAACGCAAGGGCCTGCCGCTGCGGGAGATGACGCCCTATCAGAAGCATCTCGCCAGCGCCCTGCTGGCTGCCGGGCTGAGCCAAGCGGGCTACATCAAAGCCGTGACGATCATGAGCTTGGAAGACGTGCTCAAGATCATAGAGAACGACAGCGGCGAGAACCGCAACCCGGAGAGATATTACTTCTCGGTATTCGGCGCTCCGTCAGACGGCGGAACGTGGGGCTACCGCGTCGAGGGCCACCATTTTAGCCAGAACTATACGGTGGTGAATGGCAACGTTATCGACGGCCCGAGCTTTTTCGGCGCCAATCCGGCCGAAGTCCAGGAAGGACCGCGCAAGGGCCTGCGCACTCTGGCTGGGGAAGAGGATCTTGGCATCGAACTAATCCATACGCTCGACGAACAACAGCAGAAGGTGGCAATCGTGGATCCAACCGCCTACAAGGACATCCTGACCGCGGCCAGCAGGAAGGCGGCGCTCGACGGCCAGCCGTCTGGCCTCGCTGCTTCTAAGATGAACGCCAATCAGTTCGACGCCCTCATGGCCCTTATGGAAGAGTACGCGCGCAACGTGCCAGACGAGTTGGCCGAAGGCCGCGTCGCGCAGATAAACAAAGCCGGTCGGGATATCCACTTCGCCTGGTCGGGCGGAATCAACCGCGGCGACCCGCACTACTACCGCGTTCAGACAGCGTCTTTCCTGATCGAATTAGACGACACGCAAGATGACGCCAACCACATCCACTCTGTGTGGCGGGACTTCACAGGGGACTTTGGCGCGGACCTGCTCCATCAGCATTACCAGGCAAGCCACCGGAAGAAATAGAACTGCGTGAGTCCGGCTGTGTGACCCGCATCGGAAATTGAGCCGTTAGCCTTGGCTCGCGTCCATACGCGCTCTTCACTGTTTTCAGATAGAATCCGTCTATGGCCGCAACAGCCATTTCGGTCGATACGCTCCCCTCGATAAATCCCGCCACCGGCCAAACCCTCGGCTATTTTGAAAAAACTCCGCCTTCGCGTTTGCCGCAACTGGTGCAGCGTGCGCGGACGGCGCAAACAGTTTGGGCTCGCGTTCCAATCCGAGAGCGCTGCGCACGGGTTCGCGACTTGCGCGACAAAATCATGTCATCCCGCGACGCTCTGGCGGATGCGGTTGTCGCCGAGTCGGGCAAGCCTCGTGTCGAAGCATCGTTCGCCGACATTTTCGTCGCGGTGGACACGGCGGCATATTTCGCAAAAAATGCCGAGCGCTTGCTACAACCCGAACGCGTCCCGCATCACAGCCTCGCAGCGAAAGCGAAATCCGGCAAGCTCACCTACGAGCCGCTCGGCGTGATCGGCATCATCAGCTCTTGGAATTACCCGCTGGCGATTCCCCTAAGCCAGATTATTCCAACCATCGCTGCCGGCAACGCCATCATCTGCAAAACCAGCGATTTCACTCCGCACTGTGGCGCGTTGATCGAAAAACTCTTCGTCGACGCCGGCTTCCCGAATGATTTAGTCACTGTCGTGCAAGGCGGCGGGGAAGTGGGCCAAGCGTTGATCGACGCCGATCCCGACAAAATCCTCTTCACGGGTAGCGTAGCGACCGGACGTCGTGTCGCCGAAGCATGTGCCAAACGCCTCATCCCAACAGTTCTCGAACTCGGCGGCAAAGACGCCATGCTCGTTCTCGCCGACGCCGACCTCGACATCGCCTCCAGCGCCGCCGTTTGGGGCAGCTTCACAAATTGCGGCCAAGTCTGTCTTTCCGTCGAGCGTCTCTTCGTCGAGCAGTCCGTGAGCGACGAATTCGCCGCCCGCTGCGTAGCGAAAACGAAAAAGCTGCGGCTAGGTCCCGGTGACGAGGCCACCACGGACGTCGGACCCATGATTCGCCCACAGCATGTGCAGCGCATGGTCGACCTCATCGAAGACGCCGTCAGTCGCGGCGCCCACGTTCTCTCCGGCGGCCATCCTCGTGTCGATCTGGGTCCGAACTTTTTTGAGCCCACTGTCATGACAAACGTGGACTCCACCATGAAGCTCTTTCAAGAGGAAACCTTCGGCCCAATCCTTGCAATCCAAACGGTGCGCAACGCCGAAGAAGCCATCGCGCGCGCCAATGATTCGCCATTTGCGCTATCTGCAAGCGTCTGGACGCGTGATACCGCTCATGGCGAAGCAATCGCAAAGCGTCTACGCGCTGGGGCGGTAATGATCAACGACGCCATCAGTTATTTCGCGATCGCCGAAGCCCCGCATGGCGGATGCGGCGCGAGCGGCTGGGGCCGTACGCACGGCAAAGCCGGTCTCCTGGAAATGGTGCGAACAAAATATATCGACGTGGATCGCTTACCGCATCGCGAGAAACCCTGGTGGTACCGCTATGGCGCCGATCTCGAGCGGGCCGCCGACGCATTCCTGCAATTCGAGTACAGCCGCGGCATAACCGCCCGCCTGCACAACGCCCGCGCAGCCCTAAAAACAATGTTCCGCGACCACGGCCTCGGGCCTCGCTGAATCGGATCACTTAAATGACCTCGCCAAATCACAACGAATGGATTCACGACTGGAACCAAGCCTCCACTCCGCTAATCCCGCCAGGCACCCGCGTCTTGCTAAACGACGAAACTCTGCGCGACGGCCTGCAAAATCCTTCCGTCTACGACCCCAGCATCGAAGAAAAAATCGAAATCCTCCACCTAATGGAATCGCTCGGCATCGATTCCCTGAACATCGGCCTCCCCGGCGCCGGTCCCCGAGCCGTTGCCCACACCGAAGCGCTCGCCCGCGAAATCGCCGCCAATCGCATGAAGATTCGTCCCAACGCCGCCGCCCGCACCGTCGAAGCCGATATTCGCCCCATCGCCGAAATCTCTCAGCGCGTGGGAATCGCCATCGAAGCCGCCACTCGACCATCTCGAGCGCACGACTGAAAAAGCCGTCAAGTTCGCCGTCGAGCACAATCTCCCCTCGATGTACGTCACCGAAGACACCATCCGCACTGATCCTGAAACCGTGAAGCGCCTTTACTCCACCGCCATTCGCAGCGGCGCCCGCGCCATCGTCCTCTGCGACACCGTCGGCCACGCCACGCCCCAAGGCGCCTACAACCTCATAAAATTCGCCATCGAAGAAGTCGTGAAGCCCAGCGGCGAAAAAATCCGTGTCGATTGGCACGGCCACAACGATCGCGGCCTCGCCATCGCCAATTCCCTCTGGGCCGTAGCCGCCGGCGCAAACTCCGTCCACGCCGCCGCCAACTCCCTCGGCGAACGCGTAGGCAACACGCCCATGGAGCTAATGCTCGTCAATCTCCGCCTAATGGGCCTTCTCGACCAGGATCTCTCCCGCCTAAAGGAATATTGCGAAAAGGTCGCCGCCGCCACGCACACCACCATCCCGCCAAACTATCCCGTGATCGGCCGCGACGCCTTCCGCACCGCCACCGGAGTCCACGCCGCCGCCATAATCAAGGCCTACCACAAACAAGACGCAGCCCTAGCCGACGCCGTCTACAGCGGCGTGCCCTCCCATCTCTTCGGCCTGGACCAAATAATCGAGATCGGCCCCCTGAGCGGCAAATCCAACGTCCTCTTCTGGCTCGAGCGTCACAACATCCCCGCAGATGATGCCCTCGTCAACCGCATCTTCGACGCCGCCAAGCAATCCTCCCGCGTGCTAACCGAATCCGAAGTGCAAGCCCTCTGCGCCGAGGCCGCGCGCAATTGATCCCGTCACACGCGCCGAACTCCGCCCCGAACTCGGCAATGAAACACGCAGCCCTTTGGGTTATTCTCTTGACCATGCCCGTTAGGTCCGCCAGCGTTCCGCCCAGCAGCCGCACCGACCCGAGCGCGCAACTCGCCGACAATCCAGAAGTCCGTTCCGCCCTATCCTGGTTCGCTCGCAACCTCGCCGCCATCAACGAGCAGCAAGTCCGCCTAACTGAAATTCCCGCGCCGCCGTTTCAGGAATCCCTGCGCGCGGCCGCAGTCAAAACTCTTCTAGCCTCCTCCGGCCTCGAAGTGCAAATCGACAACACCGGCAACGTAATCGGCGAACTTCGCGGTGCAACCGAAAAGGAAATCGTCGTCCTCTCCGCCCATCTCGACACCGTTTTTCCGCCTTCCACCGAAGTAAAAGTCCGCCACGAAGGCGCCCGCCTGCTCGCCCCCGGCATCTCCGACAACGGTACCGGCCTCGCCGCGCTAGTCGCCATCGCCCGCGCCTGCCATGAAGCCCACATCAAGCCGCGCCGCACCATTCTCTTCGTCGCCGACGTCGGCGAAGAAGGCGAAGGCAATCTCCGCGGCATGCGCGCGCTGATCGACGCGTACAAGCCAAAACTAAAAGCCGTAATCGTCCTCGACGGCTCCGGCACCGACCACGTAACCACCAAAGCCCTCGCCTCCCGCCGCGTCGAAGCCACCATCACCGGCCCCGGCGGCCACAGTTGGTCAGACTTCGGCATGCCCAATCCCATCAACGCTCTCGTCCGCGCCTCCGTCCGCTTCATCAACACCAGGGTTCCCCTTGCCCCGCGCACCACTTTCAACCTCGGCCAAATCGAAGGCGGCACCTCCGTCAATTCCATTCCTTACGAAGCAAAATTAAAAGTCGACATCCGCTCCGAAAGTGAAGACGAGCTAGCCAAGCTCGAGCTGGCTCTCCGCGAGTGCATCGCCGCCGGCGTTCGCGACGAAATGGAGTCCGCGCGCGATCGCTCCAAAGGCAAGCTCGAATGGAAAGTGGATCTCCTTGGCAGCCGTCCCGGTGGGGAATTGCCCACGCACTCGCCGGTGCTCGCCGCCTTGCGAGCCGCCGACGAATACGTCGGCAACCAATCGCGCATCGAGCGCTCCTCCACAGACGCCAACGTGCCGCTCTCCAACGGCATCGATGCCATCTCCATCGGCGCTGGCGGCACCGGTGGCGGCGCTCACTCGCTCAACGAGTGGTACGAGCCCGCAGGCCGCGAAATGGGTCTGAAGCGCGCCCTGCTCACAGTCCTCGGCGTTTCCGGACTTGCGGAGGAAAAAGCTAGATGAATCATCGACTGCGCACACCAGCCGCGCGGCGCACCTTTTCGTTTATCGCCATCATCGTGATCACTGGGTTGGCAGGCGTCAGCGCGTTGCGCCTGAAAGCCAGCCCCGCGCAAGACGAATCGCGCACCATCAACTACCTCCACGGCCGCATCTATACCAACGATCCGCAGCACCCCTGGGCACAAGCCTTCGCCGTGCGCGAGGGAAAAATCACGTGCATCGGCACAATCTCCCACGTAGTCCTCGAGTGCGCCGCAGGCGACACTCGCGCCCAAACCGTCGAGCTACACGAAAAATTCGTAATGCCCGGCTTTAACGATGCCCACGTCCATCTCGGTTACGCGGGCGCGGGCATGCTCTCCGTCCGTCTATACGGTGCCGCATCGGTCGACGAACTGAAGAAGCGTGTCGCGGCCGCTGTCGGCACGCACAAATCCGGCGAATGGATCACCGGCGCGGGCTGGGACCACACCCTCTGGCCCGAAAAACAATTTCCCAATAAATGGGAGCTCGACGACGTCGCCCCCAACAACCCCGTAATGCTGACCCACGTTTCCGGACACGTCGCGGTTGCCAATTCTCTAGCCCTAAAGCTAGCCGAGCTCAACAACAGCTCGCCCAATCCCACCGGCGGCGAGCTCGAGCGCAACTCCGCTGGCGAGCTCACGGGAATGCTCAAGGAAGATCCGGCCATGAATTTGGTCAACTCCCGCATCCCGGATCCCACTCCGGAGCAGCGTCGCAAAGGGATCACCCTCGTTCTCGCCGATCTCGCGCAAAACGGTGTCACCTCCGTGCAGGACAATTCAGAGTGGGACGACTTCCGTACCTATAAGCAGCTAAAAGAAGACGGCAAGCTCACCGTGCGTATCACCGAGTGGCTGCACTTCAGCGAGCCGCTGAATGATCTGCAGAACAAGCGTGCCCAAGGCGGCACCACCGACCCGTGGCTCAAAACCGGCGCTCTCAAATTTGTTGCCGACGGCGCTCTCGGTTCCCGCACCGCCGCGATGCTCGAGCCTTATTCCGATGATCCCAAAGCCACCGGCATCATGATCATGGAGCCCGACAAGCTGAAAGCCCTCGCCATTGAGCGCGACAAGGCCGGATTCCAGATAAACATCCACGCCATCGGCGACCGCACCAATCGCATTGTCCTCGACGTTTTCGAGACCGTCGCAAAAGCCAATGGCCCGCGCGACCGGCGCGACCGCATCGAGCACGCGCAAGTCGTCGCGCCAGACGATCTCCCGCGTTTTGCCAAGCTAAAAGTCATCGCCTCCATGCAACCCTCGCATCAGACGACCGACATGCGCTGGGCCGAATCGCGCGTCGGGCCGGAACGCATCAAGGGTGCCTACGCCTGGGCCACTCTGCAGAAAAGCGGCGCGCGCCTAGCCTTCGGCACCGATTATCCCATTGAAGTAATCAGCCCGTTCCGCGGTTTGTACGCCTGCGTCACACGCCAACTTCCCGACGGCACTCCCGCCGGCGGCTGGCATCCACAAGAAAAAATCTCGCTGCAAGATTGCATCAG
>WNFL01335878.1_pt1 | contig 12570 bp, 11 predicted proteins | sample 5400361 | NCBI WGS metagenome assembly WNFL01 (sample SAMN13153351, study PRJNA577476) | soil metagenome | isolation source: 40 cm soil on Douglas fir-dominated hillslope | place: USA:California | collected 2013-09-17
GAGGGAAATAAGGGTCACTTTGATTTAGCCCCGTTTAGGCGTTTGATCTGCGACGATGCTCTTGACCTGCGCGACCAGTTAGGCGCTGAGTTGGACGCCTTTTTCGATGCACAAGTGTAGGAGCCCTGGTGTCTCCGCAAAATCATTCACGCCACGAGGAACGGCGAAAGTCATTTGGCTCCCGCAGCTTGCCAGCGATTCAACACTTCATCAATACGCTCCGCAACCGCGCCCCGGGCGTCAGATCTTTCCCAACCCGTGCCGAGCAGTTCGTCGTAGTTGGTTTCGCGGTGGCGAATGTGGGCGATTACGGCGAGTAGTATGGCGTTCTCGTCAAGACTCTTGGCCGCGCTCGAACGTCCAACGCGGCCGCTGTATTTTTGGCAGGCATGCTCAGAGATGATCTGATCTCTGCCAGTCTCGATTCGGGGAAAGAGTTCGCGGATCTTTCTCGCGAATTGCTGCACGAATTGTTCATCAAGCCCGGCCCGCCGCGAAGCCTCGCGTTCCTTTCGCAGTGCCCGCACTTCAAAATCTGCGAGGCACTCTTCCTCGGCCTGATCGAGTGCAGTCTCTTCGACCAGAAGTCCTTGCCGCTCGTAGCGCCGTCGGGCACGACTCCATTTCAAAACCACGGCTGAGAGACGAGAATACTTCCGCGCCCGCCGAGTCAGCGCCGCGTCGCCGGAGGCCAGAAAGATAAGATGATCCAAATCCGCGCAAGATAGACACAGCGCGCCCTTCTCTCTGACCAGCGTTATCCATGCTTTCGAGCCGAGATCTTCCAGGCACTCGCCGCAGGTTGAGTTGCGATGCGAAATGAAGACCTTGATTTCTTCGGTTTCCTGCTTTGAGGTTGCGGCCATTCGCCTGACTCCATGGCATGAACTGAAATCGCGATCCTAACAAGCCACTAAAAGGTTCAAAGTAACGAGATCGCTGATAACAAATAAGAGCGATCCACAAACTCACAGGGAATAACTCTAACCAAACCCTGCGTTTCGCGCAGCTCCGTATGGATTAGAATGACTGAGCATCACTTCATGATCCACACCAGGCTGTTGATTATTCTCGGTTAGCTTTCTCTTCGATCCCGCCATCAAACGGATAATAAAGCCACCTGGCTGAAAGGCAAAGTTTACCAAACATAAAGTGATCCGAAACATTTCAAAGACATGCGGCAAAAACCTGGGATCGATCCCCCTGGCAATCTGCGAATTCCCGGATTCGCTTCATCTAGAAGCGAAAACCTGCCCCGGCAATGACTTGAACGGTGCGATGGTAGTAAGGCGACAAAATGAAAGAATCCAAGGTGGGCGCGCCGGTTGTCGGGTCTATATTCAGGAAAGTGAATGTACGTTGTGGATACCGGATGATGGTGCCGCCGACATCGAGGCGCAGGACAATCTTTTTTGAAGGATAGAACTCGAGGACGCCACCCAGGTCAAAGACGGGGTTCGTCGCGTGGCGGAAATCGATCCTGAACGCATTCAGTCCTGTGCCGGACGTTGCCACAATATTAAAGTCTCCTCGGCTGAAGTTCATTAAGCCGGGCCGGGCTTTTCCGAATACACCCCATTTCCCAAATCGCTTGCCGACCTTCACACCGAACAACCCCTCAACAATTTGCCCCTCCTCGACCCTGCCGCAAAAGTGACACTGACGAGGAAAGAAGTATCCCGCGGCCTCAAGGGCAACATGCTTATTGAGATTGTAGGTAAATCTTCCGCCGATGCCCGGCTCACTCAGTCCCGGATCGAAAGTAATCGAAGTGAACTCCGCGGCCACCTCGAACCTGGGAATGTCTTTGGATTGGCCGCGAGCCTGGGGAGGGCCAGTCAAGAAACAACTGGCGATCATACCAATAGCGAACGAGATTTTTCTTTTCATCGTTATCTCCATGACTATTTGCTCCTGTTCATATTTTCTGTTGATCGCAAAGTTGGAAACGATTCGGCCTCTGCGCGCACACTAATCCCGGCGCTCCAGGTTTCGGGTGCTGGAAAGAAAAACACTGCGATTGTTTTGGAAGAAAACTTTTAACCAGGCCGGCGAACGTGGCGCGGTGAAAGCCTCATGGGCCTTTGGGCCACAAGTTTTCAATCCGGTCGGCGCCGCCAACCATTACTCGAGGGCGTCTCATCAGGGGAGTTGTCTGGGTCGTCTGGGTGGGAGTGCTGACCTGCAGAGTGGTCTTGTTGCGAATTCCGACACCGCTGGTTTGGTTTAGATTTACCGCGTCGTCGACCTTTTGCCAGACACTCTTCTTCTGCGACAGGGACGGATCAGATCCAAAAATCGGCGAGTATCTGGGATCATGCAACACCCATAGATTCCACGCACCGCCGCCCGGGAGAATTGGCGAACTCGAGAGCCACTCGTAACGGTTCCCACTCAAAGTGAATTCGATCCGGTTATCGTCGATGATTCCGACCTTTTGGAAATCGTAGCCTGCATGCGGGGCCAGCGAGAAGATAAAACGCCCTCGATCCTGAACATAGAACCATAGCAGCGCTCCTGCGAAGCCATGCGCCGACTTACCGGCGGCGATTGCATTTCCATCAATCAGCAGACGGTAGTCCTTCATTGACAGTTCGACCGCGTCGAGGGTGAAATCGCGCGGCATCATTCGCGGACTCGGGTCCCTGAGATTCGAACGATCGAAAGTTACTCTTACTACGTCGACGATTTTGACGCCGGTGTTTTGGTTCACCAGCAGGTCGAGAGAAAATGCGTCGCCATCATCCAGCATCTGTGGCGCAGCGGGTTTTGGAAATGTTGCGGCAACATCTGTCCGGGCCGGCTCTGCTCCATTCGTTTTCTCCGCCCGGAGTTTGCTTTCAAATTGTCGATCGAGTGGCCGGACTTCAATCTTGAATTGTTTCAAGGTGGGATTGGCGGCAACCAGGAGATCGTATCCGAAGATGAAACCTCCGGCATTGTCTTCCAGCACGCGGTGGATTACGTGCCGGTCATCCATGACCGCCTGTGAGCTGAGCACCGAAGGACCGCGCTGCAATTCGGTCGATGCTCTCTTTGCGTCGGTCCACGAAGTTTCACTCTTGAACGCCACGAACCCTCCTTCGCTCAAGGGCACGATCAGTTGGCGCTTCGCGGTTTCCTGCGCGGATGCGATGCCGGCCCAGACCAGTAGGCAAACCGCTATGGTTAAAGCCTTTCCTCTCATTGCGGGTAACTTCCTTTGATGATTGTTAGCTTGACCTCATTCTCAGGTTTGAAACCGACCAGACTGATCGGTGGGTCAATGGCTGACTCTTTGTGCCGGCCGGCAATCGCGCTGACTCTGGCGGTAGCAGTTTGGTGCCGATCTCTTTCGCGATAGATAAATCGAGTCACAATTTTTTCCCGGATTTTTTCCTGGGTTACGGGCACTTCAACCGTCTTGTTCACGATGATGGGCGGCGCGTTTGGTAGACGACGAGAATACAGCGCGAAGACCAGTGACCCGCCGAGGAATACCAACACGGCCGCGGCCAAAGGAATGGGCACGCGTACGGAACTCGAAAACAGATTTCCCAGCAGCGTCGCCAGGCTGATTCGCCTCGCGGCGGCGGATGCCGGAACTCCGGCGTTCGATCCCGTTTCGAGACGTTGTCGCAGGCGGGTGTGGTAACCGGTCCAAAAACTTTCCGCAGGCAATGCAGATTGCTTTGTCTGATTCACGACCCGCAACAAAGTCCGCAGCCCAGCATATTCTTCGCGGCAGCCAGCGCATTGCTCCAGCTCGGCCGGCAACTGGGTGTGATCGTGCGGGTTCAGAGCCAGCGCGATCAAAGTCTCTCGGTTTGCTTTGCAGTTGTGCATTTTCCTTAAACTCCTATCTTTATCTCCGCCTGCAGCGCGCGTAGCATCGTTGTTGATTGGACATCAACATTCAATTGCTCACGCAGTTTAATGACAGCGCGGGAAACAGATTTTTTTGCCGTGCCCGTCGAACAACCAACTGCTCTCGCTATTTCTTCGTAAGTCATTCCTTCATGATGCTTGAGCAGGAAGATCAGTCTCTGTTGCGCGGTCAGTTCAGACAACGCCTGCATTACCCTCTCGACCATGATTCGGTTAAGCAAAGCGTTTTCGGAATCCGCCGCGGGCGACCGGTGTTCATTGGTCTCACTTGCATCCACATCGAACAACCGAATGCCGGTAGTTTGTCCGTGCCAGCGAAACGAACGGGCCCGCTGGTGGTTGAGGAAGCAATTGATCGTGATCTTTCGCAGCCAGGTGTAAAAGCTGGATTCACCTCTGAACGTGTTCAGCGCCTGATAGCTCTTCAGCCACACCTCCTGAGACAGATCCTCAGCATCCTGGTGGTTGTGGCAATAATGCAGCGCGAGTGAATAAATCCGCCGCTCGAATCGCTGGGCGAGCAGACAGAAAGCATCCATGTCAGCCGATTGGGCTCGCCTGATCAATTCATCTTCGCTGGTACTGGCCGGTGCTGCCTGAAAAAGCTTCATGGCGGACATTCACCGCAATAGACACGCCGGTCGGGATTTGGTTGGCCTGAAGGACACGATATTCGTCGAAAGGACCCCCCGGGGACTATGAATACTCCGCGCCTAACGGCGCTTTGCAGGGCTCTTATTCGCCGTGCCTTCGAGAATCGCTCTTGCTCTCCTGGGTAATTTCTCTAACACAAGATCATACGCGGTACGCAACAGGCCCTTCAGCTCCTTGTCACTCACGGCATTGAAGCGCCCGAGCGCCACCCAGTGATAGCGCGCCACGTATGGCGCCGGATTGATGCCGTCGTCTTCTATTAGCTCAGCAAATTTTTCCGGGGTGGATTTGAACGACAGGCAATGGTCCGAGGCCGGATCCAGTCCGATGACGGCGAACATCTTGCCGCCGATCTTGAACACCAGATCATTACCCCACAAAATTTCCTCGGTCACATGCGGGAATGAAAGGCAGAAGCTGTGAACTTGTTCGATATCCATGGAAGTTGCGGCTTTGCCGCCGGATGTGCGGAAAGGCTGTGCCTTTCCGATCCGGGTTAGAAAGAGACTTCCGAAAGGCGGGCGCGATTCACTCAGGCGCAATCACAGCAGTGGCCCGTCGCGCCCCATCAACTCTCGGCGCACGATCTTGACCGGCGGGCTGCCGGCCTTGATAAAGCGATCGTGAAAGTCCTGAAGCGAAAAGTTACTGCCCATCTTTCGCTGATAGTCGGCGCGCAACTTCAGAATCTCCAGCTTGCCAAGGGTGTACATCAGATAAGTTGGATCGCCGGTACCGCGTTTGGTTTCCATCTCGCCCACGACCGGTTGCTGTCGTCCTTCTTTGACAAAGAATTCCTGCGCCTGCGCCATAGTCATTCCCTCTGTGTGCATTCTGATGCCGACGATATAGCGACAATCGCGCAGCAACGCATCTACTAATTGCGCCAGACGATATTTCGGATCGTTGTTGGTAAAACCTTCGTCGAGCACCATCTCTTCACTATAATGCGCCCAGCCTTCGGCGTTCGATCCGGCGGCGGTCAGCTTGCGCACTTTCGAAAGATCGGGATTGTTTTTGACCCAGAGGAATTGTGTGTAGTGTCCGGGCCAGACTTCGTGCACCGAAACATTACTCAAAAGCGGATAGTTGTAACCTTGCAGATATTCTTCCTGCTTCTCTTTCGGCCAGGAAGGATCGGGGAGTGTGATGTTATAGAAGGCTTCGGTCGCGCTCGCTTCATACGGACCGGGAGTATCCATTGAAGCAAAGGTCGTGGCCCGCTGAAATGACGGAGTCTCTACCACCTTCGCCTGGGAGCCGCCGGGAACGGTGATGATTTTGTGATCGATTAAGAACTGGCGGATACCATCAAGCTGCTTTTGAGCTGCTGGAATTAACTGCTGCGCGCTCGGGTGGTCGTTTTCAAGTTCTTTCAAGACTTCTTCCGGAGACTTGTTCGGATCAATGCGGCGGGCGGTCTCGATGAACGACCGCTGATCTTTACGCAACTGTGCATAGCCGATTTTCAAAAGTTGGGGCAGCGGCACATCGACCATCTCGTCATACAAGAGCTTCAAGCGGTAATTCTCAGCCCCAATCGCGAACGTTCCATTTGAGCGCGGTAGAAGATCCTTTTGCAGCCATGATAGATAGCTTCTTAAAGCTGCGATGGCGCCGTCATTACTGCTCTTGAACTCAGCCCGCAAGGCCTTGTTCTTCACCTCGTTGAAAGCCTCAGGTACGGTCGTCTGGAAGAAGTCGATATTGCCGGGTAGTTGTTCGATCGCGATGTCGGTATAAATCTTCGGCGGGTTACGCAACACTTCACGCGCTTGCGAGAGGGCGCGCGGAATCTGCTTCTCGCGATCGATAACAGAGCGCAGACGCTCTTCGGCCGGCGCGAAATTGCGTTTGACGATCGAAAAGATGGTGCCGGTGACTGCCGCTGAATAGTTGTCGGGGTTCTTGCGCCACATCTGCACGCGATCTTCTTCCAGCAGAATGCTCTGAATCGAAGCAATCATAATCTCGCGATCGTCGCGATCATTTTGCGACAGCGTACGCGGGTTGATAGCTTCAAACTCTTTCAGATAGGGCAGCAGTTTGCTCCGGTTGCGCTGATGTGCCGCCAGCGAAAAATCTTCCAGTTGATGATCGTACTGATGAAAGCCGACACCGGTAGCCTGGGTGGGGTTCGCTTTAAAGTAATCTTCGAAGTACGCATCGACCAGCTCATGAAGGGTACGCGGCTTCGCGCTGTTTGATGTAGCCATAACTAAGGAAACCATTATGACAAGCAAGATGGAAAATCCTGAACGTCTCATAAATTTCAGTTGCTCCGGATTGGAATGATTACTACTTCGAGCCTTAAGCATTTCTTTGCCTTTGCGTGAACTATAGCGCGGCCGAACCCATTTCACGCAAAGGCGCCAGAAAAGCGGAAGGCGCAAAGTCAGTTTTAGGGAGACTGCTGATATTGGGAGAAGTTCAAGCGCGAGTTTCGCGCGGAATTCTAATTGACGCTGGTCTGGGCCTCGGTATTGAGCCGGTTGCCAATCTCGCGCAGCCGCTTGACCACCTGATCGATCAACCAATTGGGCGTGGACGCGCCGGCGGTAACCCCCACTCGATTGACACCAATCAACTCGGAGGGGTCGATCTCACCGTCAGTTTCGATCAAAAAGCTGCGCTCGCACTGTTCCTTGCAGACGGCCAGGAGCTTGATGCTGTTTGACGAGTGCTTGCCACCGATAATGTAGAAAACGTCGACCAGTCCCGCGAGAGCGCGCGCGGCGTCCTGGCGATCGCGCGTGGCCGAGCAAATCGTGTTTACGACCTGAGGCTCAGTGTCGGCTTTGGCGCGCACCGCTTCCGCAACTTCCAGGAACGTTTGCAGCTTGAGTGTCGTCTGCGAAACCACGAGCGGGGCATGCAGCGGCGGAAGTTTCGCGACCTCGGCGGCGTCGCTAACCACGAATGTGTTATCCGGAGCATAGCCGACCACACCGATCATTTCCGGATGATCGGGACTGCCGGCGACCACCACGTGACGGCCTTCCTTCGCGGCGCGCTCGGCAAGTCTCTGGACCCGGGTCACGAACGGACAGGTCGCGTCAACGACCAGGGCCGCGCGTTGCTCGAGTTGAATCTGGACCAGCGGCGTAACCCCATGCGCGCGAATCACGGCAATCTCGTTCGTGCCCACTTCCGCGGGCGCTTCGATCGTGGCCACACCTTCGCCTTCCAGGCGTTTCATTTCCTGCGTGTTGTGAATCAGCGGGCCCAGCGTGCGCACCGGCGCGCCGACTTCCAGCGCGTCCTCGACCATCTCAACCGCGCGCTCGACACCAAAACAAAACCCGAATTCGTCAGCTAGTAAGACTTCCATAATCGAAATGCCCAATAGGGGCTAACGTGAAAGCAATGTTAGCACACGGGCCGAAAAAATAGCATTGCGGTCTATCCCGCACCGGCTGTGTGCTAACCCCACGGTCCGCACAGAGATCGGGTGGGTCACCAGGGTGAGGCGCGAAGAGATTTGCGGCTTTGATACAGCACAGGGCGATCGCTTCTGGTTACCGTGGGACGCGCCAAATATTTGAGAGGCCATGCAAAGTGGAGGCGGAGCCGTCTGAAAAAATAATCTGCACCTGCCGGAAAGCCACAGGCTTTCCGCTTTGTGCCGCGGCAAAGCAGCCAAATTCCCATCCGCTCACGAAAGTCGAACTAGTAAGCCCTTCTGCGTGAACACCTCCCAAGGCCCCCGCTGGACAGTGGCGCGACCGAAGTGTTAACTTCTCGGAGGTAATTTCAAGTTTTTGCGGTTTGCCTTTGTCTACTAAGGACTTACTGCGGTCTGGGAGGGCCATCTCTAGCAGTGTTAGCACGAGAAGCAAAAGAGAAAATTGTGACCGACTATCGGGCACATGAGACGGATACGGGTTCGGCCCCGGTCCAAATCGCGCTCTTAAGCCAGCGCATCAACGAACTCACCGAGCATTTCAAGATTCACAAGAAAGACAATCATTCCCGCCGGGGCCTGTTAAAGATGGTCTCTCAGCGACGGAGCTTGCTCGATTATTTGAAGCAGACGGACATACAGCGCTACCACGAGGTCGTGGGCCGGTTGGGCTTGCGCCGTTAGTTTTTCATCAATCAGTGTTGGACGAAAACATAGAACAAACAGCAACGAGAGAATCTTCGAATCTCTGATTTAGAAAAAGCACGCGTCAATCGAAGAGCCTGAGCCCGAGCCGAACGTGACGGCGATTTAGGGAGCCAGGCGACCCGTGCGGCCTTACAAAATCCGAAGGCGGCAAGAGCTTCACGGCCAGGCTCTGCCGCCACTTGTTTTTTTGGAGTGCGCTGTTCTGTCAGCGCTTTGAAAGCGGCGACAAGGCGCCGCACTCCATATAACTAACCCAAACCGCAGCGGATGAGACGTTGCGTGCCTGCCCCAACGGTGGGCGTCGTCAGAAGGAGACGAACGAAAATGACAGTAAAGAAGTATCTCAAGGAATCCATTCGAGTTGGCGAGCGCGAGTTCAGCGTAGAAGTTGGCCGGGTGGCCAAGCAGGCCGACGGATCATGTGTGGTCCGATACGGCGACACGATGGTTTTATGCGCCGCCGTCGGTGCGTCGACGCCCCGGGAGGGCATCGACTTTTTCCCGCTCACCGTTGAATATCGCGAGGCTAATTACGCGGCCGGACGCATTCCGGGAAACTATTTTCGCCGTGAAGGCCGCCCGACTGAAAAGGAAGTACTGACCAGCCGGATGATCGATCGGCCCTGCCGGCCCCTATTCACCGAAGGGTATCGCAATGAAACACAGGTTATCGCCTCGGTAATCTCGGCAGACCCGGACAACAACCCGGATGTGGTGGCGATCACGGGTGCGTCGTGCGCACTTTATCTTTCCGACATTCCGTTTACCACACCCATCGCGGGAGCGCGCATTGGGCTTATCGATGGGCGTTACATCGTCAATCCGACTTACGACGAGATTCGCGATTCCAAGCTGAATCTGATTGTGGCCGGGACCGAAGAAGCGATCGTAATGGTCGAAGCGGGCGCTCAGGAAGTCTCTGAGGCAATCATGGTCGAGGCCTTGATGCTCGCTCACAAGGAAATCAACCGGCTGTGCCGCTGGCAAAAGGAACTCTATAAAGCTTTGGAAATTCAGAAGCGTCCAGTCGAGGCGCCGGTGCTGAATGAAGAGATGATCGGCGAGATCGAGCGCAATTACGCCGAGCGTTTGCGGGCTGCTTTGGATACTTCCGGCCAGGAAAAGCGCTCGAGCTATGCGGCTATCGATGCTTTGAAAAAGGAAGTGGTCGAAAGCTATCCCGAGGACCAGCCGGAATCGCGCATGATGGCCAAGAAGTCCTTCGATCATCTCAAGGAAAAGATTTTTCGTGATGACATTCTGAACCATCGCCGCCGGCCTGACGGCAGGCGCTTCTCTGAAATTCGGCCCATCACATGCGAGGTTGGTTGGTTGCCGCGCACCCACGGCTCGGCGCTATTTACCCGCGGCGAGACGCAGGCTTTGGTAACCACGACGCTGGGCACCAAAGAAGACGAGCAGTTCATGGACGATCTCGAAAAAGGTGAGGTCAAGCGTCGCTTCCTGCTGCATTACAACTTTCCCCAGTATTCGGTAGGTGAAGTGGGACGTTTTGGATCGTCTTCCCGCCGCGAGATCGGACATGGCGCATTGGCCCGGCGGGCCCTCGAGCCCGCTCTGCCGGACGACACGGTATTCCCTTACACCATCCGCATTGTCTCGGACATTACTGAATCAAACGGTTCCTCGTCGATGGCCAGTGTCTGCGGCGGAACGATGTCGATGATGGACGCCGGCGTGCCTTTGAAAGCTCCGGTGGGTGGCGTGGCCATGGGCCTGGTGATGGAAGGGAATAAGTACGCGATCCTGACCGACATCGCCGGCGCCGAAGATCATTACGGTGACATGGATTTCAAGGTCGCCGGTACCGCCGAGGGAATTACCGCGCTGCAAATGGACATCAAGATTGCGGGCGTCAATTCCCAGATCATGGCTGAAGCTCTCGAGCAGGCCAGGAAGGGGCGCCTGTATATTCTGAACGCGATGCAACAGGCGCTGGCCGAACCGCGCGCGGAGATTTCATTGCTGGCGCCGAGGATCATCAAGATCAAGATCAATCCCGATAAGATTCGCGACGTCATCGGACCAGGCGGCAAGGTCATCCGCGCTCTGGTTGAGGAGACGGGCGCCAAGATCGATGTCGAGGACGACGGCACGGTTTCGATTGCAACTGCCGACAGTGCCGCGGCCGAAGCGGCAGTGGCCCGCATCCGCGGGATCACTGCCGAAGCCGAAGTTGGCCAAACCTATGTCGGCACGGTGAATCGCATCGTAGACTTCGGCGCCTTTGTCGAAATATTCCCCGGCACTGACGGCCTGCTGCACATCTCGGAAATCGCCGATCGACGCATCCGCGATGTCCGCGATGAGTTGCGCGAAGGGCAGCAGATCATGGTTAAGTGCATCGGCAAAGACGGCAACAAGATCAAGTTGTCCCGTAAGGCCGTGCTCAAGGATGAGAACCATCAGGGCGGCGAAGCGCCGCGTCTTGAAGAAGAAGAAGCCTAGAAACAGATGAAGCGGGCGGGTCTGGCGAAACGCCTCGCCCGCTTCATAAAACCCGCCTAAGCAATTTCGAATGCGGTCGCCACTTCATTTGTTCCCTAGTGTTTGACGTTCTTTCGGGCAGTGTGTTAAGAGTTTTGTGTAGGATCCTTCCCCTTTTCCAAATCCCCCTTCGATGATCTAAGCCCCTAAAACCATTTGTAATTGGAGATATCTGTCGTTGAAGGAGGGTTGCGATGGGTGATAATGCCAATGGAGGTGGCAGCAGCACCGGAGTTGTGGCGGTGCTGGTCATATTTGTGATCGTAATAGTGGCGGCGTTCTTTGCTTACAGAGGCGGGTTGTTTGGTGGGAAGAAAACCCAGGTTGATATCAACGTGACAACTCCCCAGAAGTAGATCTGGAGTTGGTTATGAATCGGATTCGGGTTGTTTGCCCGCTTCTAATAGACGATGCGTGTTGTGCGTGCCCGTCAACTCGTCGAGATTGAGGCGAGTTCCGCCGCCGGCGTCCGAATAGAGGGCCTCTTGCTGGGCCCGCCGGTGGCGGAATAACAAGGCGCCGAACAACGTTCCTACCCCCAGGCAAATTAGCAGCGACAGGCCTGAGCTCTTCAGCACGGCGATCAGAACTCCGGCTGTGGTTTGAGCCAGATATCGCTCAACGCGCGCTTCCAAATGCGGGTCGTCGCCCAACCATTGCACGACCTGCTCGTACTTGACCTGATCGATCAACGCGTTTGCGGTCTTCTCATCCAGCGCGTTAAAAACAAAAACCGAATAGTTGCCGACCCGACGATAGGCGGTTGGGATCGGCTGGCTCTGAGTTCTCAGCTCCTGAATTTTTGCCAGGATGCGCTGGTCGTTGTCGACTGAGAATTGCGGGGTTTTGAATTCGACGATCAATAATTGCGATTGGCCGTAATCGGCAGCCACGGCCTCGGTCCCGCCTTCGAAGTTCAACTCGTTGAGGATTGGTTGACTTGTTATCGCGTCTCGAACCGCGCCAATATTGACCGCATAGACGGCGTCGCGTTGAGCTGTTTGCCATTCAGGAAGATGTTTGATCAGGACCGGAATGTCATCCTCGCCTTTGTCGAAGGTGGCCGCGAGAAGTCGCGCAAAAGCAATTGCGGGCTGAGGATCACTCTTACTTTCATTCGTCACTCGGGCGAATGTCTGGCCAGTGAAAAAGAGGGCGCTTCTCGGGGTGATTAGGCTGGCCGTGCCCACATCGCCGGCACGCAAATCCTGGGAGCCTGCCTCGCTTTTCATTTTTCTTTCCGCCAGAGTAAGCAGTGAATAGGCTCCCGAATCACCCTGCAGCCTTACAATCTCAACCAGAAGCTTATCGCCATTAGCAGATAAGTATTCAGCTTCCGCACCGAGAAAAGGTGACGCGCTGTTTGGATCGGCGTTGGGAGCAAAATACTCCGGTCGCAGAATTCCCTGTTTCGCGAGCTCCACAAGCGG
>WNFL01116276.1_pt1 | contig 12567 bp, 10 predicted proteins | sample 5400361 | NCBI WGS metagenome assembly WNFL01 (sample SAMN13153351, study PRJNA577476) | soil metagenome | isolation source: 40 cm soil on Douglas fir-dominated hillslope | place: USA:California | collected 2013-09-17
AAGCTCTTCGGCGTTCTCGCCCTGCAAGGCGACTTCGCCGCCCACGCAGCGGCCTTTCGCGAGCTCGGCCTCCCCGTCCGTGAGGTGCGGCGCGTGTCCGAGCTCGACGGCCTGGCCGGGATCATCATCCCGGGCGGAGAGAGCACGACGCTTCTGAAGCTGATGGCGGACGAGGCCTGGTTCGAGGAGCTGCGGGAATTTCACGCGAACGGCGGTGTCGTGGCCGGCACCTGCGCCGGGGCGATCTTGCTGGCGCGCGACGTGCGCCCCCGGCAGGCGAGCCTTGCCCTCCTCGACGCGATCGTCGAGCGCAACGCCTACGGCCGGCAGGTCGACTCGTTCGAGGCGGTCGTGGAGGCGCCGGCCCTCGGCGGCCGGGTGGCCGGCGTCTTCATACGGGCTCCCCGCTTCCTCGCCCTCTGGCCGGAGGTCGAGGTGCTGGCTCGCCTCGACGGGGAGCCGGTGCTCGTCCGGCAGGGGCGCGTCGTGGCCGCCACGTTCCACCCGGAGCTGACGCGGGACCGAGCGCTCCACCGGTACGTGGCCGAGCTGGCCGGCTGCCTTCCGCGAGCCCTGGTCAAGGGCGCGTTGCGCGCAAGCGCGTGAGCACCGACGCAGGAGTGACACTCTCCTCTAGCGCGGGTCCCCCGTGCCAAAGAGAATGCTGTTACTTTTCGTTACTCGTTCCGGGAACGAGTAACGAAAGGTAACAACTGTGGAAGGAAGGGAGACGCGTTCCCGGCGCGCGTGCGACGAGGAGCGGGACGGGTTTCGCATCAGCACCGACCCGGCGCGGCTGGACGTGGACGTGATCCACGGATACCTGGAGCAGTCGTATTGGGCGAAGGGGATCCCGCGGGAGATCGTCGAACGGTCGATCCGGTGCTCTCTCTGCTTCGGAGTCTACGAGGCTGGGGGAGGCGGCGAGTCCGAAAAGCAGGTCGGCTTCGCCCGCGTCATCACGGATCGGGCGACCTTCGCCTACCTGGCCGACGTCTTCGTGCTCGAGGGATGGCGCGGGCGCGGCCTTTCCAAGTGGCTGATGGAGACGATCCTCGCCCACCCCGACCTGCAGGGGCTGCGGCGCTTCTGCCTGGGAACCCGGGATGCCCAGGGCCTCTACGCGCGCTACGGCTTCGCCAACCCGAAAGACCCGTCGCGATGGATGGAGATCCTGCGGCCCGACTCCTATCGGACGAGCTGAGCCCTCCGTCCCTGGCTTACTCCTTCTGCCAGACCGGCACCCGTCCGGGCGTCCAGGGCGCTCCCGCCGACTCCATGGCCTGCTCCAGCTTCCGCAGGTCGCCGTCCACGAGCGAGCGCAGCTTCTCGAGCTCCCGCGCAAAGGACTCGGCGGCGATCCGGTAGGCCTCCTGGTTCGTCCCGGTGGCGGCCGCGGTCGAGGTCCACTGGCTGTTCACGATGGCCTCCACGCGGTCGGCGATGGCGAGCGGCGACGGCTCGTTGCGGGCCCGCAGCACCTCGTCGCCCTTGACGGCCACCAGCACGTCTTTGATGCGTCCCTCGATGGACCGCGCGTCGTTCCCGAGCTCGGGGTCGGCGGCCGGCGTCGGCGTGTCGAGCAGCGCTTGCTTGACGTGCTTGAGCCGGTTCTGGGCCTCCTGCGCGGCTTCGATCGCGCCCAGGACCGCCCGCTGCAGCCGAGCGGTCTTCCTCTCGAACCGCAGCAGCTCCGCGCGGTCGGGTGCGGGGAGGCTGGCAAGGCCGAGGGCCGCCACCTCGAACGTCTGGGGAGAGCCGAAGGGCGTCACCGCGCCGTCCACGCGCCGGGCCAAAGACACCGTGTACGTCCCCGGGACGACCAGCGGGCCCTTGGGAGGCTCCTCGAACGGGTTGTCGTCGACGGGCGGCTTCAATGAGGTCGGGTTGGCGGGAGGGAAGCGAAGGTCCCAGGCGACGCGCTGGACGCCGGCCTTGGTCGGCCCGGTGACGCGCCGCACCACGTTGCCCTCCCCGTCGGCCACGGTGAGGACGACGGCCGGGTCCTCCTCGCGGGCCTCGGCCCGCAGCTCGTCGGCGGTGGGATAGCGGAGGTCCTGGCCCTTCTTCTGCGCCTCCTTCTCGGCCTCCTGCCGCTTCTTCTTGCGGGTCTTGATCTCGTCCTTCAGGTAGTACGTGAAGACGGCGCCGAACGGCGGGTTGGGGGCGGTGAAGAACGACTCGCCCAGGAACCCCTTGCCGCGCAGGCCCAACGGCGACGACGGCATGTAGCCGAGCGCGCGCTTCACGGGGAACACCAGCGCTTCCTGCTCGAGGTCGGCCGGTCTGGACGCCCGCAGCGGCGAGTAATCGTCGAGGATGTAGATGCCGCGCCCAAACGTCCCCACCACGAGGTCGCCTTCGCGCTTCTGGATCGCGAGGTCGCGCACGGGAACCACCGGCAGCCCGCCTTTGAGCTGGACCCACTTCTTCCCGCCGTCGCGGGTGAAGAAGAGGCCGAACTCGGTCCCCGCGAAAATGAGGTCGCGATCGACGGGGTCCTCGGCCAGGGCCCACACGCTCCCGCGCGCGGGCAAGTCGCCCGCGACCGAGGCCCACGTCTTCCCGCGGTCGGCGCTCCGCAGCAGATAGGGCTTGAAGTCGCCGTTCTTGTGGTTGTTGAACGCACCGTAGACGACCGCCCCATCGTGCTGTGAGGCCAGCAGCTTGCTGGCGTACGTGTTCTCCGGCACGCCGGGGAACGTCTCCTGCCGGCGCCAGTGCGCTCCCCCGTCCTCGCTCACCTGCACGAGCCCATCGTCCGTCCCCACGTACAGCAGGCCCTCCACGAGCGGCGACTCGTCCAGGGCCACGATGTTGCCGAAGAAAGAAGTGGACTGGCTCTTCGCCACCGCATCCGGCCCCCAGACCTTGCCCATCACCTTCAGCGTGTTCCGGTCGATCCGGCGCGTCAGGTCGGGGCTCACCGGCTTCCAGGAATCGCCCCGGTTGTCGCTCCGGAAAAGGCGCTGGGCCGCGAAGTAGAGCCGCGTGTGCTCGTGCGGGCTGATCAGGAGCGGGCTGTCCCAGTTCCACCGCAGCGGGTCGTCTCCCGGGCCCTCCTGGGGCTGGATGAGGATCGACTCGCCGCTTCTCCGGTCGAAGCGCGAGAGGACGCCGTACTGGAGCTCGGCGTAGACGATGTGCGGGTCCTTGGGGTCGACGCGGCTCTGGAAGCCGTCGCCGCCCCAGGTCACGAACCAGTCCTGGTTCGTGATGCCGTGCACGTTCAGGGTGCGCGAGGGCCCGCCCAGGCTGTAGTTGTCCTGGGTCCCCCCGTACACGTTGTAGACGGGCTGCGCCTCGTCCACCGCGATCTTGTAGAACTGGGTCACCGGCAGGTTCGCCTTGAAGTTCCAGGTGGCGCCGGCGTCGAAGCTCTAGTAGAGCCCGCCGTCGCAGCCCACCAGGTAGTGGCGCTCGTGCTCGGGGTCGATCCAGATCGCGTGGTTGTCCACGTGCTTCGCGGTCTCGCCGAGGTTGTGGAAGGTCTTGCCGCCGTCGTCCGTGACCTTGAGGAAGACGTCCATCGAGTAGACCCGGTCCCGGTTCCTTGGGTCGGCGACGATCTCGCCGTAGTACATCGGTCCCCCCGGGTTGTAGTCGCTGCGCTTGTCCCAGGTCTCGCCGCGGTCGGTGGACCGGAAGAAGCCGCCGGCCTTGTTCGCGGCCTCGATCACCGCGTAGACCGTGTCGGGGTCCACCGGCGAGACCGCGAGGCCGATCCGCCCCATCTCCTCCTTCGGCAGGCCGGTCGCGAGCTTCCTCCAGTTGGCCCCGCCGTCGGTGGACTTGTAGAGCGCCGACTCCGGTCCTCCGTCGATCAGCGTCCACACGTGCCGACGGCGCTGGTAGGCGGCCGCGATGAGGACGCCGGGATTCCGCGGGTCCATCACGACGTCGGTGACGCCGGTGTCCTCGCTGACGGTCAGGATGGCCTGCCAGGTCTGGCCGGCGTCGGTCGTCTTGTAGAGGCCGCGGTCCCCTCCGGCCGCCCAGAGCGGGCCCTGGGCGGCCACGAAGACCGTGCCGGGGTCCTTCGGGTGGATGAGGATCTTGCCGATGTGCTCGGACTTCTCGAGGCCGACCTTCTTCCACGACTTGCCGCCGTCCGCCGAGCGGTAGACCCCGTCGCCGTAGCCGACGCTGCGCTGGCTGTTGTTCTCGCCGGTGCCGACCCAGACCACGAACGGGTCTCTCGGGTCGATGGCCACGGAGCCGATCGAGTACGAGCCCTCCGCGTCGAAGACGGGAGAGAAGCTCGTCCCCGCGTTCTCGGTCTTCCAGACCCCGCCGGAGCCCGCGGCGAGGAACCAGCGGTGCGGATTGGTCGGGTCGACCGCGATGTCGACGATCCGGCCCGAGGTGAGGGCGGGACCGATGGACCGGAGGGCGAGACCGGACCAGGTATCGCTCGACCAGCCGCCTTTCTTCTCGGGCTTCTCTTCGGCCTTGGGCGCGGGCTTCTTGGCCGCCGGCTTGTCAGGGACCGCGCCAACCAGGGTCGACGACGAGAGCAGCCACAGGGCGAGGCACGAGAGGACTTTCACGCTTGTCTCCATTTGGTTGAACGGCGCGGCCAACCGGCGAGTCAGTGTAGGGCTTCGAGCGCGGCCTGCAACCGGGGCAGGGCGGCCTCGATGTCGGCCTCCCCCACCGCGCCCACGCTCAAGCGGAACCAGCCGTCCTCGTCGACCGCTCCGAAGGCCTGGAAGGGAACCGCGGCGAAGGCGGCGCTCTCCAGCAGGTAGCGCCGCACCTGCTCGTTGGTCTCGAGGACGGGGCCCTCCGGGGTGCGCCGGCCGAACGGGTGGAAGCGCGCGGTGAGGTAGATGGCCCCTTGCGGCGCGATGCTCTCCACCGGCAAGCCGCGGGACTTCAAAGCCTGGAGTCCCCGGTGCAGCGCGATGAGACGCGATTCGACGCCGCGTCTGAACTCGCGGCTCCACTCGTGGAGCCCGTCCACCTCGTCGAGCAGGCCCACCGTCGCCACCTGCTCGGGCCGCGGGGCCCATGCCCCCATGTGCCCGAGGATGGCCGACATGCGCGCGACGACGTCGGTGGGCCCGACCGCGAAGCCCACCCGCAGACCGGTGGCGGCGAAGGCCTTGCTGATCCCATCCACGAAGACCGTATAGCGCGCCACCTCGGGGACGAGCTGCGGGGGCGTGATGTGCCGGGTCCCGCCGAAGGTGAGCATCCAGTAGATGTGGTCGTACATCAGGTAGAGCGGCCGCTCGCCGCGGCGCTCGCGCTTTTCGTTCTCCCCCACCACCGCCTCGGAGATCCCGAGCAGGAGGTCGCGGTCGATCGCGGTGCCGGTCGGGTTCAGCGGCGAGTTCAGGCAAAGGAGGCGCGCGCCCGGCAGGAGCGGGAGGAGCTGCTCGCGCGTGGGCATGAAGCGCGACTCCGGACCGCAGAAGACCGGCTGCCCCACAGCGCCGCTGAGATGAACGTAGTGGTTGTTGTTCCAGCTCGGCACCGGGTAGATCACGCGATCGCCGGGGTCCACGACGGTCCGGTACAGGCAGTAGATGATCGGCCGCGCGCCCCCCGCGATGAGGACCGACTCGAGCGGGTACTCGAGCCCGAGCTCCCGGGCGTACAACCCTCGCACGGCCTGGCGCAGCTCGAGGACGCCGTTGCTCGGCCGTCGCGCAAACGGGGCGGGATCGGGAACTGGCTCGGGCTGAAATCCCCCACGGTGAGGTCGCAGACCTTCACGCCCGCCGTGACCAGCGCCCGGATCTCCCCGGCGATCCGCAGGACCTCGGAGCCGATGAGCCGGGTGGCCATTTCCGAGACGCGCAGGGCGGGCCGGGGGCCCGCGTCCGCGGCCAGAGTCGCCAGTTCGGGGACGAGTCGCGTCGTGTCGGCCATCCCCGAACTATGCCACACTCCCCGGCGATGAATCGCCCGACCGAACGGCCGGCCAGGCCCTGGCTGACGGCCCGCATGCGGGGCTTCGGCACCTCCGTCTTCGCCGAGTTCACGCGCCTCGCCATCGAGCACCAGGCGGTGAACCTGGGCCAGGGATTCCCCGATTTCGACGGCCCCGACTTCGTCAAGGACGCGGCCATCCAAGCCATCCGGGACGGGCGCAACCAGTACGATCGCATGATCGGGTCGCGTCCCCTCGCCGAGGCGGTGGCCGCGCACCAGCGCCGATTCTACGGGCTCGAGCACGACCCCGACCGCGAGGGCACGGTGTACGCGGGCTGCACGGAAGCCACCTTCGTGGCCCTGCAGGCGCTCCTCGAGCCGGGCGACGAGGCCGTGCTCTTCGAGCCGTTCTACGACTCCCACCGGCCCGGCATGGCCATGGCGGGGGCGATCCCGCGGGTGGTCGCGCTGCGGGAGCCGGACTTCGCCCTCGACCGGGCGGCCCTCGAAGCGGCCATCGGCCCGAAGACCCGCGCCATCTTCTTGAACTCGCCGAACAACCCGAGCGGCAAGGTCTTCTCGCCCGAGGAGCTGGACCACGTTGGGCACCTCTGCCGCCAGCACGACCTGCTGGCCATCACGGACGAGGTCTACGAGCACATCGTGTTCGAGCCGAAGCACGTGCCGCTGGCGAGCCGCCCGGGGATGCGCGAGCGCACCGTCACCCTCTCCTCGAGCGGGAAGACGTTCAGCCTGACGGGGTGGAAGATCGGCTGGTCGGTTGCGCCCCCCGAGATCACCGAGGCGCTGCGCATGGTGCACCAGTTCGTGACCTTCTGCGTCGCTACCCCGTTCCAGCACGCCATCGCGGCCGCCCTGGCCACGAGCGAGGCCTACTACGAGCACCTGCGCGAGGACTACCGCGCGCGCCGTGACCGCCTCTGCGACGGCCTCGCGGAGGCCGGCTTCGGGGTCCGCGAGCCCCAGGGGACCTACTTCGCCCTCGCCGACATCCGGCCGCTCGGCTGGGACGACGACGTGGCCTTCTGCCGGGCCCTGCCCGCGAAGGTGGGAGTGGCCGCGATCCCGGTGAGCGCCTTCTACGCGGACGCGAAAGCCGTCCGCCACCTGGTCCGCTTCGCCTTCTGCAAGAACGACGCGACGCTGGACGAAGGCTTGCGACGGCTGCGGAAGCTGAGGAGATAGGAAGAGCGCGCAGAAGATCGCTGCGGCTGATCGGACCGAAGGGGGGCACGGGGTCTAGGCGAGGGCCCGAATCGTCAGCTCGCGGCCGTCTACTGCAGGCAGAGCCAGGTTGCGCGAGACTCGGAAGAGGATCCACTCCTCGAGCACTTCCCGAAGCTCCTCGCGGCAATCCTCGAGCGTGGCCGCGTTCGCGTACACGCCTTCGAAGCCGGGTATCTCACCGTAGAACGAACCGTCTTCCGCCAGAATCTCGTAGCGAGCCTTGTGCAACGCCCCGCTCAGGTATTCCGAGAGGATCGGAAGCATGGTACCGCCGTTTTGGGAGGGCGGCCAGCCGTCTGGCGGTACAATCCCCCCACCTTCTGTGGGAACCTGCCCTTGGCACTAGTGGCTGGCTCGAAGCTCGGGCCCTACGAGGTCCTCTCGCTGGTCGGCGCGGGAGGAATGGGCGAGGTCTATCGCGCCCGCGATCCTCGCCTTGGCCGGGACGTCGCGATCAAGGTCCTCCCCGCCGAGCGCATGGCCGACGAGAACCGCCGCCAGCGTTTCGTCCAGGAGGCACGGGCCGCTTCCGCCCTCAGCCATCCGAACATCGTCACCATCCACGAGATCGAGTCGGCGGACGGCGTCGACTTCATCGTCATGGAGTACGTGCCCGGGAAGACGCTCGATACCCTCATCCCGCGCCAGGGCATGAGGCTCGGTGAAGTCCTGCGGATCGCGATCCCCATCGCCGATGCCGTCGCCCGAGCCCACGCGGCCGGCATCGTCCACCGCGATCTCAAGCCGGGGAACGTCATGGTCGGACCCGACGGAGCGGTGAAGGTCCTGGACTTCGGCCTGGCTAAGCTCGCGTCACAGGAGGAGGCGGGGAGCCCGGAGCACGAGACGAGGACGAAGGACGGCGACGCAGGCCGGCTCAGCCGGCCAGGGACGGTGGCGGGCACGGCCGGCTACATGTCTCCTGAGCAGGCCACGGGCAGGAACGTCGACGCACGGAGCGACGTGTTCAGCTTCGGAGCCATGCTTTACGAGATGGTGACCGGGCGGCGAGTGTTCGCGGGGAGCTCGACGGCGGAGACGCTGGCCGCAGTGCTGCGGGAGCAGCCGAAGGCCCCCAGCGAGCTCAGGCCGGACATGCCAAGGGACATGGAGAAGGTCATCCTGCGCTGTTTGCAGAAGGAGCCCGACCGGCGCTTCCAGCACATGGGAGACGTCAAGGTCGAGCTCCTGGAGATCAAGGAGGAGTCGGACTCACAGCCGGCGGCCGCGCAGGCGCCGGCCCGGCGTCGCCGCCACTGGTGGCTCGCAGCCGCGCTCGCCGGTGCGTTGCTAATGGCCGTAGCGGTCTGGCTCCGGTGGCGTCCCCGCGAGATCGAGCCGGCAGCGCCCCTGTTGGTGCCGCTCACTTCGATGCGCGGGTTTGAAACGAACCCCACCTTCTCACCCGACGGCGGCCAGATCGCTTTCGCTTGGGGGGGGGAAATGGGGGACAACTGGGACATCTACCTCGAGATGATCGGGTCTTCGGAGATCCACCGATTGACGACGGACCCGGCGCCAGACTTCGCTCCGAGCTGGTCTCCCGACGGGCGCCTGATCGCGTTCGTCCGCTCTCAACCCGGGAACTTCCTGTGGTACGTCGACAGGCGGCTCCTGAGCCAGGGCACGATCCACCTGGTTTCGCCCGTTGGCGGGCCGGACCGGAAACTGAGCGACTTCCCGGCACGTTCGACGCTCTCGTGGTCGCCAGATAGCCGCTGGCTGGCCGCGGCGCGCTACGGCTCCGCGACGGAGACCGATCCCGGAGCCGCGGCCATCTATCTCATCCCTGTGCTTGGCGGTGAGCCCCGTCCTATGACATCGGCCAAAGCGCCCGCCTGCCACTTCAACCCCGCCCTCTCGCCGGACGGGCGCCACTTGGCTTACGCGTCCTGCGCTTCCTGCGTCCTCACTCAATCGTGCCATGTCGATGTTGTCGAGTTGGGCTCTGGCTACGTGCCGGCGGGGCCGCCGCGCCGCTTGTCCCGCCGGGCTGGCTGGATCGCCGGCCTCGCCTGGACCCGCGACGGAAGCTCTCTCATCTACGGCGACCTCACGACGAGCAAGCTGTGGCGACTCTGGATAGTGGGAGACCGACCGCCCAAAAGGATCGAGCTTGCCGGGCTGGGCGCCAGCGAGCCCGCGACCGCGGCCCCCTTGGACCGCCTCGCCTTCGTGCATGACCGAAACGCTCTAGCCATTTACCAGTTTGAAGTGGGACACCCGGCCCAGGCCCTACTGGGGTCCTCACTCCTGGACGTTTTCAGCCATGTTTCGCCGGATGGCCGCCGGATCGCCTTCCAGTCGCGACGTGGCGGCGAGGGCAACGAAATCTGGTTGGCCGCGGCCGACGGGTCCAATCCGATGGCGCTCACCCACGGACCGGGGATCTGGCAGGGCTCGCCCCGGTGGTCACCGGACGGCCAGCAGATCGCCTTCGACTCCCAGGCCGAGGATGGGAAATGGGACATCTGGACGATCGACGCCGACGGTGGCTCGCCGCGCCGATTGACCCTGGATCCCGGCAACAAGATGCTGCCGGCCTGGTCGCGTGACGGCCGTTGGATCTACTTCCGGTCAGACCAGGCGGGCGCCAGCGACGTGTGGCGCATTCCCGCCACAGGTGGGTCAGAGGAGCGCGTCACCCATGGCGGCGGTACTGTCCCAGACGAGTCTGCTGACGGAAAGACTCTGTTCTTCATGCGGGCCTACATCAACGCCCCCCTCTTGGCCATGCCGCTGGCCGGAGGGCCGGAGCGAAAGGTCTTGGAGTGCGTGCCGGTAAAGGGCTTCGCCGTCGGTCCGACCGGTATCTACCATCTCGGCTGTACGGTGGACCTGCGCGCAGTGCCGCTGTACCTGCTGGATCCCGCGACCGGCCGCGACCGGCTTCTGGGGACACTCGAGCAGGCGCTTCTTGGACTCACCGTCTCCCCGGACGGCAAGACGATCCTGTACACGAAGCTTGAGAACCAGGGCAGCGACCTGATGATGATCGAGAACTTCAAGTAGCCGTTCAACGGTTTCACGGCAACGGAGTGTCGCAACCGCTTCTGCCCTACAATCGTTCTACCGTCTTCGGAACACCCATTTTCCAGATCGACCACACCGCCCTCCAGCTCAGATGAAGATCCTGAAGGCGGGGCGCAGCGGCCAGTCCTGCCGCTCGCCCTCGTAGAAGACCCGCTCGAGGAAGAGGCCGGAGGGCGGAGCGGTGAGGGGCGCCGGCTCGTCCGAGGCCTCGCGCAGGAACCGCTCGACGTCCTCGCGAGAGAGCGCCCCCCGGCCCACCTCGGCCAGTACCCCCACCACCCGCCGCACCATCTTCCACAGGAAGTGCGAGGCGCGCAGCCGGACCAGGATCAGATCGCCCTCCTCCAGAAGCTCGACCCGGTCCACGAGGACGCGGGTGGAGGTCTTCCGGGGATCGTCCTCGGCGAAGGACCGGAAATCCTGCATGCCTTCGAGGCGCTTTGCCGCGTCCCGCATCCGGCCCGCGTCGAGCGGGTCCTTGATCCACCACACGAAGGGCTTCGCGAAGGCGGTCCGCCGCCGCGAGATCTGGTAGAGGTAGCTGCGGGCCACCGCCCCGTGGCGCGCGTGGAACTGGCGCGACACCTTCTCGGCCGCGAGCACGTTGATGTCCGCGGGCAGGGCCTCGTTCAGGGCGCGGCGGAGCGATTCGGGTGCGAGCCGCGTCTCGAGGTCGAGGTGCGCCACCTGCTGCAGCGCGTGGACACCGGCGTCCGTGCGCCCCGAGCCGTAGCTCTCGAAGTCGGTCCGCCCGGAGACCTCACGCAGAGCCTCGTGCAGCTCACCCTGCACGGTGCGGGCGTTCTTCTGGATCTGCCAACCCCGATAGCGGGTGCCCACGTATTCGAGGGAGAGGCGAAAGCGGGCCATGAGACTCACGAAGCTAGCCCGCGGGTGCTTCAGCGTCAAGGCGATAGTCGTGCTAACGTGCCCGGATGCGCGACGGGATCCTGCGTCGAGCCGTCAAGCGCGTCGCTCGATGGGGCTTCCATCTCGACCTCGCGGCGGACCACGCGCGGCGCCGCTGGCGGGGCGAGCGCCCCTACCTGCTGGGAGGCGACTGCCGCCGTTGCGCAGCCTGCTGCGAGGCCCCGGCCATCCAGGCGAGCTGGCCGGTCTGGTACCTCGCGACCCTGCGCAGGCTGTTTCTCTGGTGGCAGGAGCGGGTCAACGGCTTCGTGCTCGTCGAGGCCCGCGCCGGGGCACGGACCTTCGTCTTTCGATGCACGCACTTCGACCCGGTGGCCCGGGCCTGCGATAGCTACGACTCGCGGCCCGGCATCTGCCGTGCGTACCCGCGGCTCCAGCTCTGGCAGGCGCGTCCCGAGTTCCTGCCCGGCTGCGGCTATCGCGCGGTGGACCCGAGGGCCTCCCGCTTCATGGCCGTGCTCGAGGCGCAGCCCCTGACCGCCGAGCAGCGCGCCCGGCTGCGGCGAGGCCTGCGCCTCGAGCCGTAATGTGCGGGTCCGGGTCCTGACGTACAACATCCACCGGGCGATCGGAGTGGACCGCCGCTTCCGCCCCGAGCGGATCATCAGGATCCTCGAAGCCTACGACCCCGACGTCGTCATGCTCCAGGAGGTGGACGACGGGGCGCCGCGGTCCCGGGGGCTCAACCTCGGCCGGGAGCTCGCGGGGGCCCTGGGCTACGAGCACTACGCGATCGGCCACAACGTCACCCTGCGGAAGGGCCGCTACGGCAACGCGACGCTCTCCCGATGGCCGATCCTGCGCGAGCGCAACATCGACCTCACGATCGGCATCCGCAAGCGCCGGGGCTGCCAGCACACCTTGATCGCGGTGGAGAGCCCCACCGGCAAGCTGCGCCGGCTCGAGGTCTTCAACCTGCACCTCGGCCTCTCCGCCCGGGAGCGCGAGAAGCAGGTCAGCCTGCTGCTGCGGGCCCGCGAGTTCTCCTCTCTCCCCTTCGACGTGCCGTCGCTCGTGGCGGGCGACTTCAACGACTGGCGCTCGCTCCTCCGGCCGGTCTTCGTGGACATGCTGGCCTTCCGATCGGCCACCGGAGGCAATGGGACCCGCGAGCAGGCCATCGCCACCTTTCCCTCGTTCTTCCCGCAAGGGAGCCTGGACCGCATCTACTATCGCGGCCCGCTGCGACTGGTCAACGCGCGCCGCTGCCGGCTCGCCGTCTCACGCGTGGCCAGCGACCATCTGCCGGTGCTCGCCGACTTCGAGATGCCCTAGGCTGCTATCATCGATACTCCGGTTCCGCGCCTCGGAAAAGGCCCGCTGTGAGCGACACCATCCCCAAGACCCTCGGCCGCTATGAGATCCGCCGCGAGCTCGGCCGCGGCATGATGGGGGTGGTCTGCGAGGCGGTGGACCCGGCTCTGGGCCGGCGAGTGGCCCTGAAGACGATCCGCCTCGCCTTCGAGGTCCCCC
>WNFL01041918.1_pt1 | contig 12565 bp, 7 predicted proteins | sample 5400361 | NCBI WGS metagenome assembly WNFL01 (sample SAMN13153351, study PRJNA577476) | soil metagenome | isolation source: 40 cm soil on Douglas fir-dominated hillslope | place: USA:California | collected 2013-09-17
AACCGGCAAATTTCTTACTGTCTGGAACAACCAGCGCCCGTTTGTGTTCAATCATCCACTGGAAGGTAGGGGTGGTTGCAACGGGCCAATGGGCGTTCAGCACCGTGTCCTGAACTGCCGTGTCCTCATAACCGCGAGTACGCACTGTCGTGGTAAAGCCGTCCTCGATGAGCATAATATTGCCGCGATCATGTTTTACCACGTGGTTGGCATTGGCGAGAATACGTTCCAGTACTTCCTCGAAATTCAATGTGCTGTTAAGGGCTGCTGCGGTGTCGCACAGCGCCTCGGCAAGCACCCGCTGCTTATGTTCGGCGTCCTCTACACGGGCGCGCTCTGCAATCTCTTGATGCAGCCGCGTATTAACGTCCGACAGTGCAGCGGTGCGTGCCTCGACCTGTCGTTCCAGTTCAACACTGGAATTACGTAGAATCTCTTCGATCCGCTTGCGATCCGTAATATCGCGCACCGCAACGATTCTCATGTCATGTCCGCGATAGAATACTGACCTGCTGCGAATCTCGGCTTGAAAAGTGGTTCCGTCTTTGCGAATTACCACAAGTTCAATGGTTGCACTGAAGCCAGTCTGCGCGTTTGCTCTCACGGCATCGCGGAATTCGTCCTTAACAAACTCTGCGGTAGTTCTCCCGATAAGTTCTTCAGGTTGATAACTCATCATCTCAGCCAGCGCCGAATTAACATCTACAATTACGCCTTGATCATGAATAAAGATGCCCTCAAACGTCGCTTCGGACAGCATCCGAAAGCGCTGCTCACTTTCGCGGAGTGCAGCTTCTGTTTGCTTATGCTCCGTGATATCCTGGGTCATCACCATCCCGGCATAAACTTCCCCCTGCTCGTTTTTTACCGGAACAATGTACGCGGCAAAGGTACGACCGGCATACGGAACGTCGTGATAGGAGGGAGTCCCGTTGAGGGCGGAACGGTAGGCTGGCTCCAGGAAATCCGCGAGTTCCGGGAAAATCTCAAACAGCGTCTTACCTTCCAATAATTCCTTTGATATCCCAAATATTGGAAGTTCTGACCCTTCTACAAGCATGTAGCGCAACTCTGAATCATATAAAAAGACTGCCCCGTTCGGGAAATGCTTGGCGAGCGTTCGGTACAATGCTTCACTTTTCTGAAGCGCGGCATTCGTTCGCGCGAGGTCAGCCGTGCGCTCCGCCACTCGTGATTCCAGTTCGTCGTGCGCCTGTGCCAACGCCTCGGTAGCTTGCTTACGTTCGGTCACGTCGTGGATGATGCCCAGTATTCCGGTAATTTTGCCCCGCGTATCCCGCAGGGGGACTTTCGTAACCGTGATTGACAGCGATTTACCGGAAGGATCTAGCGTGGTGGCTTCCACATCTATGGAAGGTTCGCCAGTACGAAGGATGAGCTGATCGCTTTTGACAAAACCTGTAGCAAGTGTTCTGGGGAAAAGATCGTAATCAGTCTTGCCGACAATCTGGTCAAGCTGTGTGACGCCGATCAACGCCATGTACGCTTTATTGGCTAAGATATAACGGCTGGCAGTGTCTTTAATAAAAACATAATCGGGAGCATTGTCTATGACGATATGCGCCAGCGACTCCTGTCCCTGCGACGGATCGCTCTTGCCCAACTTGTTCCGCAGCGTGTACAGGAGCAGAACAGCAGTGCCAGCAATAAAGCTGATGTCCCAATAGGTTTCCAGCGTGGCAGGGCTGGGGAAACTTGCTAACAGGCTGTGCGAGACAGCTAACCATAGGACGGCTGCGACGCCGTAGAGGGCTACGGATCGTAAAACATTCCTTCGATATAAGGTTTGCATCTAAGTTCACTCCACGCCCGAAATTCGATGGGTATTACCATTATAATCTCAGAGCCTGGAGTTATGAGAGCATATAGCAAACGGGCCAACTATTCATAGTTGACCCGTTTATTTTTTCGGCTGATACCAAAACTGGATGATCACTCTGGAAACTCTCCACCTTCCGGTTCCCCCTCTCCTGTTTGCGGAGAGGGGGTCAGGGGGTGAGGTTGACGAGGCGCATTCAAACAGATTTGGTATGAACGCCTGGGAATTTCTACTGCAATAGACGCTCAAGCGACTGCAAGAAGATGGTCGTATCCAGAGGCTTGGGGAAATAAGCATCGAACCCTGCGTCCAATGCTTTCACCTTGAGTTCTGGCGTGTGGTACGCCGTCACCGCTACCAAGGGCACATTATTCAGCAGCGATTGCTTGCGAATAGCCTGAAGCAGCTCGAAGCCATCCATTTCAGGCAGTGCCAGATCGACAATAACCGCATTGTAGGTCTCTGAGTTGCCCTTAATTCGGGCCAGCGCTACCTCGGCGCTGCTGGCAAGGGTGGTTCCGACTCCCGCTGAACTTAACATCATTTTCACCATGTCTGCGCCGTCGGGATCGTCTTCAACAACGAGAATCTGAACATCGCTCATGATTTTATCTCTCCTCTATACCGTTTGAAGTAGGTTTTTAAGGTCCGGAATCTCAACCAGGAGATTCAGAAGCTGCTGAATGAATTTGTCGGGATCAAGCGGCTTGGTAATGTAATTCGTAAAGCCAGCATTGATGGCGCGCTGGCGATCACCGGACATCGCATGGGCCGTCAATGCGATTACCGGAATGTCGAGCGTAGTCCTGTCGCGATTCAGCTCGTGCATCAAGCGCCAACCATCCATTTCTGGCATACTCAAATCAGAAAGGATGAAGTGTGGTCGCGCCTCTCGAATGATTCGTAGCCCTTCCTGGCCGTTATTAGCGGTCCGAACTGTAGCGCCAGCCATTTCCAGCATCAGCCGTGCGACATTCAGACTATCTTCCTCATCATCGATGACGTACACGGTCCAGCCTTGTAATGCTTGAGGTATCTTTCCCACAAAATGCTCCTTTGCTTCGATGTTAGAGAAACGAGAGTCGAGACGCGCAGTGGCAACATCACCGTAAATGTGCTGCCTTCTCCCAGTTTGCTGGATACGGTTATGGAACCGCCCATCAAAATACACAACTTTTGCACGATGCTCAAGCCCAAACCAGCCCCGCCATATTTACGGCGGCTCGAGCCGTCCACCTGCCTGAATTCATCGAAAATCAGGTGCTGCCAGGTTTCTGGGATACCGATACCTGTATCTGATACCTGAACCATCCATTGATCGCCCCGTGCAGTGGCGTTGATCCTAACTTTGCCCTTATCAGTGAACTTGATAGCGTTGTTGATGAGGTTACTTGCGATCTGTGTCAGGCGCTCTTCGTCGCCAACAATCATCGCTGGCAGATCAGTGTCAAGATCAAGCTCCAACTCAATGCCCTTGTCAAGCGCTTGTTGGCGGAAATCATTTTGCCAACCCTGAACCAGTTCAGGCAGGGCCACGTTGCGGGCCACAATCTCGATACGTTTGGCGTTAATACGCGATATGTCGAGAATGTCGTTGAGCAGACTCAGTAGGCGCTTCGAATTGACTTTGATACGCTCCAACATGTTCTGGATGGAAAGAGGCACATCGTCCTGCATCAAAGCAATGCCAGAATAGCCGAGAACCGCGTTCATGGGCGTGCGCAACTCATGGCTCATCGTGGCAAGGAATTGATCCTTGAACAACAGCGCTTCTTCCAGTTCCTTGATCAACCCTTCGCGTTCACCTTCGACACGCTTCAGGTCGGTAACGTCAATCGCTACACTGATGGTGCCCGTGACCTGCCCTGCTTTGTCCTTCACGGGAGAGTACCAGGTTTGATAAGCCAGTGAATTTATATCAGCCGTCGAGGTGAAGCTTTCACCAGCCAGTGCGCGACGGTTATCAGCCACAAGTTGCGGATTGTCATGATAGAAATCAAACACCGAACGTCCAACCAGTTCATTCGGTTTCAGTCCGAAATTCTCAAGTCCCTTGCCTTCGGACAGCACAAATTTGCCGTCAGCGTCGACTGCATACAAGATCACCGGGGCACTATTGACCACGACGCCCAAACGCTCTTCACTGGTCTGATACAGCTTTTCGGCCTGCATCAGTAAGCGGCGGTTGGCGACGACGGCTGTAACCGTAGGCGTAATCACCGAAAGTATTTCGCGCAATTCAGCGGGAAAAACGTGTGCCTCAGGCCAGGAAAAGACGAGACAGCCCTGCCATCTGTCGTTATTCTTCAACGGCAGCGAGATCATGGCCGTAACTTTCGCGACTTTAGCGTGCTCACGCGTCGCCCCTGCCTCGGCACGCGGATCACTGTACATATCCTCGATAAAGAGCGGCCCTGCCTCTGAGAGCATCAGCCCGGTCAAGGGCGTCGCATCCGCCGGTCTGTATGAACCGCCAGGAACCTTGTCCAGCGGCATTGCGTTTCCGCCCATCTGGATAGCCACAATCTCCAGAACTGAGACAGTACCTTTCTCGCCATAGTGTGTGAAATTTAAAGTAGAGAGGCCAACACCGTATTGTTCAACTACGGTCCGCACTGCGTTGAGAATGTCGTTTTCATTAGTGGCTTGCCCAAGTGCCGCGTTTGTCTTTGCAATAATCTCATAGCGACGCCGAACCACTTCAGTTTCGAGATAGGCTCGGCGATTAAAAACAATTGCGGCCAGTGTCTCAATCAGGTTCTCATGGATAAGGCGTTCGTCGCTGCTGAAGTCGTGTTTGTCCGTCCAGGCGAAAGTGATGACGCCTTGCTGCTGTCCCTTATGGTTGAGCGGGACAATGACGAGCGTTTGCCCATATTTATCCGTCACCGCTGAACGAACCTCATCACTCAGCCTGGTATCGGTCTGCACGTCATCGACAAACACCACGGCGCTGCCCTGCCACAGCGAGGCCAGCGGTGCCTTATCCAGCCGGTAAGCGTTCATTCGCGACAAATCAACCTGCTGAACACCTTCGGCGGCGGACCAGGTTGCAACGTCCTCGACGGTAACAGATTGTTCCTCATCTTCTGACTGAAAGTAGCTGAGATGAATACTTGATACGCCGTTCCGACCTGCATACTGTCCCATCGTCGTCAACAGGCCCTGCTCGTCGCTAATTCGGGACAGTAGCGTACTGATCGAGCCAACCTGGCCGACTAACTCGGCTTGCTGCATTCCCCATCCGTTGAGATCAAGTTTCCCCACTGAATCAATGTTAGCCATAACGCAGATACTCCCATCTGATAGAATGGATACACCGGGTCAATTCAGCCATTATAAATAATATTTAAGTGATACCTTATTTCTAATGTATCTCAATCTTTGCAAGAAATGGTTCAATTAATACAAACATATTGTTTTTAGCCTACGGCGTGTAAAAATTCGCAAAAACTTAATTTTGAAATCATGCTTGATTGTAATTGACTCGTGATACTCACCGTATCACTTTTAAGTAACAAAAAGGACCAAAATCAGGGAATTCCCCGATTTTGGTCCTTACATTTGAGATAGTATTACGTTGACTTAGGCGAATACACGCTCCATAGCGCGTACATGCAGCGTCTTGTCCGGACACAGCGTCACCAACGCAACAGGTTCGATTGGCTCTGACTGCGTGCGTTCAAACTGAAAATGTTGCAACAGGCGCGCGACAATGAGTTTGATCTCCATCAGCGCAAACTGCTGACCAATGCAGACATGAAAGCCGTTGGAGAATGGGAAGTAAGCACCCTTCGGCAGTGTAGACTCGAACCCATCCAGCCAGCGGTCAGGTTTGAAGGCATCCGGCTCCTCAAAATAGCGACTATCACGCTGCGTAATGTACGGCGACATATAAATCAGTTGGCCCTTTTTGATCGTGTATCCGCCAATGGTAAGATCTTCCTTGGGCGTGCGACCAATCAGCCAACCGGGAGGGAACAGGCGCAGCGTCTCTTTAATTACGCAGTCCAGGTACTTCAACTGTGGCAGGTCGCTCATCTGCGGGGCACGACCAGCCAGGACACTATCCAGTTCATTGACTACCCGCGTGTTGATTTCGGGGTAAAGGCCCATCAAGTACAGTATCCACGTGATGACTGTCGCCGACGTCTCGTGCCCGGCGATAACCGTTGTCGTCATCTCGTCAATCATCTGCTCTTCCGGCATCGGGCTGCCGTCCTCAGAGGTTGCCAGCAGCAGCGTTGACAGCACATCGCCCTTGTCTACTGCCGAAGCCCGCCTGTCGCCGATCATTTCGCTGATGACTTCGTGAAGCAGTGCGACCCCTTTGCGCAGCCGCTGCTTGCGTGGAATTGGAAGCCAATCCGGGATCGGGACTGGATGGCGCAATTCGACGGCGAGCACTTCCTCAAAGTAGTGGACAGCCTCAATGACGTTGGCTACATCGTCGGTTATGTCCGACTTAAACAGGGCTTCGCACACGATCTTCAAGGTGAGCGCAGCAATTTCCGAGTTCACCGGAATATCGTCCAGACTTTCCCATTGCTTGATCATGCGATCTGTCTGGTTAACCATGAGTTCGACATAGCCTTCGAGACGCTTGTGATGAAAGGCCGGCTGCATCATTCGGCGCTGATCGCGGTGAAAGTTTCCTTCGGAGTTGATGATGCCATTCCCCAGAAACTTCCCTGATGCATAACGCATAATTGGGTCACGCGTGAAGACGTCGCCCTGCTTGACGAGGACTTCGTTAACATCTTCGGCGGCCCGCACCAGATATGCTCGGAATGGTCCCAGGCGAAACGATGCCACATCGCCGTAGCTCGCCGTATCCTTCAGGAATTCGAGCGGACTGGCAATGAGGTCGGTGGCACTCCCCAGGAGGAGGTTTTTACGTGGCCCGGACGGGCGTGTGCGTTCCATGTGATCCCTTCTCTTTCTCTATGCTAGACGCCGACAGTATATTCACCCAGTGGATTGGTATAGGCATTCACATACAGGCTTGCGTGGAAATCAACAAAACGGTTGATCATGGTGCTCACGACATCGTTGTGCAGCCGCCGCGTGATGGCTTCCGAGTGCATTTCCAGATGTGCGCGCGACTGAGCATACATACGCGTGATGGCGGTCAGACGCCATTCAAAACTTTCCGTGGCCTCTTCGGCTGATAGCTCATCGAGGTCGGACAGCGCCACGTTAAACTCGCCATGCACCGTGTCTTTTTGCAGGCGGGCCAGATCAGCACCAAAATGCTGAAATGTTTCCATCAGGGAATAGCTGAACTTGTGCGAGTTACGCAATTTGGAGCGCAGCATTCGGACAAGTTCCTTACACAGCCCAGGCTCGGTCAACAAAGGGGTTCCGAGGTCGTTGAGCAACCGAACCGCCAGCGCTGCATGATACAGTGCCTCGCTCAATTCCCCGCTATCCACCACGCTGCGGAAGTTATCTATCGGCTCGATCTCTTCAGCGATCACACCGATATAGTAGGCCAGCGTCGGGATCACCAGGATCGTGTTCACACCGATGTGGATACGTTCAGACAGGGCAAGATTGTCACCCCTGAGTAGCGTATTAACGGATTGATATCGGCTCAGGAGGCCCTGGGACACAATCGGGCCAACTGCCAGATGGCGAACGGTTTGTGCCACGGCCACGCAGGTCTCGACGTTCATCGCCAGCCGGGGCCATAGCGCAAATTCGAGATCGCCCATATGCACGCCGGGGTTTTTTGCCAGGAATGACCGCGCAAGGGCATGATACTTGTCCGGAATCAGGCTCTGCTCGAAGCCTGAAACCTCTCTCACCAAATCGCGCACATCATTCAAGAGGTGCGTTGCGACATAATCGCGTCCCCTGAGGCGCTCGACCATCGCCTGATTAAAGGTGGTCAACAGCGTGCGGCGTTGATAGTGCTCACTCTTCCATAATGTTCTGTTCGAGAGCTGGATTGCCAGATCATCGGAGGCCACCTCGAAGATCAGATACAGATTCATGGGGACGCTATAGCTCAGCAGCTCACCCAGTGAATTCGGCTGTACGGCCTTGCCGAGCAGCCCCAATGTCAGATTGGCAAATTGAGGCACACCGAGCAGGTTTAACCATAATTCCTGCCGGGAATTGTCGCTCGACAACCCCCACAAATAGAAGTCGCGGTACGGACCATGAGGCATATTCGCTCGTACACTATCCTCCAGGCCTTGCAGCATCATGTCGGTGGCACTATCCAATAGCGTTTGCGTGTTCATTTCCCATCCTTTCGACCTAGACTGCATAGCGGTCACATTACCGTTATGCGTGGAGTCAATTACTTTGCCAGATATTCACGTGCTATTGCGATGCCCTGATCCAGAGCCACGGAATTGTCACCGATAAAGTAGTAGCCGCCTCCTTCGCGCTGTATCGGCATCTGTGTTGACGAAGTAACCTCGGTCCGTCTGAAAAGATGAATATCTCCGCCCAAAATACTGGTTAGTCTGCCAAGTAAACCAGCCATTGCGAGCAGGAGCGGATCGCTGAAATCAACCGCTATGAGCGCCAACTGACCATCGCGCTTAAAGCGTCGAACAAGCTGCACTGTATAGAGACTGCCGGGAAGAAGATCGCCCAACGCCATTTGTGCGTTGTAGGATTGAACGACGACTCCTCGCCGTCGCCCCGTTGGGTCGAGAACGCGGATAGGTTGTGATCGATGGCAGCAGTGATTCTGGCAGGGCCGTGTGCTGGTTCTCTGTCGGGATCGCGTAAATCCACAACAAAGGTTATCACCAGCGTTGGATAAGCGGCGCAGACAGACTGCGCAAGCGCATAGGTACTGTAGCCCTCATGCTTGGCCGAGTGGCCCAGGCATGATTCAATACAATAACCATCTCTTTGTTGAAGAGGCGAACCGCCGAAATCTTCGGTTGTAGGGATAATGTATGCTACGGTAGGGAAATGAGTGTTTAGCTGCGATGCAACAGATTCCAGGGTTCGAGGCAGCCCATTACCTCGGCCCACGAAGAACCTCCACTCGACATCAGTTTTGTTAGAATTGGGTTTAGGGCGCTTGGTGCTATTAATCTAAGATCAGATTCAGGCTGCGAAGGTGATTAATTTCGGCCCTATAGTAGTAATTGTATGCCATTTTCGGTATTTCACCAGTAGGATAATGCACAATCCGAATAACAGTCGCATTCAGGTTTTTTAGTGCAAGCCCGAAAATTATTATAAGGTTGTAATGGCTAAGAATGAAATAGTCATTCGGTGATGAAAAACAAAGCTAACGGGCCAACTGTTACTGAAGTTGGCCCGTCGGTTAAAGTGTGGGCGCTAAGGGACTCGAACCCCTAACCCCTTCGGTGTAAACGAAGTGCTCTGCCAATTGAGCTAAGCGCCCGTGCAAACGTTAGGATAGCATAGTCTAGAAGGCATGACAAGGGTGGTTCACCCCATCGGGCCGCCGAGGATTTTTTGTGTGGTGACAAAGTGCAATTTGGCAACTTTGCGCAGTTCGTCTTTTCCGTGCTGGCTAACGATGCGCTTGCCAACCTCGATAACACGCGGATCGGATGAGCCTTTGGGCAATTCAACATGATATCGCTCTGAAAGCTGCGCCATGACCTTCAGAAATTGTGCGCGGGCCAGGATCGACGCGGCGGCTACAGCGACATTCGCTTCGGCCTTCGGTAACTGGATGAGGGTAGCCTGTTTGCCACGCTCCATCAGCTTATCTTTGACGACCTGTTCATTGCCAAATTTATCGACCAGGATCGTGATCTGTTGCTGGGGAAACTCCGTGAGAATGTCTTCTATTGCTCGGCTGTGCGCCCAGGCCAGGAGCATATTGAGATTCTGCCCTTCATTTTTGAACTGCTCATAAAGGGCGTTGTACCGTTCGGGCGGCAAGACCACAACCTGAGCATGTTTGCCACACAGCGTGCGCACCTCGTCAGCGATGCTCTGGTTCTGCCTGTCATTCAGGCTTTTGCTGTCCCTGACGCCAAGCGCTTCCAATTGTTTTGCACTTTGCAGATCAACCAGCACGGCGGCGCTAACCAGTGGCCCAAAGTAATCGCCCTTGCCCGATTCATCTGACCCGATCCATTGGTCACCAAGCTCAACGGCATTGACCGCCGCGATCTGCGTGTCGAGCCGATTAGCGTGAGCCGAAGATGGCACAGCAGACGGCGGGGAAGCGACACCAAGCACTGCTCGCACTTCGCCGTCAACGTCGTCCAGAAGCGGCGCAAGACCCGCAACCGTGAGCGTGCCATTCGTAAACTGCCGCACAAAAACTGTCTGCGTGCCTCTCGTGAACTTGAGACGATAAACGCAGTTAGGTTCCGACTCGTGCTGGCCGCCGGGACGCTGTGTTAACTGCTGTTCAAGCCTCTGCTGGACAGCTTTATCGCGGATCGTATATTTTCGTGTTTCCGTTTTGGAAGAGTTCACGTGCCTGCTTTCATTCAGCCATATATTGCCCGGAGATCATTTATGTGCTGGCTGATGAATATAACTCAGATTTTGCGCCGTCCGGTAAAGAATCGCGCAGCACATCAAGGATGGCGTCTGCGTAGGCTTGTGCGCCTTTCGCATTCGGATGACCGTTGGATGCCCGCTTACAGATCGGCACAACCGTCCGCGAATTGCCCGCCTCGTCACATGCGATACGGCGTTCTCCTGCCAGATCGTCCTGCGGCGACAGATCGGGATTGATCGAAAACAAAAACGGATCAGCGGCAAATATCGTATTCTCTGGCGAAAAATAGGGGACCGCTAAAAAGAGGCGCGGATCGCGTCCGTTGTCTATCTCGGCATTCACTTCGTCCACGGCTGCCTGAAGCGCTAACTGCGATTCTCGGTAGAATACCTCACAGTTTGCCAGTATTTTCCGTCCCGCCCGGTTTGACTCCGATGGCGTACAGGAGTTCGCTCAGGTATTCATCTTCGCTTCGTTCGTTGAGCATGGGGTAGTACGCCGTGACAACTATCGTGGCATTGGGGAATTTGGCTGCCACGCGTTTCAGGAACAGCTTCATATGGTGGTGACAGAACATCTCGATCATGCGTTTGAGGCTGCCCATAGGAGTCAACGGATCGAGAACCTTCATGATATTCACATCGTTGATACCGCCCTCGACCAACACGACGTCAACGTCGTCCGCCGTGCCGATCTCATGTTGCAGGGTATCGAACTCCGCGAGTTGTTGCAGCAGCGTTGGATAGTGCGTGGGAACCTCGCCATGAACACGAGGGAGTTGTTTTGTGTCCTCTGAATCATCCGCTTTATAGCCGATGATAGCGCCCGAATGTGCCAGCAGGTGGACGCTTATGGGTTGAGCGCTTCTAGATTGCAACGCCTGCTTAACCAGGTAGTGAATCTTTTGCTCCTCGTGAAGGCCTTGACCCCACAGGACCGACGTTCCAATGGCAAGGATTTTGAAGGACATGGTTCAAACCCCGCATGAGCGATTGTCTCCGTCCTTGTAAAAGCAAAAGTCGTGCAAGCAATCCCAACCTGCGTGTACCGCAGCAAATTAGTCGGAGAGGCGTGCGGCGAGGCCGGGTTCGGTGGCTTCGCGGACAATGACCTGCGGAGTTTTGTGCCACCCGGCGCAGGCTTGCAGCGCACTTTTGAGCGCGGCGACCATCGCGTCATCGACGATCACGCCGGGTTCAAGGTGCAGCGCCTTCACCTCAAAAATGCCTTCCTTGCGATGCGCTTTGGGATCGAGGCGACCAATCAGCGCATTATTGTACAGAATCGGCAGCGTGAAGTAGCCGTATATCCGCTTCGGAGCAGGTGTATAGCACTCGATCTGATAGGTGAAATTGAACAGTTCCTGCGCCCGCGCCCGATCCCACACCAACGGGTCAAACGGGGATAGCAGGGTCGTTCGCGAGACAGGTATCTGCCCGTTGGCTGCCGCTTCAATCGCATCCCGTTGATCGGGGTGAAAATAGCCGGGCACGTCCCAGCCTTCGACCTTCACGGTTTGTAGCTGTCCGCGCTTTGCCAGTTTTTCTATCACCGACTGGGCAATCTTCTTATACAGGCGGAAATAATCAGCGATCCACGCGGTTTTAGTCACGCCCAATGCTTTGACCGTGTTCAGCACGAAAGTCTCGTGAACCACTTCTAATGATGGCGTGCGGCCATCATCCCAGTCCGGCAGGATGCGCTCAGGCAGATCATAGATGCGCTGGAAATTGTGGCGTTTAGCGACCATCAAATCGCCCTTCATCAACAGCCCTTCCAGCGCGGTCTTTTCGTCCTTCCAGTTCCACCAGCCAGATTGAGCGCCGTCGGCGCGTTCAAAATCGGCGGAGCGCACCGGGCCGTTCTCCCTGATATGCGTCATCAGCTTGTCAATCAGTTCTGCATGAGCCTGCATCCAGGATTGCCAGCGGTGTTCCTGCCAGGTGAGCCGGTTCAACATGAGTCGGCGGTAAAGGGGATAATCCTCAATGGGCAGGAAGCAGGCAGCATGTGACCAGTATTCAAACAGCGCCCCCTCGGCTAAGAGTTCGTCCAGCCAGCGCTGATGATAATCGCCCAGGCGACTCCACAGCACCAGATAGGGGCTGCGCGCCACGACGTGAATGGTGTCGATCTGCAAAACGTGCATCTGCCGGATAATCTGGCGCACATCGGCTTTGGTCGCGGGTGACGGTGGGCACTGCTGAAGTCCCTGTGCAGCGATCATCAGCCCGCGCACAGCCTCTTGTGAGAGGGTTTTC
>WNFL01263150.1_pt3 | contig 12564 bp, 11 predicted proteins | sample 5400361 | NCBI WGS metagenome assembly WNFL01 (sample SAMN13153351, study PRJNA577476) | soil metagenome | isolation source: 40 cm soil on Douglas fir-dominated hillslope | place: USA:California | collected 2013-09-17
AGCCGTATCACCCGCTATATCGCGGAGCGCGACAAGGATCTGGAACGAGAGGGTCCCGGCTCTCGACGCCTGTTCAGCGATGACCAGGACAGTCTCTCCTACCACCGTGCCGACCGCATTCTTGATCCTGTCGAAGGACGGCCTGAAAAGAATGATCTCATTCATTTTTCTGTAATGATCGAACCGGAAGATTTCGACAAGTTAGGCGAGAATGAAAATGACAAGCAGGAGCGATTCCGGGAGGCAGTCCGTGAGGCGATGAAAGGAGTGGCCGCCGAACTAAACGCTGAAGAACTGACTTGGGTGGCGGGAATACATCGAAACTCAGAGAACCCGCATGCTCACATTGTGATGAGTAAAGAGGTGGTCGAACGAGGGACCGGTTGGGTGAGAACGATGGCCCGGATACCAAAAGCTCTTCTTCCACATCGTCAGATTGAAAACGGCAAAGAGGTCATCGTCAATGGACGCATAGGAGACAAGTTTCTCACCGCTATTGAGAAGCAACAGGCGCTATACATTGAAGCCAAGGAGAAACGGCCTCAACTAACACCCGCAGAAATCTGGGAGAAGCTTGCGAGCAAGTACCAGAAGGCTAGGGACGAGTCAGACAGGGAAAGGCAGATTCAGGCTTTAGAAAGAGACGACCACTTAGATTCGAGTCGGCAACAGATACGATCAAGCAAGACACGCCGGCCAATCGCTTCGATTGAGCACGCACAGATTTCCGCCAGTTGGAATCCCATCGAACAGTCGACTGAGGATCGCAACAATGATTTGCGCGTTGCGCTTGGAAAACACTTGGAGTTCGAATTCCGTCTAACTTTTGCTGAGGCGTGGCACGACCGAGCCGTCCAACATGGTCAGACCTACAGGTTTGAAGTCGTCGATCAATCGACTTCTGAGGAACGAAATATATCCGAACTTGATGTTAGACGCCGAGCCGCCGCACGCGCGGCACGATTTGGTCAGGGGAACCATGCGGTTCGCAACGAATTTATTGAAGCCGATCTCGCTGGACACGCCGACACGCTAAAACAACTTGTGGAAGCGAGAGAGAATAAGATTGCTGCCCTTGGAAAAGATGCGGGCTCTCTACGCGGCAACTTGGCTAAGATCGAAGAAAGTATCCTTAAGCGTTATGAGATGCCTGCTGATAGACGACTAGAGCCGATTTTGTCTCGGGATACTCTGTCGGAACTTCAGAACCAAGCGGTCAGGTTGAATCTTCCAGAAAGAGTCTTGGAACTGGAAAAACTTAGGTTGACCCTAGCGCGAGAACACAATGCGCCGGCGCGCACTGATGAAGAGGCCGCAATACTTGGCGCTCAACTCAACGTCGCGCGTGCCGATCTCATGGCTCGCAGCGCCAGGCTGGAGAATTTTGAAGCGTCGGTCCACTTGACGACTTATGAAGTTGGAGGAGACCGCTGGTCACTGGCTGCGTTAGACAAACAGATCGCCCGCCGGCGAGAAGACACAAAACTGGCGCCCGATCGCGCCGCGCATCTTAATTGGCGCTCGCTGGCGCGAATGAACTATTCACAGGTCGCAAGGCAACAAGCATCTGTCGACGTTGAACGTCTCGCCAATGTCCGGGATGAAATTGTTCGACAAATTGAACAACGCCGCCAACCGCTCATTGAAGATCGTGATCTGGCGCGTGAAGTGCTCGATGTCTTGGAGAACGCTCATGCGCCGGAACAACGTTCGCGATCCCAGAACGGTCTGACCCTGCCTGACCCAAAATACGAGCGCCATCAAATCAACGCACTCGAAGCGAGCGCCGAAACGCTCCGCGATTCAAACCTGCTACAGGAAGTGCACGAATGGGAAAAGCACGCCGCCAAGAGTGATTCCGACATCAATTGGGAAGGCAGGGCGGTTGCGCGAGAAATCATGTCGGGTTTAGCTGTCGAGCAAGCAAAGGAGCGACTACAACATTTTCTAGAAAGTAAGAAGGTTGCATCCCTACACCTCGGGAACCACGAAACCGGCACGCTGCGGCAAGTCGAAGCGCGCAGCCTCACAGATTACCTTGCTCGCACAATTCTTGAATCACGCGAACAGCGCGAGCATCGGCACAGTGTCAAATCTGCCTCGTTAGAGCACCACGGTCGCCTTGTCAATGACTTTGATAAGGCTTCGAACTATCACGCAGCCGCGCGCGCGTTCGCTTCAGACGCACAGAACCGTGAGCCGCAATTTACCGACAAGGAGAAGATTAACTTAGAGATCAACGCAGAACGACAGAATGATGCGGCCCAAAGAGAAAGATATTTGGAACTGGCGCGCGCCCAGACTCACACCCAAGGGCGCGAAGCTTCCGTGGCTCGCAGCCGTTGACTTCTCGCTTCTCCTTCACTCTTGGTCCTGAAGACTAGCTGCATTTAGATGCCAATTTCCTACTTGAGATGACGAGTCATCATCTTGAAGCCAGACCGATCTAACTCAGATAACATATGCAAAAGAAATGACGCGTCAGCAGAATTTACGCCTTCCTCAAATTGACCCACTGCGGCGAGCACAAGAGGCCCCCAAATCGACTGCGGTTCGCCTGCTAAGAAAAGCGCATATGCGACGCGTGCGTTGGCGCTTGCAAAGCTAACTTCATGACATGCTCGATAGTATGAATCGCTAACAAGGCCATTTGGACTCAACCACTTCTTAACCCAAGAGCGAAGCTCCTCCGCGAATACCTTGTCATACCGGTCGAATGTGTTGATCGTTTCGTGGAATATCTGCACTCCATTCTGTTCTGATGAAGCCCAACTGTACTTCCAACCCGATTGATACCATTCATCCTTTAGGTACTTCATAGTTTCACAGATGAACGCCTGTGCTTTATCCTTGGCTTCGCTTGATACGATCAACTGATCGTGTAGAAGGCTCGCCAGAAATGCCAACGCATAAGATGAGCCCCAGAGGTCGGAGTTGGTTCGCTCCCTATCGCACTGCTTCCAGCCGCCATCTGGGTTTTGCCAGCCATTTCTCTCATCTAACATAAGTCCAAGTATCGGCGGAATGAATCTGTTACTGGATTCAATTCTTGCCAAGATCTGAACCGCTCGAATGGTATGTCTGTACGAGAGGATAGTTGGTTGACTGTCGGGAGGCGTTTCCTCGGACGCTCCTAAGCTAACTTCGATCGGACCGTTTTCTAGGAGTCTTTCTATGCCTTGTATAGCGAGCAACAATTGATTCTTCCCCAACCCAAGATGGTGAAGTACGAAGCAAGGCCATCCAGTAAGGTATAAGCGCGGCTTGGCTTCTAGTTTTTCACGGCTTGTTTGAAATAGCCTTTCCTCCCTTAGATTGGCGCCACTTCCAAACTGTCCAAAATGGATACCCTCAGTGCTTTGGTCGCTTCGGAGCCAGCGTACGAGAGCTCGTGCAGCTTTCTTGGGATTACTCCTGAGCTTATTTCCCAGCGAACGCCGAAACGGATTGATTAAGAATCGATTCAGTACCTTGCTGCGTAACACGGTATAAGAAAAAACCGCTGCGATTACAGCAGCAAGCAAAGACCCGACTACACCGATGATGAGGTTCTTAGTCATAGTTCGTGACTGTCGCGGTCTGACCGCTTACTTTTGGACCATCCTAATTAACACATGGCCCAATGTAGAGTAATTTTCGCTACAGAGCAGGACTTGAATGGTTCATAACGACTGCCTGACGCTCAGGAGCAATTCGCTGGTGGTCCATTCCAGATTCGCTACATCATCCTCCACAAAACACTTACGAATTGAGTGAAACCAATGATACTATACGGTTTTTCCTTACCAGGCAGAGCAAAAACGTTCTTTCAAAACTCGACGTGTCCTCCAAAATTTATGAAGCCACCCCCCATCCTCCGAATCGTAAACATAAGTAAACGCTATGGCAGAGACAAGACGGCTCTGCACAAAGTGAATCTCGAAGTTGAGCGCGGCGAGATTCTGTGTTTGCTTGGTCCAAGCGGTTCCGGAAAGTCGACACTTCTTCGCATTATCGCCGGCCTCGAACAACCCTCCTCCGGTAGCATTCTCAAAGATGGCAATGATCAGCAAGGAACTCCTGCGCGAGAAAGAGACGTAGGCTTTGTATTCCAAACCACGGAGGCAGTATTTCCTCACCTAACAGTGTTCGCGAACATAGCATTCCCCTTAACTCTGAAAATCCGTCCCCGTGAAAAGGATGACATAGGTAGACAAGTGAATGAGATGCTCGGTTTAGTACGACTTGCTCCATACGCCGCTGAATATCCGGAGAATCTAAGCGGCGGTGAGCAGCAAAGGGTTGCAATAGCACGGGCGCTGGTCTATCGACCTTCTCTGTTGCTGCTAGATGAGCCTTTGAGCTCTCTTGACAATATATTGAAGAGAGAGCTGATGGACATTATCTTGGAGATCCACTCGAAACTTCAGCCCACAATTATTTATGTTACTCATGATGAGAGAGAGGCACTTGAGCTGGCCGATCGGCTCGCAATTTTGAATGAGGGACAGATTCTTCAAGTAGGCACACCAACGGATATGCTGCCGCAACCAAATTCTAGAAAGGTTGCTGAAATTCTAGGCGGCTGGAATGTGATAAAAGTGAAATGCCAAGTTACCAGTTCCGACTTAAACCTCACATTGGGAGGTCAGACGGTTTCCTTACAGCACGTTCAACAGCTGCCTGTTAGCGATGATCTCATCGAGGTCGCGATTGGCGTGCCTATCTCAGAAGTTGAGATATACCCGACGGGGCCACCAGCTACTGATCACGATCATCTGTCACTCGGAGGAATAATTGAACGAATAACACCCTGGTATGGAAAATACATTGTACACGTGCTTTGTGGCGCTTATTCTTGGAGAGTTGAATCGAAAACTCTCCCGAATTGGATCGAGCCCAATGTCGGAGCAGTCATCAAGTTTAGCAAGGCGGCTGTCCGCGTTTGGCCGTATATGTAGTTCCGGCCCGTACGTCTCTAATGCCAACGAAAGGAGTAGATGAAACATGAACAATGATTCTCACGTTGAGTCTTCTCATGGTTGCCTCTTGCAACCGTGGTGTCCGTGAGTCAGGTAGCCTAACAGTGGTCTCCTATGGAGGAGGTGCTTATCAACAGTCTCACAAGGACGCGTTTTTCAAACCGTTCGAAGACACGACCGGTGTCCACATTGAACCGGTTGTTTGGAATGCCGAATATGGCAAGCTGAAGGCGATGGTTGACAGTAAGAATGTGCCTTGGGATGTCGTTGAAGTAACTGATGCTCAGTTTAAGCGTGGGAAGTCTGAAGGACTGTTTCAGCCTCTAACGATCAAACCTACCGACGGAGAGTTTCTTCAGGGCACCGTGGAAGACTTGGGGGTCGCAAATGTCTACTGGGGAACTGTGTTGGCATTCTTGCCGGAGACTTACAAAGATAGCAAACCTGAGAGCTGGAAGGATTTTTGGGACGTCAAGAAATTTCCCGGTCCAAGAGCTATGTACGACGACCCTCGGGGGAATCTTGAGTTCGCGTTGCTCGCCGATGGGGTTCCAAAGGAAAATCTATACCCTCTCGACGTCGATAGAGCCTTAAGAAAGCTTAACGAGATCAAGCCCTACGTCAGAGTTTGGTGGAATGAAGGCACACAGCCCGTTCAAATTCTTCAAAGCAAGACAATAGCTTTAAGCAGCGCTTGGAATGGAAGGATATTCTCTCTCGCAAAAGAGGGTAAAAAAATCGATTACTCCTGGAATGGGGCTGCACTGGAATTAGATTGGTGGGTGATTCCTCAAGGCTCTAAGAATGCAACGACGGCCTCTCGGTTTATCGCGTTTGCATCCTTACCAGAAAGATTGGGGAGGCAGGCGGGCATGATTGGGTACGGCCCGGTTAACAAGACTTCTCTGGAATACCTTTCTCCGGACGTTCGCAAGCAGATTCCGACGCACCCGGACAATTGGGCGAAGGCATTTGTTGTCGACTCTAATTGGTGGTCGCAGAACGAGGTCGAAATGATGAAACGATGGCTAGCTTGGAAAGGGAAATAAGAGTGCCGAGAGCATTTCGGAAAAGTGATCTTTCCAGCATCGGCGTTGTGTGGCCCATTATGGTTCTGATTGTCGGTTTTTGGTTTCCAATAGCTGTTTGGATCATCAAATACGGAAGTATCAAACAACCATTAGGCTTGATTAGAAGTGATTATTTCCTGCACGCTCTATGGGTTACGTGCGCCATAGCCGCGGCGACGACGGTTGCAAGTGTAGTGCTCGCATACCCACTCGCCTTGATTTGGTGGCTTTCAAGTCAACGGATCTCCTCGCTGCTTGCCGCGGTTATCTTCCTCCCACTGATTGTGGGACTTCTAGCGCGGAACTATTCATGGATCGGAATGCTCTCAGGCCGTGACCTAACATCATCAATGGGCCTCGTATTAATAAGGGGGCAAGATTACCTCTACCGCATTCACTCGGTCATCGGTGTTATGACCTACATCTTTGTTCCCATTGCGTTTTTCATTCTGATATACGCATTGTCGTCGGTGAGCAGGGACGAGCTCGACGCTGCTCGCACCATGGGAGCGACCGACTATGAAATCGTTAGGAGACTGGTTCTCCCTCGCACATTTAGACAGGCGATTATCGGTGCCTTTTTGATTTCCGCTAATGCCCTTGGCTACTTCGTTACACCCCATATGTTGGGCGGCGGCAATTTTGACATGCTCGGAAATCTAATCTGGAAGAACATAAACCATCTTGGGTTGTTTGCTGAATCTTCGCTGCTATCAATATCACTGCTCATAGTGCTAAGCCCGTTTTACTTGTTGTCGTTCATTCTTATAGTACGGAACAGACAGAGGGTCTTGGGAAGGTAGCGCCCGACAATGCGTGTCTCTAGTGATCTCAAAATACCTCTCTTCAGATTGCCTCTCTGGATTCTGACGAGTCTGCTGATAGCGTTCTTGTCACTACCTTCTGTGTACATTCTTCTGTGGTCCATAAAGGGAACTTCGAACATCGGAGAGTTTGGAGCCGCTAGTTCCCGGTGGTACTCCGCTGTCTTTCATAGCCCAGATTGGATATACGCCATTATCTACTCCATCATTGTAGCGGTGGTATCCTCTTCCATCGCCGTTATTTCAACTCTTCTCTACTTCTACTTCTCAATGTGGCATCGCAGGGCTTATCAGTCACTAGGTTTCTTACTTCTGCTCGGCCCATTGTTCTTCCCGACGATTGTGTACGCGCTCGCCCTGAAAATCGCATTTAACTCGCTGGGTTTTCCGGAATGGCTTCCATTAACAATCGGGCACACGATTCTGATGTTTCCAGTTCTCTATTTCTTGTTTGAGAGCAGTAACGAGTTCATAAAGATCGAGTGGGTATTTAGTGCGGTTACCATGGGAGCTTCTCACACGGAAACGATTCTGAAGGTTTTTGGACCTCTGCTCAAGAGACAAATAATCACAGCATTCGGTATTGGGTTGCTCTTGTCATTCGATGAAATTGTCGTCGCATCTACGATTATCGATGGGGCACGAGTGACGGTTCCTAAGAAGATGTGGGATGTGGTTAATAGGGATATGGATCCAACACCAGCCGTGATTGCCACTTTGGTCCTTGGAACCACAATCCTGGCAATCGCAGTGCTCCGCATAGTTCGCCAAATAAGAAACAGGCACTGATTGTTATGGGAAGGCGATTACGCAGTCTTTTGAATAACGAGATCCTCAAGGAGGTTTTCAATACCCTTGTTATCGCGGCATTATTACGCGTCACTTTCCTACTTGTTTTCAAGATTTCCTACCACGACACCGTCAAGGAACTTTTGGTTGATTTGCTAATTCTAATTGGATCTATTTCGCTTACCTTCGGCAGAAAACTGTTTGCAATTAGGAACCTCATAGGCACTCTGCTTGCAATCTACGACCATACAGACCGTGGCACTCGCAGGCTGTGGATACAACTATTACGCAGGCAGATAGCGGGTAATCTTCAGGACACATTTCTCGCCGCATCTAGCAGCAATGGTGCCATTCTGAGCACTTTGGATGTAGACCTCATTTCCCAACTATGCTTCCGATCCGGCTACGGGGTCTACAATGGAACCGATTCGAATCCGCCCAGTGAGTTCAACAAGAAATATCCGCAATACTTGGCTTACCACGAACAGAATATCAGGAAAAAGGACAGACCTGGGATCAGAGTTTTGGTGGTGTCGGAAGACAAACTTCAAGAGGATTTTCAGCGGGACAGAATCGATTTTGATGTGTTCAGAACGTGGCATGACGATAACAGCATAGAGCTGCTCCAAGTTGATCCGGAAACAGCGAAGAAACTCGCGAACAGCCGGGGACTCCCCTCCACTGATATTGGGATATGGGACAAAGATCTTGTTGCGATCTTCTGCCAGATTGATTCCACCCCTGACAAACTGAATTTGTTTATTTGTCCGCAGGGTTCGGAACGGTTCGGACAGTGCCAAGACTATTTTCTGGCTTTGTTGGACAACTCAAATTCAATACAGGTCTTTCAGAATCGAATAGTGGTTCAGGCCCGCTCGTTCAACGATCGACAGCAAGACAAGAAAAAGGTAAGAGAGCAGTGGCAGGAATAAACCAATCAGAATCATCTCGTTTCGCCAAGGAGCTCGCTAAGAGCTGGCCGGACTTTGTGGACTGTGAGAAGCGACTCGTCACAGAGGCTCCGTTTCTACGGCGCGCTCTCAGTTTTTGCAAGAACGGCATTGTTCTTGATGCCGCATTGGGAACCGGTTGCGATTCTATTTTTCTTATTCAACAAGGTTTTAAAGTCATCTCGAATGAAATCAATCCAAGTTTGCTCGAAATCGCTCTTGGCTCAGCACTGCGGCATGGCGTCACGCTGAACGTTAAATCGTATGACTGGCGTTTTATTGGAAGCCGAATGTCACAGGGTTCGGTTGACGCTGTGATTCTATTAGGTAACTCACTCTGCTTGGTAAGGAGACTCAAACATATTGAGTCGTGTCTTCAGCAATTCTATTCACTACTCAAACCGGGCGGGTGCATTCTCGTTGATGAACGAAATTTTGACTATATCAACCATTCAAGTGAGAGAATCCTGGCTGGTGACTTTAGATATTCCCGGAGATTTATTTACTGCGGCTCTGAAGTAGCCGGCCGGCCTACGGAGATTGTTCCACCTCGAGTACAGTTCGGGTATTTTCGGAAAGATGAAACGTTGATCGGAACGTTAGAAATGTACGGCTTTATAGCCGGGGAGTTGGCTCAGATGTTGACGGACACCGGTTTCAAAAACATCACAGTGTATTCTGATTTCAAAGAATGTGTGAATGATCGCGCGGACTTTTTTACCTATCGAGCATTCAAGTAACTGAACGCCGAGGTTGCTTGGCGATTCGACTTGTCTTTTCAGTTTACGATAGTGGCCATTTCTGCTGCTGAGGTTGAGACGCTCAAAAGCGAACGACCCACGCAAGTGCCTCACTCACTCACGTGGGCCCTTCTAACTTCTCGCGGCGCCAGGCGGCGCTCAAGCAAGAGTTAGTGTTCGCTTTGTTGGCCGTTGACGGCCTTCGCCCTTAATGTCCTCACCCCATCAAAGGCGTTTCATTGCCGCGCACTTTACGCTCTTACAAGCGAGCGAGTCAAATAAGCGCTATCCATATGCGCAGGCAGAAAAACGCTATTTCGAGTTGATCGCGCTAAAAACAGAGCTCACATTTGACCTGTAATCGATTTCTTGAGGAGCGCCAAGCCAATGATATGGACTTTTGCAGGTTAACCGGATCTAAAACAAGCTTGGAGTTGCTCCTACTTCGACATCCATGCGTTTGATCAATTGGTCGTTGTCATTCTCAGGATAATTCACCACACTGCTAACCGGATAACTCTTCATATTCCGCGCCGGAAATGGCATGAGTAGTCTCTTTAACAAAACAGAATCAGTATTAGGACTAAGCCAGACGTCGTATGACTCGGGGACCAGAATGGCGGGCATTCGACACGCGGCAACTAACTTTTCACCGCTCCTCCAGCGATCCCAGATGCCGGCGAAAGCGAACTGTGATTCATCCTTCAACTGGAAATAGTATGGTTGCTTCGACCTTCCTGATCTTTTCCACTCGAAGAAACCATCCGCAGGAATCAAACATCGCCGTCGCTGAAACGACTCGCTAAAACTGGGTTTCGTTTCCAGCGTCTCAGACCTCGCGTTGATGAATCCTTTACCATCACTACTCCACGAGGGAATCAGACCCCAGGTGAGCGAGGTTAACTCCGTCCCTTGTCCAAAATCTGCGATCGCCAGAATGCTCTGACTCGGAGCAATGTTGTACCGAGCCTCGAATGGAAGCTCTGACATACTCAATCCCTTGAGCTTTATTCTGTCGCGAGTTCGAAGCGTGAAGCGGCCACACATAACCTCAAGACGATACCGTAAGATTTCGCACGGGCCAACCACGACGATCCGCCCCAGTACAATGAAAGCGAGGCGCGGTCGGGGAAATGCCTCAAAGCAAGTCTCCAAGGACCTTTGCCTCGCTCCATCCAATCCCGGCCTGAAGCCGAGTCTGGGCTCGCGAAAGCTAGTCGGTTGTTATTAGCCCGTCAATACGATTCCTTAAGAATGAAAGCAGAGAAGATTAGGCCGCCGTGTCCTCACCCCACGGCGGCCCGTCGGCACTGGTCAACTCCCGGCGTCTGAGCCGGAGGCCGTGCCAGACATCAATTCGAGGCTACTAGTTCGGTTCTGGCTGATCTGAGTAGGCGAGTGACAGACCGAGCTACGCCACGCACGTCTTTCCTACTCAACACTTCGTCTGGGCCTAGCTTCCGAGCCAGTTCTTGTTCTGCGCCGCCCTCGGTCTCCGTAAGGACGATGATGGGGATGTGCTTGCGATGTGATAATGACCGTGCCAATGGGATTAGCTTCAAGACTCTTGTCCTGCCTAACTCAAGGTCAAACACTAGGAGCTCATATCTGGGATCACCTTTCAGAAAGAAAGCAGCTGAGCCACAGTCCATGCATGACACGATCTTATGGTCTGGCTTTGTTAACAACGTCCTTAAAGCGGCTATTAGATCGAGGTCGTCCCCAACGTACAAGATACGGAATCGCGCCTCTGAGCGGGTGGGTGCGAACCTGTGAGTGGGCCACAGCATTAGCAGTAACACTCCGAAAAAACTATGATCAAAGAACGCCCGTTCTGATATGCTCTGCGCGTTCTAGTCTTTGATAATTTGGCAACGGTCTATGCGTAGCTCACCATCCCGTCAAGTCGAGAGATGAGCATCGCCGTTGAGCATGGAAGGTTCCAACTCACGGCGAATCAAAAGCGCGAAGCCAGTCTATCTGCAACTACAGATAGAGTCAATGGTAGTACGCATTGCTCTCTTCCGTCAGGAGGAAACTCCTAATGGCAAGAGGAGCCCGCGTGAGGCCGGAGCGTTTGCCTGAGAAGCTTCTGGAGATCCGACTTGCCCTGGGCCTGTCACAGTCCGAGTTGCTAAGACGATTGGGATTCGAGGATGTGATGGACTACCGTCGAATCTCGGAGTTCGAGCGTGGAACAACAGAGCCTCACCTATCAGTCCTTTTAGAGTATGCGCGCGCTGCCGGTGTCCACATGGAAGATATTGTTGACGATGAATTAGACTTGCCAGAGAAACTACCCGGCAATGTGAAATATCAAGGCCTGAGACGTAAGTCTACTTCTCGGAAGAAACGGTAATGGCCCGATTTGACATCAAGAAGTTGCCGGGTGCGCGTAAATCGAAACTACCTTCCTTCATCCCGCCACAACTCGCCACTCTTGTAAAAGAACCCCCATCTGGTGATGAGTGGCTGCACGAGCTGAAATTCGATGGCTATCGAATGCTCTATCGCATCGATCGTGGTCGCGTCAGCGTCTGGAGCCGAAATGGAAAAGACTGGACCCAGAAATTTCAGAACGTCGTCGAAGCGGTTAAGTCCCTAAAGGCGACAAGCGCGATGCTCGATGGCGAAATCGTGATCGTCGATGCGCAAGGACGGTCGAGTTTTCAGAAGCTACAGCGCGCGATGGGCAGAGCCACTACGACTGGCTTTGCTTACGAGGTCTTCGATCTCATTTATCTCGACGGCTTCAGCCTCACTCAAACTCCACTCAAGCACCGGAAAGAACTGCTACAGAATTTGGTGGGATCGAATTCGCACGGCGTCATTCGTTATAGCGAACACATCCACGGAAGCGGAGACGAATTCTTCAAGCACGCGTGCGAGTACGGCATCGAAGGAATTGTTTCAAAGCTCGCGAACTCTCATTACGAATCGACGCGGAATCGAAACTGGCTCAAGGTGAAGTGTGCGAAGCAACAGGAGTTTGTTATCGCGGGCTACACGCCATCGTCAAAAGGTCTGCCCGGATTGGGTTCTCTCGTCTTAGGTGTTTACCAGAAGGGGAAGCTAATTTACGCGGGGCGCGTCGGGTCCGGTTTCACCTTCAAACAGCGTAGTGATTTGAAGAAGCAGCTCGACAAGTATTCACGTCAGACCTCTGCGCTCACAGTCGTGCCAAAAGACCCAGGCTTGCGTCAAACGCATTGGACCCAACCGAAGATGAT
>WNFL01399508.1_pt1 | contig 12563 bp, 8 predicted proteins | sample 5400361 | NCBI WGS metagenome assembly WNFL01 (sample SAMN13153351, study PRJNA577476) | soil metagenome | isolation source: 40 cm soil on Douglas fir-dominated hillslope | place: USA:California | collected 2013-09-17
CTTATTAATCCTCCCAAAATTCTCAAATCCGTACCTCTCGCAGGCGGCGTACGGCCTCCTCACGTCCTTACTCTCCTCGGAAGCAGACGACATTGATCCGGACGAAGCACGAGAGACAGCAGGCTCTGTGCTGGAGGCGATCATTGCAAGTCCTCCATCAAAACAAGACGCCCAAATTGCGCCGTACTGGCTCAGCGTCCTAGGCCAAGCCTCCCTTGCAGCATCCTCTCCCACTCCCCCTTCATCATCAGGAATGGACCTAGATACACACTCACCCTCAACCACGCCGCAGATTGACCTGCCCAAAATCTGGAATCTCGCGTTCACATACCTCGAATCGACCCCAGCAATTCGTAAAAGCGCAGAGGACACCCTAATTCAGCTCACTCAATGCGTCCCGCCCCTTCTCCCGCACCCACCCCAATCCCTTCTGCACGCTCTCGATGGTGGCTTGACATCCCTCGCATATGCCCCCGCTCTGGTAAACACCCTCCGCATCCTAGAGAGTCTCATCATTGCATTTGCGGCGCCGTGGAGCGATGCGGTGAAGAAGTCGGGTGCGCAGGCGTATTTTAGAGATGTAGTGAGGAAGGTCGGCGAGATGCGCGTGAAGAAGGGGTTTCAGTATCGTGAAGGCGCAGATGCTGTTTTCTCTGCGTTTGCACGAGCGGCGGGGATCGACGGACTGCTGAACCTATTTCCTTTGAACTTGGTTCCCGAAGACAGGTGTGCTGTTATATTTGATTTACGTGGGTGAGCTGGAATGACTGATTAGACGATAGGGAGAAGAAACCCAACTCGGACACCACACCCCGTGCGTTTCTCCTCCCCATCCTAGCCTCTTTACGTTCGCATCCAACGCCCCTCGCGCACTTCACGCAAACTTTCCTGCCCTTGATCGATCAATTCACTAATCTCGCCACTGGACCGGATTCGAACCCCTCCACTGCAAAAGTATGGTCGGTCCTCACGGATCAGTGTTGGTCCACCCTCCCGTCATACTGCTATAATCCGCCCGACCTTACCAGTGGGTTCGGACGCGAGTTGAGTGAGCGACTCACGAAGGAGCTTTATGCCAACCCCGCACTCCGCCCACCGATCTTACGCGCGTTGAGGAACGTTGTAGAGTCCCAAACACAAGCCCAGAACCAGGAGGAGAAAAACGAGAGCGAATACGAAGAGAGAAAGAAGAACCTCGACTACCTGAGAGGGCAGGCGAAGAACTGGCTCGCGGTGTTGTTCAACGTCTTTGCAAGCGTCGAGCGCGGGGAGCGTGCACAGGTCGGGGAGGTCATTGGTATATGGGCCGGTGTGACGGGGGAAAATGAGTTGGCGGGCGCGTATCGTAGTGTGCTCGGCCACCTCACCACCTCCCTTGCTGCGCTCAGAAACAACGGCGACCAATCTCCGCCAAAGGAAAAGGAGGGCAAGGCGAAGACGGCGCTGCAAATGCTTGACATCTTGCTCGTCCTTGCATTGTATCTGCCTGTCGCGCAGCAGGCTGAGATCGTGGGTGTGGTGGTCCATGGTGGAGTTCTCGACGCAAGCGAGGGGGTAGTGCAGAAGGTGGGCATGAGGTTGGTAGGGCGGTTGGTTGATCTCGGAGGAGAGGGTGTATTGACCTCTATGGGAGGTGTGGTTGGGTTGTTGGAGCGACTCGCTGCATCTGAGGGTGGTGGGGCAGTGGGTGGTGGAAAGGTGCGTGCCGTTTCTCCGTTGTCTGCTTGAGTTCGTATTAACCGAGTTCGTAGGACCGACTGACACTCATCGCGACACTCATACCCCTCCTTCCACCCACCTCACTGCACCCCGTTGTTTCCTTCCTCATGGAGGCGATACTGTCAGCCAAGGAGCCCTCAGAAAAGGCCCGAGATGCGGCGTATACTCTCCTGGTTACAATGGGTCGGAAAATGAAGGATGGCGGGGTGGTGGATATGTCCCTTCTTGACGGTGCAACGGCGAAGCCAGGTGACTTAGGAGTGAGGGAAGCGAATATACAGGAGTTTGTGGGGATGGTTGGTGCTTCTCTCGCTGCAGAGAAGGATCATACGATCAGTGCGGGAGTGATGGCACTTTCGCGGGTACTTTTCGAGTTCAGAAGTACGCTACGTCATATGCGCTCAATAAAGGTCGAAGCTAACCATTGCCGGGTGTAGATGATCTCTCCCCAGAGTATCTCACGTCGGTTCTCAACGCTGTCATTCCCCTTCTCACTGCAAGAAATCGTGAAGTCGTCAAGGCTGTCCTTGGTTTTGTCAAGGTTTGTGTGCATAGTCTCCCCGTGGAGGTCGTCCAGCCCCAACTCGGGGATATAGTCCGGGGGCTGATTGGGTGTTTATCAACGCATCGGGTGCTTAAGGTGCGTAGTCTCTGTATTGTATCCTGCTCGGAGCTGTATTCGGGAACTTAGGTCAAGATCCGACATATTCTTGAGCGTATGATTCGGAGTTTTGGATATGACAATGTCATACAGTATTCCACCGATCTGGGAGATGGGCGCAAAATCCTCGCTAACATCAAGAAGCGACGAGAACGGGCGAAACGAAAGAAGGCCGCTGGTGCGGGAGAGAGCGGCGAGGAGGTGCGTTCCGCCCGCATTCCTACCTGATCAAACTTATTCAGGAGTACAACAGGAACCAGCCGAGCGCCCAGGGGGAGATGCCTTCGAGGATGTCATTTATGGAAGTGAGAGCGAAATCGATTCGGAGGAAGAGGGAGCGAAAGGAAACGCTCAAAATAAGCGGCCCCTGAAGAGTGCATTGAAGAGATCGAATAGTCCTGGTCGCCTGCGTGCGGATGGCGACGATCCGCTGGATCTACTCGAGGGTGTTGGTGCACATGGTCTTATTTGTGAGTGTTCCTACTCTTTGAGCGACTTGGTGATTGGATCTAACTGGACGGGTCGTAGCTCTCCAATCCAAGAGGCGCCGCAAACCCGGCCAAGAAGCGTCCAAATTCAAGACAGACGCAGGGACGGGCCGGATGATTATCGATGACGACAACTCGGACGAGGGCGTATCCAAGTCTGAATACATTGGTGCCGACTTGTACAAGGAAGGCTTAACGCATGTTGATGGGTTTACGCGCGGACCGAATGGAAGGATCAAGTTCCACAAGGACACAAAAAAACGTCGACGTGAGGAGATGAGCGAAGACGATGTCGAGATAGCTGAAACTGCCCTCGAGGAGGGGGTGAGCAAGTCGAAGAAGCACAATAAGGTCAAAGTGGGGCAAGAATTCAAAGCAAAGGTTTGTATCCTTTTGAGTTTGAGAGGAAAGAGGACTGACTAGATACATTATATTATAGCGCGCAGGCGGAGATGTCAAGAAGAACGGCACGGAGCCATATGCATACGTTTCACTTGGCCAGGTAGCTGGTGGTAAGAGGGCTCGTAAAGGTGGTGCAGGTGGTGCAGGTGCCCCGAAAATATCCATTACTGGGAGAGGATAACTTCGGCATTAGGTATTGTTAGTCTGTCTAACTGTGTGTAAAGTCGGAATCGAAACCACTGATTATGTGCATCCCACAGAGGAGAGCTGGAAGATGATGAAGATACAACCGGAGAAACGAGAGAAAGTACTGGGACGATAATGCGGTGTCATTTGCCGTATCCCTATATTCAGCGCGTCTGGTTTGGCCCATCGTGCTCGCACCGCCCCTTCTGTTGCGCGTTGCGTTATAAGCAGGGCATGTCCCACTTCGCATGAATTTCCTACACGCAAGAAGCACTGCAACTAAATGCTGAGCAACGACACGCAATCCTCAACTCGGCGTGTATCCCTACCTTGCCAGTATTTCATTCTCATAGTGACGTGTTATGGACGCAAAAGATTAGTATTACTTTTGTTGGAGACGAGTACATCGTCGGGTATACAACATCTCAACCATCCATGAACCTGTCATGGGGTACCCCCGCTTGTGTAAGCGAGAGGCTTTGAATACGCGGAGAAATAGACAACAGTGAGAGTGAGAGTGAGAGTGAGAGTGAGAGTGAGAGCAAACGTGATGAACTTAACCAGCGGAAGAAAACGCAACAGCACCGTACAACCCATCCTCACGACCTAATAAGCCGTGCCCGTGAAAGACTTCAACCTTGCGCGAATGCCAACCAACACCCGTACTCACATTTCCACCGCACACCGAGAGCTGCTCCAATGACTGGCGAAGCGGGTGGTCGAGTGGGAGTCCCCGTTGGAAGGAAGTGCCTCGCTCTGAACCACTTCCAGGCTTGGCGACCCACCCACTGGTGGTGTCGACATACCAGCCCCTCGCACCGTTGCTCTTGATGACGCGCCAGGATCTCGCTCCATGACCCAAGGCGCTTAACATCGATGCTTGGAACTCAATTATACGCAAACGAGTTGCGGAATGTTTAATTCGCATTTGATGACCTGGGTTCGAAGTGGAGAGAGACGCGGGTCCCGTGCATAGCGGTTCAATTAGGGTATTGTGGATGGCGAATATACTCTCAAGGGAGAGTGTGGGGGGCAGAAGTTCAGAACAACTGGAGGCGAGGGTCAAGATTTCGACGTTTTGAGCCTTCGTACAGAGAAAATCGGCGACGGTCTTGAGGGGAAGGTCAGGGATAAAGGACAGCCCGAGCGAGCGGAGATCAGGTTGTGTTGGCATAGCCGCGAGGATTTCGGGAGTAACGGGGTTGCTCGAGATATCTAGGTAGGAAATCTTCCGAGTACGGAACATCGGTGCTTGAGTGACGATTTGCAGCAAATCCGCTTTGGTTAACGGGAAGGGGCACGTCGCATCGCCGAATAGTGAGAGCTGCTGCAAGCCACGCGTGGATTCGCCGTTAACGAGTAGATTGACCACCGATTTGCTGGTCAAGCGAGGGCAGCGTGCCAAGGAGAGGGCGACCAGGCGAACGGTCGGAGAATTGGCGAGACCATTCAGCAATGCCGACGTGCATCGCGTACCCGATAGATCCAGATGTGTTAAGGAGGGGAAAGCGAGGACGAATGGGGTGAGGATGTCGTGGACGAGTCTGTGATGGACCTTGTCGAACATTCTCTGGATGTCGCAGCCCGTTCACTCTACACCCTCACCACCGGTGCAAAGGGGTGAGGGCCTTGACAAAAACAGAGCTGATGCAGCCACAAAGGTCAAGAGCCACTAGAGCCTGAACGACGCTTCAGTTTAAGCAAATGCCACAAGTGATTGGTGTACTAACTTGTGCATCTGTACGCCGGCTCGTGGCGTAAGGAGTCTGGGCCTCCTCATCCTCGGGGCACAGGCTCCGAGCCCTACTCGTCGATCTGCCCTGTTGATCCCGTGCTGGGCAACCACGCAAAAGCAGCTCAACAAGAACCGAGAATGTCAAGGCCCCGTCCATGTGTTCGGCCGCCCCAAATTTCCTTAAATTTGGCATTTCCTATCGAAAGGGCGATTGAGTCGCAACATGGACATTAGGAAACAGGTCCAGACCTTGAGTGCAAGAAGTAGACGTTCCCCAGTAACGGCGCTGCCGTCGCCTACTGATCGGCGCATTCCAATGGCCCGAAAGTGGTTGAAGTCCAGGTGAAGGATGTGGCGAGCGGGCCGTGTATCTTGCGGTGTAATGACTACTGAAGTATTAGGATGCATATGAACTCGACGGGCACTGGATTGGCTTACGGTATAATGATGGCCAGATGCTCTCTGCTACAGAGCAAGTGGCGCTGCTAATGGCCCGTATGACGCGCCACCGGCCGGGACTCTTGCTCTTATGACGTAGAAGGGGTCTCATAGGGCTTGGGTCCCGCGACTTGGGTGGTGTTAAGAACTCAACGGGCAATGCGACTTCTCTAGTGTTTGCAAGCTTTTCACTGATTGAAGCACGCAACGCGAGAATTGCCTCTGTTAGAATGCAAAGAGTGAGTTTCTATATGGTATCAGATAATCAAATTGAGGCTCACCGTGATCTGGTTCCTTTGCACCGGTGGTGAGGGTGTAGAGTGAACGGGCTGCGACATCCAGAGAATGTTCGACAAGGTCCATCACAGACTCGTCCACGACATCCTCACCCCCCGTGATCTCCGATACGAGCGACATCCAGCCTCGAGGGAGCCGGATTTGAGCTCGTCGCCAAACGTAAGGCCTGGCTGCGGCAAAGAAGGCCCTGGAAACGGTGCAGAGGCTTTCGAGGGTCCTTTTAGACCAGTCCTGAGACCAGATAGGTGGCGACCATGGCGATGTGAGCCCTGGAGGTGCTGAGGTTGCGGTGATTGGAGTCAAGATTGGATCAAGATTGGATGGGGGCTGGGGTTCCGCTGCGAGGTATACAGCATACGCAATAGCCTCGAGGACTTCAGATGGGTATTGTCCGGTCATGTGGGGGACATAAAGTGGGTGTGGCGAGTTGGGCGAGTGAGCGAGGGCTTGAATATATACATGACGGAGCGGCTTAACATGGTAAGTCCCGACAGTTAAACTATTGAATGCTGTCAAAGCTGAGGTCAGTTGGGAACGAAGCGACGAAGCGGGACGGCGCGGGACGGCACAGGGAAGGGCTCAACAGATGTGAGTACGGGACACATTCCACCGACCTTACAAACGCATTGAACACGGCACCAGCATCGTAGCGCTTTTCAAACACACTCATTTTACCGGCTGGCGCACTACGGTGATACTCCTGGGCAGCGCCCTTTCGTCAAAGCGCTCCACAAGATCATAAACCATGTGGTGAAACTTACCAGAGCGTGGAGGTTTTGCCCCCATTGCGGGGGTACACGCGAACGTGCCAGCTGGAGTCGGAAAGATGCGGGTTGCGGATGGGCTGTGTTAAGGCCTTTTCTGTACTCCCACTGATTCACGGGATAGGTGAATGCTAGCTTCCATATTTGGGCGGGTCGGTCTGTGGTGATTTTGAGGGTGCGAGTTGAGGTTATTCTCGAAGTCGACGATGAGGATGCGGGGGTATACGAAAACACTGTGAGGGTATGCTCGGGCTTAGGACAAACGTAGGCGTAGGACGCTGGGTCAGAGTGGCGCCACGTCGGCGTCGTGGTCCGAGGCTGAGGATGCAGGGACGGTCCGCAAGGGTTGCTTCTAGCATACGAGCGTATGCTTTCTCTACGTCTACGCCAAATCTGGGGTATGGGTTCAAGAAAGAACTTAGGAAGGCAAGTAGCACGTCAGGAGCCCCGCGCGATGAGGAAACTCAAGTACTTGTGGTCTCCGACTCTGCCCGCCGCGACTCTGGGTTTCACTGGCCCACGTGAAGCCCCCACGGATGGAAATGGACATGTGGGGGTGGGGGAACTATAGGATACCGCGAAACTGCTACCGCAAACGGCTTCTGCCGCGCTGCGGCGGACATTGGGCCGCGTAGTGGAATAATCGGTTATAGACACCTGGGGAATCGAGTGTGGTATCGAGGGTGTCACGTGTTAACCGGTGGGAGGGACCAGAGTAGGGAGGCAAAACGTGCAGCGTAGAAGACGTGGCCGAAGGGATGCGAGCATCGGGAGGAAAATCGAGGGAAAATCGAAGGCACATCGAAGTCATCTCACACATGCTCCAAACGAAACCCTCTCTCCCCCTCTCTTTTAAATCCTTGAATTGACTAACTGAATCGGAAATGGCTGCGCTGCGGCTTCCTGAGGCCGATTGGATAAACAACTCTGCAGATTTCTGTTGTTAAGCCAGGTTTTGGCGGGTGTCGCTGGTAACTCAGGCGACAGTAAGTATTCAGGTCCACCCGATGGCCCATATATGACCTCCACTATGGATTAAAAGTATACAGTGACAGAATATCCCGTAAATCGTGCTGGTAGTATAGGACCCATCACACGGTTCAAACGCCATTCTGGCGGTTGCTTTTTGCCTTGCTCGTTGTCCCGAGACGTAGATAGAAAAACTCGCCCTTTCATGTAGTTATTCTGCTCAAATAGGTAGGACGACCTCTCGCGGTTCTGTCGACAAGTTGGTCACCAGTCCTGTAATCTTTTATTATGCCAATGGTCGACCCTGTCGTAAAGAAGTTATGGACCGAAATGTTGACGACATATATGTAAGATACAGGATCTTACACCTGTAATGAGAGGAAAAGAAAAGGGGGTACAACAATTGGGAGAAGTGTCGATTCTGCCTTCCCTCAAAGTCAGCGTTCGTATTCTGATCTCGCTCACCCGACCCACATCCGCGGTGTTCACAGGGTTGGCAAGTGGTTCTCTCGGATGAGACCTGTTCGTCGAATGAATTGCGAAGTCTGTTATCGTCGTTCATGGAGACAATTAATGTGTGAATCTGGGTGAATAGGATTATCATAAATCAGGGTATGATCGAGCTTTGGGTTCGATTTGTAACGACCTGAAGGTCGAAGCGAGGAAAGTCGATGACGGCGTGTCAATCCGTTTATATGAAAATGGGTTCACTATTGTTGCAAAGCGTCGTGGCGTCGTGGCCCCCTTCCCTTGTGCCCTGCTCGAGAGCAGGCGTCCAACCAACGACAGGATATCGGCCATCTGTCAGTCAAAGAAATCGGTGTTGTATCTGCCCCTGCCCCAACACGTGTTCTCCCGCTTCCAGGCATACTCCAAGGGCCCAGGGTCGTGGGATGGCCAGTCATTCCTGCATTCAATGAACTTCAGGCTCATGCCATTTCAATTGGGGCCCAGAGCCGAAGGGGAGTAAGGTCACCAAGGAAGTATTTTGTAGTCCTGGGTTTGAAAATGATATATATTCAGCGCGCTTTTGGTGTCTGAATTGGGTCATGAAAGAAATACTGAAGAGAGTCGGGCATTACCGCTATCGACGAACCACCAAGAATACCACTGGGAAACGAACATGAACTATTCCGGGTAGTGTTGTGTACGAGGTGATGCATAAGATGCTTTGGACCGCGAAATGGATTCGCCCATTGTAAGACAAAGAACGGCCATTGATTTAATTCCTTTCACCATCTTCCCGTGCGTCGGAGTACAATGCAACGTTCAATTCAAGCGGTGAACGTGTGCTGGGTGACAGGTTTCAACGCAATAGTTATGAGGCTGCCACCTGAGAATATAAACATGACCTTTCTCACGTCCTTCTACTTGATGGCGGCTGTCTCCAATGCCCGTAGATTGACATGTCGACATCGTGCTGCAAGTAGTGAACGCGCAGGCACTGCCTGTTAGCCTTTGAGGGGCCGCACACGTGTTAAAAATCTCGTGAGATCGATCTTTCTTTTTTCACTTGTTGAAGGCGTTGCTTCTTTCCATGCCACCGTCGCCAACACAACCTCTCGACCCTCTTGGCACACTCAAAGGAGCACTACTTCCTAACCTTTCCTCTCTATTTCATCCACCGCATGCAATACACTCTGGTTAATTTGGGCGTCTGGATGATCCGCAAAATCCGCGCATGGACCATATGGTTGGCAGTAATCAGTTACGTTTTTGGTCCACCCACTATGCATGACGGGTGCTAGTGGTATGGCGTTGTTGATAGAGCCGATAGCTGGCTGCCTGTGCTCCTTGAACCATCAGTCTGGGTTGTGTAGGAAGAGAAAAGAAAGGTTAGACCGGGGATCGAACCCAAAGCTTCCCCTGCTCATGATGGGTGCTCTTAACGCTGAGCTACCTGGCTGGTTTAATTGGAGGAACCATCAACTCCAACAGGCTGCTCATAGCCTCACTATCTCTATCCTCCAAAGTCCAGAGGCATCTGCGCCTGTACAATGGTGGGCTCCTTGAGCGAGTTTGGCCTTGACAAAACAAAGTCGCGAGACTCAGTGAGCGATGGCAAACTGAGTCTGTGTAGTCCTGCAAAAAGATATCTTGTATAGTAGACGATAACGCGGATCAGACATGTAACGGCGAGGAAGGATACTAGTCAACGTAGCAGGGTAAACCTGTACATGACCTAAGTTCGGTCGTACACACATGTTTCCGACAAGTCGCGTCGGGTTTGATTCCGTTCAGCGGAAGCCACGCTCAGCTGAGCCGATCAGCTGCGCCAGTACTCTACGCTCTACGGCTGGATGCGGAAAACCTGGAAGTCATCAGTATTATACGTGGGCCCGATCCTGACGCTACTCTCTGTCACCTGTACTGGGTGTGAAACTCGGAGTCACATTTGACGCGGCACGGGCGCATGTTGTCAATAGTCTGATTTTCGTTTGAGATATACATCAATCCAGGGGTGGGTCCAATGCCAAGGAGCATAGGCCGCACTCCATAACGGAAAGAAATGGACGACGCCTATGAGAAGGTCGCGGGCTCAGAGAGAAAGTCTCTGTCGGCAGTAGATGCTGGGTTCATTCTTGATGGAGGAGCAAGGCACATGTAAGGAGTCGCCCAAGAACTATGCCAAAGCAGACTGTTTGAACCAACACCCAGGTTTATCCGTTTTTCTTTCACAACGGTAATGTATCTAACGTCGTGGCCCCTCTTTTATGCAGGTCGGCCGTAGCATCCCATTCTTTGGTACCTCATTGATGCAATGGTGCGAGCCGCTGGAATAGGGCAGCGTTCGCTAACTTGGGAGCATGATGAACAACCGGCGAGATTCACAGTGTCCCCACAATGCGAAGTTAAGTGCCATATATGTCCCTATTTGTCGAGTTTGCATTCCCGTGGGCTCCCGAAACCCGAACCAGCGGGATTCCGGAACCGTCATTGAAAAACTTGACATCTGGTGACCATAGTGCCATAGCGTTATCCACTGGGCCGTGGCACGACACCCTCTGAGATCGGTTCACATATGACGCCCTGACCGTGGCTCGTCCATTACTCCAGGGTGACCGGTGCATACATGTTCGTCGACGACTTGAGCCGGACGACTATCTTAGGACCCATTTTCGCTTCTCCGGGGAGCCGTCGCGCGGTCACCTCTGGATTCTTAGCAAGACTTGAAGCAGGTGGATGCAATTATAGAGGCCGCCAACCCGAAGGACAGTAATGGATTCCGAGAGAATATGGGCGTGCTCGGCGTGCACTTCTACGAAGGAGGACCTCGCGGTGATTAAGGGGAATCCTCGAGCGGATCAGGGGCAAGGGGTACCGGTATTTTGTAGGATTGGCGTGTGAGTCGTTCGTCTTTGAAAGAGGTTATTCACGAGTCCTCGAGAAAACGTGCGTGAGAAAGCACTTTACAGAAGAGCCAGTGACAAACATACACCCAGGAGTACACGTCGACCGAAATAAGCTGGTTCCGTATTATATATCCCTTATATCCGATTTCTCCTGCCCTCCGCACGTTGGTCTCTCCGTGTACTGCCGCGCTTCTCTCTTCTACCGCCATGCGTGTTATACGCTTCCATGCACACCGCGCGTGACCTGTGGATACGCAGCCGCAATGACATCAAATAACGCAGGGTTACGCTGCTGCAGGACGTGAGGGTCTTCCGCAAGCCCAACGAAAATAGTCGACACCCCCGCCTCGATGGTACTTGTAAGTGATTGGGCTACGGGCTCGCGTGGTCAATCTCGAAGTAGAGTTACAAACGGATTGGGGAATGGGGGTGCTCACCGATTTGGAATCCAATGAGGAACGAGAAGAGCAGGACAACGGGTGTGTAGCCTCCTCCTGAATTGTAGGATGGGTCGGTGACCTTAAGGTACACGAAGGAGAAGAGTGCGCAGAGTCCACCGATGAAAAACGAGCCCCAAGTCATACCTGTGTGGAGGAGATCAACATTGGCATTGAGCCATACTCCAGAGGGAGAAATGGAACCGTTCGTACCCATGCTGACGATCTGGTCATTCACCAACGCATCAATACCACGGTCGACGAACAGTCTCCAAGTATCCTTTGCAGCGGCAAGGTATGGCTTGCCGTACAATGCAATTTCGATGTACGCGTATCTGTTCTCAGGTATCAGTTGACGTCAATGCACACAGGGTGCGAACAAACACACCGGTTGAAATACTCAACAAGGCTCTCGATGAGCCCCAAGAAACACGACGCACATGCTGCAAGGCACGCCCCGATGACTGTAACCTCATTCAACGAGTGTTTACAACACATTCGGCAAAGTTAAACATAAAGGGCGACTCACAGTTCCCATCGGCAGCGGCGGATGCTCGTGCATAGTTTAGTATCATGCGTATGAGTTCGAGGATAGCGACGATGAGACTTCCAAAGGCTATACTTCCCAGGCTGAGTGTCGACGCGCGGACGAAGGCCGAGCGGGTCGGGTGGGGTGGCATCCCTGCTCCTGTGTTTGGGACATTAATGCCTCATTCCAGATCTTTCGAAGAGCAAAGGGGGTGGAGGGAAATCGCGCACCCTTTGGTCCAAAGTAGTACCAGCTACCAAACGGCCCTCCTGCGAGAGTGGCCAATGCAACATTAGCAGTTACTTGGCTCATCCACAAGTAGGCAAAGGTCTCGAAGACGATGAGACCCGTTACGGTTGCCGTAGAGCAGGGCTGAGTTTGTCTGTTGCCGGTTCCAGTATTTGAACCTGCGAGACGAGGGACGAGATGAGTAGTCAAGCGTAAGAGAGAGAGGGAGGGATGTTTTTCCTAATATAGACCGTATGCGATAATAGTGGTTGAGAAGAAGTGACTCACTGCTCTGGCATTGTTGGTTCCCCCAGCGAGCGTAGGTGCCTACGATTGTAAAGACGAGCCATACGCCCA
>WNFL01220634.1_pt1 | contig 12562 bp, 11 predicted proteins | sample 5400361 | NCBI WGS metagenome assembly WNFL01 (sample SAMN13153351, study PRJNA577476) | soil metagenome | isolation source: 40 cm soil on Douglas fir-dominated hillslope | place: USA:California | collected 2013-09-17
TCGTGATCACGTCGGCGCGCGCGTCTTTCAGGCTCGCGAAGAACGCCCGCCATTCGCCGTCGACCGCAGCGGGATCAGTTTCGTAGCGGGCATAGAGGTTCTCGATGTAGTCGGCATTGCCGCCGTAGAGAAAAGACGTGCGGGCGAAAGCAGCATTGGCGTCCTGACGAGACATGCTCACGTCCTGTGGCTTGGGGCTCGTTGGCGGCTCGCAAAGCGCCGCCCGGGGGGGACCGATCTGGTCGCGAACCTACATTATTTATGATTTATGGCGCCGTCGCGTCGTAGCAACCGGTAACGGCTGAATTACTATTCACATCTTCTTTGTCAGGCAAAAGACGCGGAGCTCGCCCGTTCCTCTAACGGAAAAAGGGCCGCTTGCGGCTGCAAGCGGCCCTTTGGACCGGAGTGGTGCCAGCGCGATTAGTACCCAGCGCCCCATCTGTAATTCAGACCGACGCGCACGAGGTTGTCGGTCGTACGGCGGGTTTCCGTAGCGATCGTCCCAAACCCAACGCCGCTGAATGTCCGCTCGGTCTTGCCGAGGTCCATATAGAGATATTCGAGTTTGGCGCTCCAGCCGCCGCCGAAGGCTCCTTCGATGCCGGCTCCCGCGGTCCATCCAGCCTTCACATCCTTGAAGGTCGCGACCGCGGACGCGCCGGCGATGGTGATCGTCGCGCTATCCTTGACCTGGCCATAGGCAGCGCCGGCCGTGCCGTAAAGCAGGAGGTTCGGCGTCGCCAGGATGCCCAGGCGGCCGCGTGACGTTCCGAACCATTCGAGCTTGTGGTCGGTCGTGACCGACGTCAGAGGCAGGGTGCCGGTCAATGTTGAGCCGCCCTTCTCACCGGAGGCCTGAATATCGGTTTCGAGACCCCATACCCATGCCCCGACCTGGTAGTTGTAGCCGGTTTGCACGCCGCCGATGGCGCCGTCGATGTCCTGGGAATTCGACACGGTGCCGACGCCGGTCAAGCTCGCGTCGTATTTCGCCGTGCCCCAGCTGTAGCCGACGTTGGCGCCCCAATAGGGGCCCGTCCAGCTGTAAACGGGGACGGGAGGAGGAGCAGGCGTATAGGCCGGCCGCACCGACATATCTGCAGCCCCCGCGGAAGCCGCCGCGAGCACAACAAAAGCGGTCGTAGCAAGGAAAAGCTTTTTCATCGTAGATCCCCTGTCCGATGTTGGATCAAGTTCCGCGAGCCGCTGCTCTAACGTTTCCCCGGCAGCAGCTCGAACGTCGCACGCTGGCGCTCGGATAACGCCCCGTCCGCAGCTGATGACGAGACTAGCTTCGTTGCTGGAAACAAGCTGTGACCTGTTCGCCACAGTCGCAGGTAAAAGCCGGGTGCAAAGGCACCTGGGTAGGTCGTCAGAGCACTTTTTGTGGCGACACCCGCGTTATGTCCTGAGAGCGACTTACAATTTTACGCCCGCGTTATGCCGGCCAACGTGTTGCCCAAACGCGCCGGAGAGGCTGCGACCTTGATCCCGGCCGCTTCCATGGCCGCAATTTTGCTTTCGGCGTCGCCCGAGCCGCCTGAAATAATGGCGCCTGCGTGGCCCATGCGCCGGCCTGGCGGCGCTGTGCGACCGGCGACGAATCCCACCATGGGCTTTTTGCGGCCGCGTTTGGCTTCATCAGCGATGAATTGAGCGGCGTCCTCCTCGGCCGAGCCGCCGATCTCACCAATCATGATGATCGCCTCGGTCGCCTTGTCGGCCAAGAACATCGCCAGCACGTCGATGAACTCGGTGCCCTTGACGGGGTCGCCGCCGATCCCGACGGCGGTCGTCTGGCCGAGCCCTTCGCGGGTCGTCTGATAGACTGCCTCATAGGTGAGCGTGCCCGAGCGCGACACAATGCCGACCTTGCCCGGCGCGAAGATGCTGCCCGGCATGATGCCGATCTTGCACTCGCCCGCGGTCAGCACGCCGGGGCAGTTCGGCCCGATCAGCCGGGACTTTCCGGCCGAGAGCGCACGCTTGACCTTCACCATATCGAGCACGGGAATGCCTTCGGTGATGCACACGATGAGAGGCATTTCCGCCGCGATCGATTCGCAAATCGCGTCCGCCGCTCCCGCCGGGGGAACGTAGATGACGCTCGCGTCGCAATTCGTTTCCTCCTTCGCTTCCGCCACCGTATTGAACACGGGTAGCCCAAGATGAGTCGTGCCGCCTTTGCCTGGTGACGTGCCGCCAACCATCTTGGTGCCGTAGGCGATCGCCTGCTCGGAGTGGAACGTGCCGTTCCTGCCCGTGAACCCCTGGCAGATGACCTTTGTGTCCTTGTCGATCAGGATGGACATGACATTAGTCCACCCCTTTCACTGCCTTGACGATCTTCTGCGCGGCGTCGTCGAGATCGTCGGCAGAGGTGACGTTGAGGTTGGATTTCGCGATGATTTCTTTACCAAGCTCCACATTCGTGCCTTCGAGCCGCACGACGAGCGGCACCCGCAAGCCCACCTCCTTCACCGCCGCGACCACGCCGTCGGCGATGACATCGCATTTCATGATGCCCCCGAAAATATTGACCAAGATGCCCTGCACCTTGGGATCGGCGGTGATGATTTTGAACGCAGCCGCAACTTTCTCTTTGCTTGCACCGCCGCCTACGTCGAGGAAATTGGCCGGAGCTTTGCCATAAAGCTTGATGATGTCCATCGTCGCCATGGCGAGACCTGCACCGTTGACCATGCAGCCGATTGTGCCGTCGAGCGCGACGTAATTGAGATCGTATTTCGAAGCTTCGATTTCCTTCTCGTCCTCCTCGGTGAGATCGCGCAGCGCCACGATCTCGGGATGGCGGTAAAGGGCGTTATCGTCGAAACTGATCTTGGCATCCAAGCAGACGAGCTCTTTTTCTTTCGTGACCACGAGCGGGTTGATCTCGAGCAGGCTCATGTCCTTGGCAGTGAAGGCGGCATAAAGCTGTGCTGCGAGTCTTTCGGCCCGCTTGGCGAGATCGTCCTTGAGCCCAAGCGCCTGCGCCACGCGACGCCCGTGATGCGGCAGGATTCCAGTCGCGGGATCGACCGTGAACGTTACGATCTGTTGGGGGCTGGTGCGTGCGACCTCCTCGATGTCCATGCCGCCCGCGGTCGAGACCACGAACGCAATACGCGAGCTCTCGCGATCGACCAGTGCCGACAGATAGAACTCGCGCTCGATCGCCGAACCCTCTTCGATATAGAGGCGATGCACCTGCTTGCCTTGCGGACCAGTTTGGTGCGTGACGAGCACCGCCCCGAGCAGGCGCTCGGCCTCCTTGCGCACGTCTTCTTTCGATTTGACCACCTTGACGCCACCGGCCTTGCCGCGTCCGCCGGCGTGGATCTGGGCCTTGACCACGAGCACCGGCGCGTCGAGATCCTGCGCGGCCTTGACTGCCTCTGCGACTGAAAAGGCGGCGTGCCCGCGCGGCACCGGCACGCTGAATTCGCGCAGCACTGCTTTGGCTTGGTATTCGTGGATGTTCATGCGGACCTGTTGCGAGTTCCGACATTACCTCGCAAGCGCGCCGTGCTGCGCTTCGCCCGCGGCATGAGCACCTTCACTTCGCCAGATTTGGCGCGATCTTTTGGCAAGCCTCGACCAGGGTTGCAACGGCCTCGGCTGATTGTTCGAACATGGCACGTTCGGCGCCGTTCAACTGAATCTCGACGACGCGCTCGACGCCTTTCGCGCCGATCACCGCGGGCACGCCGACATAAAGATTCTTGATCCCGTATTCGCCGTTGAGATACGCCGCACAGGGAAGCACGCGCTTCTTGTCCCTGAGGAAGCTTTCCGCCATGGCGATCGCGGAGGCAGCCGGTGCGTAATAGGCGGAGCCGCTTTTGAGCAGGTTGACAATCTCGGCACCGCCGTCGCGCGTGCGCTGAACGATTTCGTCGAGCCGCGCTTGCGTTGTCCATTTCATCTTGACGAGATCGGGCAGCGGAATGCCGGCGACGGTGGAATAGCGAATGAGCGGCACCATGCTGTCGCCGTGACCGCCGAGTACGAACGCGGTCACGTCCTCGACCGAGACGTTGAGCTCGTCGGCGAGAAAAAATCGAAAGCGTGCGCTATCGAGCACGCCGGCCATGCCGACCACCATATGCGTGGGCAGGCCGCACGCTTTTTGCAGCGCCCATACCATCGCGTCGAGCGGGTTCGTGATGCAGATCACGAAGGCACCGGGCGCATATTTCCTGATGCCGGCTCCGACCTGCTCCATCACCTTGAGGTTGATGCCGAGAAGATCGTCGCGACTCATCCCCGGCTTGCGCGGCACGCCTGCGGTGACGATACAGACGCCGGCGCCATCGATGGCATCGTAGGAGTTGGTGCCGGCGAAACGTGCATCGAAGCCCTCGACCGGCGACGACTGTACGAGATCGAGGGCTTTGCCCTGGGGAATACCTTCGGCGATGTCGAACAGCACCACGTCGCCGAGATGTTTGAGGCCAATAAGATGGGCGAGCGTGCCGCCGATCTGGCCGGCACCGATCAGTGCGATCTTGGGACGTGCCATGCGGGGGAGGAACCTCGGATCGGGGGCGGCGTGAGCCCGCTGAAATCGGTCATAGACCGTTTCCGGCCTGCCATTCAAGTCGCTCGCCGGACCGCACCGGCATGAATGGGAATGCAGCGAAATCGCGTCACGTTTCCACTAGTCCTTCTCTTGAGTGCGAAGCGACTGCGTGGCCTCGACCGTGCGGCAAAGCGAGGTAAGCCTCCGAGCGCATCTCTATCAAGCGGGAGGCGGTGCGCTTGAACTCGCTCGCCTCGAAACCCTCGTTCGCGCAATAAAGCGCGCCGGGTTCAGCCTCCGCCGAGGCGACGAGCTTGACGGCGTTGTCGTAGAGCGTGTCGATCAAGATGATGAAACGTTTGGCCTCATTGCGGCGGTCGTATTCCATGACCGCGACACGATCGAGCACAAGCGTGTGGTAGTGACGTGCGATCTTGAGGTACTCGGCCGCGGCAAATGGTTGCTGACACAGATCGGCAAACGAGAATCGCGCCACTCCCATGGTCGCGCACGGCACGCGGATAGCGCGCCCCTTCACCATCAGCTGCTGCGGTTCGCCCGGGTGGCCCGCGGTCAAACGGCGCCACGCCTCGTCGACGGCGGCTTGCGCTGCGCCATCGGCAGGAACGTACCAAACCGGCACGCCAGCAAGCTTTTCCAACCGGAAATCGGTGCGGGCATCGAGCGGTCTGATTTCCAAATACTCTTCGATAAGCGCAATAAACGGCAAGAACAGCGCACGGTTGAGGCCATCCTTGTAGAGTTCGCTCGGCGGCACGTTCGAAGTCGCGACCACGACCACGCCGAGCTCGAAGAGGTGCTTGAACAGCCGGCCGAGAATCATCGCATCGGCAATATCGGTGACGTGGAATTCATCGAAGCAAAGAAGCCGTGTCTCTTGCGCAATCGCCGCGGCGACGAGCCCGGTCGGATCCTCCCCGCTGATTTCGCCCAACTTGGCCTTCTGCCGCAGCGCGTGAACGCGCTCGTGTACCTCGCCCATGAATTCGTGGAAATGGACGCGGCGCTTGCGGACCACTCGTGATGCTGCGAAGAAAATATCCATCAGCATGGTCTTGCCGCGGCCAACATCACCGAAGATGTAGAGGCCCTTGATCGTCTCGGCCTCGCGCGATCCAAACAGCCAACCCAGCGAGGACGACTTGCGCGCGAGCCGACGCTCGGCAACCTCCTTTTCGAGTTGCGCGAGGCGATCGACGATTGCCTGCTGGGCGTCGTCGTGCTCGATCTTTCCAGCGGCGACCTGCGCCGCATACTGCGCCGAGACGGGAGCGGACATGAGGTTAATGAACGCAAGGTTGAGGGGTTGCGACGAATAGCGAGCCTGCAGCACCAGCCGCAAGCCGTTTCGAGAGACCGCATGAGTTGCGCAGTGGCGATGGCGCGATCCTCCCAGCACAGAATCGTCGGCTCAAAGCTTCTCCAAAAGGTGGGGCCGCGAACCGCAGTGGCCTCTGCGCCCAACCAGCCTCAATGAGCAGATGGCCCGACGAACGTTCGCCGCGCCAGCCGGTAGGGGAGCGAGCAACGGCGCCATGCTGCATTGCAGTACCGGGGCGTCCCGGCGAGCGAAGATGGGTCGAGGGGCTGCATGGCTGATATGTCCCGTTTGCATTGGAAATTCATTAACTTAATCGTGATCCGGTGCCCCGCCATCGCCCTTGTTCCGCCGATAGTGCATTGCAATATTCCAACCTTGATTCGAAACCCATCGCAAGGAACTGGCTCATGCACGATCCGCTCCCCCGTGGCGGCCTGATCCGGAAGCTGTGGATCGGGGAGGCTGACCTCTACCGCGACCATTTATTGCGGCTCGATTCCGCCAGCCGCCGCAATCGCTTCGCCGGCGCGGTCTCCGACCAATTCGTGCGCGACTACGCCGACCTTTCATTCGGAATTGACGCGCTGATTCATGGTTTCTTCGTCGACGGCACTTTGCGTGGCGCTGCGGAACTGCGGCCGATCGGAGGACCGCTGACACGAGAGGCCGAGGCAGCATTCTCGATCGAGAAGCCGTGGCAGAGTCACGGCGTCGGGTCGGTGCTCCTCGAGCGCACCCTGCTCGCGGCGCGCAATCGCGCTCTCAAGTTTCTGCACATGGCCTGTCTCGCGGACAACAAGCGCATGCAGCAGCTCGCCCGCAAGTATGACGCGGAGCTCAGCTTCGATTTTTCCAGCGTCGTTGGCGAAGTTGAAGCGCCACGCCCGACGCCGCTCTCTATGATGCGCGAAATGCTTGCCGACGGTCACGGCTTCGCGACCGCCATCTTCGACGTGCACTCAAGACTGCTCAAACCAGTGTGATTCGGAGGTCGGCCCGCAAAGACCGCGCGTCAGGCCGCCAACGGATACGCGGCTTCAACCACGTACGGGCCGCCGCCGACCGAGGCGCGCGACGAGAACAGCACAAAGCGCGAGACTTTGAACGGTGAGGAGCGGAAAGGGGCACGCACCGCCAGATAGTCCGCAACCTGCCGGCTCGAGGATTCGCGTAGCCGCGCGAGCGACACATGCGGCGTATATTTGCGGCCCTCCGGTTCCAGCCCCACGCGCTGCATCAGCCGCTCGTGCTCTGCCTGCAGTTCCATCAGGGCCTGAGCCGGGCCGAGCGTCGCAACGATCTGGCGCGGCTTGCGCCCGCCGAACGACTTGAGATCCTCAATGCGCAATTCGAATGACTCGCGGCACACGCGTCCCAGCATGGATGCGATCTCGTGCGCGATGATGTCATCGACGTCGCCGATGAAACGCAAGGTGACATGATAATTTTCGGGGTCGATCCAGCGTGCGCCCGGCAACCCGCCACGCAGCATGGACAGCGACTGGCTCACGTCGGCGGGAATTTCGAGACCTGTGAAGAGGCGCGGCATGGGGGGCGACTGCAATGCTGGCTGTGCATATAGGACAACTTGGAAGGATTCGCACGCCCCACGTGACGCTCACCTCGCGCCTCTGCTGCGGGCTTGCCGGACCAGCTCTTCCACGGTGGGCAGAATGCGCACAACGATCGCATCGACCCCTGCGGCGCTCGGATGAAGTCCATCGCCCTGATTGAGCGCGCCCTCGCCGGCAATGCCGTCGAGGAAAAAAGGATAGAGCAGGAGGTCGTAGCGCACGGCCAGCTCGGGATAGATGGCATCGAAGTCGCGCCTATACTTGCTGTCGAAATTGGCCGCCGCTCGCATGCCGGCGAGCAGCACGGCGACGTGGCGTTGCGTGAGGCGGCGCACGATCTCTTCGAGGGCGTGGCGCGTGAGCTGGGGATCGATGCCGCGCAGCATGTCATTGGCGCCGAGTTCGAGGATGACGGCGTCCGTCCCCTCCGGCACCGACCAGTCGAGGCGGGCAAGTCCCCCAGAGGCCGTATCTCCGGACACGCCCGCATTGGTGACCTCGACGGCGAGGCCTTTGGCCTTGAGGGCCCGTTCAAGCTTCGCCGGGAAAGCTCCATCAGCCGGAAGACCAAAGCCCGCAGTCAGCGAATCGCCCAACGCCACGATCCGCACCGGCCGATCGGCGGCTGCGGCGGCTGGTGCGCGCGCCGGCAGCGCGAGCGCCAATGCTGTCGCCAGCAGCGCAACCGCCTGGACCGGCGCCGCGCAACTCGCATATGACCGGAGTAATGCCGGCCGGCCCAGAATCAAAGGCAGCAACGAGCAACGGAACATGCAAGACGCCTCGGGGTCAGAGCACGAACAGCTGGCGATCGCGCTCAGCGGGGTCAATCTGGCGCTCGGGCGAGCCGCCGCCCGTGTTCATATCCTCAAAGACCTAGATCTGCACATACGACGCGGCGAGGCGCTTGGCTTGGTCGGCCCTTCGGGTTCGGGCAAGTCGACTTTGCTGATGGTCGCGGCCGGCTTGGAGCGCGCCGACACCGGCTCCGTCGTGGTCGCAGGCAAAGCGCTCGGCCCGCTCGGCGAAGATGCGCTGGCACGATTCCGTGGGCGCAATATCGGTATTGTTTTCCAGTCCTTTCATCTCATTCCTACCATGACGGCACTGGAAAACGTCGCCGTACCGCTGGAACTTGCCGGGCTCGACGATGCCCACGCGCGTGCGGCTCGCGAGCTTGCCGCGGTTGGCTTAAGCGAGCGGCGAGGACATTATCCGGCGGAGCTTTCCGGCGGCGAGCAGCAGCGCGTGGCCCTTGCCCGCGCGCTTGCACCAAACCCGGCCATCCTTCTCGCCGACGAGCCGACCGGGAACCTCGACGAGGCGACCGGGGCGCAGATCATCGATTTGCTTTTTGCCGGCCACGAGCAACGCGGAACGACGCTCGTGCTCGTCACCCACGATCCGGCGCTCGCCGTGCGCTGCGATCGCATTGTGCGACTGCGGTCGGGCCGCATCGAAACCGTCCGAGAGCGCGCGGCGGCGGAGGCGAAGTCGTGACTCATATCGGCTCATTGGGGCACGCAGGAGCAGACCATGCGTGCGGCGCGGAGGCCAAAACATGAAAGCCCGCCTGTCGCTTCCTCAGCGGCACGGCGGCCGTCTACTACCGTTGCGCTTCGCTGCGCGCGAATTGCGGGGCGGGTTGCGCGGATTCTACGTGTTCATCGCATGTACCGCGCTGGGGGTCATGGCGATTGCCGGCGTGAGTTCGCTCGCGGCGGGGCTAGGGGAGGGGCTCGCACGCGAAGGCCGCGTCATCCTCGGCGGCGACCTCGCGTTCACCCTCAGTATGCGCTCAGCGAACGCCGAGGAGCGCGCATTTCTCGCGCGCCGCGGGCAGGTATCGCTCGCCGCCACCATGCGGGCCATGGCGCGCGCGCAGGACGGGCGCACAGCACTGGTTGAGGTCAAGGCTGTCGATGGGGATTACCCGCTCTACGGCACCGCCGCGCTCGACCCGCAACAGCCGCTCGCGCAGGCACTGGCATATCGGAACGGATCGTTCGGTGCCGCTGTCGACTCGACCCTGCTCGCGCGGCTCGATCTTGGGCCGGATGCCCGTATCACGCTCGGTTCGGCAATCATCGAAATTCGGGCCATTCTGATATCCGAGCCTGACAAGCTTTCCGGCGGTATTGGCTTTGGTCCGCGGTTGCTGGTGAGCGAACAAGCGCTGCAAGCGAGTGGCCTGTTACAGCCCGGAAGCGTCGTGCGCTGGCACTATCACTTGCGCCTTCCCGACAATGACAGAACCGATGCGGCGCTGCGCGCGGTGGCGGCCGCCGCGCAAACCGAGTTGCCTAAGGCCGGATGGGAAGTGCGCTCGCGGGCTAATGCCTCGCCGTCGCTCGAACAGAATGTCGAGCGCTTTACGCAATACCTCGTGTTGGTCGGCTTGACCGCTCTGCTGGTCGGTGGCGTCGGGGTTGCGAACGCGGTCAAAAGCCACGTCGATGGCCGGCGCGAGACCATCGCCGTGCTCAAGGCGATGGGCGCTTCCGGCGGGCGCGTTTTCGCGATCTATCTCACACAGGTGCTTGTGCTCGCCGGGCTGGGCGCGCTGCCGGGCCTACTCATCGGCGCGGCTTTGCCTTTTCTCATTGCCTGGACGCTCGGCGCGCGATTGCCCTTGCCGCTCGCGCCGGCGCTGCATGCGGGCGACCTTGCGCTCGCCCTTGTCTATGGACTCCTCGTCGCGTCCGCTTTCGCCGTTTGGCCGCTCGGGCGCGCCCATGACGTGCCGGTCTCGGCACTTTTCCGCGACGAGGTCGCAAGCGATCGTCACTGGCCTCGCCGCCCCTATGTCGTAGCGACGATTCTTCTTGGATGCACGCTCGCAATCCTCGCCATCGCGCTCGGTCATGATCGACGCATTAGCGGCATCTTCGTGGTTGCGGCAGCGGGCGCTTTCGTGCTGCTTCGCCTGGTGGCGGTGCTGATCACGCTGATAGCGCGTCACCTGCCACGAGCGCGCTCACCGGTCGTTCGCCTCGCCATCGCCAACATCCACCGGCCAGGCGCGCTCACGGCAAGCGTTGTCATCTCCTTTGGCTTGGGCCTTGCCGTCATCGTCACCGTGATTGCGATCGAGGGCAATTTGCGACGCCAATTTCTGGCGGCGTTGCCGGAGAGGGCGCCGTCGTTCTATTTCGTGGACATTCCTCCGGCCTCCGGCGAGGCGTTCGATGCCTTCATCCGCAGCCATGCGCCGGGGGCCACGCTTGAGCGGGTGCCGATGCTGCGTGGCCGCATCGTGGCGGGGAACGGCGTAGGCGGCGAAAACCTGAAGGCCTCTGCCGATGCCAGCTGGGGGCTGCGGGGCGACCGCGGCATCACCTATCGGCGGGCTCGCGGCTCGTTCAAGGGCAATGGTGGCAGGCGAACTACCAAGGCCCGCCATTGGTCTCATTGGAGAACCGCATCGCCGACGGACTGGGCCTCAAGGTCGGCGACAACATCACAGTCAACGTCCTCGGCCGCAATCTCACCGCGACGATCGCCAACCTGCGCGCAGTCGATTGGCAGAGTCTCGGCATCAATTTCGTCATGGTATTCTCGCCCGCCACCTTCCGCGACGCGCCGCACGGACACATCGCCACTCTGGTCTATTCCAGTGGCAGCACAAACGAGGAGGAGAGCGCTCTACTTAAAGCGCTGGCCGAGGCTTTCCCGGCGGTCGTCACCATACGTGTGCGCGAGGCGCTCGATGCGGTGGGCCAGATCGTCTCGAATCTGGCGCTGGCGATCCGGGGCGCGAGTGCGCTCACCTTATTGGCGGCCGTGCTGGTGCTGGGTGGCGCGCTCGCGGCGGGCCACCACCAGCGCGTCTATGACGCGGTGATCCTCAAGACCGTCGGCGCAACGCGGCTGCAGCTTCTGTCTGCCTACGCGCTCGAATACCTCGTTCTGGGCGTGGGGACCGCCGTCTTCGGTGTAGCGGCCGGCTCGGCTGCCGCCGCCCTTATTGTCGTCAGGGCGATGAAGCTTTCATTCATCTGGTTGCCCGGTCCACTGATTGCCGCCGCCGCCGGCGCGGTTGTCGCAATGGTCGCACTTGGTCTGATCGGCACGTTCGCCGCTCTCGGCCAAAGACCGGCCCGTGTGCTACGAAATCTGTAGCCAGCGTCTCAAAGTGCTCGCAACGGCCCCAAGCCGCGTGCCAACTTGCCGCGCCGGGGCCGCTGCCGCGCGGTGCAGTTGTATTGCAATAATGTAATTTGGCCGGCCCTTGGTTAAGGACAGCGTCAACAAATCCCTCCTGCGGCATCTGGCGTTGGAACCGATCCCGCACTAGATTCCGCGCATCGGGTGCCAGCCGCGATGTCGGTAGGGCGTCCCACCATCCGGCCTCCGGGTCGGAATCAGAGAGAGGTATCTTCCATGTCGGATTTCGACCGGAACTACGCGGCTGCCAGACGCAGCGTCGGTGCGGACCGGGCGGTTGCGATCGATCAAGGCCTGCGGGCCTATATGATCCGCATCTACAATTACATGGCCATGGGCGTCGCGCTCACGGGTATCGCTTCCTGGCTCACATTCCAGGCGGCGGTTGTCACCGACGCGAATGGCGCGATCGCCGGATTGACGTCATTCGGCCAGATGATCTTCAGCGGGCCGGCGGTGCTGGTTCTATTTTTTGGCACGCTTGGTCTGGTCTTTCTCATCAGCTGGCGCATCGACCGGCTGGAGCCCTCGACCGCATTCGCGCTGTTCATGGTTTATGCGGCGCTGCTCGGGGTGATGTTGTCGTCGGTCTTCCTGGCCTACACCCTCACCTCGATCACGCGCGTGTTCTTCATCTCGGCGGCTGCGTTCGGTGCGCTGAGCCTTTATGGCTACACCACGCAACGTGATCTCTCGCCGGTCGGCTCATTCCTGTTGATGGGACTGATCGGGCTTATCATCGCCATGCTCGTCAACCTTTTCCTCAAGAGCAGCGGGCTCGACTTCGTGATCTCCGCGGTTGGGGTGCTGATCTTCGCCGGCCTGACCGCCTGGGATACCCAGCGCATCAAGGAGATGTACAACCCGATGGAGGATGGCACGATCGTCGGCCGCAAGGCGGTCATGGGCGCGCTTTCGCTCTATCTCGATTTCATCAACCTGTTCTTGTTC
>WNFL01313963.1_pt4 | contig 12560 bp, 4 predicted proteins | sample 5400361 | NCBI WGS metagenome assembly WNFL01 (sample SAMN13153351, study PRJNA577476) | soil metagenome | isolation source: 40 cm soil on Douglas fir-dominated hillslope | place: USA:California | collected 2013-09-17
CAATCGATCCAGAATACTGCGGCGAGGACCTAGTCGGGAGACTCCCATCGAGCGTGTAGTAAATGGTCGACCCCGGAGTTGTGTCCGAGATCGTCAAGGTTTGCGCTGTACCGTAGTTGCCAGGGGGAGGTGTGAAGGTTGGCGCTGCTGCCTGCGGAGAAGATGAAGCGAGCAGACCATAAGCATCGACTCGAGACTGGGATCCTACAAAGACCTTCCCGTTAACTACTGTAGGCTCAACAAATTTGACCGGAAGCCCACCCTGATCACGATTGTTAGCTGCTTGGTTACTATTGTAGAGCTCCGTCGCGAGATTTGTCGCGTCATACGCGTGCAACACGGTACGATTGCCGTTCTCGACTGCCCACAAAATGGCGCTAGTGGCCGTGGGGGTGCCGGCCGTAACTACCGGTTCCGCCCCAAGGATTGGATACGAAGTGGCGGACCGCGATACAGGTGTGGTTGTGACCAATCCATTATTCAAATTGAACATTTTGCAGACGTCATTGACGCCGCACCAATACAAGTGATTCTGCCAAAAGGCTGGTGTCGTGTAGTTGTTTTGTACGTAACTCAGCGTACTGGCCCTTGGATTAGTAGTGATAATTCCTATGGCATTCCAGATCTCCTGGACAATCTGGCTATCTGGATTCGTGTACGAACCGTTGAAGCCACCAAGCTGATCGCGGTCGAGTACGTAGATAGTGCCGTCTTTGCCGCCCCCCACGATGAAGTGCGGATGCGCGGCTGTTCCAGCGGAGTCTGGAAGCACGATGAAACCCGCCGAAGCAATGTCCAAGTCGGCAGCGTTCAGTGCTTGCTGGTTGAAAGGAGAGAAGAAATCGAGGACAGTCAAATTGGCTGCAGTAGACAGCCTTATGAAGGCGTCTCCGAAGTTTGTGCTGCCGTTAAGATCGCCATTTCCGGTATTGATGTAGATATTCCCGTTCGAATCGACTGGCGGAGCTTCACCCGGGAACCAAAGTCCTCCCCCCAAACCATTGGGGGTTACGCAGAATACCGCTGACTGCGTAAGATTGGCAGCGTTGTACCCGAGAAACCAACCGTGCCAGATGCCGTTATCGCCGCTGGAACCGAACCCGATGTACACCACACCATTTATCAACACCAAACCGGGCCGCTGAAATTGCCAAGTCGCGTCGAACTGAAGAGTTCCACCATTACTGCCAGAACCAGTTCCTGGCACGGAGGCCTGAATCACGACGGGGGGCACTCGGTCGGCTCCCGTGGCAATGTCAAGAGCATGAAGGCGGAAGAACTGGCCCGTGGTTTCCGATGTCTTAGCCACCACATAGAGGGTGCCCGTAGCTGGGTCGATTACCGGTGTCGAGGTGATCCCGACCTCCGGAATGATATCGCTTGTCAACGTGTTGGCGGAAGGCTCCGTTGTTATGCCAGCTGAAGGGTTAATGAAGCTCCTCTGCCAAAGTGCCGTAGCCGTGTCGGCGTCAAACGCGTAAACGCTATCGTGCTCTGTCGCGATAAATAGGACGTTGAACGTGCCCTTGCCAGGAACTACGACGTTCGATTTATAGAGGGGCTGAGCGTAAACATATCCGTCGACCGTAATGGAGTAGATTTTTCCAAAATTTGACGAGTTCACGTTGCTCAAAGTCAACGTACCCTCATTCAAGTTCTGGCCAGTTCGGGAGTTGTCGTAACGCTGGACCAACACATCGACTTGGCTGTAGGCAGGCACACTGAACGAAGCCCACACCAATAACAACAATAGCTTTTTCATCTCCGAACTGCCCCCTAAGTGAACGTACCCGAACTTACTTTAAAGACTGGCAATTGGATGCCCATCTGGCGCGGTCTAGATTGGCTCATTTTATGGAACTAAGCTGCTCATTTACATGGATTTTCAGGATATAGGCGGATTCTTTTCTATGCGAGGATGCGCACCGTCGGTAAAGTCTTGCGCATTTCTGGCATGACTGGGAAAAAGAGATACCCGAAGTCCCCGCCAAATGTGGGCTAGAGTCGCGGAGACATGGGCTGACTCATAATCTCTTCTTGGTCTAGCTTCAGATGGTTTTGCCTCGATTGTGGGCCTCGCTTCGAGACGCCAGCATCGCCGTTCTCGAGCATACGGAAAATTCGGCGCAAAACCAGACCGGCGAGAATCAAGAACGTTCCCATGAGAAACAGACCGCTCGTCTCAGGAAGATTGGTTAGGAGACTCATAATCATGGTCACATGAATGGCAATTCCATTTCCAAAGGGTACTATTACATAAGTCTTTTGAATAGAATAAGTTACATATATACAGAGGTGGTGGATGGGCAACCATTCGGCAAAAAAATGGTAAACTCGTGCACAGCTTTTCCGGGGCATGGCTCGGTTGACCTCGATTAATGAGTCAAACAAGCCTCTTGCAAGCCTCCAGGAGCGGGCTCGACTGAGCCCAGTTGTCCAGTCGGCTTACACTTTCGTTGCGAACTGACACTTCGTCGCGGTTGTTTTGGGAGGCACGCTTCCCCATAATTGTTTTGAAGCACCACCGTCCCATGTACAATGCAAACCAGTGTAGGCTTCGAATCGAAGGTCTTTGGTTGACATGAAGACAGCCCCAACTGCACGAAAATTAGGACTCACATTGACGTACCGGGGAGTCGTTTGAATGAAGCGTGCGGCGCGCCTGCTGACCCCGCTGTTCTCCATTTTACTGATGAGTGTTACGCGCCTGCTTGCGCAAGGCCCCGCGCTCACTCCCGGGGATAGCCTGGTCATGGGCAGCATACCGCCCGTACCTGCTTACCTCGCCGATACTGCGGGGCGCTACGGCTCCTACCGGAGTGCCACGCTCTTGGATTGGAATCCTTCTGAACGGGAAATGCTCATCAGCACGCGCTTCGGCGACGTTCCGCAACTGCATCTCGTCAAGGGGCCCGGGGCCGCGCGGCAGCAGCTGACTTTCTTTCAAGATGCTGTCAGTGTGGGGCGCTTCCCCCCCCATGATGATGATTACGCTGTGTTTATGAAGGACACTGGTGGCGGCGAATGGTATCAACTCTATCGCTACGAATTTGCCACCGGCAAAATCCGATTGATGACCGATGGAAAGTCGCGAAACTTGCTGGGGCCCTTTTCTTCGAGCGGCAAACTCCTTGCCTACATGTCCACGCGGCGGACCGGAAAGGACACCGACCTATGGGTAATGAACCCCGACGAGGCGAGAAGTCCGCGCCTGCTGACGCAGCTGACCGGCGGCGGATGGCAGCCTATGGATTGGTCGCCGGATGATAAGCAAATCCTGCTGAAAGAAGAGATTTCCATCAACGAAGCGTATCTCTGGCTGGTGGATACTGCTACGGGCAAGATGACGGCTCTGACTTCGCGTGCCCCTTCCGCAAAGGTTGCCGTTGGCGAGGCGCGCTTCAGCAAAGATGGCCAAGGTATTTATCTGACCACGGACAAAGACTCCGAATTTCTCAGGCTAAGCTATCTCGAACTCGCGAGCAAACAGCTGAAGTATCTGACAACGGAGATTTCGTGGGACGTGGATCAGTTCGATCTCTCAGCGGACGGAAAACGCCTCGCCTTTCTCGCCGACGAGGATGGCATCGGCGTCCTTCATGTGCTCGATACGGCGACTGCTAAGGAACTGCCGTTGCCGAAAATGCCGACTGGGTTGATCAGTGGAATCCGCTGGCATCGCAATGGCCACGACCTTGGATTCGTCCTGACCTCCGCGCGCGGCCCAGCCGATTGCTACTCGCTGGATCTGGACAGTGGAAAGATCGAACGCTGGACCTTCAGCGAATCCGAAATCCGCACAGACAATTTCCGCGAGGCGGAGGATTTTCACTGGAAGAGTTTCGACGGCAAGTCAATCTCCGGATTTATCTACCGCCCCTCCGCAAAGTTCACCGGTAAACGTCCCGTTCTCGTCGTCATTCATGGCGGGCCCGAGGGCCAATCGCAGCCCACCTTTCTCGGCCGCAGCAACTATTTTGTGAACGAGTTGGGCATTGCCTTGATTTATCCTAATGTGCGCGGCTCCACTGGTTACGGCAAGACTTTTTCCCTGCTCGACAACGGTTTTCACCGCGATGACTCGTACAAAGATATCAACGCTCTGTTCGATTGGATTGCCTCCCAACCCAATCTTGACCCTGATCGAATCGCCGTGACGGGAGGCAGTTACGGCGGCCACATGACTCTCGCTGTTTCTGCCTTTTACAGCGATCGCATTCGTTGTTCGATCGACGTCGTCGGGATGTCCAATCTGGTTACTTTTCTCGAGCACACCGAGGCTTACCGGCGCGACCTGCGCCGTGCCGAATACGGGGACGAACGTGACCCCAAGATGCGCGAGTACCTTGAGCGGATCGCTCCCATGAACAACATCGACAAGATTAAGAAACCTATGCTGGTGGTTGCCGGGAAAAATGATCCTCGCGTGCCCGTGAGCGAATCCGAGCAGATTGTGGCGGCTTTAAAGGGTAAGGGTACGCCGGTGTGGTACCTCATGGCTAAGGACGAAGGCCACGGCTTTCGCAAAAAAGCAAATCTAGACTTCCAGTTTTATACCAGCATATTGTTTCTCGAAAGCTATTTGCTCAAATGACAACCGGATCGGGATAATTTCTTCGGTTAACGCATTGAATCGATCCATCGGAGTGTACTTCTGCGCGTCTCCATCATCGGCTGCGGTCACGTTGGGCTCGTCACGGGCGGTTGCCTGGCAGCCATCGGCCACCAGGTAGTTTGCGCCGATCATGACACAGAGTTGGTCCGCCTGCTTAACGCGGGCCAGATTCCCATCTATGAACCCTTCCTGGACGCAATGATCCAGCACAGCTGTTCCGCTCGGACGCTTGCCTTTACCGGCCAGGTGAGCGAAGCGGCCCTGTCTGGAGAGGTCATCTTTCTTTGTGTTGGAATTCCCGAGCTTGACAATGGAGAATCGGACCTCTCGGCCTTCGACTCTGCCGCGCGTCAGATTGCCCAGGCAGTGGACTCACCGAAGTTCGTCATCGAGCGCAGCACCGTGCCCGTTAAGACCGGCCAACACCTGAGCCGTCTGCTCTCTGTGTACAGTGGTGATCGCAAGACCCGGTTCAGGGTTGCGGCTAATCCCCAGTTCCTGCGAAAAGGCACCTCTGTCCAGGATTTTCTGCACCCCGATCGCATCCTTTTCGGCGTCGAGGACCCTGAATCGGAGAAAACTCTCCGTGACCTCTACGCTCCCATCCTTCGGCAGGACTTCGACTGTCCCGTGCATTCTAAGACTTGTCCTCCCCGCGAACCACCTCAGCTTCTCGTTACCGATCTGCACAGCGCGGAACTCATCAAGCAGGCCTCGAACGCTTTCTTGGCAGTCAAGATTTCATACGCCAATGTGATCGCGGACCTCAGTGAAAGGCTTGGCGCAGATGTTCAGGAAGTGACGCATGCCGTCGGCCTTGATCAGAGGATTGGGTCGCAATTTCTCGAAGCCGGCATTGGGTTTGGAGGCTCCCGTTTGCCAAAGGATCTTCAGGCTTTTTATCGTTTAGTCGAGCGAGAGGGAGTGGATGCCGGAATCCTCAAGGCCGCCGAAGAAGTAAACCACAATCGAATTGAACTCTTCTTTGACAAAGTAAAACGCTCACTCTGGGTTCTCAAGGATAAACGCATCAGCTTGCTGGGTCTCGCGCACAAAGCCGGAACTGACGATGTCCGCGGATCTCCGGCCATCGAACTGTTCAGGCGCTTGAAGGCCGCCGGTGCGCAGGTCCGGGCGTACGACCCGCGAGCCATGTCGAACGCTTCCGTTGCCTGTCCGGACCTCGTTACCAGCCACGATCCTTACGACGCCGCCGAGCGTGCTGATGCCGTGTTGATCGTCACCGAATGGGACGAATTCCGGCTTCTCGATTGGGAGCGCATGCGAGTAGCCATGGATCGCCCCCTGGTCCTGGACGGCCGCAACCTTCTCTCCCCGGCTCACATGAAATCGCTCGGATTTGACTACCACTCGGTCGGCCGCCCTGCCTGATCGAGGGCTGGTTCGTATCGTAGCCCCGTTTTAAGCAAGACGAACACAAGATGTCACGGCCTGTTTACTAGAATTACGCATAGTGGTCAGGTTTTTGGAAGTAATTTCTGCGTTGTGAGATAATGAATTCGCAGTTCTTGCAACGGTTCTGCGCCGCTGTTCCCCATCCCGGCAGAACCGACTAAACGAAATAAATAGAATCGTGTCCACCAAAAGATGGCTTGAATCGGGAATTTTGTAACGGTCATAACAGCAAGCTCCGCGATTACCCCACCCAATCGCGGGCCAATCAAGAACATGAACTAGGTGAAACCGAATCGCGGGATCCCTACGGCTAGCAATTTGAACGTCACCCTCTTGCGGACTTGGATGGTAGGACAATGCGAAAATTCTTCGTTTTAGCTGCCATTGGGCTGTGCGTGGCTTGTATCTCGCTCGCGCAGACTCCGACTCTCATTCAGCATGTCAGCGGTTCAGGAACCCTGCATGAGTTAGTCAGTGCGGGCGGTTCCTACAATATTCCTCTGCCCAACGCAACCTTGGCTGGAAACGCCCTTATTTGCGCCTTTCAATTGGACAACACAACTCCTCCGGTAGTGAACGTTACGGACGACAAAAGCAACGCTTGGACTTTGGGCGCTTCCGTGACGGACACAACGCATAAAGCGGTCTCGGCTATTTACTATGCTCTTAACGTAGCTCCCGGCACAACCGTCGTCCACGTCAATGTTATGGGGAACAGTGCGGATTTCGTCTCCGCTGTGGTTTCTGAATTCAACAATGTTGCTGCCGCGGGCGCTTTCGATGGTTCCAGTGGGAGCTTTGCCACCGGCACTTCGATTTCGTCAGGTAGCTTTACCACTTCAACCCCCGGAGATTTAATCTATCAGTATGCCTCGGGTGACTCCGGTAGCGGTACTTCCTGGTCGCAAGGCTCAACGCCGTGGAATCTCCTTAGCGCGGACTACAGCGGCAGTCAGGCGGCACAGTTTCAAGTTCAAGCTTCCGCTGGAGCGATAAATCCTACGCTGGCGATTTCGCCCATTACCGCCTGGGGATCCGTGGCGATTGCCTTGAAGTCAGCCTCGGCTGGCACCGCGCTTCCTTCTGGAATTCGTGTCTTGCGTTTGGTGCACTTCAATACCAGGGACGAAACGTCCGGCGTTGTAAAGTTTCAATTCCCCACGCTCTCCGGCAACTTGATCGTGATGGCATTTTCCAGTGGCGCCTACTATCCGACATCCATAACGGATTCCAAGAACAACAACTTCACCTACACCGGTGGCGTTCTCACGAGCGATCCCTGCGTTAAGATTTTTCACGCCGCCAGTGCAAGTGGTGATCCGGCCCTCGTGGTCACCGCCAATATGACCGGAAATGTTCCATCGGGTGCCGGAGGCACCTTCTTTGCCTATGAAATCGGCGGCGCTGCCCCCAATCCGCTTGACACGGGCTTTGGAACTTCCGGTTTTGCGGGCGCAAGCGGCAATCAGGACAGGACCTTTGGAAGTGGCCCTGTCACTACTTTTACCGCCACTCCCAGCGCTCAGAATGAACTCATCATCGTTGTCGGTTCGATGGCGGCCGATACCGCCACGGGCTGGTCGAGTCCAAGCGGCGCGCAACAAATCCCCACAACGTTTACGGGCGAACTAAACCCAACGAACTCCGACGAGAACAATCCTGCCGGACTCTTCTACGTCGGCGCAAACAAAGCCCCAGAGACGTGGACGTTCACGCACGATACATTGAATAATCCTGGGGTAGGCAATTGGGCCGTCGCCGGGGCCGCCTTCCAAGATCCTCCGCCCGGTGTCACGCCGCCTACCACTCCGACAAACTTGACTGCCACGGTTGTCAGTAGTTCTCAGATCAATCTCTCTTGGACCGCCTCCACTGACCCCGCCGGTGTCACTGGTTACACGATCGAGCTTTGCCAAGGAATTGGGTGCACGAGCTTTGGACCCATTGCTACTCAAGTCGGAACCGCAACGACGTACAGCGACGCGGGGCTGTCGCCTTCGACCTCTTATAGCTATCGCGTCCGCGCCATGAACTCTGCGGGAAACGTTAGCGGCTATTCGAATGTCGCCAGCGCCACTACGCTCTCGGGTGGGCCGACATTCACTGCACCGAAGAATCTTTCGGCCACGGCCGCCGGGAACACGCAGATCAATCTTGCCTGGACCGCGGCCACGGAGACAGGCGGCACCATCAGCCAGTACCTGATTGAGCGCTGTGCGACTTCCGGTTGCAGCAACTTCGCCCAGGTCGGAACCTCGGCGACCACTTCGTTTAACGACACGGGTCTGGCGGCCGGCGCAAGCTACAGCTATCGAGTCCGCGCCACGGACGCTGCCAATAACTTTAGTCCGTATTCAAACGTGGCCAGTGCCACGACACCTTCGACCTCACCGCCTCCTTCAACCATCAGTCTCATCCAGGTCAATTCGGCCGATCCGCAGACATCGCTGTCGACAATCGCGGTGCCCTACACCGCCGCCCAGCGAGTAGGTGACCTGAACGTAGTGGTGGTGGGATGGAATGACAGCGCCGCCACGGGCAGTACCGTGACGGACACCATGGGGAATGTTTATCTGCTGGCAGTCGGTCCGACAGTGCAGGGCGGAACAGCTACACAGTCGATCTACTATGCAAAGAATATCGTCGCGGCTGGAGCTGGCGCAAATTCAGTCACGGTGGGATTCAACGGTTCGGCGGCCTTCCCCGATATCCGCATCCTGGAATACAGCGGACTGGATGCCAGCAATCCGCTGGATGTTACCGCGGCAGCGGTGGGGAATAGTACGGCCAGCAATAGCGGCGCGGTGACCACGACGAATGCGAATGACCTGCTCATCGGGGCCAACGTAGTGCAGTCGGGAACGATAGGAGCGGGTGCAGGCTTCACCAAGCGCATCATCACCAATCCGGACGGGGACATCGCGGAAGATCAGGTTGTCTCCGCGATTGGCAGTTACAGCGCCACGGCCCCGGTAAGTCCATCAGGGCAGTGGATTATGCAGATGGTCGCTTTCAAGGCCGCGGGCTCGGTGCCGCCATCGCCCACTGCTCCTTCCAATCTGACCGCCACGGCTGGCGGCAGCACCGAGATGGTGCTTTCCTGGACGGCTTCGAGCGAACCCGGCGGAACGATTGCTAGCTATCTGATCGAACGCTGCCCGGGAGCAACTTGCAGCAATTTTGCTCAGGTGGGCACCTCCACGACCACCACATTTACCGACACCGGTCTGCTCGGTTCCACCACTTACACGAACAATACCGGTCCGTATTCCAACACCGCTTCCGCCACAACCGCTGCGCCGACGCTTGCTGCGCCATCAAACCTGGCGGCCACACCCGCCAGTAGCACGCAGATCAATCTCTCGTGGACCAACAACGCCACCAATCAGACGGGCTTCAAGGTCGAGCGTTCTCCGGACAACGTCACGTTTACGAAAATCGCCACGACCGGTGCGGCGACAACTTCGTTTTCCGATAATTCTCTCGCTCCGCTCACCACTTACTATTACCGCGTTCGAGCCACAAACGGCACGACAGATTCCGCGTACTCCAATATGGCGAAAGCCACAACCCCTGCCGATACGACCCCGCCGACAGCCCCAGCCAACCTGACGGCCACCGCCGTGAGCAGCACGCAAATCAATCTCTTTTGGACCGCTGCAACGGACAACGTCGGCGTAACGCAATATCAAGTCCAGCGCTGCCGGGGAGCGGGATGCGCCTCGTTCGCGCTGGCCGGAACTTCGGCCACGCCCAGCTATCCGGACACCGGATTGCTCGCGGCAACTTCGTACAGCTACCAGTTGCGCGCTTTGGACGGAGCCGGCAACGCTAGCGCATTCTCGAATATTGCCACCACCGTGACCCAGTCAGCCGCACCTCCGCCACCCGTCACACTCGTACAGCACACAGAAACCTCGGTATCTTCCGGCATCAATACCATTTCGCAAACTTTCCCCACCGCCAGCGTCAGCGGTGACCTCATCCTTGTTACCGCCAAATGGGGCAATCAGGCGCTGTCGGTGTCCTCCGTTGCCGACAACAAAGGAAATGTGTACACCAGCGCTCTAGGACCCACCAACTGGGCCGGCACGCTCAAAAGCGCGCAGACGTTCTACGCCAAGAATATCGCCGGCAGCGGCGCCCCGATTACCATCACCGTCAAGCTCACCGGCAATTCCACCAGTTCCATTCACCTCTATCAATTCGAGTACACGAATATTGATCCTGCAAATCCGATCGATACAACTTGCGCCTCCGTCGGAGTGGGAACCTCCATTAGCTGCGGGCCAGTCAACACGAGCTCCTCCAACGATCTTCTTTACGCCGTGGCCTTTAACGACAACGCTACCACCAACGCTGGCTCCGGCTTTGCGACTCTTTCCACGTACCACGGCAATGTCGTCGAAAGTGTGCAAACTGCGGCCGCTGGCGCATACACGGCTACAGCCTCGAACACTTCATCCACAAGTTGGTTCATGCACTCGTTGGCGATCAAGAGACACCCATAGGGCATCGCCGGGGGGATCAGGTTCCTTGTAATTTGCGCCGGATGCGATGGCCGCATCCGCTGTGTCCCGCCGCAATCGCTTTGCTAGTTCGGAAGCAGCCCGAACACGGTGAAGACGCTCTGCCCCCCCAGATACACTTTGCCATTTGCGACTGTTGGCACCGTAAATTTCACGCATACCCCCGCGGCGCCGGCTCCACTACTCGGGCTGCTATAAAGAAGTTTTGTGAGGTCCGTGGCATCATAGGCATCTAAGATCGCAGGTTGGTTCGTCTGCCACCCGGTGAGATCGAGCACCCACACGATTCCGCCCGTCGTGTTATTGGCGGAAACAGCGGGAGTCGCTCCCCGGAGGGGGAAAGTATTGTTGGATTTGGATTTGGGCGGAGACGATATGTTCCCGTTGGAGATGAGGAACTGCTGCAGCGGATAAGCCACGCCGGTCACGTAGATGTTTCCATTCCAGTACGCCGGCAAACCGAAAATACCCCCGTCCAGGTTGGTCGTATTGGGGGGCGGGACCGGAACCACCTCTTGGACGTCTTGGTTACTTCCGGAGTGGAATTTGCTCATGTTCGTTTGATCCAGGAGATACAAAATGCCGACTTTGCCGGTGCCTAACGCCAGGTGCGCGTGCAACGCGGAACCAACGGCGTCGGGCAGAATCACAACGCCAGCGGAGCCGAGATCGATATCATTGGCAGCGAATGTCGACTGATTGAATGGCGTGAAATAGTCGACAACGCTTCCAGTCGGGCTCAACTTCACTGTGGAATCGGCGTAGTTCTTTCCTCCGGTGATGTTTGCGTCGAAAGTCCCGTTGCCCGTCGAAAGGTAAATGTTGCCAGAGGAATCGAGTGCTGGACCAGCCCCACCCCCCCATACGGCCCCTCCACGGCTGCCGCTTGTTGAATCAGTGGTTGACCATACGAACTTCTGAGCAAGCGTCGTCGCGTCATAGCCAAACATCCAGCCCTGCCAGTTCGGAATGTCGCCGTGTGATCCGAAGCCAAGGTAAACCGTATTGTTTGCAAGCAGCAGCGCGGGCCGCTGGAGGTGACGTAAGGAGTTAAAGTTAGGAGCCGAGATGACAATCGGCGCGCCCAGTTTTTCTATTCCCGACACTAGGCCAGTCGACAAATCCAGCGCGTGGAGACTGTGGAAATAGCAAGGGGAAGCCATGGAGCACCCGGTGCCAACTGTTTCTTTTGTCTTTGCTTCTACATAGATCGTGTTTGTCGCAGGGTCGATCACGGGCGTGGAAGTGATGCCGATTTCTGGTATGAGGTCATCTGTGCCGCCTACATCCTGCCAGGGCACCGATGTCACGCCGGATTTTAGGAAGCTTACCTTCCAGAGCTGCGTGCACGACGGAGAATCGGCGTCAAACGCGTAAACGCTGTCGTGTTCCGTGGCGATGTACACGACGTTGCGAGTCATTCCGCTGACAGTCAGGTTTGCCACGTAAAGCGGTTCTGCGTAAACAAAACCATCTACTGGACAGGAGAAAAGCAGCCCAAAGGTCGACGCACTGACGGTTGTCGGAGACAAAGCGTATTCTCTCAGGTTCTGACCGGTCCGCGCCGTGTCGTTGTGGTGGGTCAGCACACCTGGCAGATCCGTGACCGCAATCATTGCAGAAGCGCTAGCCGAAGCATTCGACACACTTGTTGCCGTGACTGCGTGTTGGCCGGCCTGCGAGCCTGGCGTAAAGAGTCCAGCCACGCTAATTGTTCCGGTCGTCGCGTTGCCGCCGTTATTCCCATCAACAGACCAAATTACCCCTCCATTCTGCGGATCGTTAAAAACGCTCGCCGCGAACGGTTGTGTCTGAGACAGGGTCACAGCAGCGCGTTTGGGGCTGACCGCAACACTCAGCGGACCGGGAATCACGGTGATAGTCCCCGAGGAGTTCTTCGTATTGTCCGCCACCGACGTTGCCGTGAGGGCCACTGTGGCGGGGTTCGGGACGTTTGCCGGGCCAGTGTATGTTACCGAAGTGGTGGTCACGTTCGAGAG
>WNFL01118161.1_pt1 | contig 12559 bp, 13 predicted proteins | sample 5400361 | NCBI WGS metagenome assembly WNFL01 (sample SAMN13153351, study PRJNA577476) | soil metagenome | isolation source: 40 cm soil on Douglas fir-dominated hillslope | place: USA:California | collected 2013-09-17
CTTCTGTCGGCGATTTTTTTCGGCGGCACCTTCATGGCCATTACCGCCCTTATCCTCGCTGTGGGACGCCAGGGCGCCAGAGGACAAGGCTTTGCGGTGCTGACTGCGGGGTTCGGGGTGGGCCAGATAGCCGGGCCGCTGGCGGCGGGGTATCTCATGGCAGAGCTGGCGAACTTCAACGATGTACTATTCGTTTCCGCGGGCGTGATCCTGATCGGCCTCTTCTTTCTCGCGCTTGCGGTTATGCAAGCGCGAGCACGTAGAACATGGTTAATGGACGCTTAACGGCACGAAATTGTTCTGCACCGCCGCGCTGTAAGCCGAAGCCCAATTGTCCGTGATGCCAAGGGTAGTCCCGTCGGCAGCGTGCAAGGCGTAGAGCTTCACGTTCTCAGGCAGCCGGATCTCGGACGGCACCACAAGGCCCATGGCCTTGGCTTCGTCCAACCCGATGGCCTTGATATAGGCCAGACGCGCGCCTTCGAACACCGGCCCGTCCAATTCCTCGGTTTCCGGGGATTCGTCGTCTTCGAAGACTTCTTGTTCTTCTTTTCTCATTTTAGCCTCCTCATTCAATTTCGATTACTAGCATCGCGCGGGTGAACCTCTGCTGAACGAATGGGTATCGTCCGTACAACGCTTTGGTGACGCGGACGCTCCAATTCGATCGTCAGGAGCCCGTGGCGAAGCTCGGCCGCCAGAACCTCGATACCCTCGGCAAGAACAAAGCTGCGCTGAAACTGCCGGCTCGCGATACCGCGATGGAGGAAAGTCTTGTCCTCCGGGTCGGTTACGCGCCCGCGGACGACAAGCTGATTGTCTTCCACGTTCACGCTGAGGTCGTCGGCCTTGAATCCGGCAACGGCCAGCGTGATCTTGAGCCTGTTCTCATCGGTATGTTCGATATTGTACGGAGGATAAGAGTCCGCCTTGGCGGTTCTCTCGAGCAGCCTCTCAATGTGCTCGAATCCCAGCAGAAACGGGCTGTTAAACAAACTGCGATCCATGTCCAAAGCCCTCCTTTCAGCGGCTTTGCCGATCCCCTTGCGGGCGACCGATGCTTATGAAAACGGCCCTGAAGAGGCACCGTTTCCAAAGGAAATGTAGGACGCCGCGGGAACCAAACAAGATATGGCGTTTGGTTCGTCTTGCGGCAGAACGAGCGGGCGGGCAGGAAGGCGCATGAGCGAAGCCTTTGTTTTGTTGGACGACGCCCGGCCGGGACGGGAGCTTTCCTGGCTGTTCAGCGGCCTCGCCGGCACGATTGTCGCCCGCGAAGCGGCGGAGGTTTCCCGGGCTTTGGACGCCCTGTCGTCTGCCCCGGAAGATGGCTTTTTCGCAGCAGGCTATTTCGCCTATGAGCTCTGCTACGCCTTGGAGCCTCGTCTTGCGCCCCTGATGCCGGCCCATTTGCCGACGCCGTTGCTCTGGTTCGGCCTGTTCCGCTCGCGCGAGGAACTTGCGCGCCCGGAAACGACTGCCTGGCTGGAAAGCCGCGTTCGCGGCCGCGCTTATGCGGGGCCGCTCCGGCATGGACAAACGCCGGAAGCCTACGAGCGAAGCTTCGCCCGGGTGCAGGATTACATCGCCGCGGGCGACACCTATCAGGTCAATTTGAGCTTTCCCGCGCGCTTCCCTTTCGCGGGCGATCCGCTCGCCCTTTACGCGCGGCTGAGGGGCCGCGCCCAAGCTGGCCATGGCGCTTTTGTCGACGACGGGACGCGTCACATCCTGAGCTTTTCGCCCGAGCTTTTCTTTGCCGTGGAAGACGACGTGCTGACGGCGCGTCCGATGAAGGGCACGGCACCACGCGGTGCCGACGCCGCGCAAGATGCGCAACTGGCCGCCCGCCTGAAAGCGAGCGAGAAGGACCGCGCCGAAAATCTGATGATTGTCGATCTGATCCGCAACGATGTCGGCCGCGTGGCGCGGACCGGCACGGTGAAAGTCGAAGATCTCTTTGCCGTCGAAACCTATCCGACTGTGCATCAGATGGTCTCGACCGTTAAGGGCCAATTGCGCGCGTCGATAAGCTCCGCCGATCTCGTGCGTGCGTTGTTCCCCTGCGGCTCGGTGACGGGTGCGCCGAAATTGCGCGCCATCGAGATCATTCGCGAGCTCGAGAAAGAGCCTCGTGGAATCTATTGCGGAGCCATCGGCAGTTTTTCGCCCGATGGTTCTGCCACGTTCAATGTTGCGATTCGTACACTGACGATAGCGGGGGCGGAGGGACGTATTGGCATCGGCGGCGGGATTGTCGTGGATTCGAAACCTGATGCCGAATATGAGGAATGCCTCATCAAGGCGCGCTTCTTCGAAGAGGGACGGCCGCCTTTGTCGCTGATCGAGACGCTCCGATTCGATCCGGCCGAAGGAATCGTTCGCAGAGACCAGCATCTCGCGCGCCTCGCACGTTCCGCGGCTTCGTTCGGCGTCGCATTCGACAAGGATGCGGCTTCGGAAGCGCTCGACCGCGCGGCGAGGGACGCGACCAGCCCTTCGCGTCTGCGTTTGCAATGGTACGAAGACGGTTCATTCGAGATGGCATGCCATCGCTTCGTTGCGCCGACCCCCGAAACAATTTGGATCTACCGCGTTTCCCCGCGGCGCCGTCAAAGCGGCGACCAGCTTCAGCGTCACAAGACGAGCTGGCGGGAATTCTACGATGAAGATCGTGCCTCTGCGAACAAGACAGGATGTGACGAGGTGATTTACCTCAACGAGCGCGATGAATTGGTGGAAGGAAGCAGCACCAATATTTTCGTACGCATTGCCGGCCGCTTGCTGACGCCGGCTGCGCCTTGCGGGCCGCTGGATGGCTGTTTGAGGAGAGCGCTGCTGGACAATGGCGAGTGCACCGAGGCGGTGCTGCATCTTTCCGACCTGGAAAACGCCGAAGTCTATCTCGGCAATTCGCTGCGCGGATTGATCCGCGCCATGCCCTTCGCGCGCTGAGCGGCCTCAAATGGAGAAAAGATGAGGTGCGGTTCGCAGCAGCATGTACGCGGCGGCGCTGAACACCATGCCGGCAAAGACATAGTTCAGAGTGCGTTTCTCTGCGGCCATCCGAACCGCCGCCTTCATTCCGAATATGCCGCCAATGGCACCGCCGACAACAAACTCGGCCGCGATTTGCGAGGCGACGAATCCAGAAAGCGCGTAGTTCACGGCGGTGGTCAGACCGAATATGCCCACGGAGAACAGCGATGAGCCGACGGCGTTCAAAATGGGCATGCCGCTGCCGAGCATGATCCCGGGCACGATCAGGAATCCGCCGCCGATGCCGAAAAATCCCGAAATCAGTCCTGCGGCAAGCCCGAGGCACACCAGCCGGGTTGCGATCCGACGCGTGACCCGCAAGCATGGCTCCCCGCGCGCCATACGCGGGCGCAGCATGACGATGCCCGCAACGATCATGACCAGCGCGAAGAGGAAGAGAAGATTCTCGCCCGGCACCAGTTTCCCCAATGTCGATCCGACAGCGGCGCCGAGCGCGCCTGCCGATCCGAACAAAATTGCGCAAGGCCAGTGAACGGTGCCGGCGCGCCAATGGCTGAAAAGATTGACAAAGGCATTGAGCGCCACGGCAAATGCGCTGGTGCCGATGGCGATATGCGCATCCTCGATGCCGACCACATAAAACAGAAGCGGTACCGCCAGAATCGATCCGCCGCCGCCGATGATCCCGAGAGAAAAGCCGACCGCCGCACCGGAGAGGAGCGCCAGGAACGCCTGCAGCAGAATCAACGCGCGACCGCAGACGTCGCCGTCTGTGCGTCCAATATCGGCTGGAACGGACCGAGCCGATGCTGCTCGAGAGGAAATTTGTCGGCGAAGGGTGGGAAGGGCGCATCGACCGGCTTACGTGAGCGGGTGGGATAATCCGTATCCAGGGAAGCGCGATGCGGGCGCTCCTGGGTGTTGATGTAGGCGGCGACGTCCCAGGCATCTTCCACCGAAAGCGCGGGCGCGTCGTAGTGCGTGCCGAACGGCATGTTGGCGCGCACGAAGCTCGCCGATGCAATCAGCCGGTGCATCCCCGCGCCGTCATTGAAGCTGTCGGGACCCCACAGCGGGGGATAGAGGTAGCCCTTCGCGTCGCCCGGCACGCCATTGCGTTTGCCTTGGCCATCGGCCTGATGACATGCAGCGCAATTGGCCTGATAGACGGTCCCGCCGCGTTTCGGATCGGCGGCGCGCGACAGCAAAGGAAGGGCAGGCGAGCCTCGACCCTCCGGTGATTTTCCCACCGGCACGCCTGTGCTCAGGAACTGCACATAAGCGACGAGCGCCTTCATCTCCTTGCCGCCGAGCGGAATCACGCGCCCGTTCATGCTGCGCTCCATGCAGCCCTCGATGCGTTCTTCCAGCGTGCGCACTTCGTCCTCGCGCGCGATGTAAAGCGGAAAGACGCCATAGACGCCGATCATCGGAATCGCGAAGCGTTGCGTGCCGCCCTGCAGATGACAGCTCTGGCAGGACAAATTGTTTCCGGAATAGCGCATGGCCGGATCGCGCACTTCGGGCCCGATCACGCTGTAGGTCTCGTTGAACAGCTTGCGGCCGTACAGCACCGTTTCCTTGAAGGCACCCGCCGGCAGGTTCTCCGCGTTGGGCTGTGGCCACGGCTCGCTGGTCTGGCCCGACGCCTCCCGTGCCGCCAGCACTGCCAGCGCAAGCGCCAGGCAAATTCCTATCGGTCTCATGTGCCCTCCCCGAAAGCCCGGGCACAATAAGGCGAAGATTGTGGAATTTCCACTTCAGGCTTGTAGATAAGACCGGCGCCTTTTACCCTGCCCTCGACATTCCTAGGGAGAGCACCATGTTCAAGGGTTTCCGCGCCGCCATCGCCGTCGCCGTCCTGCTGGTTCCGGCATTCCTTTTGGGGATGCACACCGCCCAATCGCAGAACTCGCCGAAGCTGCACCGCATGGTCATCCAGGTCTCTCGCGAAGACACCGAAGGCATGAATCTGGCGCTCGGCAATGCGGTCAACGCCAAGAAACTCTATGACACCAGGGGCGAGCAGTTTCAGGTCGAGATCGTGGCCTATGGTCCGGGCATCACCATGTTCCGCGCCGACAAATCGCCGGTGAAGGACCGCCTGGCCGAGGTGAAAAAGGAAATCCCCGGCATCGTCTACAGCATGTGCGGCAACGCCAAAGCGGCGGCGGAAAAGCGCGAGGGCCACGAGGTCGTTCCGATCGAAGGCGTGGGCGTGGTGCCGGCAGGCATCGTGCGTGTCGCAGAGCTCGAAGAGCAAGGCTGGACCTACATCCGTCCCTGATCCATCACACCGCGGCGATTTATGATGCATTGAGCGGCGCGCGCGATTCTGCGATTCTGCGCGGCCACAGGGAGGCAAACATGACGCCCATTTCCCGGCGAAGCTTTACGCTTGGCGCCAGCGCCGCGACCGCCGTCACCATGGTTTCGACGCGTCGCGCACGCGCTGCCGCGCCCATCGAGATGCGGCAATTCCACAACCAGACCGCCGGGACACCGCTGGACAAGCGGCTGAACGAGATGTGGGCCGCCGTCGAAAAGGAAACCGGCGGCAAGGTCCGCGTCAAAACCTTCCCCGGCAACGACAATATTCCGGGCGGCGATCCCCAGGCGCGCGATATGCTGATCTCCGGCGAGCTGGAGTTCTACACGCTCATGGGCGGCATCCTGGGCGAGGTCGTGCCCATCGCCGACATCCAGGGGATGCCTTTTGCGTTCCGCGACAATCCGCAAGTCTATGCCGCCCTGGACGGCGATCTGGGTGATCTGTTGCGCCAGGAGGCCGAGACCAAGGGCATCTATGCTCTTCCCAAAGCCTGTTTCGAGAACGGCTTCCGCCACATCACCACGTCAACCCATGCCATCCGCAGCGTCGCCGATTTGAAAGGCATGAAGCTCAGAGTGCCCGCGAGCCAGATGTTTGCCGATTGCTTCAAGTCGCTGGGCGCCGAGCCGATCGCGATCAACACCAACAAGCTCTACGATGCGTTGAAGAGCGGCATGGTGGAGGGGCAGGAAAATCCGCTGGCCATCGTCGATGGGTTCAAGCTTTACGAGGTGCAGCATTATGTGAGCCTCACCTCGCATATGTGGTCGGGCTACAATCTCCTCGCCAATCTCACCATGTGGCGCAAATTGCCCACCGACGTACAAGGCGCAATCGAACGCAACGCCGTCAAATATGTGAAGCTGCAGCGCGCCGACAATGTCGCGCTCAACGCCTCCCTCGAGGACGCCTTGAAGAAGCGCGGCATGATGTTCACCACCGCCGACACCAGCGGCTTCCGTCCCCCGCTTGCCGATTTCTACCGGCGCTGGAAAGACCATTTCGGCGCCAAGGCCTGGGCGATGCTCGAAGCCCATGTCGGGAAGCTCGGCTGACAAGGAACGAAACTGGCTGCTTGTTGTTTTAGTGCGGGGGTTCTTCAGGAGGCGATCATGGTTGACGCGCACCCGGCTCCGACGGCGCTGTGGCCGGAATCGATCAAAGGCCATTGGAAGCTCTTCCTGATCGAAGGCATCGTGCTTGTCCTCCTTGGGATGGGGGCCATCCTTCTGCCCATAATCGCCAGCTTGGCCGTATCCATATTTCTCGGCTGGCTGTTTCTCATCGGCGGCATTGTTGGCGCCGTGACGACGCTGATGGGCCGTCACGCCCCGGGCTTCTGGTGGTCGTTACTGTCCGCGATCATCACCATCGTCGCCGGGCTGTACCTGGTCGGCTGGCCGTTCGCTGGCGCCGTGTCGCTGACCGTAGTGCTCGCGGCTTATCTGGTGGCAGAGGGCATCGCGTCCATGCTCTTCGCTTATGAACACCGCGGCCAGTGGGCTGGCCGCTGGGTCTGGCTTTTCGTCAACGGAATCATCGATCTGTTCTTGGCCGGGATCATCATCTGGCTGCTGCCCTTCGCGGCGGTGTGGGCGCTCGGCCTGATCATCGGCATCGATTTCATCTTCGGCGGCTCATCCCTCATTGGCATGGCCCTCGCAGCGCGAAACGCTTAGCGCAATTGCCTCGCCCCGCCCCTCGAGGGAGGGGCAGAAATCTTCTGAGCGAAGCGAAGAAGATTTCTGGGAGGGGTGACGCAATGCGCCTCTCCTATTGAACCGAAGCCGCCGTCCAAACGGCGACCCACATCGCGTGCACACCCCCTTTACCTCCCCCAACGTGGGGACGTCGGCGAGCGGAGCGCGAATGCGCGCCGCGAACCGGGTGGGGGTAATCCTACATCGACTGGATGGCCGGCTGCGGGCCATGACATCCGTTTAAATGATCCAGACGATCCTATGTCGGCAGATGCCCCATGCGGCCGTTCTGGTAATCGGCGATCGCCTTGCGGATCTCTGCTTCGTTGTTCATCACGAACGGACCATAGCCGAACACCGGCTCGTCGATCGGTTCACCCGATAGTATCAGCAGGCTCGCATCGCTGTCCGCGTCGATGCGGACGCTCTCGCCTTTGCGGTCGAGCAGGACAAGCTGCGCATCCTGCGCCGCCGTGCCGCCATTGATCCGAATTTTGCCCTTGAGCACGAAGATCGAAGCGTTCTGTCCCGGCTTGATTGTCAGCAGCGCTCCGCGCCCCGCTTTAAGCCGCACATCCCACAAATCGATCGGCGTGAACGTCTCGGCCGGTCCTTTGGCGCCCGCATAATCGCCCGCGATCACGCGCACCACTCCCACATCGCCGGGAAGCGTCACCTCGGGAATCTGCCCGGCCGTGAGCGTCTGATATTTCGGCGGCGTCATCTTCAGCCGCGCCGGAAGGTTCACCCAAAGCTGGATCGCTTCGAACGGGCCGCCGCTTCGGGTGTATTCCCACGAGTGCATTTCCTCATGCACCAGACCGGAGCCGGCCGTCATCCATTGCACCTCGCCGGGGCCGATTTTGCCGCCGCCGCCGCTGGAATCGCGGTGCTCCACTTCGCCGCTATACAGGATCGTGACGGTCTCGAAGCCGCGATGGGGATGTTCGCCGACGCCGCGCCGCGTGTCGGCCGGCGGGAAGTGGAACGGCCCGGCGTAATCCAGCAGCAGGAACGGGCTCAGCGCCTCGGCATTGTCGTAGCCAAAAACGGTGCGGACGGGAAAACCGTCGCCCACCCAATGCCCGCCGGGTGCCGCCCGCACGGCGGCGACCTGCTTCAGCTCGGGCATAGTTTCGATTCCGCCCGTGCTTTGTTTCGTCATGACCTGCGATTGAGGCATCGCGACGCCTTTCGTTGTTCGGTTGTTGGTAACTATATGGTGCGGACCCCATCCGCGGAAAAGGCCGCGGCCGCATAGGCTGTGTGGCCGGCTCGAACAATAGCGCAGCATCGTGACCGCCGCCCACGTTGTCAGGGAGCCCGCAACAGGGCAAAATGGGGGTCAGATGCTGGAGCTGGCATCGCAATCGGAGGGAAAAGGACCATGAAGATTCAAATCGCGCTGTTGGCTGCCGTCGCCGCCACGGCATTGGCAGGTACCGCCATGGCTGCGGCATCGCTGAACGACGTCATCCAAAAAGGGCCGGCGGCCGCGAAAGTATTGGAAAAGAACCAGATCAACTTTGCCACCGCCAAGGCCATCGGTGACCATTGCTTGAACGAAGCGACCGCCAAGGGCATGGGCGTCAGCGTCGTGATCATCGATCAGTTCGGCGTCATCTCCTATTACGTTCGCGGCGACGGTCAGGGCAAGACCAACACCGAATCCGCGCTGTGGAAGGCCAAGACCACACTCAACACCCGCGCGCCCAGCAAGGCGCAGATGAACGCAGTGCGCACCGGCGCGACCTCGGAATCCCGCGTGATCTGGCAGGGCAATTTCGCCAATGCTGGCGGTCTTCCCATCGTTGTCGACGGTCAGTTCCTCGGCGCCATCGGCGTCGGCGGGATGGCGGCGCAGCCCGGCGTGTGGAGCGACGAGATCTGCGGTTACAACGCGTTGACCGCGGTGCTCGGCCCGCAGCCCAAGCTGCTTCCCGACCTGCCCAATCCCTATGCCGTCACCAGCAATGCTGGCGGCGGCGGCGCTCGTCCGCCAAGCGCGCCGAACAATTAAGTTGTAGATTTCGGCTTCGAAAGGCCTCGCGCAACAATTGCGCGAGGCCTTTTTCGTTGGCGGGTCAGCGAACGGGAAACGCTTTGGCTTCCTGCCAGACCGGAGCGGCGTCGCGCGACTTCAGATAGTCCAGAAGCGCCCTCGCGGCTTTCGGGTCCTTTGCGGTGGTGGAGATGAAACCCGTGATATCGACCGGTGTCGAGGCCGCGGGCGGCAGGGCGCCTACAACATCGAGCCCGGGATTGCGCATGTCGCTGAGATAGGGGCCCAAGGCGATTTCGGTCTCGCCTTTGGCGACCGACGTCTGCACCTCGCCGCCGCCCGGGACCCATTTGATCTTCGGCTTGACCTGATCGGTGATGCCCATCTTGTCGAGCGCCAACAGGACCACACCCCCGACGCTTCCCTGATCCGGGTCCACCGAGATGATGGACTTCGCGTTCAACAGCGTCTTCTTCACCGCCGCGACTGTCGAGATATCGGGCTTGGGCGCGCCCTTCTTCACGGCGATGGCCAGACGCAGCGTCGCGACGACGGTCGCGCTCTTGGGGTCGACATTGCCGGTCTTGATGGCGTCCTGGAACGGCGCAAACAGCAGCGTCGCATCCAAAGCCCCGCCGCTCGCAACCGTCTTCCTGGTGCCGACACCGGTGCCATAGGTGATCGTCACCTTGGTGCCGCTCTTGGCCTGGAAATCCGCGACCAGCCTATCGATCTGCTCTTTGATGGGATTGGGTGACAGGAGAGTGATCTGGCTCTGCGCGTATGCGCCGGAAGACATGCCGAGCGCGAGTGCAACCAGGGCCACCAACGAGAATTTGGATTTCACGGTTCCCTCCTCCAATGGGCTCAACGGGCTTTCCCCATCGCATGATATCAGAATGAGACGACCCCGTCTGTCGCAGAAAACCTCGCTGCGGGCTCTACCACCTCCCTTGAGGGAGAGCCTGCCCCCGACTTGATCGGGGGTCGAGCCGCGAAAGCGGCGAGGATGGGGGTAGTTCCTCTTGCCGCAGCGCTGCGCGAACCGGGTGGGGGGCTGGCGCCCCAACACCCACCCTCACTCCGGGCTGGCGCGGCTCTTGCGCAGTTCTGCCAGTGCGACGCGCAGATGTCCGCCGCTGCGCTCCAAAAGCGCCTTCACCTCTTCCGCGCGGCAGCCATAGAGCAGCAGCACCGCCACTTTCACGCTGCCTTCCGCGGCGGACAACGCATCGCGCACATCCTTGCCGCTGCGCCCCGTCAGGTGGGTCAGCATGTTCTCGCTGCGCTGGGTGAGTTTCTTGTTGGTCGCCTGCACGTCGACCATCAGGCCTTCATAGACATGGCCGAGGCGGATCATCACCAGGGACGACAACAGATTGAGCGTGATGCGTTGCGCGGTGCCCGCCTTCATGCGGGTCGAGCCGGCGATCGGCTCAACGCCGGTATCCAAAAAAATCGGGCAATCGGCTTCCGCCAGCAAAGGCGTGTCGCGATTGTTGGCGATGCCGACGGTCAGCGCGCCGGCATTCCGCGCGCCGCGCACGCAGGCGAGCGTGAACGGCGTCGTGCCGCTCGCCGCTGCCGCCACCAGAACATCATTGCCTGCGACCTTGTGCGTCTCGATCAACGCGAGCGCACGCGAGGAATCGTCTTCGGCGCCTTCCACGGCGTGGATCAACGCTTCGTTGCCGCCGGCGATGAGCAGCAGCAGACGCTCGCGCGGCCAGCTGAACGTCGGCATCAGCTCCGCGCCGTCCTGCACCGCGAGCCGCCCCGAGGTGCCCGCCCCGGCATAGATGAGGCGGCCGCCATCGATCAGGCGCAGCTCCATCGCGTGCGCCGCCTCCTCGATCGCGGCGCGCGCTGCACGCACGGCCGCGACGGCGGCGAACTGGCCCTCGATCATCGCGTCCAGGACATCGGAGGATTCCCACAGATCGATGCCGGAATAGCGCGGGCTGGGACGTTCGGTTTCGATGGCAGCACCTGGTACATAAAGAGAACGGCCGGGAAGCGATTCGGGTATTTTCGCGTTGCTCCAGGGAACATAGTCCAACAGCGCGCGGTGGGAAGTCCTATCCGAGGCCAAGGTGAACATGGCGACCAAGCCCGCCTCCCATATGAGTGTCGAGATTCAGGAAGCCCCGGACGCCGTGGCGCGGCAGGAACAGAGTCTGGCCGAGCCTTTGCGGGGCCTCGTTCGACGGCTCAAAGCGAAGCCGCCGCGTGTCATCGTCACCGTCGCGCGCGGCAGCTCGGCCCATGCCGCAGCGTTTGCCAAACACGCCGTCGAGCGGTTTCTTGGCATTCCCGTCGCAGCTGCAGCCCCCAGCATCGTCACGGTCTATCACCGCGATCTGAACCTGAAGGACCAGCTCCTGCTCGCGATCTCGCAATCGGGCCGCAGCGATGATCTCATCGAGCAGACCAAATCCGCCAAGCGCGCAGGCGCGCTGACGGTCGCGCTCGTCAATGCCACCGACAGTCCGCTCGCGGCCGAGAGCGACATCGTGCTCCCGATATGCGCCGGACTCGAACAGAGCGTCGCCGCGACCAAGAGCGTCATCGCCACCCTTGCGGCCCTGCTGCGTCTGACCGCCGAGTGGGCGGAAAACCATGAGCTTGCCGCCGCAATAGCGCGCCTGCCCAAAAGGCTGAAGGCGGCAGCGGAGCTCGATTGGAGCGCCTGCTTCGGCGCCTTCACCGAAGCGTCCAGCCTGATGACCATCGGACGCGGCTCGACGCTCGCCATCGCGCGCGAGGCGGCGCTGAAACTGAAGGAGACCTGCAACCTGCATGCGGAAGGTTATAGCGGCGCGGAATTCCAGCATGGACCGATGGCGCTGGTCGCTGCCAATTATCCCATCCTGATGTTCATGCCGACCGACGATGCGGCCGCCGCCCTTGTCGCGCTGGCAGCCGATCTGCGCCGCAAGCGTGCCGCCTTGTTCAGCGTGGAAGCGGGTGCCGGCGAGGGACGCTTACCGGCGCTGCCTCCCGACCAGCCCGAAACAGACGCCGTCTGTCAGATACAAAGCTTCTATGCGGCAGCCGTTCGTTTGGCGAAACTGCGTGGGATGGACGCGGACAGGCCGCGTAACCTGCAAAAGGTCACGCGCACGCGATGATGCAACAACGATACGCCGTCGCCGCGGCGGCGATCTTCGACGGTGCGGTGGTGCGCGACGATTACGTGGTGATCGTCGAAGGGGATAGCATCGCCGCACTTGCGCGACGCCGCGACATGCCTGCGGGTCTTACGGTCCACGAACTGCCCCATGGCGCGTGGATCGCGCCGGGATTCATCGACGTTCAGGTGAATGGGGGCGGAGACGTTCTCTTCAACAATGAGCCGACACAAGAAGGCATCGCCGCCATTGCCGCGGCGCATCGGCGCTTCGGCACGACGGGGTTGCTGCCGACGCTGATCACCGATTCCGACGAGAGCATGCGCGCGGCCCGCGAGGCGGTGAATTGCGCGATGGCGACGCAGCGGAGCGTGCTCGGCATCCATTTTGAAGG
>WNFL01386433.1_pt1 | contig 12559 bp, 9 predicted proteins | sample 5400361 | NCBI WGS metagenome assembly WNFL01 (sample SAMN13153351, study PRJNA577476) | soil metagenome | isolation source: 40 cm soil on Douglas fir-dominated hillslope | place: USA:California | collected 2013-09-17
AAGAACTTTCCCTGATCGATATCCAATACGATAATGAGTCAACCGCCTCAATAGACTATGCAAAATTGGACCTCGCAGACCGCCTTACAGTACGCGAACGCTTAAGCCAGAGGCTGGTTCGTAACGCTGATTTTCACGGCCGCCCGATTCTGTTCGTCAATGACGTCTGCGTCACCGGCGCACAACAACACGCAATGCAAGAGTACTTTGAACGTGACGGAGCAGCCTGCGTCAGGTGGCTGTATCTAATAGTCATCGATCCGGAAATCGGCAGGACGAATCCGAAAATAGAATGGCAGATTAATTTCGCCCCGTTCGAGGATCTGCTACGAATGGTGTCCCGCGAACAGATTCAATTCACTGGCAAATGCATGACAAGGCTGATGCACTTGAGCACCGCGGAGCTCGACCAAGTGCTGCGGGCGCTCGATGTTGACCGCAGGACGCGGTTGCTGGAACTAGCGACACTGAATGGTTTTCAAAACCTTGGCGGCTTCGAGGAACAGATGAAACTGGTCAGATCATATGCAGCAGAACGGAGACTCTGACCACGAGACTCGCAGAGGATGTGGACAAAACCAAATCCAGATCTCCAACATTATTTGCGGCCACGCGCGGCCGGACGAGCGGCGCTACGGAAACTCAGTTTGACTTACCCCGATCCGGTAAGATGGATTCATCAGGAACAAGCGCTAAATGATCGTACGATCGCCGAAGGCGATTACCCGATCAAACCTACTGCTGTCCCGCGCGAGTTCTGGCCGGAACGGCAACCGGTGTTTTGGCTGGCGGAATTCGAGGGCCCGCGGAATCAATTCCGCTTGTTTCAAAATCCGACGCACTGTTTGCCCTGGTATCTTTCGGGATCGAGCTCAGAGTTCTACTCCCATCTCGTCCATCCATTGAGCGTGCCGTATTTCCTCAATCGCGACCTGAAGGGCGTCAGGTGGAGAAAACCGAGATTCCTGGCAACGCCAATGGCTTCGCACCGCACTCTGCTGGTTTGGAATCCGCGGGCCAACATACCGCCTTTTGGGGTAAAGATTTCTCTTGATCGTTGGATCGGCGGGCTGGATCGAAAAGTTAAGCTTTACGAAATAAAGCGAAGCGTAGGCATCTCCTCGCTAGTCGGAACTCCCAGAGCGGAGTTGGAACGGCAGGGGGTTCTTTTACTTGATGATCCCGTAGGGCTGCTCCATAAGCAAACCAATGCCGGGCTTTTGGCTCGAGAGACGCCCTGGAAACTTGGCGCAAGAGAGGAAATCGTACCGTTATTCAGCCTGTGTGCTTCCGGGCATGATAGACGCCCACGCATCGTCGAGTTGGTCGAATCGAGCGGGCTCGAACCCACGGCTTGGGTTGACAGGTTCGTTCTTACTCCGCTCATCTACCAGGCCTACTTTCTCGGAATGACAGAAGGCGTGGTCGGTGAAATGCATGAACAGAATATCCTGATGGAATTGCGGAACGGAGTTCCCACAAAGCGGTTCTGGCATCGCGACCTGGGGGGATTCAGAGCAGATAACGCCCTACGTCGGCTCGCCAATAAAGGCCTTGAAGCTCTTCCCGTCCACATTCATCTGGAGGATCTGGGAAAACAGTGCGACATATTTCACGAGTGGCTTCACAGTTACTTGCAAGGGTCACTGGTGTACCTGGTTGGCCACGCACTGCGAAATCATTTTGAAATCCCCACCGATGATTTTGCCGGCCTCTATAACGCCAGAGCAAGCAAGCTTCAAAACCTGATCTTTTCCGCAAGTGGTATCCGCACAACCAGGAATTTCGAAAAAGACGTTGAGCGGTATCGAAAGCGAAAGATACCAACCCTTACCTGGCCCTGGGAAAACCTGGAGGCAGCACTTCGGGATTGGTGATCGACCGAGCTGGCCCCAAGCTTGGGATTCGAACCGTGGCTGAAGGCTGCTTCTCTTGTGAATCGTAAATGAGCGAAAACAAAGACCTCAACTTCTCCCCGGTCCGGACAGTCACCTCAGCCACGGCCACCGACATTCGCTTGCTCGTGCTCGACCTTGACGGCACGATTGTGGACGAATCGAATCACATTAGGGATTCCGTAGTGCAGGCCGTAGATGCAGTCAAACGCCGCGGAGTTGCGGTCGCGATCGCAACCGGTCGACGGTATCAGTCCTCCCTACCCGCATGTGACTTGATCGGTTCAACCCTACCCTTAATCTGTTATGAGGGAGGCATAATCCGTGAACGTAATACTGGATTCACCCATCGACACTGGGCCCTGGCACCGCAGGTGGTCTCACAAATTCTGGATCACACAGAGCGCCTAAGTTTGGATGGCCGCCTGTCCGTTCACTTTTATGTCGAGGACGATCTGTATGTTTCGAATCTGAATGATGCATCGAGCAAATTCTTTGAAGGCTCAACCGTTGTACCAATTGTCGTGAGTGACCTGCGGCCACTGCTAAATCGAGCAACTACCAAAGTGATGGTGCTCAGCGATGATGTCGCGATCATTACCCGCCTCTCTACCCATCTGAAGAATTCGGACAGCCGAACTCGGATAAAGGAGTACAAATCGATAACGTTGCTTGAGGCGTTCCATCCTACCGCCAACAAACGATCGGCGGTTAGGTATCTGGCTGAGGAGATCATGGCGCTCCGGCCGAAAAATGTGATGGCGATTGGCGACGACTTTAGCGACATCGCGATGCTCGAATATGCAGGAATTGGGGTCGCAATGGGGAATGCACCCGCGGCCGTCAAGTTCTGTGCTGATTGGGTAACCACAACGATCGAGAAGGATGGAGTTGCCAGGGCAGTCGAAAGGTGGATTCTTGATGATTTAGGGAATCCTCAGAAGGACTTAAGGCGATAAGAGCGGCATGAAATCATCATGTCCTCGTGGTGCACTCAGAAAATAAATTGAAGCTCGAGCCCAAGCGATCCAAGTGTCTAGCCGAATCAAAGTCGGAAACTCGGAGTTGAAGTTGGAAAATGGGAATCAAAGTTGGGCAATGAAACAACGAGTCTAAACTGACAGGGCTATACCAAGTGAGCACACCAAATGGGACCGAGAAAGATCTTCCTGCCTCCGCAAATAATAGCTTGAGACTTCCAAAGAAAATCAAGTAAGCTGCGCCCAACCCGCGGTTTTGACCTTAGGCGTTAGTTCGTACGGGGAGTCTCAAACTATGCGGTATCGCGTCTTCATCGCTCGCAAGTCGGCGTTAACCGTTTGCTTGCTCCTGATTGCGCTCTGGGCGCCGGGATCGTCCGCCAGACGGACAGCCGGGGATTCTGCAGCATCGTCGGTTCGCATCAACGGCCAGGATGTTTCTACTTTTCTTACTGCCGGAGTCGGTGAGCCCTTACAACCAAAGCCGAAAGCACCGAATCGGCTGGATAGTCCGCGTCTGATTGCGTTGGCTCGTAAGGTGAAAGCTGGAAACCGCGCGGCACTCAAACTATTCTGGGAAGAAGTTCAAGGCAAAACACCGCTGGTCGAACCGGTTCCCGGTGATGACCAGCTCCGCCGGGTAACTTTCCTCTGGCGCGGAGGAGCCGAAGCCAGCGAAGTCACACTTGAGGGGCCGATCCTGCGGGACTCACAAGACGCGTCGTTACTGCGTTTGGCCAGCACAGACGTCTGGTTTCTAACGGTTCGGTTGCCGGCAACCGCGCGCTTCACTTATGGCTTTAAGCGTCCAGGAAAAAGACAGATTTTCGACCCACTAAATCCGCTGAGGTTCAGATCATCCTCATTCGCTGAACTCCCAGCCGCGCCTCCGCAGTCCTGGATCGGGATCCAGCCGGATGTTCCGAAAGGCACACTCTGGCACGAGAAGCTCAGAAGTGAAAACCTGAAGGAAGAACGATCGGTTTCCATCTACACGCCTCCGGGCTATGACCCGAAGAGTGGCTCGTACGGTTTACTGGTTCTTTTTGACGGCCAGGATTATCGGGGACCCATGCCCATACCGACGATTCTGGACAACCTGGTGGTCGCGAAAAAGATTCGCCCGTTAGTGGCAATTCTGGTAGATAACCAGAGTGAAGAGTCGCGCGATCGCGACCTTGAATGTTATCCACCATTCGCTGACTTCCTGGCCAAAGAACTGGTTCCGTGGGCGCGCCAGCGTTATCGGTTTAGTGCTGAACCCGAGCAGACCATTGTGGGAGGGGTGAGTCTCGGTGGACTCAACGCCGCCTATTGTGCGCTCCGTTATCCGGAAATTTTCGGCAACGTCCTTTCACAGTCGGGCGCGTTCGGTTATTTTCCGGGCTGGGAAGATCAAGAAGCCAGCGAATATTCTCCATTCGGGTGGTTGATTCGGCAGTTCGTGACGACGCGGAAATTACCCATCAGATTCTATCTGGAAGCCGGATTGTTCGAGAACGATTGTCCGGAAACCCTGCTGGCTCAAAACCGTCGCATGCGCGATGTGTTGGAGGCCAAAGGGTACTCGGTCGTTTATTCGGAGTTTGCCGGAGGTCATGAATTTCTCAGCTGGCGTGGCTCGGTGGCAGATGGACTAATCGCACTCGCCGGTCGAGACCAGTAGAGTTCCGGGTTTCTCACACCGCAGCTTGACGTGTCCAACACTCCTCGACGATCTGCGCATATTCGTCTCGCATCACTCCGCTGACCCTCGAAATCTGATTGGGGTGTAAGCGATAGTGCACCTCAACAGTCGGCAAATTGTGGATTTTCAGACCCGCGAAGACCACTTTCAACCAGAGGCCAAGATCCTGTGCGACACGATACCTAGGATAGCCGCCAAGATTAATCACTTCACTACGGCGCAACATTACGCTGGGGTGATTGAGAAAAAACATTTCCGAGGTGATCCGTTGGTGGTTGAGGTAGTCTTCCGTGATCTGCTCCGGATGGTTGGTTGGCTCGAAGATTGGCCGATCGGTTTCCCAGTCGATCGCTTGTATTTGAGTGCCAAGTACGGTCACATCTGAATGAGCCTGCATATAGACAAACTGCCGTTCTAAACGCGTCGGCAGCATTCTGTCATCCGAGTCCATGCGAGCTACGAGATTGGCCCGACATCGCCTCAATCCCAAATTGAGAGCAGGAGCAATACCCTGGTTTTCATCGAGCCGGATAAGGACGACTCTGGGATCTTCAGCGATGCGGTCAATTTCTGCAATTGTTTTAGTTGCTCTCGATCCATCGTCGACCAACACCAACTCCCATTCGCGGAAGGTTTGCGCCCTTATCGACTCCCAACACTCAGCGAGGTACGCCGGCTGAGTATCGAAGACGGGCATCAAGATCGAAATCTCGCAACGGAGAGCTGCCGAGAAGCCCGCACTATGCTTAGCGGCATGTTTGCACAAGTCATGTTTCTTAACAATCGCTCGACTCGCTTTGTCTCCCAAATCGAGGCGCGTGCCCGCCTCATCCAACTCGCGAAGTCGGGCGAGAAGTTCGGTATCGCCGCGCGCGTACAAAGGGACACTCCCACAGTTGTATCTCAACCCGGGCAGGTCTCGGGCGATCACGGGCAAGCCGGTGGCCATCGCCTCGAGCGCGGCGTATGAGCCGGTTTCACCCTGCGCAGAGTCTGTGGGAACAAGCACCGCGTCCAACTCTCGCAGAGCCAATGGCATCTCGTTCGGCGCGACGTCGCCCGAAAAATCGACCCACGGTAGGTTTGCAAGTTCCCTTTTCACGAATTCCTGATAGCCAGTATCGAGTCCGTGCCCGATGAATCGAATCCGCCACTGTCCCGGTTCCCATGCCAGGACCGCTCTAATGAAAGAGCGCGGAACCTTATCCTCGTGCAAGCGGCCTACGATGCCGCAGACGAGACCAACATGCTTCCGTTTGGCTCGGCGAAACTCGCGAGCATCGATCTGCAACGGCAACACTTCGAGCGGCAACTGGCGCCAGTTCGAATGAATGTCGGGGGAGTCAAAATTCGCGAACACCGTTGCCGGCGTCACAAGTTGTGGCGGCGGCTCTCTCAGTGAATTCGTGCAATGCAGGATCCAGACTTGAGGACACGTCGAACTGATTCCGTTCTCAGTGGATGGCTCGTGATGTACAAGCAAATCCGGCTCCAGCGATTCAATCAGACTCAGCACTTGCGACCGCTCCAATTCGGAATGGACTGCTGCGCCAGCGAACTCGAACGGCCCGCGCGCACCTGGCGTCAGAATATGCGTATCCCAGCGTTGGGCTTCATGCGTACACCAAACGTCGAGCATGCGTTGAGCCCCGCCCACGGTCAGGTCCCACGGCATTAGATGGATCAATCGCGGACGGCCGTCTCGTGGCCACAGTTTTGCAGGATGTGATATCGACCTTGCCATTTGCCTCTCCGTCTCAGCGTTTGCTCCAACCTCAATCCGACGACAGAGCCTGGTCGCCCACCCATCCTCAACCGGCACTCCCGGAAAATCATCGCTCTCAATTCCTCGCCTGCCACCATTCGGACGATAGACAACCGAGCGTATGGCTTCTACCCACCTGTCGATCAGTGGCCTCAGGGAGATTTCATATCTCTTCCAAATTGGCCAGGAGTCATGGAATTCGATTAGTTCTGACCATAGAGCATAAAGCTGCGCCCGCTCGTTGGCGGTCAGCGAAACAGGCAGTGCGTTAGGAAATCTCTCCAAACCATGATGCCCGCCAACCTGTTGATACAGCGTGGCGACACTTTGACTGATTGACTCGGCGGCGGCCAAACCAAAGCCTTCAGTAATACTCGGTAACACCGTACATGCAGCGTTGCGCCTGGCGATGAGTAGCTCGTCCTGAGTGAGCCAGGGCAACCAGTAAATAGGAGCGTTGCGAGCCGGATTCGGCGGCTTTGCTGAAGGCGCGGGGTGTTGCACCGCCACACACGCGATGTGGTCCGCTCGCAGTCGTTCCGCAATCGCTGCGAAAAAGCCGAGGCCCTTGTCGAGCGAAGGTCGGGCAGGAAAAAGAACATAGGGTAACGGCACGTTTTTCAACTGCTCGAGGTTTGAACCGTCAGTCATTTTGTTCTGCGGATCACTGGCGGCTACCGGAAGACACCCCATGGATTCGACAGTCAGCACTCGATCTTCAGCCGAAGCGATTATGAGCGCATGCTGTAATTCTTTGAGCCGGTCAGGCCATTCGAACTCTCGTGCGTCCTTCAAGATGCCCGTGCTCGTTACGACGATATCGGCCGTCATAACGGCCGAGGAGAGCAAGGAGCCGGACGGAAGAAGTCGGCGTTGATCTTTCGAAAGGTCGCTGATTGGAGGGTCATAAAGACTGTGAAGCCAAAAGACTGAGGGCCCTTCGGATCGATCTCCGTTTCGCAGGATAATGGGAATTGCACCTTCGAGACTATGAGCAATGACGGCATCTGATCCTCCGTTGGCCCGAATCTGTTCGACCGCCTCAAGTGCAACTCGAGAAAACTCGCTGCATTGCAGCACTCGAGGAGCACGAAGCTGTTCGGCTCGCATTTTCAAGAGCCTCGGCATTAGCAAAGGCGACAAGTTCTTCCCAGGGAAACTCTCTACGCAATTCGGTAAGAGAACTCGAGTTTTGATTTCCAGCTCCGTCAACTGGTCAGCCAAGCGTCGAATTGCGTACGCCGTGCCGCCCAAGGTGTGGAACGGGTGCAACTCCCAGGAGATCATGGTGACTGATTTCACAATTACCTTCGCCAATGATGTATCGCCAATACCTGCCAGCCAATGAAACGAGTCAATGCACGGGACCTCAAACTATTGTTCGGCAATTCTATTGAGTCGAATAGCCTGATCTTAGCATGACGTGCACTCCGCATTTAACCGCTTTCGGATTCCTGCATTTCTGGGATTAGCAGTAACTGCCTGCGCTGCCAATTGAAATGTATGGCAACCTGTGAGCGCTGACTGACTTGACGCAACTCGAAACGCCTTTCACCCGAGTCCACCATGACCCAGGCTGCTGATTTATCGACCAACTACTCAGATGACGATCTCACATTTTTCGCTATGGTTTACAAAAACTACGATGCCACGGCGGCCTGCCTGAAAGACCTGCGCAAACAGTATCCGTCGAGCCACGTTATCTTACGATCTGACGGCGATCAGGATCCCCGCTTTCCGCTGCTTGCCAGCGGTCATAAGGTCGACTTTCACGGAGAGTTGCGATTATTCGGTATTGAAAATGGCGGCGCCGTCATCGAGCACATGTTACAGCTCTTTCTTAAAAGACCAACTCGATATTTGTTCAAAATCGATCCCGATACGGTGATTCACCGGCGATTCAAGTATCTGCCGGTTCGCAGCGGCGTGTTTGGAACGCTGCAATGTGAGGAGGAGACTCCGGCGATTCAAGGAGGATGCATGGGCTTCACCCGGGATGCCGCCGAAAAGATTTTGAGATCGAGGATGTTGCAAGACAGCCGCCTAAAAGAGCCGGCTGGTTTCATCAACGATTCGCCTTACTTTGTTCGCATGACGGATCGCGCCAATCGTTGTGGACTAGCCAGCTTCGACTGGATCGTCGCCTGGATCGCCCGCGAATTGGGAATTCCCGTATATGCCTTTGACGAAGTCAACAGCGGATGGCAACAGCCGCCGCCGAATCCGGAAGGTCGTTACGCGGTGAGTCATCCTCGCGCCAAATAGGCCCTCGCGAAGTCGGGGACAGCCAGATGATCCGGTTGTTGGGTTCGGTTTGACGTAGTACCATCATCCGCCAATGCAGGCTGGGTCTTCATCATGGTGATCGCCGGGTCTTCCGAGAGTCGGCAGAAAGTGGAGTTTGCCATGCCGTCCGAAGGGGCGACGAGCACAGTCGGGGTGTTGGAATGGCGCGCCTGGGATGGTTTCCTGCTCTCGCACGTCCTCGGCGACCGCGGAGTGCGGATTGAGACTGATCCGTTCAGCAGATTTCCTTCCGTGCAATGCGATCGCATTTGCGATTCATTTACGGCAGTTTGTTTTCAGATTAACCTGTCAGTCCGAGGCCCGTTGCCGCTGCGCACCCGCGAGCTTGCTGATCGCTTTGGAGAGCGAGGTGTCCATGTCGTCAACGGCATCGTGCAGGACATTCGCAAGTCGAGCCTGCACGCACACCTTGAGACCGTTGGGCTTCCTTCGTTGAAAGCAGTACCTTCGGGAGCTGATGACGAGATTCTTTTTGTTAAGACTGACCTTAACTATGGTGGTGAATTGGAAAGATGGTTGCCGGCAGAGAATATTGCCACCTGTGGTTTTGAGCATTTGATTTCCCGGGAGGTCGGCGCATACCGCTACCGAACCGTGGAAAGGCGGATGCTTCAGAAGGATGTCTGGTCAGACCCGGCGATCGTTGTTGAGAGGTACGTCACAAACTCTGAGGACTCGTTCTATCGCGTTTACTTCTCCGGCAAACAAGTCATCATCGTCAAGGCCTTTGCTCCGCGCATTATTAAGAAACTGTCCGGCGATCCGCGGGACACGAACTACGTAACAGATCTTGAGCACCTCAAGGCGGGAACGGACCACTTAGAGCTCAACGCCAATCTGAAGCGCACCGTAGCCACGTTCGTCGAGAACACGCCGGTGGAGTTTGGCTCCATCGACATCGTGCATGACGGTCAAGACAATCATTACATCATCGACCTTAACCTGACACCTTATGCGGGAACTAGGACCCACGATCCGTTTTTAACGAACTTCCTTCGAATGGGTATCATAGATCCAACGCGGCGCAAAACAGAGATATTTCTCGATTCGCCCTTGGCGGGGGCCAGCGCAGTCCCTGGGCTGCGGCGAAACCGTCGGGATTACACCGCGAATTAAGATCAATGAATCTCTCAATAGCCCTGTGCACTTATAACGGCGCCGTTTATCTAAAAGAGCAGCTGGAGAGTATTGCTGCCCAGACACGGACACCGGACGAGCTGGTTATTTCGGACGATCAGTCGATTGACGATACGCTCAGGTTGATCGAAGAGTTTGCGGCCACCGCCGGTTTTCCGGTGCGCCTTTCAGTCAACGAATCAAACCTGGGCACCGCTAAGAACTTTGAAAAAGCCATAAGTCTTTGCCGCGGCGATGTGATCGTGCTCAGCGATCAGGATAACGTCTGGCACAGCGACAACCTCGAATCAGTCGAGCGCATTTTTGAGACAAAGCCTGAGCTCTCGCTGGTCTTCTCGAACGCCGAGCTCGTCGATGAAACCCTTAGGGTTGATGAGGAGACTTTGTTTGACCGGCTTCATTTCAACGGTCGAAAGCAAAGATTGGTAAAAAGCGGCCGGGCGCTTGATGTTCAGTTGCGCGAGAACCTGGTTTTAGGCGCGACGGTGGCATTCCGCGCAAACCTTAAGGAACTGGTATTGCCGATTTCCGGCGATGGTCCGTTGGTTCACGATGGATGGATTGTGTTACTCATTGCGGCCATCGGCGAAATCGATTTCATCAACCGGCCGCTGGTGAAATACCGGCAACATTCGGCCCAGCAGTGTGGCGTGGGCAAGACCAGTACCTGGCACGAGATCATGACTTCTTCCAAAATCGATCGCGCTTGTTACGTTAGGCAGGCCAATCAGATCAACGAAGCATTCGAACGCCTTGCGACGTACGGCCTCAGCGAGGATAAAGAGAGGCTATTGCGCGAAAAGATTGTGTTTTTGTATAAAAGAGCACGCCTGCCTGTCCCGAAATTTCAGCGTTGGCGTTCAGTAGGGAAGGAAGTCGTGAACCGTCGCTACCACCGCTTTTCAAAGGGCTGGGTAAGCGTGGCCAAGGATCTTCTCGCCTGAGAGTTCCAGCACATAATGTCCGATTCAGAATTCCCCAGGGTCGTGGTCGTTGTCCCGCACTGGAAGAACTATGAGCAGACGCGGCAGGGTAAAATGGCGTACCATAAAGCTCATTCAGCAACACAGATTTTGCCCACTACTCGAAAACGACTCTGGCCGTTTTCTAAACTTAATGAAAACAGCTCACGCATACGACAGGTCCGAATCTAAGCGGATACCCATCACCCATTCGTTTGCCTGGGCGCTGATGCCTCAGACGGCGGCGAGCCCCGGCCCACTATCTGGCGGAGTTAAGAAGCGCAACCCAGAGTTTCGTTTATGGCCGCTCACCATCACACACCCCTGGTCCGGGTAGTCCGCGTGATCGTGAACCCTGGCAAAGTCAGGTCGTGCATAGCGAGCCGTAAAGCTCAAGCGAGGCCACGCGGTGGAATTTGATGGCGAATTATGAAGCAGGTCATCAAACAACATAAAGTGTCCTGCGGGCATTGAACAATCGACGATACAATCAAATTCGCGTGGTATTGCCGCGCGGGTGAATGTACTCCAGTAATGGCTGTCGGGCGCCACCGGCAAATGCTCTCGCGTATGGGTGTGACTGCCGGTGACCACTCGCATTGCGCCGTTCTCCGGAGTTGCTTCGTCGACCGCGAGCCACATCGTGACGAACCCTCTCGCTACTCCCCAAAAGTAGGACTCCTGATGCCACGGGATCTCAAGACCGTGCGCAGGCTTCTCGAAGAACTGCGTCCTGAACAACATCACGTCGTTACCGAGGATTTGTGTGATGGGGCGGATTATTTGCGGAAGAGTGCACAGCTCATAAACCAGACGGCGGTCAAGGTGTCGGTCAAACACGCGCCGCTGTTCCGGCGGAAAGGATTGATGGCAGGGTGCGGTCGATGGAAGCGAGAGCACATCCCTTAAGGCGGCCCTAATCGCCTCCGCGCGCTCGGCCGAGTAGAGTTGAAAGTCGGTGAGCAAGCCCTCACGCTGGAATCTCTTCAATTCCAGTTGGCTCAGAGACCGCGCAGGTACGCTGTCCTCATGGCGCTTCACTGGGATCAATGCTCCTGCTGGTCGGCCGGCGAACGTCGTGGCCGGACAAGAAGACTAAGCTGGGCCCACCCATCAACAAACGGTCTAAGATTTTTCCAGCTAATCTCGAAGCGGGATCGGAAGCGCGCGATCAGCGGATCGGGAGCCCAGTGGGCGACCGGAACTTTTCGCGGCACACCGTGCTCATCGAACATCACATTGCTGTTGTGAATCCTCTCTTGCGACTCTTCGACAACGGTCACCATCATCATTATCGAGCCTTCGGGATGCAAGACGCTGTCAAGGGCGGTGAGTGCCTCGGGCACTAGTTTGAATGGGATATGTACCAAGACGTAGGAAAACCAAATTCCGTCGAACTGCTCTTTGAGATCTGCCAGGTCCAGGAGGCTCATCTTAATCGTACGTGCCTCCGGACATTGTTCCCGGCACAGCCGCAAGGCCTGCTCGCTTACGTCAAGTCCGGTCACTCGGTACCCAAGATCGAGTAGCTGCCTCGTGTCTCTTCCTGAATTACACCCTACATCAAGACCCGACCCCCCGGGCTTGACGGCTGCCGCGAACCGCCGCCATTCCTCACCCTGCAAGTCATCGCGTTCTCTCCAGGTGCGGTCGTAGTCGGACCACCCGTCGTCATAGACCTTGGTTACAGCAGCCATAAAGGCATCGTCATTAGCGAATGAATGACTACGCTTCATCACCTTCGAGGCCAATCTCGGAGTAGTGTTGAGCAGCTTGGTAATGAGGGATGGGAATTCGTGGCAATCGCTAGCTCAAGCCTTATTTTC
>WNFL01186997.1_pt3 | contig 12558 bp, 12 predicted proteins | sample 5400361 | NCBI WGS metagenome assembly WNFL01 (sample SAMN13153351, study PRJNA577476) | soil metagenome | isolation source: 40 cm soil on Douglas fir-dominated hillslope | place: USA:California | collected 2013-09-17
CCAGGTCTTCCCGTCGTTCGACTCCGCATAGCCGATCACGCCGCGGCTGGGCCCGCCGAATTGCCCGGGCGCCTGACAACCGCGGTACCACATCCGGTACAGCTGATCGCGCTCCTTCACCACCGACGGTTGGTACGCGCATGCCACGTCGAAGCTGCCGGGCGGCCCCAGGTCGAGGATTGCGCCCAGCGATTGCTTCCCGACCACCTTGGTCCAGGTGCGTGCGTCGGTGGAGACGGCCAGCGCGACGCGCCAGAAGTTCTGCTCGTCGTTGGCGGAGTAGTACATCTTGTACTCGGCGCCGTCCTTGAGCACCCAGACGTAGCCGACCTGCTGCGCGTCGAGCGACCCGGCGAGGCCGAGGGGAAGCACGCTGCCGCCGGGCCCCGGGCCGTGGTAGAAGCGGGTCCAGTGAACGCCGTCGGAAGATTCGGCGTAGCCGATGCGCCGGTCGTTGGCGAGCACACCGGGCAATCCATTCGAGCCGCAATTGAACGGCTTGGTGCTGCCGTTGTACCACACGCGGTAGATCGTCCCGTCCTTGAGCACGAACGGCCGGTACGCCAAATACGAGTCGAACTTGTCGGCAGCGCCGATGTCGAGGATGGACCCTTTCGCCTCGGCGCCGGGAACGCGGGTCCAGTGGACCCCGTCGCTGGATTGCGCGAGCCCCATGCGCCAGTGGGCGCTGTTGATGCCGGCGCAAGCTCCAAAGGTATCGGCGCCGCCGTAGTAGAGCTTGTAGACGTCGCCGTCCTTGAACGCGCGGACGGTGAAGTTTCCGCGCTCGTCGAAGCTTCCGGCGCTCCCCAGGCCCAGCACCGCGCCCCCGGGACCTGCCCCGGGAACTTTCTGCCATTCGAGCGGCGTGAGACCCAAGGTGCTGGCCGAGCACCCCGCGAGCAGCAGCGCGGAGAGGATCGGGAGGTTGCGCACCGCTCAGTACCCGTTGCCTGGAGCAAGAACGCTGATGCTCCCCTGGAACGCGGTAGCGGTGGGGTGGAGGCTGTCGCTGAAGTTGCATGACTTGGGGCCTGGCCCGAGCATCACGGTGGCACCCGCGCCGGCGGCCATCAAGCCCGTCTTCAGCTCGCCGCAATTCGCGGAAGTGATGTCGTGACTGACGGTATCGTTGTTCGTGAAGTGCAGGGTCGCCTGGGACAGTGCGGCGAACGAGTTGGGGGCGACCCCCGTCGAGGTCAGATTCACTTCGAAAGCTCCCGAAGGGGCTCCACCCGATCCTCCGCAGGCGGCGGCGAAAGCGAGCGGAGCGACAAGCAGGATCGCGGCGCGCATCTTTTACCTTTCCTTTCTTGGAGCGCCGCGAAGTCTAGCCGAAGCGAAGTCCCGGTGCGGAGACCCACGACGATCGGCGTGGAGACGTTGGTCGCTTTGAGCGTGCCCCTCGCTTGGCGCGGGCGCTACGGCCCGCGGACGGCGCCCGCGTTCCTCGCGAGCGCCGCCGGACGCCTGAACTTTCGCCCAGGCTACGCCTTGGAAACCACGAGCCGGCTGCCTACGCCCATTCGAGGAGGACCTTCCCCGATCGGCCCGTCCTCATCGTCTCGAACGCCTCGAGGTAGTCGTGGGCCGCGAACCGATGGGTGAGCACCGGGGAGACGTCGAGGCCGCTCGTCAGCATGGCGGTCATCTTGTACCAGGTCTCGAACATCTCCCGGCCGTAGATCCCTTTCAGCACCAGCCCCTTGAAGATGACCTGGTTCATGTCGATGCCCACCTCGCCGGTGGGGATGCCGAGCAGCGCCACGCGGCCGCCGTGGTTCATCGCCGCGATCAGCCCGCGCAGCGCGCTGGCGTTGCCGCTCATCTCCATCCCCACGTCGAAGCCCTCGGTCATCCCCAGCTCCTTCATGGTCCCTTCGATGGAGGCGTTGTTCACGTTGATCGCCCGCGAGGCGCCCATCTGCCGGGCGAGGCCGAGCCGGTAGTCGTTGACGTCGGTGACCACCACGTGGCGCGCCCCGACGTGGCGCGAGATCGCGGCGGCCATGACACCGATCGGCCCGGCGCCGGTGATCAGGACGTCCTCGCCGACCAGATCGAAGGACAGCGCGGTGTGCACGGCGTTGCCGAGCGGGTCGAAGAAGGCCGCAATCTCGTCCGGGATCTCCTTGGGGACGCGGAAGACGTTCACGGCCGGAACCGCGATGAGCTCGGCGAAGCAGCCGGCGCGGTGAACGCCCAGGCCGACCGCGTTGCGGCACAGGTGCCGCTTGCCGGCCCGGCAGTTGCGGCAATGGCCGCAGGTGATGTGCCCTTCGGCGCTCACCCGTTCACCCTTGGTGAAGCCGGTCACCGCGCTTCCGATTGCGGCGACCTCGCCGGTGAACTCGTGACCGATGACCATCGGCACCGGGACCGTCCGCTGCGACCACGCGTCCCAGTTGAAGATGTGGATGTCGGTCCCGCAGATCGCCGCCTTGCGGACCTGGATCAGCAGATCGTTGGGCCCGATCTCCGGGACCGGCCCTTCCGACAGCCAGAGCCCCGGCTTCCGCTCCGCCTTGACCAGCGCCTTCACTGGATCACTCCCAGCTGGCGTCCCACCTTGGCGAATGCGGCGAGGGCCCGGTCCAGGTGCTCGCGCTCGTGCGCGGCCGAGATCTGCGTGCGGATGCGGGCCTGTCCGCGGGGCACCACCGGAAACGAGAAGCCGATCACGTAGATCCCTTCCTCGAGGAGCCGGTCGGCCATGGTGGCGGCGAGCTTCGCATCGCCCAGCATGACCGGGATGATGGGATGGCTGCCGGGGACGAGCTTGAACCCCAGCCTGGCCATTCCCGCGCGGAACCAGGCCGCGTTGTCGCGCAGCTTCTGGCGGAGCTCGGAGGTCCCCTCCAGCATCTCCAGGACTTCGATCGAAGCAGCGGCGATCGAGGGCGCGAGCGTGTTGGAGAAGAGGTACGGCCGCGACCGCTGGCGCAGCCAGCCGACGATCTCCCGCCGGCCCGAGACGTACCCACCGCTCGCGCCGCCCAGCGCCTTGCCGAGCGTGCCGGTGAGGATGTCGACGCGGCCCATCACTCCGCACGCCTCGTGGGTGCCGCGCCCCTTCTCTCCGGTGAATCCCACCGCGTGCGAGTCGTCGACCATGACCAGCGCATCGTGCTTGCGGGCCAGATCGCAGATGGATTCCAGGTCGGCGAGGATGCCGTCCATGGAGAAGACGCCGTCGGTCGCGATGAGGCGGACCCGGGCGTCCTTCGCCTCGACCAGCCTGGCCTCGAGATCGGCCATGTCGTTGTTGGCGTAGCGCAGGCGCCTTGCCTTGGAGAGCCGGACGCCATCGATGATGCTCGCGTGGTTCAAGGCATCGCTGATCACCGCGTCGCTCTCCTCGAGAAGCGTCTCGAAGAGCCCACCGTTGGCGTCGAAGCAGGACGAGTACAGGATGGTGTCCTCGGTGCCGAGGAACCGGGTGATGCGCGCCTCGAGCTCCTTGTGCACGTCCTGGGTCCCGCAGATGAAGCGGACCGAGGCCATTCCATACCCCTGCCGGTCGAGCGCTTCCTTGGAGGCCTTGACGACCCGCGGGTGGTCGGCGAGCCCCAGGTAGTTGTTCGCGCAGAAGTTCAATACCTCGCGCCCGCCCTGGACCCGGATGACCGCGCCCTGCGGGCCCTCGATGACGCGCTCGCGCTTGAACAACCCTTGGTCGTGCAACGCTTCGGTCTGCTGGTGGAGGTGAGCGAGATAGGCGCCGGGATTCATGGCGGGCTGCCATAACACGGGGACCGCCGAGCGGCGAGGGCCCAGGTGACGCGCAATGCGGCCGCGGGATATCGTGCCCTCATGCCCGCCGCCGACGCCTATCTACAGAAGCCCTGGCTCAGGTTCTACCCGGGGGGCGTTCCCGCGAACGTCGAGGTGCCCGACAAGTCGGTCGCGCAGGTGTTCGACGAGGCGACCGAGCGCTGGGCGGACCGCGCCGCGGTGGCGTTTTACGGGCGCGAGGTGACCTACCGGGAGCTGCGCGACGGGGCCGATCGGCTCTCGCGCTCTACCTGCTCAATTCGCCGCAGTTCATCATCGCGTACTTCGCCGCGCTCAAGTGTGGCGCGACCGTCACGCCGATCAGCCCGATGTACACGAGCCACGAGGTCCGCTACCAGCTCGAGGACAGCGGCGCGCGCGCCATCGTGTGCCAGGACATCCTGCACGACAAGGTGGTGAAGTCGGGCGCGCCGCTCGACCTGATCGTGGTCACCAGCGTGGCCGAGTACCTTCCTGCGCTGAAGCGATTTTTGGGGAGGGGACCGCTCGCCAGGTTCTTCTCGGATCTCGAGCAGGGAGCGCCGCAGATCGCGCCGGCGCCGAACCAGCACTGGCTGCAAGACCTCCTGCGCAGGTATCCGCCCCGCCCTCCGGACGTCGCCATCGATCCCGGGGCGGACCTCGCCGCGCTGCCGTACACCGGCGGGACCACCGGACACCCCAAGGGGGTCATGCTGACCCATCGCAACCTGGTGGCGGCGCGGACGGTGGCGGGCGTGATCTTCCCGGGCCTGGTCGAGGGACAGGAGGTGATCCTCGCCTTCCTCCCCTTCTTCCACATCTACGGTCAGGTCTCGATCATGCTGAGCAGCCTCGCGCAGGGGCATCTGTTGGTGCTGTTCACGCATCCCGACACCTCCGCCATCCTCACCGCGATGGAGCGGTACCGGGCGACGGCCTTCTTCGGAGTCCCGACGCTGTACGAGTACCTGAAGGACCACAAGGACACCGACAAGGTGGACTGGCGGCGCCTGAAGCTCGTCGTCTCGGGCGCCGACACGTTGCACGAGTCGACCATGCAGGGCTGGGCGCGCCGCACCGGGTCGCACATCACCGAGGGCTACGGCCTGTCGGAGACCTGCGCCACGAGCCACTTGAACCCGATCGGGCGCACCAAGCCCGGATCGTTCGGCTGCCCCGTCCCCAACGTGCTCGCGGCGGTGGTGGATCCCGAGACGCTCGAATTCGTTCCGCCCGGAGAGACGGGGGAGCTGTTGCTCTCGGGGCCCAACGTGATGAAGGGCTACTGGCGGCGGCCGGAGGAGACCGAGCGCGCGTTCCTCGACCTCGCCGGCGTGCGCTGGATGCGCACCGGCGACATCGTCCGCATGGACGAGGAGGGGTATTTCCACTTCTACGACCGGGCCAAGGACCTCATCAAGTACAAGGGCCACTCCGTGTTCGCCAAGGACGTGGAGGACGTGCTGTACGGCCACCCGAACGTGAAGGCGGCCGGCGTCATCGGCGTGCCCGACCCGGCGGTCGGCCAGCGCATCAAGGCGGTGGTGGTGCTGCAGACCGAGGCGCGGGGCCGGGTGAGCGAGCAGGAGATCAAGGCCTGGTGCCGGGAGCGGCTCGCCGACTACAAGGTGCCGCAGGTGGTCGAGTTCCGCGGAGAAGTGCCCAAGACCGACGTGGGCAAGGTCTCGCGCCGCGAGCTGCGCGACGAAGGCACCCTGCCCTGAGGGCCAAAACGATGGCCGAGCCATTCTTCCGGGTAGAGCGCTTGACCAAGCGCTTCGGCGGGCTGACCGCCGTGAACGGCGTCGGATTCGAGCTGCGCCGCGACGAGATCGTCGGGCTGATCGGGCCCAACGGCGCCGGCAAGACGACGCTCTTGCGACTGATCACGAAGATCCTCCGGCCCGACCAGGGACGCATCGTCTTCGCGGGCGAGGACATCACCGCGCTGCGGCCGTGGGAGATCGTCGAGCGCGGCATCGCGGCCACCTTCCAGAACACGCGGCCGTTCCGGCACCTCCCCATCGTCGCCAACGTGATGGTCCCGCTGGTGGCGCCGCGCGCGCGCCGGCGCGGCGAGTGGCTGAAGGGCATCGAGGCGAAGGCGATGGACGCGCTGGAGTTCGTCGGCATCTCCGACATGGCGCGGGAGCCTGCCTCCGCGCTGTCGCAGGGCGACTTGAAGCGCCTGGAGGTGGCCCGCGCCATCGCCACCGAGCCGGAGCTCCTGCTGCTCGACGAGCCGCTCGGCGGCCTGGGCCCGGCCGAGTCCGACCTGCTCGCCCGGTCCATCCGCAGGCTGCACAAGGGCGGGCGGTTCGGCCGGCTGCACTCGGAAGGGCCGGCGGTGTTGATGATCGAGCACAAGCTGAAGGAGCTGATGTCGATCGTCGACCGGGTCATCGTCGTGGACCACGGCGAGCTCATCGCGGACGGCAAGCCGGCCGAGGTGGTGAAGAACGCGAAGGTGATCGAGGCCTACCTGGGGACGCCGCATGCCGCTGCTTGAGGTCGAGGACCTCGCCGTCCGCTACGACAAAGCCTCGATCCTGAACGGCGTCTCGCTCACCGTGGGCAGCGACGAGCTGGTCGGCGTGGTGGGGCCGAACGGGGCCGGCAAGTCCACCTTGCTGCGGGCCATCTCGGGCCTGGTGCGGTTCGAGGAGCAGATGAAGCGCGGCACGGCGGGCGACATCGTCCTCGAGGGGCGGGTCCGCTTCGCGGGCGAGCGCATCGACCCTCTGCCGGCGCACGAGATCCGCAAGCGCGGCCTGGTTCACTGCCCCGAGCGGCGGCGGCCCTTCCGCGAGCTGAGCGTGCTCGAAAACCTGATGGCCGGCGCGTACCTGTCGCGTAGCGCGCGGGACACCCGCCGGAACCTCGAGCGCTGCTTCGCGCTCTTTCCGCAGCTCGCCACGCGCAAGGAGCAGGTGGCGGGAACGCTCTCCGGCGGCGAGCAGCAGATGCTCGCCACCGCGCGCGCTCTCATGTTCGAGGCGAAGCTGCTCGCCATCGACGAGCCGTCCTTGGGGCTCGCCCCGCGGGTCCGCGAGGAGCTGTTCGCCGCCATCGGCCGCATCCACGCCGAGGGCATCCCCGTGTTGCTCGTCGAGCAGGAGGTCGCCCAGGTGTTCAAGATGGCCAGCCGCAACTACGTCCTGTCGCAGGGACGGATCATCGCGGCAGGCACCGCGGCGCACCTCACGGCAGACGAGAGCTTGCGCGCGGGCTACCTGGGTCTGTGAGGGCCGGCGTCGGGAGCGCGGAGGCTCGCCCCCGCGCGGCCGCGTGCAGCGGCACGCCGCAGATGCGGCAGGCCGTGCGCCACGCGGCGCTCCGCTCCTTGCACCGCGGGCAAGGCGTCTCGATGCGATCGCGGACCCAGGGAGTGAGGCCCTGCGGCATGAACAGCAGCACGACCAGCACGATGAGCGCGAAGATGAGCAGCCGCATCTCGCCGAAGGCGGTGAAGCTGCCGAGCCACTCGGTCAGCGGGTAGAGCACGAACACGGCGACCACCGGGCCGTAGATGGTGGCCACACCGCCGAAGACGCCCCAGATGACCGCCTGGAACGAGAGGCCGACGTCCAGCGTGGAAGGACCCGCCCCGCGCATGAAATGGGCGTACAGCGCGCCCGCGATGCCCGCCGCGCTCGCGGAGATGGCGAAGGCCGCGAGCTTGTAGCGAGGCGTGTCGATGCCCGATGCACGCGCGGCCACCTCGTCGTCGCGGATGGCGTGCAGCAACAGCCCGAAGCGCGAGTCGGCGATCGCCCAGAGGGCGTAGACGAGCGCCAGCATGGTGATCGCGATGAGGTAGTAGTTCGCGGTGCGCGAGGCGAAGATCGAGCGCACTCCGGAGAGACCGAGCTCGCCGCCCGAGCGCTCAGGAAACGCGAAGAGGATGCCCAGGGCGATCAGCGGGAACGCCAGCGTGGCAAGCGACAGGTACGAGCCGCGCAGGCGCAGGCAGAGATAGCCGACCAAGGCTCCGGCCGCGCTCGCCACGGCGCCGCCGAGCAGGATTCCGAGCCAGGGCGGCATGCCCAGCTCGAGCGAGGCGAGCGCGGAGGAGTAGGCGCCCGCGCCGAAGAACAGCGCGTGGCCGAAGCTCACCTGGCCGGCGTACCCCGCGAGCAGGTCCCAGCTCGCCGCGTAGATGGCGAAGACGCAGGTCATCGCCACGATGCGCAACAGGTACGCGTCGTCGGAGAGAACGGGCAGGAGGAGGACCGCCGCCGCCCAGGCGAGCGCCACGGTGCGCGAGGGCAACACCAGGACGTCGTTGCGCAGGTTCACCCAGGCGCGCCGTGCGAGGAAGGAGAGCGAGGCGGCCATGGCAAGAAGAGGGCGGAAGGTCCGCCGTCAGCGTTCCTCCTCGAAGGCCACCCCGTACAGCCCCTCCGGCCGCGCGAGGAGGACGGCGACCATGATGGAGAGCGCCACCGCGCCCTTGAGGAAGGCGCCCTGCGGAAGGAGGAACACGGTGATCGCCTCGACGTAGCCGATGATCAGCGCGCCGACCAGGCTGCCCTTGAGGCTGCCCAGGCCACCCAGGACGACGACGGCGAGCACGGTGACCAGCGGCGCGAGCCACATGAACGGATCCACCACGAACACCGGCGCGACCGACACGCCGGCGACCGCGGCGAGCGCCACCGAGATGGCCATGGTGGCCATGGCCACCGTGCGCACGTCCATGCCCATGAGGTTCGCCACCTCGAGGTCGTTGGCGGTGGCGCGGATGGCGAGCCCCAGCCGCGTGCGGTGGAGGACGAACCAGACGGTGGCGAGCGATGCTGCGGCGATCGCCAGGATGAGCAGCCGCTGGTAGGGGATGCTGACGCCCAGGAAGGTGACGACTCCTTCCAGCGCGTTGGGGATGCCCAGGTAGTGGCCGCCGAAGGTGCGCAGCATCAGCTCCTGGAAGATGAGACCGAGCGCGATGGTGGCGATGAGCACGGCCGACTCGTGCTGCCGCACCGGCTCGATGAACAGGCGGTAGCAGGCGAGCGACAGCGCGGTCACCGCGGCAACCGAGGCCAGGGCCGCGAACCCCATCCCCATCCCCGTGTACGTGAGCAACGTGTACAGGCAGTACGCCGCGAGCATGTAGAAGGCGCTGTGCGCGACGTTGACGATGCGGGCGACGCCGAAGATGAGCGAGAAGCCCGTCGCCAGCAGCGCGTACACGCCGCCGTTCACGAGGCCGGTGATGAAGATGTCCTGCAGCATGGTCCGGTCGGCCCGTGCGCCTGGCGAGGCGCGCGGGTCTGCTTGCGGTCACTTTGCCGGTTCGGCCTTCGCCTGACGCGCGCCGGGCAGCTTGAACGGCTTCATCCCTTTGACCTGGGGCGGCCAGAAGGGGATCTTCTCGCCGTCCTGCCACTGGACGGCGATGCCCGAGCTCTTGCCGATGCCCCAGACCGGGTCGTGGGTCTTGGTGAACTCGAGGTTCGCGGCGGCGCCGACCGAGCTCGTCTTCTCCAGCACCGGCACCAGCTTGTCCGCATCGGCTGAGCCTGCCTTCTCGATCGATTCCTTCAGGAGCTGGATCGCGTCGTAGGTCGCGGCGGTGTAGGTCGGCGCCTTCTGGAAGCGGGCCTTGAACGCTTTCACGAAGGGGATGGTCTTCGGCGTCAGCTCCACTTCCGAGAACGTGTCCAGCGTGGCGACGAAGTTGCCCTTGCCGGCGGTGGCTTGCCAGAAGCCGTCCTTCTGCCCCTCGACGTTGATGCCGAACGCGATGGCCTTCAGGTTGCGCTCGCCCATCTGCCGTCCCACCACGATTCCCACCGGACCCGACAAGGCCGTGAAGACGATGTCCGCGCCCGCCCGCTCGATGGCGGCGAGCTCGGCCGTGACGTCGGTCGCCGTGGGCGAGGGCTGCCACAGGCCCACCACCTCCATCTTCATCTTGGGCAGGTTCGCTTGCGCGGCAGCGACGATGGCCTGGGTCCAGAGCACCTTCTCCGCCAGGATCGCCACCTTGGGCGTCTCCTTGTTCAGGCTGGTGCGGATCTGACCGGCGATGGTGCCGAGCACGGTGAAGATCGTCTTGCCCAGGTCCGGCGAGTTCAGCGGCGTGACGCGGAACCAGTACTTGTACCGCTCGTAGTCCTTCTCCACGTTGGCGCCGAGCTTCGCGTCGGCCGCGCCCACGCCCAGGAAGAGCTTCTTGTTGTCCATCGCCACCTCCTGCATCGCGAGCACCGCCTCGGACCGGAAGCCGCCGATGACGAAATCGGCCTTGTCCCGGGTGATGGCGCGCTCCATCGCGTTGGTGGCGTCGGTCACCGACTGGATCTCGTTCGTGTCTACGCGCACCAGCTCGATCTTCTTCTTCTTGCCCGAGACGGAGATCCCGCCGGCGGCGTTGATCTCGTCGCGCGCGAGCTCCGCGCCCGCCCAGTGGTTCTCGCCCTGCGCGAACGCCATCGGGCCGAGGATGGCGATCTTGACGACTTCCTGCGCCCGGGCCGAGGGGGCAGCAAAGGCTACGGCGGCAGCTAGCGCGACGAAACGCAGCATGCGACCTCCCGTGTGTGCGGTACGCGGTCTTCGGAAGCCGGCCGATGCTGCCAAAAAGCAGCCGGCTCGTCCAGGTGACCCCGAAGATTTTGCGAACTCCGTATACTGGCAATGCGTGACGCGGGACGACTTCACCTTCTTCCACACGCTGCGGGTGCGCTGGGCGGAGGTCGACCGCCAGGACGTCGTCTTCAACGGGAACTACTTCCTCTACTTCGACGTGGCGGTCTCCGAGTACTGGCGCGCGATCGGGTTCAATTACCCGCAGGACATCGTCGACAAGTTCGGCACCGACATCTACGCGGTGAAGGCGACGGCCGAGTACCACGCATCCGCCACCTACGACGACGTGCTCGACATCGGCTGCCGGGTCGCCCGCATCGGACGCTCTTCGATGCAGTTCCGGCTCGGCATCTTCCGCGGCTCCGAACAGATCACCAGCGGGGAGCTGATCTACGTCAACGCCGATCCACGGACGCGACGCTCGGCGCCCTGGCCAGAGCCGCTGCAGAAGGCGATCCTCGCGTACGAGAAGCTGAAGCCGGAGCGGGCCTGAGAATCCACTCCGGGTCCGAGGCCAGATCAGCCTGGTTTCGTTGCCATTCAGCCTGCTTTGACGCATCGTGTCCCGTCCCGGGCCGGGACGCGATGCGTCACGGGAATGCGCGATACTCCTCTCCTTGCCCTCGCGAAAAAAGAATCTTTCGTCAACTCACGCGACTCGTGCCCCAGTTGAGAGCGCACGTCGCCAAGCGCTCGACGACCACAAGTTCGCCTGACTAGAGTTCGACGCGGATGCGCCACTGGTGGGTCAACCAGAAGCAGACCTATCGCCAGGAAATCGGTGGCGGGTATCTATGGTCGCCCAAGCGACGCGCGGACCACACCCGGAATCGCTTCTACGACAACATGAAGGAGGTCGCACCAGGAGATCTCGTGTTCTCCTACTGGGGCGGTGCCATTCGGGCGTGTGGCACGCTGCGCTCGTTTGGCTATGACGCTCCCAAGCCGGATGAGTTCGGCGCCGCTGGACGGAATTGGAGCCAGATCGGATACCGCGCGGATGTCGATTACGTCAGGCTGATTGATCCCGTTGCCCCGCGTGACGCCTGGAGCGAAATTCGGCCCCTGCTGCCAGAGAAGTATTCGCCGCTGAATGCCGCCAATGGAAAGGGCCTACAATCGGTGTACCTGGCGGCTCTGCCGGCACAATTGGGCGAGTTGCTACGACGGCTCGTTGCGGAGCACGGGAACCCTTTGCAGGCGCAGGACGCGAGAGGTCTGCTCGTCGCATCGGCCGAGGAGCCCGAGCGCGAGAATTGGGAACGTCATGAGATGCGGCTGCTCGAACAGGCGGGGATGGACGTGACTGAGCGGGAGGCGTTGATCAAGGCGCGTCGTGGCCAGGGACTCTTTCGCCAGAACGTCGCGCGCGTCGAACGTGCCTGCCGCATCACCCGCGTCACGAACCCGGCGTACCTGATCGCGGGTCACATCAAGCCCTGGAGACATGCCTCGAACGACGAGCGGGTCTCCGGTCACAACGGCCTGATGCTCGCACCACAGGCCGACTTCCTCTTCGATCGCGGGTTCATCTCGTTCGGAGAAGGTCGCTTGATCATCTCGCCGGTTGCAGATGAGAAGAGCCTGGTCAAGCTCGGCGTCGATCCCGAGAGGCCGCCCGACGTCGGACGCTTCAGCATGGAACAGGAACGGTTCCTCGAGTTCCACCGGACGGAGGTCTTCCGAAGCGCTGTCGCAAAGTAGCTGGTTGTGCATCACGCCGGGTCGAAGACCAACTCGTCGCCGAGAGCCACGTCGCCGGCGGCGAGGACGGACGCATACACGCCCGCGCACGCCCCGTTGAGCTCGGCGGCGGCGCGGAGGACGGCTGGGGATCTGGCCCCGGTGTCCGGGTCGAGCGTGATCATCACGCAGCGGCGGTCAGGTTCGGTGATGGCGAGCCGCACCGATCCGAACCGCAGGACCTTGCCTACCCAAGCCGTCTCGGAGAAGGGCGGATCGTCTCCGTCCACGACGAAGTTCATGCGGAACCGGCGGTGGTCGATGGCCACCCCGGCTGCCTCGGACAGGGCCCGCAGCGTCGAGGCGGCGATGAGCGAGACGTAGGCGGAGTCGTGGTTGCCGCGATGGTCGAGGTGCAGCCGGATCGGCTTGCCGGACCCGCGCTCAATCTCCTCCCGAAGGGCCTCGCTGTCGACGGGCAGTCGCTCGCCGCCGGGGGTCGTCACCTGGACCGTGGGCTCCCGG
>WNFL01118272.1_pt2 | contig 12557 bp, 11 predicted proteins | sample 5400361 | NCBI WGS metagenome assembly WNFL01 (sample SAMN13153351, study PRJNA577476) | soil metagenome | isolation source: 40 cm soil on Douglas fir-dominated hillslope | place: USA:California | collected 2013-09-17
TGCAACGAATTTGCACATCGGTCTTGCTTTTCAGCACCTGGACTTTGCCGGGCGTCGTCACCATCCACATGCCCCTTACATTTTGAAGCGAACAACTTGCACCATCCGCCATAGGAGTCGTGACGGTGATCTCTTGGTGCATCTGAGTCGTGAAAGTTGCGCAGCCTGACAATGCCACACTGACGGCGGCGAAAGTTGCCGCGAATGCGACGCGATAGGTGATGGTCATAGGGTTCCCCCGTTGGATTTCGGTTTGCGCAGAACGCAAGCAGGGGAAATCCGAAATCAAAAGCGAAATGAACGCGCCGGGACGCAAAGTTGTGCGTCGGCACAAGCGCGCCACGGCGTTCACCCAGAATCGCTGACCCCTGCAACGCCCCGGTCGCCACAGTTCCCCTCGACGGGGCGGCGGGTTACTTACAGTTTAGATTGAAAATCGGCTCTAACCAAGAATTGTATGCGAGCGGGCGCACCCACCGGCTGCGTTTGGTCAGCGCAACGGCGATTATCAGCCTCCGGGGAGGTCGGCGGGGCCGGTGGTCAAATTGGCGCTTTCGTTCATCGGAGCGGGTTTGAAGCTCACCGCGGCCTGCTGAGCAAGCGCGAGATCGCCCGGAGCAAGCTGGGTGGCGAGCGCCGCGACGCGGGAATCAGCTTCCTTGTCGCCCGCTTTCGCGGCAATGGCGTACCATTTGTAGGCGTCGGTCAGACTCTGCGGCACGCCGGCGCCGCGCTCATAGAGCACGGCGAGATTGAATTGCGAATCGACGAAGCCGAGCTCGGCGGCGTTCTTGAACCAGCGCGCAGCCTCGGCGAAGTCCTTTTCCGCGCCCCAGCCTTGGAAATGCGCGACTGCGAAACTGTGCATGGCGCGGCGATTGCCTTGCTTGGCGGCGGCTTCGTACCAATGGTTGGCCTGGAACGCATCCGCCGGCACGCCGTGACCGCGCGCATAGAGCGTGCCCAGCCAATATTCCGCCGTGGGTTCACCCTTATACGCGGAGCGCATCAGCCAGCGGGCGGCTTCGGCTTCGTTCACATCGACGCCGTCGCCTGCGAGGTATTTGAGACCGAGGTCACGCTCGGCCTTGACGTCGCCGGCGGTGGCCATTTCGGTCAGCTTGTCCAGCGGCTGGGTAGTCGGAAGTTGAGCCGGCGTCGGATTGGCCGGCGGTATCGCGGTAACCTGCGGCGGCGGACTGAGCGGCGCGGCCGCTTGAGCAACCGTCTTGGGCGGTGCCGGCGGAGCGGCAGCCGGCATTGCGGTCACGACGTGCTGATTGAGCACCATCACGGCCGTTGCCAAGATCACCATCGTCGCCATGCAGGAAGCAACGAGGAAGCGGGTGCGACTGTTGCCTTTGCCTGAGCGCGGTTGACGCGTTTCGCGTTCACCGCTGGGACTGGCTGTCTTCGCGGCGCGGCGAGCGGATGCAAGATAGGATTCCATCGCGGCAGCGGAAGGTTCACGATGATCTTTGCCCGCAGGCATGGCGTCGGTCATGACGGGAGGAAGCTCCGCGGATCCCGAGGCGAACGCCATCGGCGGGAACTCCGGCATCGGAGGAGCTGGAGCGACAGTCGCCGGTTCGGATGCCTGCGGCACACCGTCGTCGGGTTGACTTGCGCGGCTAGAAGCTGCGAGCGCGGTGCGCAGTTCGGCAAGCATATTGGTTTGATGATGTTCGGAGCTCTCGAGCCGCTGACGCAGCGTGTTCACGCTTTGCTCGACCCAGGAGACCACACCGCTGCGCTCGCGCAGCGATTTTTCGTGACGCTCGACGATGTCGGCAAAGGCGGTTTCCAACGTCTGTAGGCGCTGTTCCAAATTCGTGATGGCTCCGGCAGCGCCGGCATTTCCCGTATCCTCGCTCGAGGAATCGTCGCGCATGGTGCGCGTCAGCGTGGCAAGATCGTCAGCGGCAATGCCCGACTTTAGGCGCCGTTCCAGATTCTTGATGGCGCCGGCAGCGCGAGCAATTCCCATATCCTCGCTCGAGGACTCGTCGCCCATGGTGCGCGCCAGCGCGGCAAGATCGTCAGCAGCAATGGCGGTGACGATCTCCTGCGTGTCCTGAAAATGACTGATCAACTCTTCAAGCGTCATGTCCGCTTCCGCGGCTACGCTCGGGAGCGTCATTTGGGCCGCTCCGTCGCGCGCCAGCACGCGGCGTGCCGCCGAAAGAATCATCAACCGCGTGTCCCGCGGATCTTCTTGAAATTTCGGAGTCGAAGGTGCTGTCATGGTGCGTCCCGCGCTACGGCCCTCTTCTGTCGAATGAACAAAGCGACAGTTCGTCAAGCTCATATGTAAATCGGGAGGCCTAATTTTCCCTTAAAACAACCGCGGAAGCTTCGTAAGCCCAAGTGTTGCGCGGAATTTAAGGTGGCGACGAGGTAAACGCGTCGAGCACGATTCTAAGAGGAGCTTCGGGAAGTCCGCCGAGATGAGAACTGTAGGCGGCAAGATTGGCTTGCGCTGCCGTCTCGCGCGATGCCGCTATCGTTCCGAGCCCCGTCGCTTGAGATTCGAGTTGCCCCTGTTCGAGCCGTTCGGCTTCCAGCTCGACGCGCTTGACCATGTTGCGCAGGCCTTCGCTCGAGTCTTTGGGTATCTCGCCGATACCGTCCTTGAGGCGCCGCCGCAGATCGCGCAACGGCATGACCACTTGCGCGCGCCAGGACGCGATGCGGCCGTCCAGACGGGCGATCTCGTCTTTCGTCACGGCGCTCTTTTGTTCGGCTAAAAAGAGCAGGAAGAGCATGAGATTCACGTCCGCGCCGGCTTTGTCCTGCAGCTCGAGACAAGCGGGCGCCACCTCGGGCAGCGCATAAAAACGCAGCGAGAAACGCCAGAAGGCAGATTCGCGAGAGAATTTTTCGGGCGCGGCGCCAGTCATCCCACGGATCATATTCGATTCTTACGTATCGGCTACGCGGAGAATGCTTTAACCGGCGCGCTTGAAGTATTGCACCGCGCGCTCGTGCTTTTCCGCGGCCGCTTTGGAATTGAACGTGCCGAGATTTCGCCGTTTGCCGGTTTTGGGGTTGATTTTCCGCGAATAGAGGCGGTAGCGGCCGTCCTTGAGCTTCCGGATCATTTTCTCCTCCGCAATCCTGGCCCCGCGGAAGAAATGAACGAGGAAGTCTTCGGTTCCGAATCTCTATTGCTTCAGCTCGAGCTCGGAGATCATCGCCTTCAGGAAGCGCGCGGCTTCCACGCCGGTGGCGACGCGATGATCGAAGGTGAGCGAAAGCGGCAGTGTCCGGCGCACCGCGGGCCGTCCCTCCGCGACCACGATTCGCGGCTCGATGTTTCCGGCCCCGACGATTGCGACTTGCGGCGGCACGACGACGAGATTGGCCGAACGGCCGACGCCGAAGACGCCGTAATTCGACAGCGTGATGGTGGCGCCGCGCATTTCCTCGAGCGGGATCGAGCGCGCCTGCACGTCCTTCTTGAGGGTGTTCAGGCCGTCGCGCAAATCGGCGTCGTCGCGATTGCCCACGTCGCGCATGACCGCCACGAACAATCCGTCGTCGGTGGAAATCGCGATTCCGAGATCGACGTCCTTGACCATTCGCAACGTCATGTCCTGGGCGTTGAACCAGGCGTTCAGCACGGGCGAAGCCTTGCAGCCGGCAACGATGGCGCGAATGAGCCTGACCGTGGGATCGCCGCTTTCGATCCAGGATTCGACGTCGGCTTCATCGTGAATCGACGCAGGCACGATTTCAGCATGGGATTGCTGCATCTTGTGCGCCATCGCCCGGCGCACGCCGTGCAGCGGTTCGGGCGGGCCGACCGCGGACATGGCATGGGCGTGACGTTTCACGTCGTCGGCCGTGATCTGTCCGTCGGGTCCTGTTGAATCGACGGCGATGAGGTCGACGCCGAGCTTGCGCGCCAGCGCGCGCACCGCGGGTATGGCCTTGACGCGCGCGCCGCCGACACGCTCGCGGTCGGGCGCTTGCCCGACGGCGGCATCGGGCGGCGGCATCACGCCGACGACCGTGCCTCTATCCACCTGGCTTACGCCGTCATCGAATTCCGCGAGCTTGTGGCCAATCGGAACGATGTCGCCCGGCTTGCCATGCAAGGCGACGAGCCTGCCGGAATAGGGCGAGGGCACTTCGACAACGGCTTTATCGGTTTCGACCGAAACCAAAGGTTGGTCGGCGACGACGTTGTCGCCTTCGGAAACATGCCAATTGACGATCTCGACTTCGCTCAAGCCTTCGCCGAGATCGGGCAGATTGAAGGTCTTCATGAGAAGGACACGGCGCGCCGCGCCGCCTCCAGAATTTGCTTCTCGCTCGGCATGTAAGCTTTCTCCAGCCGCGGCAACGGCACGACCGTGTCGGGCGCGGTGACGCGTTCGATCGGCGCCTGCAACGACAAAAGGCCGCGCTCGGCGACGCCGGCTGCGATCTCCGCGCCCGGACCCAAATTCCTCGGCGCCTCGTGAATGATAACCAGGCGGCCGGTCTTGTCCACCGAGGTCAGGATGGTGCCGAGATCGAGCGGGCTAATGGTCGCGACATCGATGATTTCGGCGGAAATACCTTCCCCGGCCAACTGCTGCGCGGCGGCGAGCGTTTCCTTGACCGCGGGGCCCCAGGTCACGAGCGTGACGTCCTTTCCTTCGCGCAGCACGTAGCACGTGTCGAGCGGCAGGCCTTGTCCGCTATCGTTCACCTCTTCCTTCTGCGCGCGATACAGCCTCGTCGGTTCGAGAAAGATCACCGGGTCGGGATCGGCGATCGCGGAAAGCAGCAATCCGTACGCGCGCGAGGGCGACGACGGAATGACGACACGCAATCCTGGAATATGCGCGAACAAGGTTTCGGTGCTTTCGGAGTGATGCTCCGGCGCATGAATCCCGGCCCCCAGCGGCGCGCGGAACACCAGCGGACATGAGAGACGTCCGCGCGTGCGGTTGCGCAAGCGGCTGGCGTGATTGATCAGCTGATCGAGGGCGGGGTACATGAAGCCCATGAACTGAAATTCGGCGACCGGGCGGAAGCCCTGCGCCGCCAGGCCGATCGACATTCCGGCGATGACGGTTTCGGCCAAGGGCGTATCCATCACTCGCTTCTCGCCGAAGCGCTCGAGCAGGCCATCGGTGGCGCGGAACACGCCGCCGTTCTTGGCGACGTCTTCGCCGAACACGATCACGCGCGGATCGTCCTCGAGCGCGCGGGCGAGCGCCATGGTGATTGCGCCGACCATGGTGACTTCAGCCATGGTCAGCCATCCGCGAGTTTCTTGCGCTGCCAGGCGAGCGCAGGCGGAAGCGTCTCGAACAAATGGTCGAACATGGTTTCCGGGCGAGGCGGCACAATCGCGGAATATTCGACGACGGCGGCTTCGACCTTATCCTTGCACTCGGCGATGAGTTTTTCTTCGTCCTCTTTCGACCACCAGCCTTGATTGCCCAGATAGGCGCGCAGCCGCGCCAGCGGATCGTTCTTCCATGCCGCGCTGATCTCTTCGGGACGGCGATAACGTGAGGCGTCGTCGGCCGTTGTATGATCGCCCATGCGGTAGGTGAAAGCCTCGATGACCGAGGGACCGCCGCCATTACGCGCACGATGCATCGCTTCGCCGACGACTTGACGCACCGCGACGATGTCGTTGCCATCGATCTGAACGCCGGGAATGCCGGCCGCGATGGCCTTTTGGGCCAGCGTCGTTGTTGCGGTCTGTTTTTCCACCGGCAGTGAAATCGCCCAATGATTGTTGATCACGATGAAGACCGCGGGAAGCTGCCAGACGCCGGCGAGATTGATGGATTCGTAGAAATCTCCCTTCGAGCTCGCGCCGTCGCCAAGCGCGCACACCGCAACGCGGGGCTCGCCGCGAAGCTTGAACGCGGTCGCCGCTCCGACGGCGTGGGGAGCTTGGCTTGCAATCGGGACCGCGACGGGAAAATCCTCGCGCGGGCCGGCATAATTGCAGCCACGCTCGTCACCGCCCCAATATTGCAGCAGCTCGGTCAAGGTAACGCCGCGCGAGATTTGCGCCGCCTGCTCGCGATAGGTGATGAACATGACGTCCTTGTCGGTCATCACGCTGGCATAGCCGACGCCGATCGCTTCCTGGCCCAGGCAAGAGGGATAGGTTCCAATCTGGCCTGTACGCTGGAGCGCGACCGCCTTGTAGTCGAAGGTGCGCACGAGCGTCATTCCGCGATAAAGCGATTTCATGATGTCGGGATCTTTGGCGAAGTCGGGCGCCTCGCCGACCAGTTGCCCCTTCGGATCGAGATAATGCCGGTAATGGACACAGAATTTCGCGACGACGGAGTCGGTTTGGCCGCGCGCATCGCCCTCCGGCGCGAGCGCCGCGCGCTGTCCATCACCCTTGGGCGCGGCCATGCTGTTCTCCATCGCGAATTTTAAGGATCCTAACCTCGGCTGGAACTCATGCTTTTATGTGGGGTATGGTTTGCAGCGAAACAACTGAAATAACGAGCCTTAAGCCGGATACTGATGAGCAGCCTCCGGCAAAACTTCCTTGCGTGCATGGCGGCGGGAACAACATTTTTAGCATGCCGAAGGTTCCACCGTGCAGCATTGATTTAAGCCGAAGGCACAGCGCTGCGGGAGAGCGCGATGTTGGCCCTAGAGACGGGATTGCGTCCAAGATGGTCCGAGATAAACCGGCCCACTTTGACCAGGGCGTCCAGGTCGACGCCGGTCTCCACGCCCAAGCCGTCGAGCATATAGAGCACATCCTCCGTGGCGAGATTTCCCGTAGCGCCGGGCGCATAGGGGCAGCCGCCCAATCCCGCGACCGAGGCATCGACGACCGCGATGCCCAATTCCAGCGCGGTGAGCACATTGGCCAACGCCTGGCCATAGGTGTCATGGAAATGCACCGCCAATTGGTCTTTGGGAACCCGCGCGGCGACCGTTTCGATCAGGCGTTGGACTTCACTCGGTGTGCCCTTGCCGATGGTGTCCCCGAGCGAGACTTCGTAACAGCCCATCTCAAGAAACCGCGCCGCGATTTCGGCGGCTGTGTCCGGTTCGATCGCTCCCTCATAGGGGCACCACAGCACGCAGGAAATATAGCCGCGCACTTTGATCGCACGGGCGCGCGCGGCGGCGCAGACCTCTTCGTAGCGTTCGAGGCTCTCGGCAATCGAGCAGTTGATGTTCTTCTTGGAAAACGTTTCCGAGGCGGCGGCGAAGATTGCGATCGTATCGGCGTAAGCGGCGCGCGCGGCCTCGTAGCCTTTCAAATTGGGCACCAGCACGGGGTAGGACACACCAGGCACGCGAGCGATGCGCGCAAGGACTTCGGCGGTGTCGGCCATCTGCGGCACCCATTTGGCCGAGACGAAACTGCCCGCTTCGATCACTTTTAAACCGGTTGCGCCCAAGCGATCGATCAGCTGCACTTTGATGTCGGTCGGAACGATCGCCTGCTCGTTCTGAAGGCCATCGCGCGGGCCGACCTCGACAAGCTTGACGGATTTGGGAAGATGCATTTGCGCCATCACATGCGGAAGACGCCGAAACTCGTGGGCGGAACAGGCGCGTGCGCCGCGACCTGTAGGCAACGGCCCAGCACGTCGCGCGTAGCGGCCGGCGCAATCACGCCGTCGTCCCACAGCCGCGCGCTGGCATAATAGGGATGACCCTGCGTCGCATATTGCTGTCGGATCGCATCGGCGCGCTTCCAATCCTGCTCGTCGGCCGGCGCCTCGCTTTTGCCTGCAGCCTCCTTCTTGATGCGCGAAAGCACTTGTGCTGCCTGCTCTCCGCCCATCACGGAGATACGCGCGTTCGGCCACATGAAAAGGAAGCGTCCGCCATAAGCGCGACCGGCCATGGCGTAATTCCCCGCCCCGAAGCTGCCGCCGATGATCACGGTGAATTTCGGCACTTCGGCACACGCCACCGCCATCACCATCTTGGCGCCGTGCTTGGCGATGCCTTCGGCCTCCGCCTTGCGCCCGACCATGAAGCCGCCGGTGTTCTGCAGAAAGATGAGCGGAATACTTCGCTGGCAGCAAAGCTCGATGAAATGCGTGCCCTTGAGCGCGGCTTCCGAAAGAAGAATGCCGTTGTTGGCTAGGATGCCGACCTCGAAGCCGTGAATGCGGGCGAAGCCGCAGACGAGCGTGGTGCCGTAGGCGGACTTGAACTCGTCGAATTCGCTCGCGTCGACGATGCGGGCGATGATCTCGCGCACTTCGAAAAGCCGGCGCAGATCGCTCGGCACGATGCCGTGCAGCTCCTTTGGATCGTAAAGCGGTGGTTTGCCCCCGACGCCGACAAGCGAGCTTTGCCGCTTGAGATTGAAATTGCCGACGCACCGGCGAACCATCTCGATGGCCTCTGAATCGTCCTTGGCGACGTAATCCACCACGCCGGAGAGCCGCCCGTGAGTGTCGGCGCCGCCGAGATCTTCGGCGCTGACGACTTCGCCTGTCGCGGCCTTGACCAGCGGCGGACCGGCAAGAAAAATCGTGCCTTGGCCGCGGACGATAATGGCCTCGTCGGACATTGCGGGAATGTAGGCGCCGCCGGCCGTGCATGAGCCCATCACCGCCGCGACCTGGGGAATGCGTGCGGCCGACATGCGCGCTTGATTGTAGAAAATCCGGCCGAAGTGATCGCGGCCGGGAAACACCTGATCCTGCATAGGCAGAAACGCACCACCCGAATCGACGAGATAGATGCAGGGCAAGCGATTTTCCGCCGCGATCTCCTGCGCGCGCAGATGCTTTTCGACGGTCAGCGGAAAATAGGTGCCGCCTTTCACCGTCGCGTCATTGGCGATGATGACGCAGTCCTGACCCAACACGGCGCCGATGCCGGTGATCAGTCCGGCCGCCGGCACGGGCTCGTCGTAAACCCGATAAGCGGCAAGCGGAGAGATTTCGAAGAAGCTCGTTCCCTTGTCCAACAGCGCTTCGACCCGCGCGCGCGGCAGCATCTTGCTGCGTTCGGTATGGCGTTTGCGCGAGGCCTCGTCGCCGCCGAGCCGGATTTCAGCGAGAAGCTTTTCGAGGTCGGCGACGGCTTGATTCATCGCTTCGGAATTCTGAGCAAATTCCTTGGCCGACCGGTCGAGCCGGCTCGCGAGCACCGTCATACGATGCGCTCCACGGCCATCGCGGTGGCTTCGCCGCCGCCGATGCAGAGACTGGCGACTCCGCGCTTCAAGCCGCGTGTCTCGAGCGCGTTCAGCAGCGTGACAATGATGCGTGCTCCCGACGCGCCGATGGGATGACCGAGCGCACAGGCTCCGCCGTGGACATTGACCTTGTCATGAGGAAGGGCGAGATCGCGCATGGCCACAAGCGTCACCACGGCGAAGGCTTCGTTGATCTCGTAAAGATCGACATCGTCAGGACTCCAGCCGACGCGTTCAAGCAGCTTCGTGATCGCGCCCACGGGAGCGGTGGTGAACCAGGCGGGCTCCTGTGCATGCGTCGCATGCCCGACAATACGGGCAAGCGGGCGGATAGCCCGGGCGTCTGCCGCTCTTTCGCTCATCAGAACAAGGGCCGCCGCACCATCGGAGATGGAACTGGAGTTTGCCGCCGTAACCGTGCCGCCTTCGCGAAACGCCGGCTTGAGTTTGGGGATTTTAATAGGGTCGGCGCGCGTCGGACCCTCGTCGCGATCGACGAGCTCGCCGTCGACGCGAAGCGGGACGATTTCGCGCGTGAAGATTCCTTCTTCGGCGGCATGCGTTGCGCGCGATAGCGAGGCCAACGCGAATTCGTCCTGCGCGGTCCGGGTGAATTGATATTTCTCCGCGGTGTCCTCGGCGAATGTCCCCATCAGCGCGCCGTCATAGGCGTTCTGAAGTCCGTCGAGGAACATGTGATCGTAGATCTCGCTATGGCCCATGCGGTAGCCGCCGCGCGCTTTGCTGAGAAGGTAGGGCGCCTTCGACATGCTCTCCATGCCTCCCGCGACGACGACGCTCGCGGATCCTGCCAAGATCGCGTCGTGTCCGAGGATCGCGGCCTTCATGCCCGAGCCGCAAACTTTGTTGACCGTCGTACATGGGGTCGCGTGCGGCATATCGGCGCCAAGCGCGGCTTGGCGCGCGGGTGCTTGGCCAAGACCCGCGGGCAAAACGTTGCCCATGAAGACCTCGTCGGCGAATTCGGATTTCAAGCCGGCGCGCTCGAGCGCTGCGCGGATCGCAGCCGAACCCAATTGAGGCGCGGAAAAACTCTTGAGTTTTCCCTGAAAGCTGCCGAGCGGCGTGCGTGCCGCCCCGGCGATGACAACACGATCGGTGGATGACATGTGTGTGCTCTATTCTTTTCCTTCGAAGAGCTCGCGGCCGATCAGCATGCGGCGAATCTCGGACGTGCCGGCGCCGATCTCGTAAAGCTTTGCGTCACGCAGCAACCGTCCAGGCGCCATCTCGTTCATGTAGCCCATGCCGCCCAAGGCCTGGATCGCCTGCCCTGCCATCCAGGTCGCGCGTTCGGCCGCGTAGAGGATCACACCAGCCGCGTCCTTGCGCGCGACCGTGCCCTTATCGCAAGCGCGCGCAACCGCGTAGACATAGGCGCGGCAGGCGTTCAGCGTGGTGTCCATGTCCGCGATCTTGCCCTGCATCAGCTCGAACTCGCCGATCGCTTGGCCGAATTGCTTGCGCTGGCGTACATAGGGCAGCACGACGTCCATGCAGGCTTGCATGATGCCCACGGGACCCGCCGACAGCACCAGGCGTTCGTGATCCAGCCCCGACATCAGGACGTGAACGCCATCGTTGAGCTGGCCGAGCACGTTCGCCGCCGGAACTTCGCAATTGTCGAAGATCAGCTCCGAGGTGTCGGAGCCGCGCATGCCCAATTTGTCGAGCTTCTGCGCCGTGGAAAATCCTTTGAAATTTTTCTCGATCAGAAACGTGGTGAGGCTTTTGCGGTCATCAGCCGCTCCGGTCTTGGCGTAAACGATGAGGATGTCGGCGACGGGTCCGTTGGTGATCCACATCTTGGTTCCATTGAGGACGTACTTGTCGCCTTTTTTCTCTGCCCTCGTGCGCATACCGAGCACGTCTGAACCCGCTCCCGCTTCGCTCATGGCAAGCGCGCCGACCCATTCGCCGGAAATCAGTTTCGGAAGATATTTGCGCTTCTGCTCCTCGGTGCCGAAGCGGTTGATCTGATTGACGCAGAGATTGGCTTGCACGCCATAGGAAAGACCAACCGACGCCGAGGCCCGGCTGACCTCTTCCATGGCGACAACCTGCTCGACGAAACCCATGGCCGAGCCGCCATAGGCTTCCGGGACGGTAATACCGAAGAGGCCGAGTTCTCCGAGCTTGGGCCAAAGGTCGCGCGGGAACTTGTTCTCCCGGTCGATCGCTTCGGCACGCGGGGCAATCTCGGCCGACGCAAAAGCGTGCACCGATTGGCGCAGCAGATCGGCGGTTTCACCCAAGTCAAAATCCAAGGCTTTTTCTCCAGGGCCCAGCGGCAGTTTACGCGCAAAAGAGCGTGCGGCCGTACCCCTATATGTAGTGCGGAATCGGCCTGGATGAAGCTGCGGAACAACTGTTGCAGACTACGAACTCGTTTTTGGCGCACCGTTAAGCGGTTGATATACCCAGGACCTTTCCAGTGTCCTTGCAATCATGGAGTTCCGCTCCATGATTGCAAGGAACCGTTCTGCCTCCGATCCGATCGGGTAGATTGGCAGGCGCTTGGCATTTGGGCGGAGTCCTTCTTGCACGATTTCATGGTTTGGCTGGAAGCATCCGCGCTGGGTCACGCCATGCGCGACACCGGCGTCTGGACTTATGCGGTCATCAACTTAACGCACATCTTCGGCATCGCTTCGCTGTTCGGTGCGATTGCCATTCTCGATCTGCGCCTTCTAGGCGTGTGGCGGCAGATTCCACTCGTCGCGCTGGCGCGGCCCGCGACCATCGTCGCAGGGTGCGGCTTCGCGGTTGCAGCCACGACAGGCCCGGGCCTGCTGGCGACGAAGGCAACCGAATATCTCGGCAATCCTTTTCTGCCAATCAAGCTCGCGGCGATTGCGCTCGCGTTGCTCAATATCGCCGTCGTCCACCGCCTGCCGGCGTGGAAAGAGCGCGCCAATCCCGACATGAGTGAGCGCCACAAGAGGCAGTTGGCGATCGCCGGCGGGACATCGCTCATCTGCTGGGTCGCCGCGATCTCGGCCGGGCGCATGATTGCGTACTGGTAACGCCCAAGTCACAGGCCCGAACTAGAGACAGCAGAAGCGTTTTGTGCCAAAATTGCAGCAGCTGAAGACCATGAGAGGTAAATCGATGCGCTTCCTCAGGCTTATTCCCGCGGTGGTGGTCCTGTTCTTTACCGGTGCCGCCTATTCCCAAGAATGGTCCGAATACGTCAATCGCGAGAACTTTTTCACCGTCAATTTCCCCGGTGAGCCGACGATGACCCAAGGGCCGTATAAGACGGCGAAGAGCACCAATCTGCAGGCGCGCGTGTTCATCGCCAATGCGGACGCGAAGTCGATCCTTGCCGGCAAATATTCCATGACGGTGGTCGATTACAGTTCAGCGCCCGGAGAATTGG
>WNFL01414195.1_pt1 | contig 12557 bp, 11 predicted proteins | sample 5400361 | NCBI WGS metagenome assembly WNFL01 (sample SAMN13153351, study PRJNA577476) | soil metagenome | isolation source: 40 cm soil on Douglas fir-dominated hillslope | place: USA:California | collected 2013-09-17
GAATCAGTTGCGGGCCACATCCCCCGTCCAGGTCCTCAAGTGGCACGGCCGCGAGGCGGGTGCGTCCAGATGGCATCCGCTGCGCGACGGATTTGACCGCGGGCGGTGGCGGGGCCGAGACTGCGGCACCCATGCGCTTTCCCGTCCCCCACGCGGCGCTGTTGCTTGCGGCCGCCCTGGTCCTGTCCGCCGCGCACGCCGCCCAGGCGCTCGAGCGCGTTCAGGTTCCGGCCACGCGCGCCGGCGGCGCGATCCACATCGACGGCCGGCTCGACGAGCCCGATTGGGCACGCGCCACGCCGCTCACCGCCTTCCGCCTCATCTTCGTGCGTGAGGGCGAGGCGCCCTCGGAGTCGACCGACGTGCGCGTGCTGTTCGACGACCGGCACCTGTACTTCGGCATCCGCTGTGGCGCCCACGGGCCGGGTGCGATGCGCGCGAGCCTGGCGCCGCGCGACCAGATCCTCGACGACGATTTCATCGCCATCCACCTCGACACCTATCGCGATCACCATCGAGCGTTCATGTTCGGCGTCAATCCCTACGCGGTGCAGATCGACGGCATTCTCGATGGCGGCGACGTGAATCTCGACTGGGACGGCGTGTGGGACGCCGAGACGCGCCGCGACTCGAGTGGCTGGACCGCCGAGATCGCCGTGCCGCTGCGGACGCTGCGTTTCCCCGACGCCGGTCCCGGCGTGTGGGGGCTGTGGGTGCGCCGCCAGATCACGCGCGCCGACGAAGTGTGCTCGTTCCCGTTGTGGCGCCAGGCCGAGCAGGGCGACATCCTGCTCCAGGCCGCCGATCTCACCGGGCTGGCCGGGCTCCGAGGCGGGAGCCGCCTCGAGCTCCAGCCCTACGCCGCCTCGGTGAGCGGCGCGGCCCGTGGCCCCACCGGCGTCGGCAGCGACGTCACGCCGTGGGAGACGACGAACGACTTCCAGGCCGGCGGCGACCTCAAGTACGGCATCACCTCGACGCTGGTCGCGAACGGGACGATCAACCCGGACTACAGCCAGATCGAGGCCGACGCGCTTCAGATCGACGTCAACCAGCGCTATCCGCTCTACTACTCGGAGAAGCGCCCGTTCTTCCTGGAGGGCGCGGAGACCTTCACCACCCCCTTCAATCTGGTCTACACCCGCCGCATGGCGAACCCCGCCTACGGCGTCAAGCTCATCGGCAAGCGCGGGCCGTGGCGGATGGGCGTGATCGGGGCGCGCGACGATGGCGGCGGCAGCCAGGACGGGATCGGCGCCGAGAGCTCGGGCGATGCGGCGCGCGCGGGCTACTTCGGCGTGGCGCGCGCCACCTACGACATCGGCGAGAACTCGAGCCTCGGCCTGCTCTACACGCACCACGGCCGCGACGCGTACGACGGGGCGCTGCCCGCGCTGTACGGACCCGGCGCGGTGGAAGCGGGCGGGCACAACTTCGTCCTGGCCGCGGACGCGAAGCTGCGGCTGGCGCGCAATCTGTTCTTCACGGGTCAGGTCGGGGCGAGTGTGACGCGGGGGGACAGCCTCCACTTCGCGGGCGAGCCGCCGATGCTGCACCGGTTCTCGGATGCCGCCTACGATGCCGAGCTGCGCTATGCCGACGGGGCGACCGAGATCCTCCTGAAGGAGAACTACCTCGGCCCCGACTTTCGCGCCGAGACCGGCTTCCTCGAGCAGGTGGACCGGCGCCGCACCCAGCTCGAGTGGAACGCGATCCTGCGGCCCGAGAACGCGTGGTTGCGCTCGTGGCAGCCGATCCTGCGCAACTTCGTGCTCCACGATCACGCCGGAGTGCCGCACGAGTGGTACGTGAGCCCGATGATCGACTGGAAGTTCCAGAAGCAGAGCCACGCCCACACCATGTTCGAGCGCGTCCACGAGCGCTGGCTCGACCGCAGCTACGACCAGAACCACTACATCCTGAACCTCGACAACACCCAGCTGCGCGCGCTGGCGCTGAGCTTCAGCGGCGTGGTGGGCGAGGGCATCTTCTACGCCGACACCGACCCCGAGTCCTACCGCGGCTGGCTCGAGGAGTACGCCGCGACCGCCACGGTGCGGCCGGCGCCGCGCTTCACCGCCGAGCTGTCCGCGACGCGCCACCGCTTCTCGCGACGCGCATGGCGCGCGACCGTCTACGACGTCTCACTCTACGGCGCCAAGTGCACCTACCAGTTCACGCGCCGGCTCTACGCCCGCCTCTACCCGCAGTACGACAGCGGCCGCGAGCACCTCGACGCCGACGGGCTGCTCGGCTACGTCGTCCACCCCGGCACCGTGCTCTACCTGGGGACGAACAACGGCCTCGACCGGATCGGCGGCCGGCAGCGCGCCACCGGCCGCACGTTCTTCCTCAAGGCCTCCTACCTGATCCGGACCTAGCCGGCCGCCCAGCGCCCGCCCAGCGCCAGCGTGCCGGCGGGATCGAGCTCGGCGCGGATGCGCGCGCGCAGCGCGAGCACGCCGGCCTGGGGCGGAATCGCGGGCTCGAGCGCCCCGGCGCCACGCGCGTCGCCGAGGGTGAAGCCGTGGGTCGCGAGCGCCCGCACCAGCTCCGGCGCGCGCCCGGGCTCGACGGGAAGCTGGAGCCCTCCGGACGGGGCGTGGAACACGAGGCCGCGCGCCTCCGCGCGCCCGAGCAGCGGGGCGAGCGCCGCGGGGGTGTTGTGCGCGGTCGAGAACCACAGCCGCGGCCCGCTCCCATCCTCGAGGTCGGCGAGCGACTGCCAGTGGAGCGGCGCGTCATCGCCCTCGATGCGCAGGGCCGGGGGGCCGAGCGCCTCGATGGTCATCGAGGCCTGACGCTCGACCCAGCGCGCCTCGTCCTCGAGGCCGACGATCACGGTGAAGCCGCGCGTCGCCGGCAGCGCCGCCGCGGCCTCTCCGCCCAGCACCGTCAACGCCGCGGGCTCGAGACGCGGGAACGCGGCCCAGCGCGGGGCGTCGGCGATCGCGTCGGGGGCCAGGTCGAACACCAGCGCGACCCGCGTCTCGGGGGCGGGCTGGAGCTTGAGGCTGGCCTCGAGCAGCACCGCGAGCCCGCCGCGCGAGCCGCACAGCACCGCTGCGGGCCAGCGTGCCGTCGGCGAGCGCGAAGCGCGCCCCCAGGATGCGGTCGCGCGGCGAGCCGAAGCGCAGGCGCCGCGCCCCCGAGGCGTTGGCCGCCAGCGCGCCGCCCAGGGTCGCGCGCGCCGCCCGCGCCGCCTCGAGCGGCAGCTCCTGACCGCGCGCCGCCAGCGCCGCGCGCAGCGCCTCGATCGTGGCGCCGCACTCGGCGGTCAGGGTCAGGTCCTCGGGGTCGTACTCGACGATGCGGTCGAGCGCCGAGCAATCGAGCGCGAGGTCGTAGCGCGGCACGGCCTCGGCGTGCGCGAGGCCGACCCCGCCGCCCCACGGCACCACCGCGAGCCGCTCGCGCGTCGCGACGGCGAGCGCCGCCGCCGCCTCCTCGCGGGTCGCGGGCCGAAGCGCCGCGCGCGGCGCCACGCCGGCGATCGGGTAGCGCGCCGGGTCCACCTCGCGCGCGGCGTCGAGCCCCAGGGTCGCGCCGCTCACGCCGCGCCGGCCTCCGCCGCCTCGAGCGCCCGCTTCACGACCCGCTGGTGGGAGCGGTAGAGCGGCAGGCACACGGCGAGCGCGATGATCCAGAGCAGCACCTGCTGGCCGCCGGAGCGGCGCTCGAGGCCGAGCGCCTCGTCGCGCGCCGACCGCCACCGCTCGGTCACCTCGTCGAGCGTCACCCCCGCGGTGTCCCGGGCGGCGGAGGCGTAGTAGAGCCCGTGACGGCGCACGTAGTTCTGCTCGAGCCAGACGCCGCGCGCATGCAGGTTGCGCCATTCCCACGACTTGATCGTCAGCCCGGGCGCCGCGACCCCCAGGACGCCCCACAGGCCGACGATGGTGAAGCCGGCGATGGTCACGAGCAGCACCAGGCTCGCGGCCTGGTAGTAGGCGAGCCCGGGACGCTTGGGCGTGTCGTTCATCGTGGCCTCCGTCGTGGGATCAGATCCAGGCGCCCTCGACGTCGTCGCGGGTGCGCATGCCGCCGAGCTGGGCGGGGTGCGTCTCGCGGCATCCGCCGCCGCCGGGCAGGATCTTGTCCGGGTTGAGCAGGCCGTCGGGGTTGAAGGCGCGTTTCAGGCGTTCCATGACCTCGAGGTCGGCAGGGGCGTAGAGCTCGCGCATCATCGGGATCTTCTCGAGCCCCACGCCGTGCTCGCCCGAGATCGTGCCGCCCATGCGGATGCACATGCGCAGGATCTCGTGCGAGGCCTCGAGCGCCCGGCGCTGGGCCTCGGGATCGGCGGCGTCGAACAGCACGTGGGGGTGGAGGTTGCCGTCGCCGGCGTGGAACACGTTGCCGGCCTCGAGCCCGCGCTCGGCCGCGAACGCGTAGACGTTGGCGAGCGCCTCGGCGAGCCGGGTGCGCGGCACCACGCCGTCCATGATGTAGAAGCCGCTGGCACTGCGCCCGTAGGCGCCGAACGAGGACTTGCGCCCGCGCCACAGCGCCTGGCGCTCGGCCTCGTCCTTGGCGATGCGCGTCGCGCGGGTGCCGTGGGCCCGGGCCAGCTCGAGGATCCGCCCCACCTGGGTCTCGAGGCTCACCGCCGGGCCGTCCACCTCGATCAGCAGCACCGCGCCGGCATCGAGCGGGAGCCCGAGGTGGAGCCAGTCCTCGACCAGCGCCACGGTGTGCTGGTCCATGATCTCCATCGCCGCCGGCACGATCCCGGCCGCGATCAGCGCCGACACCGTGCGGCATGCAGCATCGATGGTGGTGTAGTCGAACAGCATGGTCTTGACCGCTTCGGGCTTGGGAAGCAGGCGCACGCAGATCTCGGTCACCATCGCGAGCGTCCCCTCGCTGCCCACCACCACCGCGGCGAGGTCCATGTCGGCGGCGTCGCAGGCCTCGCCGCCCAGGGTGACGACGGTGCCGTCGCAGAGCACCGCGACCAGGCCGAGGACGTGGTTGAGCATCACGCCGTACTTGAGGCAGTGGGGCCCGCCGGCGTTGGTCGAGACATTGCCGCCCAGCGTGCTGACCTGCTGCGAGGCCGGGTCGGGCGCGAAGTAGAGCCCGTGCTCGGCGGTCTGCTGCGAGAGCCACAGGTTGACGAGCCCGGGCTGCACCCACGCCCGCATGCGCGCGGGGTCCACGCGCAGCAGCCGGTCCATGCGGTTGACCGAGAGCACCAGCCCGCCGCGCGCCGGGCTCGCCCCGCCCGCGAGCCCGGTGCCGGCGCCGCGCGGCGTCACCGCCACGCCGAGGGCGTGGGCCCAGCGCATCAGGGCCGCGACCTGGTCGGTCGAGCGCGGCAGCACGACCACGTCGGGCAAGTGGTGCTCGAGCGCCAGCGCGTCGGCCTCGTAGGTGAACCGCGCCGCTTCGCTCGCCAGCACGCCCTCGTCGCCGAGCAGCGCGCGCAGCTCGTCCAGGTGATCGGCGGTGAGCGCCATGGGGGCAGGGTAGCACCGCCCAGCGCCGCGCGGCGAAGGTTCAGGCGTTCGGGGTGGCCGCCGCAATTCGCTGGCCGCGGGCGATGGGCGAGGCTACGGTAGCGGGTCGTCGTTGAGCCGGCGCCACCCGTACCGAGGGGGAACCATGCTGAAAGCCGTCGCCGCCTGTCTGAGTCTGGGCTGCCTGCTGCTCGCCGCGTTGTGGTTCGTCGCACCGATCGCGGCCGCGCCGCCGGCGACATCCGCCGCGCCGGCCGCGTCCGCGCCGGCCAAGCCCGCCGCGCCGCAGGCCACGCCCGCGCAGCCCAGGCCCGCCGCCACGCCGGCCACACCCGCCCCACCCGCGCCGTCGGCCACGCCGGTCACGCTGCCCGCGACCGTGGCTGCGGTCGACTCGTTCGTCGCCGATCGCGACAGCCTGATGAAGGAGGTGCTCCAGCACATCGCGGGGCGTGAGAACGCGCCGGCCGAGAGCGTGTTCAAGAACATCAAGGTGCTCAAGGGCGTCCCGGCGGGGCGCATCCCGCGCATCATGAACCTGGGGTTCGGTCGCAGCCTCGGCGTCAACTGCTCGCACTGTCACGTCGCCGGCCACTGGGCCGACGAGGACAAGCCGCAGAAGCAGATCGCGCGCGAGATGATGACGATGGTGGACACCATCAACCACGTCATGCTGCCGCGCATCAAGAACCTGAAGAGCGAGCACCCCGGGGTGAGCTGCACCACCTGTCACCGCGGCTCGAGGAAGCCGGCGACCAGCCTGTAAGCCGGCGGGCGCGGGGCGCCGGCCGGCGCGGCCTGGCCGGCGGCGGAATCAGCCCGTGAGCCCCATCTTCACGAGCAGCGCCTGGAAGCGCGGATCGGGCCGCAGCGCGTCGAGCCGGGGGTGGACCTTGATCCACACCAGCGCCCGGTCGCGCTCGCGGTGGGCGCGCTCGAGCCACGCGATGGCGGTCTCGGTTTCGCCCAGCGCGAGGTGGATGACGCCGATGCCGTGGCAGGACACCAGCCCGGTGTCGGCGCGCCCTTCGAGGTTGGCGAGGATCGTGCGCGCCTCCTCGACGCGTCCGCCGCGCGCGTAGGCGTGCGCGAGCCCCGCGGAGGTCTTGGCCTCGCCCCCCACCAGCTTGAGCGCGGTCTCGAACTCCCGGATCGCCTCGTCGAAGCGCCCCATCTGGACCAGGGTGCGGCCCAGGTCGTTGTGCGCCGCCACGAAGCGCGGCTCCATCTCGATGGTGGTGCGCAGCTGGGCCTCCGCCTCGTCGTAGCGCCGCGCGAAGAACAGGACGTCGCCCACCGTGGTGCCGATGATGAAGGCGAGCGGGTCGAGCGAGTGTGCGCGCCGCGCCGCCGCCAGCGCCTCGTCGAAGCGCGCCTGGCTGATCAGGAGCTCGGAGTACCACTGGTGCGCCGTGGCGTAGCCGGGATTCAGCGCGATCGCCTGGCGATAGGACTGCTCCGCGCCCGCCCAGTCCCAGTCGCTGAAGATGCGGAGGAAGCCCAGCGAGGTGTGCGCCTCGGCGATCTGGTCGTCGATCTCGAGCGCGCGCTGGACCGCGGCGCGCGCGATCGCGAACCCCTCGCTGGGGCGCATCGCGTTCATGTCGGCGAGGATCCCGTAGGAGTCGGAGAGCCCGGCGTAGGCCTCGGCGTAGGTCGGGTCGGCCTCGATCGCCTGCTGGAAGAACTCGATGCCGCGGCGCAGCTCGGCGGGCGTGCGCTTGCTCCAGCAGTAGCGGCCGCGCAGGTACGCCTCGTAGGCCTTGGGGTCCACGGTACGGCCGGTCGCGAGCCGGCGCTGCTCGCGCGGGGTGATCTCGATCCGGATCTCGTCGGCGATCGCGCGCGCCACCGCGCCCTGCAGGCCCAGCACGTCGCCGACGTCGCGCTCGTAGCTCTTCGACCACAGGTGGCGGTCGGTGGCGGCCTCGATCAGGTTGGCGGTCACGCGCACCCGGTCGCCCGAGCGCAGCACCCCGCCCTCGATGATCGCGTCCACGGCCAGCGCGCGCGCGATCTCGGGCAGCGGCTGCCGGGCGCCCTTGTACTGCATCGCCGAGGTGCGCGAGATGACGCGCAGCGCCCGGATCTGGGCCAGGCTCGCGATCAACGCCTCGGTCATGCCGTCGGTGAAGAACTCCTGGGCGGCGTCGCCCGACAGGTTGGCGAGCGGCAGCACCGCGACCGACTCGATCCGGCCCGCCCCGGCCGCGGCGCCGGCCGTCGGGGGCGAGGCCGTGATCGAGCGCAGCTCGTCGGCGAGCTGCTTCGCCGAGGCGTGGCGGCGCTCGGGCTGCTTCTCGAGCGCCTTGAGAATCGCGGCCTCGAGCCGCGGCGAGAGCGCGGGGCGCGCGCGTCGCGGCGGGGCCGGCCGGGTGTTCACGATCGCGTACATCATGGCCGCGGGGGGCTGGTCGGCGTGCGGGTGGCGGCCGGTCGCCAGCTCGTAGAGCACCAGGCCGAGCGCGAACAGGTCGGCGCGCGCGTCCACGGTGGCGCCGGTGAACTGCTCGGGCGCCATGTAGGCGAGCGTGCCGGCCATGGCGGCGCCGTCGCTGCCCGACGACACCGCCCGGCCACTGGGCTCGAGCAGCTTGGCGAGGCCGAAATCGAGCACCTTCACCCGCCCGCGCGGGTTCACCACGATGTTGGCGGGCTTCAAGTCGCGATGGATCACACCCTGCTCGTGGGCCGACTCCAGCGCCTCGGCGATCTGGACCCCGAGGTCGAGCACCTCGGCCTCGGGCAGCGCTCCGGCCGCGATCTTCTCGGACAGCGTGGTGCCCGAGACATACTCCATGACCAGGAAGTCGGTGCCGTCCTCGGAGTCGAAATCGAAGATGGTGGCGATCGCGGGGTGGTTCAGGCGCGAGAGCGCCAGCGCCTCGTTGCGGAAGCGCGCGCGCGCCGCGGCGTCGGCGAGCGATCCCTCGGGCAGCACCTTGAGCGCCACGTCGCGCTCGAGCCGCTCGTCGCGAGCGCAGTAGATCACGCCCATGCCGCCCGCCGCCACGCGGTGGAGAATGCGATAGTGCGAGAGCGTCTGGCCCAGCATATGAGGCGCGCCTAGCGCGGGGGCCGCGGAGGGTAGTGCTGCAGCAGGTAGGCCCGCAATTTTTGATGCTCCTCCGCCGGCAGCGGCGCGCTCCATTTCTCCATCAGCCCGAGCGTCTTCTCCCAGCCGGTCGAGTCCTTGGCCTGCTGGGTGATGAGCATCGCCGAGTGGCACATCAGGCAGCGCTGCTCGGCGATCGCCGCGCCCGCGCCGGCCGCGAGATGCGCCGGCGCGGCGGGTGCCAAGCCGCCGTGGTCGCCCGAGGGTCGCGTGAACAGCACCAGCGCCAGCGCGGCCAGCGCCAGCATGAGCGCCGCGAGCCTAGCCCCGGACATCGATGGTCACCCGGTGGATGGAATTGTTGCCGTAGCCGCCCGCGTTGGGGCGCGCCTCGAGCGGCTGCGATTCGCCCGCGCCGTCGGTGGCGCGCGCCATCAGCGTGACCGATCCGCGGCGCGCGAGCGTGACCTCGGCCTGCCAGCGCCGCCACGCCAGCGGCTCCGCGGGGCCGGTGAAGCGCGCCGGCGCCCAGCTCGCGCCGCCGTCGTCCGACACCTCGACGCGCTCGAGCCCCGCCGGGCCGGCCCAGGCGAAGCCGAGCACGCTCACGGCGCCGGGGCGGATCCGCGCACCCTCGAGCGGCCAGGTGATGAGCGACTTGACGCGCATCGTCTCGACCGGCGCGGCGTTCGCGGGATCCTCGCCCGGGTAGGCGTAGCGGTAGCCCCGGGCCATGAAGTGGTTGTCCGAGGGCTCGGCCTCGAGGCGGATGCGCGTCACCCACTTGGTCGAGGCCATGCCGTACCAGCCCGGCACGATGACGCGCACCGGCCCGCCGTGGAGCCGCGGCAGCGGCGCGCCGTTCATGGACCACACCAGCAGCGTGTCGTCCATCGCCTTCCCGATCGGGATGCTGCGCAGGAACGGCGGCACGCCGGGCAGTGGGGCGCGGTCGGCGGCCTCGAACCAGGCGTGGCGCGCCTCGGGCCCGACCCCGGCGTGCTCGAGCACGGTCGCGAGCCGCGCCCCGCGCCAGCGCGCGTTGCCCACCGCGCCGTAGCCCCACTGCGTGCCCGAGGTGCTGGCGAGGTGGAAGAGCCCGCGCCCGTTGCCCGCGCACTCCAGGGTGTGTGTGGCCTCGACCGCGGGCAGGGCCTTGAGCTGCTCGAGGCTCAGGCTCGCCGGGCTCGCGACCCGGCCCGCGATCTCGAGCCGCCACGCCGCGGGATCCAGCTCCGGAGCGGGGAAGTGGCTGCGGACGAAGAACAGGTCGTTGGGGGTCTTAGGGTCGCGCCCCAGCGCCTCGAGGCCGGTCTCCCAGTGCTCGGGCCAGTCGTTGCGCTGGATCATCCGGGGCGGAATCGGGGTCGCGACGGCGGCGCGCGCCCAGCGCGGCAGAGCGGTGAGCGCCGCCGCGCCCAGGCCGGCGCGCGAGCAGGTGGCGAGAAACGAGCGGCGCGTGAATCGGAGCATGCGCGGGGCACCCCGGTACGAGAAAGCCGGCCGGCACCGGGCCGACCGGCTCACTCTACTCCATGCCTCGCGGCGGGGGCTATGCCGCGGCCCTGGTCTCCTCGGCCGCCTCGATCTTGGGCACGAACCGGGGCCGCGCCAGCATGCGGACCACGTAGATGCCGCCGATCAGGCCGAACAGCAGCGAGAACAGCACGTCGAGCCCGCGTCGATCCGGAAGCCGTGCTCCGGGAAGCGCCGCATCACCAGCCCGGCGTAGAACAGCACGTCGCCGAACAGCACGCCCGCCAGCGTGAGCGCCACGCCGATCGCCTGGCCGGCGAGGTCCATCTTGCGGGCCCCGAGCCGGTAGGCGAACCCCACCAGCATGGCGATGCCGATCGCGACCAGCGCGAACATGCGCCCGGTCAGGAACGAGATCAACGCCCAGGCTCCCCCGCCGGCCATCGCCGCCACGGTGGCGTAGAGCGCTCCGAGCGTGTGGTTGGCCTCGCCCTGCTCGTAGGCGTGCTCGGCCATCCGGCCCTTCTGCACCAGGTCCGCCTGGCAGGTCTCGCACAGGTGGACCGGCACGTCGTTGACCATGACGTAGCGCGGGCCGACGGTGCGGCCACACTGCTCGCAGCGGCCCTCGAAGGCGCGCGTCGTCTGGGACACCGAGGTCACGAGCTTGTCGATCCAGCCCTTGAGCTGCCCGGCATTGGGACGCCGCCACGGGCAGGCGCGGGTCCACAGCAGGCTCGAGTCGTCCACGATCAGCGGACGGGCGCCGGTGAGGTTCGCGCGCATCGGCTGGGCCTCGCCGCCGCGTGGGAACGCGACCAGGCCCGGGGGCTTGGTCTCCTTGGCGGGCTTGATCTTCGACCAGCCCGGCAGCTCGGCGAGCGCGGGGTCGTCGAGCAGCCGCTGGCGGACCACGGCGGGGTCGAGCACCTTGGGGAAGCGGACGAGCGCGTAGAACTCGAGGTGGCGCTCGCCCATCCAGCCGGCCTTGATCAGGAAGCCGCGGTAGGAGCCCACCATCCACTCGCGGGTCGTGCCCAGGAACTTCGGCGCGTGGTAGGTGAGGCCCCACTCCTGCGCCCAGTCCTTCCATCCCTGCTTCGAGAACATGCCCATCATGGACCTCCGCATCCGATGGACCGGACGGAGGTCGCGTCCCTCCCCGGGTCGGGAAGGGGTTCGGCCGGCGCGGTCCCGCAATCCCCGCGCCGCCAGGTGGGCTAGGAGCCCGTGAGCACGCCCGGAGCAGCCGCGAGGTGTGACACCACGTCATCGGCCTGCTTGAACCCGGTCTCCATCAGGAAATGCGGGCTCGAGCCGTAGCTCTTGTGTCCGAGGACGTAGAAGTCGGGCTCGGGATGGGCGAGCACGTCGGCGCCGAAGGCGGGCGTGGTGAGGCAGTCGCCGGCCCCGGCGCCGAGCAGGGCGGCGGCGAGCTTCATCGCGCCACGCGAGGCGTAGCACTCGTGGACCTGGAGCTCGCGGGTGAGGCTCGAGTCGGGGCCGAAGCCGGTGTTCACGATCACCTGGTCCACCTCCTCGAGGCGCGTGCCCTCGCCCACCCGCAGCGCCACGCGGTAGCGGTGGGTCGCGGAGTTGAACTCGAACCCCTCGACCACCGCGCCGCCGATCGCGGTGACGCTGGGATCGGCGCCGCGCGCCAGCGACCGGGCGGCGGCGTGGAGCGCGCGGCGCTCGCTCAGCGGATCGTCCGTGGGCCGGGCGTGGAGCGCCGACGGATCGCCGCGCATCACCCACACCGCGCGGGTCCCGAGCGCCTCGGTGGCGAGGCGCGCCAGGCTCGTGACCGTGGTCGCGGCGCTGTCGCCGGCGCCGATCACCATCGTGCATTTGCCGGCGTGGCGCTCGCGGGCGAGCCCGAGCACGTCCTCGACCCGATAGGAGAGCTGGGGCGCCAGGTACAGCTCGCCGCGCGCCGGGATGCCGCCGTCGCCCGCCCAGTGGGGCTGCCCGTAGACTCCGGAGGCGTCGATGAGCGAGTAGGCGTGCAGGAAGTTCTCGCGCCCGCCGGCATCGCGCACCAGCAGCCGGAACGGGTGGGCGCGCCGCGCCTCGGCGTCGGGCCCGTCGCCTTTGAGCGCGCCGCGGCGGCTCACGTGCACCACCTGCGCGTGAGTGTGGACGCGGTCCTTAAGCCCGGGCAGCCCAGCGAGCGGCTGGAGGTAGCGCTCGGCCAGCTCGAGTCCGGTCGGGAACGCCTCGGCCTCGGGCGCGGTCCAGCCCGCGGCGGAAAGGCGCGCGGCCGAGCGCGGCCCCAGGTTCATGCGCCAGGGCGTGAACATGCGCACGTGCCCCCAAGCGAGCGGGTGCGCGCCCACCTCGCCGCGCTCGAACACGTGGACGTCGAGGCCGTGATCGAGGGCGGCGGCCGCGGCTTCGAGGCCGACCGGGCCGGCGCCGATGACGGCGAGCGTGTTGCGGGCGGTGGACGGCATGGGAGGCTCCGGGGTGAACGACCGCGAGACGGACGCGAGGGCCCGCGCCAGCCTCGGCGCGGGCGGGCAGAAGAGACTACTGCCCTTGCGGCCGCCCCGCCACCGGGG
>WNFL01307616.1_pt1 | contig 12556 bp, 10 predicted proteins | sample 5400361 | NCBI WGS metagenome assembly WNFL01 (sample SAMN13153351, study PRJNA577476) | soil metagenome | isolation source: 40 cm soil on Douglas fir-dominated hillslope | place: USA:California | collected 2013-09-17
CAGGTCATTGTGCAACGGTTACTCGCCGCCTCGAGCCTCAAGGAGTCGCGCAAGGCGCTGATCGGAAGCGGCATCGCCGTGTTCTTTCAGTTCGCGCTCTTTCTGATGATCGGAATCGGCCTGTATGCGTTCTATCAGGCCCGGACATTTGCCGTTCCGGACTCGATCTTTCCCACCTTCGTCGTTGATTCAATGCCGGCGGGACTGAGAGGATTGATCGTGGCCGCCGTCCTGGCTGCAACGATGAGCGCGCATTCCGGCGCGATGAACTCCCTTGCCGCATCGACGACCCATGACATTTACTTGCCTCTGTCCGGCCGCAGGGCGGACGACCCGCGGACGCTCAGAATGGCGAAGCTGTTCACTCTGTTCTGGGGCGCCATTCTGTTGATCGCCGCGCTGCTCTACAGGCAGCAGGGAACGCCGGTCGTCGTGATCGCGCTCTCGATCGCCTCGTTTACCTATGGAGCGTTGCTCGGCGGCTTCTTCCTCGGCATGTTGTGGCGACGCGCCATTCAGAGGGATGCAATACTTGGCATGGCGGTCGGTATCATCGTGATGAGCTTTGTCGTGTTCGCGAAGCCGATGATGCTGGCATTCCCATCGCTGACCAACGTACTCACGCCGATCTCTCACATCGCATTTCCGTGGTATGTGCTGATCGGAACGTCGTTCACGATGGGAGTGGCTATCCTTTCATCGTTCACACACCCTGCACCGATTGGCGGAGATCGCTGGAATTGAGTGAAATCGTGGTCGGCGTTGACGGAGGCGGATCGAAGACCCGCGTTCTTGTTGGCACAGGAGAAGGCGAGATTCTCGCAACCGTCGAGGGTCCCAAATCCGCTGTCTCCCACGGAGAAGCTGAGCGTTCAGCCGGCGTCATCGCGGACCTCGTGAGACAGGCGCTCGCGGAGATTGCACAGCCAGGCGCCGTGTTTCCTCGCGTCCTTTACTGTGGCGTCGCCGGTACCGGGCGGGACGAGGAGCGTCGCGCGCTCCATTCCGCTCTGGATGCGAAGGAGCTTGCGGAAGAAGTCATCATCGATTCGGACGGCTTGATCGCAATGTACGATGCGTTCGACGACCGCGCCGGAATTCTCCTCGTCGTGGGGACCGGCTCGATCGCGTACGGCCGAAGCCCGGCGTTGCGGCGGGTGGGGTCCCGTGTTTGGCGACGAGGGCAGCGGCGGCTGGATCGGAAAGCGCGCGTTGAGCATCGTCGCCGCCTCGAGCGACGGACGTGAGCCAGCGACAGCACTTCTCTTCCCCATTCTGGCCGCGACCCAGTGCGAGGACGTGGAAGACCTCATTCCGTGGGCGGCGGCAGCCGATGCTCGCGCGTTTGCTTCACTCGTGCCCGTGGTGCTCGGAGCGGCTACGGCTGGAGATCCGCGCGCCAACGCGCTACTCACTCTGGCCGCCGAAGAGCTTGTGCTCCACATTCGCGCGCTGGCGCGTCAGCTATTTACCGACGAGCGTGCGGCGGTTGCGGTTGCGTTCAGCGGCGGTTTGATGGAGCGCGGCTCGCCGCTCAGGAAGCGGCTGGAGCAGCGCCTGAAGTCCGCGGTGCCGGGGGCACAGATTCGATCGGAAGAAGTCCTTCCTGCGCGAGGAGCACTTCGGGCTGCTGCTCGGAGAATTCACCTTCCCACCTAGCCATAACGACCGTCGCCAGACAGTTGCCGATCAGGTTAGTGCTGGTGCGCGCCATGTCCATCAGCGCATCGACACCAAGGATGATCGCGACACCTTCAAGGGGAAGCCCGAACGTCGCCAGAGTTCCCGATAGTATGACGAGCGACGCGCGAGGAACCGCGGCGACGCCTTTGCTCGTGATCATGAGCGTCAGCATCATGAGGAGCTGAGTTGTCAGCGTCATCGGAACGCCTGCCGCCTGCGCCACGAAAACCGAGGCTACCGCGAGGTAGAGCGTAGATCCGTCGAGATTGAAGGAGTATCCGGTCGGCATCACGAACGCGACGATGCGCCGCGGGACGCCGATCGCTTCCATCGACTGCATCGCGAGCGGAAGCGCGGCCTCCGACGACGTCGTCGAGAAGGCGATCAATGCCGGCGATCTCACCGAGCGAATGAATCGCCGCAGCGGTACCCGAAAGAGAAGGGCTATGGGTAGCAGTACTACGAGAAAGAAGACGACCAGCGCCGCATAGAGCGTCAGAATCAGCTTGCCCAGGTTGAAGAGAACGCCGAGCCCGTTCTGTCCGACCGTCACGGCGATCGCGGCACCGATTCCGAACGGGGCGAAGCGCATCACGATCATCGTAAACTTGAACATCACATCGGCGAGACCTTCGCAGCCGGCGAGAACGATCTCCTTGGAACGGCCCTGAACTTTGGACAACGCCACCGCGAAGATCACCGCGAAGAAAACCACCTGCAGAACCTCGTTCTTCGCCGCGGCGTCGAAGAAGCTGGTGGGGACGAGATGCTCGAGAAATCCGGCCCCCGTCTGCGTGTTGTGAGCGAGCTCCTTGCCGGCCTCGGCTGACGCGGAAAGCACGACGCCATCGCCGGGACGCACCAGGTTCACCGCGACAAGCCCGATTATGAGGGCGAGGGTGGTCACGATCTCGAAGTAAATGATCGATTTGAGCGCGAGCCGTCCAACGCGCTTCATGTCGTCGCCGTGCCCCGCGATTCCCACGACCAGCGTTCCGAAGATGAGCGGGACGATGATCGACTTGATCATCCGCAGAAACACCGTCGACACCGGCTTGAGCGTCATGGCAAAGGCCGGCGCGAACGTACCGATGAGCACGCCGGCGACCATCGAGATGATGATCCACGATGTGAGGGGAACGCGGCGGATATTTCTGTAGATCATAAGCGTCAATGAAAGTAGTGACTAACTGCAACCGAACTGGTGCCAGTCACCAGTAGCACAGTTGGTGGCTGCCAGTTCAGGACGCCGGGACTTCACTCTACGGTGTTATGGGACAGGCATTGGCCTGTACCCCGAATGGCAACAGTAACGTCCGGACGTAGTGAACCATCATCTGACCACTCTGCCACACACAGCTGGCACCCGTTCAGTTGCAGTTCAAGCGAGTCGTTAACGCCTGATGGGCGGCGGCGGCTCGATGGGAACCGGCGGGCCGTGCCGTCTGAGCGTCGAGTGCCCGTACCCGTACACCACATAGAGCACGAGGCCGATCGTGAGCCACCATCCGAATCTCACCCACGCCATGTGCGGCAATCCCTTCATCACGAACAGGCATAATCCCGCACCCACGATTCCGACAAAATGGACGAACGGCACCCTGAACGGACGCGGGCGATCCGGATCTGTGTAGCGCAACACGATTACGCCGGTGCAGACCAGCGTGAACGCGAACAGTGTCCCGATGTTCGTCAGGTCGTAGGTTTCGCCAGCGTCCCCGATCAGAGACCAGAGCGCCACGAAGACTCCAGTGAGAATCGTCGTGATATAGGGCGTCCGGTATTTCCCGTGAACCTTGCTCGCCCAATGCGGGAGCAGTCCGTCGCGAGCCATCGCGAAGAAGATGCGTGGCTGTCCATACTGAAAAACGAGTAGCACTGCAGCCATCGAGAAAACGGCTCCCAGCGCCACGATCTTGGCGATGTTGGTCATTCCCGTTGCCTTGAGCGCGAACGCAAGGGGATCAGCCGCCGTTCCCAGCTGCTGATACGGCACCATTCCCGTGAGTACGTACCCTATGATGATGTAGATCACGGTGCAGATCGCGAGTCCCCCCAGGATTCCAATAGGAAGGTTTCGCTGCGGATTCTTCGTCTCTTCGGCGGCGGTGGAGATCGCGTCGAAGCCGATATAGGCAAAGAACACGATCGCCGCTCCCTGATGGATTCCTGTAAACCCATTGGGTGCGAAGGGATGGTAGTTCGCCGTATTGATGTGCTGTGACCCCATCACAATGAAGAGCGCGAGGACAATCAGCTTGATCGCGACCATGATGTTGTTCGCCCGGGAGCTCTCCCGAACCCCCAGCATCAGCAGCCAGGTGATCAGCGCGACAATCGCGAACGCCGGCACGTTGATCAGGATCGGAATTCCCGCGATGCGAGGCGCGGTGTCGAGTAAACCGTGGATCTCCGGATTCGAGCTGAGGAGCGCCGTCCGGTAACCAGTGGTCAGCCAGATGGGAATCGACACCCAGTCGCCGACGAGCGACTTGAAGTAGTCGCCCCACGAGATCGCGACAGCGACATTCCCGACCGCGTACTCGAGGATCAAATCCCAGCCGATGATCCAGGCAACGAGCTCGCCGAGCGTCGCATAGGAGTATGCGTACGCACTGCCAGCCTGCGGAATCATCGACGCCAGCTCGGCGTAACATAGACCCGCCAGACCGCACGCGGCGCCAAGCAGCAGGAAGGAAATGACGAGGGCGGGACCCGCTCCCACGCGTATCACATTCCCCGCGGCGTCTACCTGCCCCGCCGCCGCCGAGCCGATCGATCCAAAGATGCCGGCTCCGATCACCGCTCCGATCGCGAGCATGATCAGATCGCCCGCGCCCAGCACTCGCCTCAAGCCGTTCGGATTTTCACCCTCTGCCAGAAGCGCTTCAATCGGCTTCCGGGCGAACAGCGATCGGATCATGTCAGGTCAGAAAAAGTTTTACCCTGGCGGGGCAAACCGCCAGGGTAATGTTGTCAATCGAAGTCTCAGGCTTCTCCACTCTTCACGCGCATCGCGTAGAATGACCGCCACACGAACGTCACCGAGATGAAGAAGAAGATCGCCGCCAGAATCCGTGTCAGCGTGGCGCCCTTGTCTGCGGTGAGTGAGACGGCAAGCTCCACCGCCAGCAGTCCGAAGAGCGTCGTGAACTTGATGATCGGGTTGAGGGCGACCGACGATGTGTCCTTGAACGGATCGCCGACGGTATCTCCAACAACCGTAGCGGCGTGAAGCGGAGTCCCTTTCTGCTTCAGCTCCACCTCGACGATTTTCTTGGCATTGTCCCAGGCACCGCCGGCGTTGGCCATGAAGATCGCCTGGAATAACCCGAACAGCGCGATCGAGATCAGGTAGCCGATGAAGAAGTACGGCTCGACGAACGCGAACGCGAGCGTTGCGAAGAACACCGTCAGGAAGATGTTGAACATTCCTTGCTGTGCGTATTTGGTGCAGATCTCGACGACCTTCTTGCTGTCCGCAACTGACGCTTTCGCTGAGCTCGCGAGATTGATGTTGGCCTTGATGAACTCGACCGCCCGGTACGCGCCGGTGGTGACCGCCTGGGTCGATGCGCCCGTGAACCAGTAAATCATCGCTCCACCGGCGATCAAGCCGAGCAGGAACGGCGGGTGCAGGATCGAGAGGTTGGCGATGAACTCCGGCTGCAGCCCATGCGTAAGTCCGAGGATGATCGAGAAGATCATCGTGGTGGCGCCCACGACCGCGGTGCCGATGAGTACGGGTTTGGCGGTCGCCTTGAACGTGTTGCCGGCCCCGTCATTCTCCTCGAGCAGATCCTTCGCCCGCTCGAACTGGGGATCGAAACCGTATTCGGTTTTCAGCTGCTGCCTGATGCCGGGGACCTGCTCGATCTGTGATAGCTCGAATATCGATTGGGCATTGTCCGTAACAGGACCATACGAATCGACCGCTATCGTCACCGGACCCATGCCCAGGAATCCGAAGGCAACGAGACCAAACGCGAACACCGCCGGCGCGATCATCAACGTGCCAAAGCCGGTGGTGCTTACGAGGTAGCCGATCGCCATCAGCGACATGATCGCCATGCCGATCCAGTACGCGCTGAAATCTCCGGCCACGAGTCCGGACAGAATGTTGAGCGACGCTCCACCCTCTCGCGACGACGTCACGATTTCCCTGACGTGACGCGAGTCCACCGAGGTGAACACCTTTACGAGCTCAGGAATGATTGCTCCGGCCAGCGTGCCGCAGGTAATCACGGTTGACAGCTTCCACCAAAGGGAGCCATCGCCGAGATCGGGTAGTAGCAGGTAGGACACGAGGTATGTGAGCGCAACGGAGAGCAGCGACGTCAGCCACACGAGCGACGTCAGCGGCGACTCGTAGTTCATCTCGTCGGCGTTGACGTATCTCGCTCTGGCGACCGCCTCGTTGATCAGATAGGAGAGCCCGCTCGCCACCACCATCATGATGCGCATCACGAAGATCCACACCAGCAGCTGCACCTGCACCGACGGCTCCCGCACGGCGAGGACGATGAAGGAGATGAGCGCGACTCCGGTCACCCCGTATGTCTCGAACCCGTCGGCGCTCGGGCCGACCGAGTCTCCGGCGTTGTCCCCGGTGCAATCCGCGATCACGCCGGGGTTCCGGGGGTCGTCTTCCTTGACGTTGAAGACGATCTTCATCAGATCGGCGCCGATGTCCGCGATCTTGGTAAAGATTCCACCCGCGATGCGCAGCGCGGCCGCGCCGAGCGACTCACCAATCGCGAAGCCGATGAAGCACGGGCCCGCATAGTCGCCCGGGATGAAGAGCAGGATGAAGAGCATGATCACCAGCTCGACACTGATGAGGAGCATGCCGATGCTCATTCCGGCCTTGAGCGGGATCGAATAGCACGGGAACGGCTTGCCGCGAAGACTTGCGAAGGCGGTGCGCGAATTCGCGAACGTGTTGATCCTGATGCCGAACCACGCCACACCGTAGCTGCCCGCGATGCCGACGAGGCTGAAAAGCAGAATGATCGCAACCTTCATTGGCGCAAACTTCAACAGGAATCCGAAGTACAGCAGGATTACGAACCCGATGAAGATCTCGAGAATGAGAATGAACTTGCCTTGTGTGATCAGATACGTCTTGCAGGTCTCGTAGATCAGCTCGGAGACTTCGCGCATCGATTCGTGTACGGGCATGCGCTTGAGCTGGCTGTAGAACACCAGACCGAACAGAAGTCCGAGCGCGCAGATGACGAGTCCACCCATGAGCAGAGAGCGCCCGTGGATGCCGCCCAGAAAGCTCACCTGGGACAGGTCCGGGATTACGAGGTTCGCTTCTCCGCCCGCCTTGTGCTCTACGGGGACCGCTTGCGCCGTGCCCGTTGCCGCCGCGGCGATCGCGCTGTCGGGGCGATTCTCTCCGACTCCCTGCGCGGCTCCGCTCGCGGCGAAGACGGCAAGCATCGACAAAACCAGAAAAAGGGTACCACAAAAACCTGCAAACTTCCGATTCATTCTGAAATCTCCAAGGGTGAAATACGGCCGGCTCGAGTGGAGTCGGCCTTCGTGCTCAGCGTGCTGGTGCGGATTCAACTTTGCGCCAGATGAAGTAAACGGGAACGCCGAGCAGTACGATCACGAGCCCGAAAAGAGCCTGGGTTCGCGTCTGGTCCGCGATCAGCAGAATCACAGCAATTGCCGATGCGAGAATGATGTACAGCGCTGGTAAAACGGGGTAGCCGACAACTTTGTAAGGACGTTCGGCGTCCGGACGCAGCTGACGGAGCCTGAACAGGCCGACCGTGGTCAGCGCGTAGAAGATCAATGCGGCAAAGATGACGTAATTGAGCAGCTGCCCATACGTTCCGCTGAGGCAGAGGAGACTTGTCCAGACTGACTGCGCAATCAATGCCGCCGAGGGGACATTGTGGCGATTCAACGTGCCGGCTTTCGCGAAGAACAACCTGTCGCGCGCCATCGCGTAGTAGACGCGCGCGCCCGACAGAATCAGTCCGTTGTTGCAGCCGAATGTCGAGATCAGGATCGCCGCCGCCATGATCGACGCGCCCACCGCGCCGAAAACTGTTTCGACGACCGCGCTCGCCACCCGGTCTTGCGTGGCATACTGAATCCCGCGCTCCATAGCCGTGGCGCCGTTCGCCACTCCATGGAGTGGCAGCACGTTGAGGTAGGAGATGTTTGCGAGAAGGTACAGCAGGCAGACGAGACCCGTTCCGTAGATTAGTGCGCGGGGGAGATTTCTCTGCGGCGAGTGAACCTCCGCCGCGGCGAAGGTCACGTTGTTCCATGCGTCACTCGCGAACAGAGAGCCTACCAGCGCTGATCCGAACGCGATGACGAACGCCGGAGTGAACGCGACCGGATTGAAGTTTCCGTTCGCGAAGTTCGCCGCGATCGCCTCCGGATGACGGCCAATCGTGAGTCCGAGGAGGATGAGCGCAGCGAGGGCGCCGGTCTTCACGATGGTCAGCGTCGTCTGGACAATCTTGGCTTCCTTGACGCCGCGCAGATTGATCCAGGTGAGAACCCAGATGCTGATGACGGCGATCAACCGCTGCGGTGACAGTCCGAGCTGCACGGGAGCGCCAGAGAGCGTGAAGTCCAATTGCGGGAACCAGCTGTAGCGGTCAGGCGTGATGCTGGGCCAGAGCACTCCGAGGAATTTCCCGAACGCGACGGCGACGGCTGCGATGGTGCCTGTTTGGATCACGACAAACAGGGTCCAACCGTAAAGAAAGCCCATGAGGTGACCCATGGACTCCCGGAGAAAAACGTACTGGCCCCCGGCTCGGGGATACATCGCCGCGAGCTCTCCGTAGGCGAGCGCGCCGAAGATGGTCACAACGCCGGAGACAATCCACGCCATGAGCAGCCAGAACGGCGAATTGACGGTCCGCGAGATCTCGGCCGAGACGATGAAGATTCCCGACCCGATCATCGAGCCCGCGACCAGCATTGTCGCGTCGGTGAGCGTCAGCGCCTTGACGAACTCGCGCGACGATGGAGTCTCGGCCGTGGCAGTCGTGCTTGTCAACGCGCTCCCTCAGTGCTCGGTTTCTAGCCGGTGTTTCCCCCCCGTACAGCGGGCAGAAGTTACCGTCCGACCACTCTTTTTGCTAGTCGAGCCGGGCCCGCGGATTGAGACCTGCTGGCCAACTGCTACTACGGACCGCAGACTAAGTGCGGATTGGGATACTAATTACGGAGTGAGGAGCATCAGGGCGTGAGGATTTAGTACGGCTTGAGGACTATATGCGCCGTCAGCTGTGAGTCCGTAGTTCGCAGTTAGTCCCCCAACCCGCAATTAGTCTGCGATTCGCAATTGCAGTTGGTCCGCAGTCCTCAGTCGTTAGTCCGTAGCCCTTAGTCGTTAGTCCGCAGCCCTCAGCCGTTGGTCCGCAGTCCGCAGCCCTAGAAAATGAAGTGCACGTCGACGGTGTCTCTCATCGGAGTCCCGTCGGCGTGAACCCCCGGCCGAAAGCGCAGCGACCGTAGCACTTCGTCGAGTCGCCGGTTGTAACCGCCATCCTTTGATGGATTGAACGAGATCAGCCTCGCATTCCCTTTTTCATCGACGTCGAACCAGGCGATGAGATGGTATGGCTTGATTCGATCCGGCGCAGGGAGTGGAGGAATGAATAGATCTCTGAGAGTCGGTGGATAATCCTTTCCCGGACCACCGCCCGTCCCAGGGCCGACGCTGCTGCCGCGTCCTGTGCCCGCGCCCGATCCCACACCGCCGCCAGAGCCCGGACCCGCGCCCGTGGTACCGGTGCTGCCGCTGCTTTCGCCGGTGCTCGTCGTCGTCACCGCGGAGTTCGCCGGCGGCGTTGGAACGACCGGAGATTCCACCTTCGGCGCCGGATCTGGTGGTTTCACCGGCGGCACGGTGAGCGGTTTCGGCTTTGGCATTACCGTCGGATCCGATCTCACGCGCACGAACTCCAGGTGCTCTTCCCGGGAGCCCGAACCATTCATTCCGCCTCCCCCACCGCCAGCCGGCCCCGGACCGCCGCCGCCAAGCACCGGATCATGAGTGAAATTCGACGACCCCACGATTGGCGCCAGAATGAGAAAAAGGATCACTGCGTGTATGAGCAACGACGCAATGACCCCTTTCCACTGTTTTTCCTTCTTTTGGCGCTGCTCGAAGGTGGGATAAAGCGTAGCTATTTCACATCCTTCGGCGTAGCGGCAATTACCTTGACGCCGGAACCGCGCGCCACATCCATCGCCGTGATCACATCAGAGTACTTCACTGCCGGATCACCCTTCACGAAAATGATCTTGTCCGGCCGCGGATCGTAAATCTCCTTGAGCTTCCGCCCGAGGTCGGCCTTCGACACCGGCTGCGAGTTGATCTTGAACGTATTCCCTGGCAGCACTTCGAGCACGATCTGCGACGGCGGCGGACCTGACTGATCCGGCTGCGGGGTTGGATCCGGCAGCTGAAGGTCGAGCGCCTTGCGCGACATCGGAATCACCATCATGAAGATGATCAACAGCACCAGCAGCACGTCGATCATCGGAGTGACGTTGATCTCGTTCGACAGGCCGCTGCCTGGATTTCCTCCGGACATGGCCATTATTTCTTCCCTCCCGCCGGTGCAGCTGGCGCATTGAAGAGATTGTCAGTCTGAACCGCTGATACCGTCCCCGGCCGCTGATCGGTGATCATGCCCGTCACGCGCACATCGTTGTGAGCCGCGATGTCCAGCGCGTCCAGAACTTTTCCGTACTGCAGATCCTTGTGCGCCTTGACGTAAAGAAGCTTGTCTTCCGTGCGGTTCTCGAAGATAGCTTTCAGCCGCTGGGCAAGCTCGGCGTTCGGAATAGCTTTCTTGTTCAAATAGTACTGCCCGTTCGCATCGATACCGAGGACCTGATCCTGATCCTCCTCGGGATGCGGCTTCAGATTGACGCCGGTCGGCGGAATCGCCTGGAAACCGGCGGTGATCGCGGGGATGACGAGCATGAAGATGATCAACAGCACGAGCATCACGTCGATCATCGGCGTCACATTCGGTGACGCCTTTACGCCCCCCGCGGTACCAGCAGACATTGCCATAACTCAACCCTCCTCGGGTTTACTGCGAGATCGGTGAGTTGCCCGCTGTCGCCGTCGTGTTGAACTCGCGCGTGAAGCGGGATCTGCCGAACTCACCCGTGCCGGAGACGTTCTTGATCATGTAGTCGATCATCTCCTTCGAGGTGTACGTCATCTCAGCGGTCAGATTGTCGATCTTGATCTGGAAGTAGTTGAAGAGCCACACTGCCGGGATCGCTACGACGAGACCGAAGGCAGTCGTGATCAGTGCCTCGGACACACCGGATGAGATCGAGGCGAGACCACCCGAGCCCGACGCGGCCATTGCGGCGAAGGAGTTCACGATTCCCATCGTGGTGCCGAGAAGTCCGACGAACGGAGCGGTGGCGCCGACGGTGGCGAGAATGCCGAGGCCGCGCTTGAGATCCGTGATCGTCATCAACATCTCGCGCTCGATCGCGCGCTCAGCCGAATTGATATCGGCGACCGTGACCGATCCATCCTGAATCAATGGCCGAATCTCAGTCAGTGCTCCACCGAGAACGCGAGCCACATGCGACTTCTTGTACTTGTCGGCGAGAGTTACTGCTTCCGCGAGATTGTCTTCCTCGAGGAACTGCGAGAACTCGGGGGCGAACTTGCGCGTCTCACCCTGCGCCTGGCGAAGATCCCACCACTTCTTGATGGCGACTGACAGTGACCAGATCGACATGATGGCGAGGACATACACGATGCCCTTCGCGAAGTTGCCCATCTGGTTGTAAATGTCGAGCAATGACAGCTGCATTGTTTACTCCGGGAAGGGTTGGTTAGCGGGGAACGGCAAACTGGAATGACTGCTGGACCAGCTGATTGACCGGCTTGCCGCCGATCATCGCGGGGCTGAACTTCATCCGCGGCAGAACGTTCTTCACCGCCTGTGTGAACAGCTCATTCGTGGACTTCAGCACCTTGAACGAATCCATATCGGCTTTTCCGGAGCTGCTGACTACGAACTGAGCCTGGACTTCGCCTGCAATACCCGAGCTTTCCAGAACCGATGGATACTTCGGCTTCGGGCTCTCGGCGAGCATTTCAGCGGGCTTCTCGACCTGGAACTCGAAATAGGTCTGGTTGGCGTTGGCGATTCCGCCCACCACGCCAGTGCCGGTGCCACCCTTGACGCCCTTTCCACTGAAGTCGCTTTCGTTCGTGATCGCCTTCGTGAGATCGATCTCGGGGATCTTGATGTCGATCTTGACGGGCGCGCGAAGAACCTGGAACCCCTTCGGCGGAGGCGGCTTGACGACGACCTCTTTTGGCGGCGGCGGCTTGTCCGGCACCTTCGGAGGCTCCTTCTTCATCTCGACGAACTGAATCTTCTCAGCCTTCGCCTTTTCATCCTTGCTACCAGCGCGCGCGGTTGCGTACACCGCGGCTGAGATCAGAACTGTGTGGAGCACGATGCTGAACACCGTACCACCAGCCATCTTCTGCTTCTTAGCCTTTGACTCAAGAAGTTGGTTAAACATTCCTCACCCAATGGGAAGTTCGTGAACGAAAGGTGTTCGCAAGTGGAATCGTGCGGAATACCTGCAAGATTAAGAATCAATGAAATAGTATTAAGGAACTCCTAACTAACGCGAGAGCGTGAACACAAAAGGCATTTGAACCAGCTGCCTCACTTTCACCCCACCGATCTCGGCCGGGATGAAGCGCATCCGAACAAGAGCCACTCTAACCGCGTCCTCGAACAGCTGATTGTCAGAGCGCACGAATCGTAAGCTTCCTTCCTCGGCGCGTCCCTGCTCGTCGACGACGAACTGCGCAATCACCTTCCCT
>WNFL01118383.1_pt1 | contig 12554 bp, 9 predicted proteins | sample 5400361 | NCBI WGS metagenome assembly WNFL01 (sample SAMN13153351, study PRJNA577476) | soil metagenome | isolation source: 40 cm soil on Douglas fir-dominated hillslope | place: USA:California | collected 2013-09-17
AAAGAAATTGTGAGGAGTCTGTGTACGTATAGCCTTTCAATTCCCGGCATAGCAACACCAGCAACATAAGGCCAGCTATTGTGGCCTTGTTCTGATTAAACTGCTCACGTGCTACTGTGTGTCAACTCGTGTCGCCATATACATGCAAGCGACTTCAGGCCCGCCGCTTGGATTCTCCGACCAAGACAAGGAATCCCACTGTCCAAAAACGGTCCGATCCCTGTCAGCATTTGGGGTGCAGTGTACGAGTCTCATCGCTGCGATAGTTATGGGATCGTAGGCCCATATAAGGTCTCGATCCCTGTGTTTTGTATCTTTACGTGTGTGTAACGAGCCATCAGGGACACGTTTCGTTTCGTCGTATTCTCGCTGCGTGGAAATTCAAACAGTCCTCGATCATGTAATCAGTAATGGATTCTATGAACCCAATCTCTGTGATTTGTTGATTGGCAACCAGGCCAGGTACCTGGTGCTTGTATCCAGAGCGTTGTCTGCTATTGTCATTTTCCCCATTGTACTCTTCCAATTTACATTGCTTTTTGGCACAATCTGTATAGAAGTGCACAACCATGAATTCTGACCATGAGTTCCAGTCCTATAAAAATCGAGTCTGGCCATGCAACCCCCTCGCCCAGTCCTTGGAGACCCATTCTTGCACCATTGCCCGATCGAGCCACAGTCTGGAGACAATCTGGAAGAAATTGGACTGTAGATCATTCATTACGACTAAGAGCTTCTAAGGGCTCAGGCAAACAAAATTCATAGTGGTGGGTTCCACAAAATAAATCTGAGGCTCTGCCTCGATGAAACACATTCAATGGACCTTATGCTATGGAACAATTAGAACTCCTGCCTGACTGCGTCGATCAACTTCCTCAATATGCGCAGAAATCATTGTGGAGAATTCTGGGAGATCAGTATCATCAAACCAAGTGATAAACTCGCGAAGCTTGTCAATAATCGGGACGATTTGATGGTCGGGGGCTGCACCTAGAAGCTTGAAAAGCGCTCTGAGCACGAGTGCATCATCAATTGCAGGTGCACTCAAATGCCAGAGTTTAGTGCTTCGCTGTCCTGGAATCTCCGTCTTTTTCCCAGGCTGTTGCGATAAATGGAGTGACCACGCCATAGCCATCCAATCCAATCCGTTAAAGGCCGAATCTGTGACCATTGCTTCAGGTTTCTTTTCATGGAAATATTCCCATGTGAGAATCTTCTCAAGTTCACCCACTGGTGTGTATGACTCCATGTCTCCCTGAGGCCTGGGCAGTGGCTGGCGCGACAAGGTGAAAAAGGCTTCAGCAAAGGTTTCTCGAAATTCGGTTGAGAGTTTTTCGAATCCACGCACGAATGTATCCAGGATTGCCCACCCCATCCAAAGTTGATGGTCAGGCAAGAGGAAGTTGAACACGGCAGACACAGCAGCAGAGAGGTGACGGGATCGTGGGGGGGGGTCAGAAAGGGATATCATGACCTCCATATAGCACTCTAGCGCTACAGAGGATATACCGACCTCTCGTGATTCCAGGAATGATCCCAGTAGGAGGGGGTTCGCATCTTGGGTGACCTTTCCTCGAGAATATCGCAGATACAGAGCTGCGATCATATTATCGACCGGTTGGTCACTAAATGGCTCGGTGGGCACATCAGGTCCCTCAGGGATGTCCAGTTGGGCAATCACTCTTGCAACCAGTCTTAACCGGTGATTTTCCAATATATTCAGATCCTGCTCCTTCAGTTGCTGTATTCTTGCTGGAGTCAGGTTTTTGGCAAGCACCAAAAGGATGGCAAAGATGTTTGAATCCGTAATCCCGTTGGCTCCAAGCTTATCGTCACAGTCCTTGAGCAGCCCTTCTTGAGCAGCAGTTCCTTCATCCGACATGGACTCATGAATTAATAATGGTAATTCTTGTGTGGGGGGTGCCACAAGCATCCTCGCAATGGCCAAGAGTCCTTCATACCTCATACACGGCGCAACGGCAGTGAGAGCAGAAGTAAGTAGGGGTAAGTCGCCCTTTTCCTTGATGACATTTTCCTTGATGACAGTGAAATATTGGACTGCACATGGATATGAACCTCGATATATGAGGGCATAGAGGACCAGAAAGAGCAGGGAGATGAGTTCTTTTGGAAGGGTGCCCTCAAACACCGTGTTGGGATTTCGAAGGTTCAGAAGCAACCATGGGTGCTCACAACTACTGGTGAGAATGTTTGGCAGATTGGGTGGTTCTGGAGAACGTGATAGGGCAGCGAGTGTGACCACAGCTTCAAGTAATACTATGTCAGGTGACACGGTATCACCCCATTTCAAGGAATCATTAGAAAGAATAGCTAGACATATCTCAATCAAGAATGGTTCCTCCTCCGAGAACCTCCCCTCGCCACGGAGCTCTGATAGCAAGCCTAAAAGCCATAAATGATTATCTCTCCGCAGGTTTCCCCTTCGTATCATGTTAATGAGGTCATCGGAGGGCGTTTGTACCATGTTTTTATTGTGACCGGCGGCGCTTCTATCGAGGACGCGATCAAAAACAGAAATGACAAGTTGAGCCCAGGGGTCCTCGGGTTTATACACGCACTGAAGAGCATCTCGTACTTCCGTCATACGTTTCACGTTCTCTCTGCGCGGCGCACGTAGCGAAACCGCTACCAATGCGACCAACGTTGTTTCAGGCAGGGATGAGACATACTCTTTATCTTTCCCCCTGTCAAGGATCCAGGGAGGTAGATCGAACGATGGTGGAATTCGGAGTGCGGTGCTACCTGCAACCTGCCACACAGAGCACAGCTGAGGTTCGCTGTGCTCAGAATTGGGGACACTCTCGTGATATCTCTGTAAGGTCGAAGCCGCGATGAAACGCTGGACCTCATCCATTGTCTCTGAGGTCATCAGATTCTCAAACTCGCTCTCCTGAAAAGGGCGCGATTTCTGAAGGAAATCCTGGATGCAACGGTTCAAACGACCCAGAGCTGTTGTTGGTCTAGTATCCATATGTGGCAACATGAAGGTTTCAATACTTGGACAGAAATAAGCGTGGAAATGTCGATAGACCATGCCCAAGGTGTCCGAAACAGGAGAGCGGAAAGGCGACTTGGCAACGAACACAGACACAGTTGTTGTCGTGGCGTAGTAGAGGACGCCAACGCCAAAAATCGCCGTAACGATGCCAAACGAGGGTTTACTGATTTGAAAAAGAAACAAGGCGAGGCCGACGGTAAATAAAAGAAGGGATAACTGAATGAGAAGTGGTAGTGTCGCGACCATCCCTGGAAGCTTCCAGCGCTCCATCCCAAGGTAGCGGAATTCACGGGTCTTGGCCCGTTGCTCCGGGATCGACATCCCTCGTAAGCCGCGGTCGAATTCGAGTACCCAGCTTTTGATGAGCATCGCGATGAATGCCGCCAAGATCATAAATCCGAGACTGGCGTAGAAGAGAGCATTGACGACGACAATATATTCTGGAGGGGAGAAGTCGGCCGGGACATATGGTCCAAGACTCGAATTACGCATCATTTGCGTTTGGTAAATTAGAACGTCCTGTATGATATCCATGGGGTCTGGTTCGAGACGACCCAGGAGTTCGATCAGGAAAGCGCTCAAGAAACCTGCGAACAATGCAGCCTGCACGACGAATTAATTCGGCAAAAGCACAAACGCAGGTGGTACATACAAAGACAAGAATTGTATCCATTTGTTCAAGCCATTCTTCCTTGCGCTCGCGGTCGATGATCTCCATTCCTAGGTTCTCGTGTCAGACGATGTGCCGTGATGTGGCTACCTACGTGCCATCATTGTAGCGTTCCCAGCCAGTCTTAAGGGTTTTCGGTTCTTCTGGATAATACAGATATATGAGAAATAATCTTAGGTGACCAAGGCCGGGCTTGCCTCGTGGGCTCTCAGGAGGCGGGGAATCTTGCTCTAAATGAGGACTTTAGTACGCCTAAATGACTAGTATAAGAGAGCTGGGCTACTGTGTTTCCTTTTATTGATGAGTGGTGACATGCTGGAGACGGCGGACTGCAACGTTGGGCGCTTACGCTCGACGTGAGGTACGCACGTGCCTCGACCCAATCTGTGGAAACCCCTCCGGCATTTGGTTTCTCAAGTTCCTGTCGCAATCCAGTCTCTCAACCACCGCTATTATTTTCCCTCCCCTGGCGTGTCCGCCACATACCCACACCACCACAGGCCGCTCGCAGTAGTGGGATTGGAACTGGGTCATGTAGGAGCTTGGATGATGTGGACTCAACTCACCTTGACGCTACTCCTCTCGTAGCTGATCTTTGAGGTAAACATTGTATCAATCACCCACGGCCTCTGGATGGTATATTTGAAGCCAGAACTACTTGCCTTGGAAGCAAAGCAAGCTGGTCCTTTACGCACGGCCGGCGGTGGATCGAAAGAAGTCCATCACAGTCGATGAGAGGGAGGTAGACGTTGAGAGGTGCGTACTGTAGCGACTCGGGCTTCTTGGCTCTATTAGGTAATCGATCAGGTTACCTACCAAATGTACTACAGTCCGTTTGTTTGGGAAACCATCTTACATCTTACATCTTACTCCCACACCTTCGCATTGTCATCTGTACACCGCATACTGTCCTCATCGTCTCTTATTATAAGGGATTCGAAGGAATATCTGCGACCTTACAGAACGCGAAGAACGAGAACAAGACCAAGATACATTACACGTACCGTGGTCACTGCTAGTGGATTGGTGATAGACTTCTGGTGAGTGAGATTAAACATTGCTGCTCGAGCTGATATTTTGATTGGATCGCTGTCTATTCCCTTGACTGATAGCACTTCCCAATTCATTATCTCGCGAGTGGTGGTGAGTATCCAGCACAGGGAACCGGAGGATCTGATGCCTTGCATGTTCGGCAAGGTTTTCAAGCTTCTTGGGATTCGTATGTGGCATCGTATGGATTTATGTGTGTGAGTGGGTGGAGATGCAGAGTACAAGGGTGAGTGACAGGTGGACGGCAGGGAATGGAAATTTAGGTGGGTTTAGGTCTTCGATATGCACTTAGTTAGGCGTGTGTAGATCTCATATTTGTATTCGAATAGCTTCATTTTGGAATGTGATACCCGAATCAGGCTAGAAGCAGGGATATTATTTTTCCAGAGCATGCAGAATGCAAATAAGGATGATGTTTCCATTCCATTACGTATGTATACAGAAATTTTTTGGATCCCGGGAGACCTGGATATCTCAACTATTTGTCATCAAATCATTGGAACATCCAGGCCTAAACCCCTGCGCAATCCTCGTCAGTTTTCACTTCAACCCCCCCCCCAAGGAATCCCACAATGTCCTTGGGGGTGCGGGGTGTGGTTAGCTTGCCTTCCAATACCTGCCCGGACCCCGCCCGCCAAATGCAAAACCCAGGGAGTGTTCCAATTTAAAGAGTAGCTGTTACTCTTAGCGGTTCCGTTGGCTGCATTAAGCTCATTGGAGCTTGTGACTTGGCGGCTGCCATGGCCCACGCACTGGCATGTCCACACTGCTCCCACGTTCCTTCTCCTCCGGCCAACAGTCTCCTCGATCGAAGTGATTGAGCGCGACGATGCAACAACCCAGGGCAGAGAACCTGTGAGCGACGGTTTATATCGCGTAGCATTATCGTGGCTGACAATCAATCGAAGCCTCTTACTAGAGAGTGCGGCGCTTCACTTCAATTTCGTCCATACTACTGATTTTGTGCAACATGCAGAAATTACACTCCATGGCGCTCTACAAGGTGACTACACAATGAAGTTTTTGATAGAAGATAAGGAGCAAGAGCTGCATACGCAAGACAATCGAACCTGGACAGCAGCCGGACGCCCGTATGACCGTTGTTTCCCCATTACATGCACCTGCTGATTTCTGTGTACATAAAGAGGTGTTTCTCCGACATCCGAGCTACGCGCGGAGCTCCAAGTGAGGAGTGGTCATCTCTGTTGGGCAACAACCACACCAACAGCGCAGGACGAGATCAACCTTAAAACAGTCTTCAATGATTATTGGACCTCTCGCAAGCAAACCTTCACAGAACTGAGTCAGTCTGATCACCATAATTGCTCCGCTTGTATCTGATAGCGAAGCGTAGCGAAATTTATTCCCGGTGGAAATCACCACCCCCACCGTTTGTCTCTAGAATTACAGTTCTCTGCAAGGAAGACTGTTTGTCCCTTTGCGACTGCCCATTGCAGTTAGGTATTGATCTCCGGATAGATGGAACCTCTGCGGTCATCGCTCCATCAAACCGAAGGATTGTTAAAGGACTGCTCCTCACTGATGACCAGGTCGACTGAGGGGTTTGTGGAGAGTGCTATTCAATATAAGGGTGTATTCGCAAAGGTCCGTCGTTCCACGTGGAGACTAGCAGGATGTTGACGCCTACTAGTTGAATCCAATCGTAAAGGCTGTATTCAGTGTTACCAAAGCATTGTTTGCGGTTCGTGCTCGCAGTGGCGTGTCAGCAGCGGAGGGTAATACCTGATCGTTTAGCTCTTGAACGAACAATGCAATCACGACCAGATACCTTTGCGTCTTTTGGACCTGTTGAAGTCCGTCTTGGAATTCGAAGGCATTGTTGAGGAAAAAATCGTCAGTGAAGAGACAGGTCTCTTGGAGAAATTCATCCCGCGAGTATCTGGAGTGATGTGCTGGGTCGCCAATGTGTCGTGTGACTACGTCAAAAGTGGTAGGTGGTCATATCCTGGATTTGAAAACACTAATGATCACAGCGAGGGCGGTGGGCGGGGCAGCCAACCTGGAGAGGGTCAAAGAAATAAATAGAGAGTTGAACAAAGTCATCAGAGACCTCGAGCGTGCAGTGGATGGCGAAGCTCCCCACTCAGCCAAAAACAATCGTAGGCGCTCATTGCCTCGACCTGGCGACAGTCCATTCTCAGTGTATTCGTTAGCCCAAAAGGAGCAACAGCGAAAAGTGCAAGATTTTTTGCGTCAGCGGCTTAAACCTGTTGAAACTAGCCATCACCGAGACCTCTGCTGTATGGAAGGCACCCGCAAAGTCCTCCTCAAGAAAATCACAAACTGGGTGTCCAGTATTTCAGGGCAGGGGGACGGCCTCTATGGTAATATATGCTGGATCCATGGCTTACCTGGCATTGGCAAAACGTCCTTAGCTCATTCGATCTGCGCAAGTCTATACGGTGAAGAGCAGCTCGCCGGAGCATTTTTCTGCCGGAGGGGTGACCCGGTTTTGAGCGAACCCAGAAATATCCTCCCAACTCTCATCCATGAATTCGCGATAGTCTTCCCCCCTTTCCGGAGTATTGTCGCGGAGCGTCTTAGCAAAAACCCAAACATGATACCAGAGTCAATGGAGCATACTCTCTTCCTTGACTTCATTCGCAAACTTCCTCGCATCCCAAAAAGGACTCTCGTCTTTGTCATTGACGCACTTGATGAGTGTAGTAGCACCCAGACTCACCCAGACATCCTGAAGGTCCTGAAGGTCCTGACAGACGCCGCTGCACATGCTCCGTGGCTCAAGGTTATCACCACCAGTAGACCAGAAGTTGATATCCAACGTTTCTTTGATGGCCCCGAGTCGGTATTTTTGCATTTTGATTTGACTACAGATAAAGAGACCACTTCCGACCTGCTGCTCTTTGCCAGAGCCCGATTCAGTAGGGTGGCTCTCAAGCGACACCTCCAATCTCCTTGGCCAGAACCATTCCTCTTCGACACGGTGACCTCGCGGGCAGGTAGTCTCTTCATCTTCATCGAGACTCTTGCCCTTGCCCTTGAGCATTGCCACGACCCCACTCAGCTTTTGGAGGCAATCATTCCGGTGTCAGCCGGTCCGGGCTTGGCGCCTCTATACAGACTTTACTCCAGTATCGCCAGCGCACGGAGGGTGCAAAGCAATGCCGAATTTCAGCGGGTGATTGGAGTGCTTCTTATAGCAGCACCGCACCGCCCATTGCGCGAACAGACGATCGCAGAGCTGGCGAGAGTGAGACGTGAACTAGTGAGAATGTGGGTGGAAGACCTAGGCTCTATGTTCTATTGCGACGAAGGGGCCAGTGGAGGGATTCGTGTCCGGCATTTGTCCGTCTCCGATTTCTTTCTCAGCGAAGACTGTCCTCGCGAGTATCAAGTCAACCTACGAGACGCAAATATGCAACTGGGTATTGCTTGCCTCGATACGATGATTGAACAACTGCGTTTCAATATTTGCAAGCTCGAAGATTCTCGGCTCGCGAACGACGATGTGAAAGATCTTCCATCACGAATCAAAGATAACATTTCCGACGCTTTGCAGTATAGTTCTCTGTATTGGTCAAATCATGTTTCCTTCGCTTTTGATCGGCGTGCACTGAAAAGCTTGAAAGAAGTCTTCAAAGGGCCGCTTGCAATATTTTGGGTTGAAGTATTGAGCATTATGGGAGTGTTGCGAGCTGGCGGCCCAAGCCTGCAAAAAGTGATGTCGTCCTTGGTCGAGGTGAGCGCACCTCCAGCTCACCGCAATGAGCATTCCAATGTGATCCTAACTTGCTGAAGGACACCCATTGGAGCCTTTTGGAAAGAATTCAGGATGTTTATCGTTTCATGATCTCTTTCCAAACTCCCATCTCTATGAGCACTCCGCACATATATATTTCAGCGGCGCCATTCCTGCCCTCAAAGTCACCATTATCAATTATCTTCAGAACACATTTTGTTAATGGCATTAAAGTACAAAGAGGAAAATTGTTGCCATGGCCAACGCTAGAGTTGGACTCCCCCAATCGGAGCCACACTGTCACTGGATCCGATGACAAGACAAGTCGGATCGATGATGGCGAGACTAGCGATGCAGTCGGCGAGCCTCCAAAGCAGCACCCTGGCTATGTGTGCTCAGTTGCTTACTCTCCCAACGGGCAGCATATCATCTCTGGGTACTCTGACAAGAAAATTCGAATCTGGAATGCTAAGACTGGTTCTGCAGTCGCTATGCCTCTAGAGGGGCACACTGACTGTGTACGGTCAGTTGCTTGCTCTTGCGATGGGCAGCACATCACCTCCGGATCAGATGACAATTCCGTTCGAATTTGGGATACCGAGACTAGTTCTGCAGTCGGTATCCCTCTAGAGGGGCACACTCGCCCTGTCGCGTCTGTTGCTTACTCTCCCGATGGGAAGCACATCATATCTGGATCCTTCGACAAGACAATTCGAATCTGGAATGCCGAAAGTTACTCTGCAATCGGCAAGCCCCTAGAAGGGCACACTGGCTATGTGCGGTCAGTTGCTTACTCTCCCAATGGGTTACATATCATTTCTGGATCCTCTGACAAGACAATTCGAATTTGGAACCCCGAGACTTGTTCTGCATCCGGCAAGCCTCTAATGGGGCACACCCGCCCCGTGGTGTCCGTTGCTTACTCTCCCAATGGGCAGTACATCATTTCTGGGTCTTTGGACAAAACAATTCGTATTTGGGATGTCAATACTGGTTCTGCAGTTGGCGAGTCTCTGAAGGGGCACACCCACCCTGTGATGTCCGTTGCATACTCTCCCGATGGGGAGTACATCATTTCTGGGTCCTTGGACAACACAATTCGAATTTGGGATGTCAATACTCGTTCTGCAGTCGGTGTGCCTCTACAGGGGCACACCCACCCTGTGATGTCCGTTGCATACTCTCCCGATGGGCACCATATCATCTCTAGATCCAATGACAGGTTCATTCACGTGTGGGACTCACGTTCACTCATTGCCACCCAAAGTACTACCTCCGCAATTCCTGCTGGACGCCAACACCCAGACGGTTGGGTTAGGGACACAGATGGTCACTTACTCTATTGGGTACCACAGGACTGTCGTTCAAGGCCCCATTCATCTGCTCTCCTCACAATCCCTGTTCTGTCAGTGTCTCTTCAAATCAAGGAGTTTGCATATGGACGCTCTTGGGCTACGATCAAGATTAAACAGACTGGTGTGCTCTCATAGGGGGAGAAACCATGAGGTTCTTTATCTGGTGATTTTAATTACCACAATAAAGTTGGGGGTTGTGTATGGGAATTAGGGTGGGGATCACCAGGTGAATATGTGGGGAAGGGGGGAATATTGAGAAAGGGTGACATGACATACACAACAAATGATAGCTACAACACAGATCTCCAGCACCACACAACCCTAGCCATTCCTTATTCTCAATTGTTCTTGTACTCCTTTGTACTGATTACCTTCTGGTCATTACTCTGTTTCTTATTCTCAATTTTTGGTGTGGGCATCTAGCAGAATGACCATGCTTTATCATTTGGCTAGTTGTGTGTAATAAAACGACCCCATTATTGACACATAACTCTGATGCCCTAGTCCAATACCCAATGTGAGAACCTGAGACCTTGAGACACCATCTGACATCTGACATCCAATACCTGATTGCCTGATGCATGATTTACACCATGTGGGACCTCCCCATAAACCCCAATCCAGTCCCACACAATATGCCAGCATATTTCATTCACAATTTTCCTTTACACCTGTTAAACATTGGCTGACACAGGGACTATATGGCCCTTATGGTGGCCAAAGTCAAACCTAATTCTACTGAACAGCCCAATTCACCCTGCCCTGTGTACTACAGTGAAACTTACCTAATTGTATATGTGTCTAAATGTATAACTTGCCTAAATGTATGGAAAATGGTGGGAATGGACTTGGTTCCTACTGTAAGGACACAAATTGTGGCAACAGTCACATCACACAATGGGCCGATGGTTGCTTTGGGACCTGTGGAATCATGTCACGCTCAGGGGGTCCATTTCTACTGGCGAAATTTAGCCAAAATCCACAAAAAAAATTCAAAAAAAATCCTGTATATAATCAAAATGTATTTATTGTATGAATGAAGAGATTTAATCAGAAATAATCTGATACAGCGATGGAGGATCGATGTGTCCAACATCATCACTGTTGTAAGCCTCATCATCCAGATCTATGACTATGGAATCATGAGCATCAAAGAAGCATGATATGGCACCAATGTATTCCTCATCACATTAATTAAGCATTGTTGTAACATTTCTAGTTTACTGTATTTGGTTTCTAGCAACTCATGTTTCTAGTGTCACACTTCACATGGCAAGCCATTTCCATTTCTTCCAGGTTGGTGCATCATGTCACACTGCCCTTCCATTGCTACAATTTGTGTCCTTACAGTATGAGATAAATGTATAACTTGTCTATCTAGCTAATGTATACAGAATTTTGTGAGATACAAGACTTGCTGCGCTGAAGCTGCAGCTGCAGCTGCTAGCAGAAAAAGAAGGAAAGATTTAATAAGCATGTCAAAATAGCATTACAATTATGGATAGATATACAATGTCCATGGCACCCGGCACTGTCAGGCTTTCACTCAATTTGCTCTCCTTGGTGTGACATGCCAATAGAGTGTGTATGCCTCTCTTCTAGTTCTTATCTGTACATCCATTCCACCTGTTGCATCTTCATAGTATGTTGCCCAATCATTCCTTGTCTGCTCACAACTGTAGCAGTTACCCATTCATAAATTATTCCGATTTACAATTAAGAAAGTCTGTTGTATACAATGTTCCCATACCAAAACAAATGCTCCAGGCAATCCTAGCAGTGCGAATTATGAAAGATGGCTTTGCATGCATAACACCACATGAAGCACCATAAGGTCTGTGATATTGTACAGGGGATTAAAGGCAAATCTCTCTCAAATATGCAAAAGTCAAACTTGTAAGAAGTAGAAGACATTGTTGGTGAGCAAAACAGCATTGAAAATGTGAGCACAGCCATCTCAGTCTTGTAGTCAAGAATTTGATTGTTGATTGTCAATCATCAAGGGAATAAAAACATGTGGAAAACTGCATATAGGGACTGGGTTCGCTTCAGGAAGATAATAGGGGCTTGACCAGATAAATCTGGGTTTGTAAGACAAAACACTCTCAGTTCAAGTGCCTAAGGAGCTCTCAATCTCTCAGCCTCAGCATTATCTTTTCCATAAAACAATCAGATATAACAGAAAAAAGTACATGGTGGATATTACCAGGCTACTAAGACATTCAAGAAGAAAACCCATGCTGGATAAATCCGGGCCACTGAGACAATCTTTATGCACTCACCACAAAATAATCTGAGCAAACACATGTGAGAAAAAAAAGGCCACTAAGACAATAATTATGTGCTCACCAGGAGCCTGGTTCAAGAGCCTAAGGAGCTCTCAATGTTGTACTTCTGCCTCAACATATTCTTTTGCATTTGGGAAGTCTTCAGACCCCAGTGACAATTGTGAAAGACTATTCACTGGAGTTCATCTTTTTCAAGGGGGGCCAACTTGGGTCTGAGTCACACTGCAACTCAGACCTTACCACCCTTTTCAGATCAGTGAAAATTTTGCTTGACATTGACTTTCCAAGGGGGGGTGCCTTGGGCCTGAGTCAGACTGTGACTTGGACCTTACCACCCCCAGCAGGTCCAACATCAAACTTGGACCTGAGACAACTTTCCACCCAGAGCAACTCAGACTGTAACAGGTCAGGCACACAGGGAATGTCACCCTTTCCCAGGATCCAGCCTTGC
>WNFL01326100.1_pt1 | contig 12553 bp, 19 predicted proteins | sample 5400361 | NCBI WGS metagenome assembly WNFL01 (sample SAMN13153351, study PRJNA577476) | soil metagenome | isolation source: 40 cm soil on Douglas fir-dominated hillslope | place: USA:California | collected 2013-09-17
GTAAATCCGATTGGCATTCGTCTTGGCATCACGCGCGACTGGACGTCGAAGTGGTATGCCGGATCCAAGACGTTCGCCTCGAACATCCACACCGATTTCTTGGTGCGGAAGTATCTGAACAAGAAGCTTGCCGACGCCTCGGTGAGCCGCATTCACATCGAGCGCGCCGCGCGCCGAGCCAACATCACCATCCATACGGCGCGTCCGGGAATCGTGATCGGCAAGAAGGGCGAGGACATCGAAAAGCTCCGCACCGCGGTGGCCAAGATCCTCGGCATGACCATGAACGACGTGCGGCTCAATATCGCCGAGATTCGCAAGCCCGAGCTCGATGCCAAACTGGTCGCCGAAGGCATCTCCCAGCAGCTGGAAAAGCGGGTGATGTTCCGCCGCGCCATGAAGCGTGCGGTGACCAATACCATGCGTTCGGGTGCGCTGGGCATCAAAGTGCGTATCTCCGGCCGCCTCAACGGCTCGGAAATCGCTCGTACCGAAACCAATCGCGAGGGGCGGGTTCCCCTGCACACGTTCCGTGCCGATATCGACTATGGCGTCGCCGAAGCGCAGACCACCTACGGCGTCATCGGCATCAAGGTTTGGATATTCAAGGGCGAGGTATTCGACCAGCCGGAAGTCGAGGCCGCCGAGGCTGACGCTGAAGCCGCCGCGACGACCGCGCCCAAGCCCGCCGAGGCCGCGGCGCCGGCCGCTGGTTGAATTAGGTAACGACACATGATGCAGCCGAAGCGGACCAAATTCCGCAAACAGTTCAAGGGCAAGATTTCGGGCAGCGCGCAGCGCGGCAACTCCGTTGCGTTCGGCGAATTCGGCCTGAAGGCGACCGATCGATGCCGCATGACCGCCCGCGAAATCGAAGCGGCGCGGCGCGCCATTTCACGCTATGTGAAGCGCGGCGGGCGTATTTGGATCCGGGTGTTCCCGGATGTGCCGATTACTCAGAAGCCGCTCGAAGTGCGCATGGGCTCGGGTAAGGGCAACGTCGAGTATTGGGTGGCGCGAGTGCTGCCCGGCAAGGTGCTGTTCGAGATCGAGGGCATGAGCGAGGAAATCGCGCGCGAGGCGTTCCGCCTGGCGTCCGCGAAGCTGTCCGTATCGACGGCGTTCGTCAAACGCCAAGTCCGGGCATGAGGGTGCGAACATGAAGGCCAAAGATTTGCGCAGCAGGCAACCCAAGGATCTCGGCGAGGAGCTGCTCAAGCTGCGCCGCGAACAGTTCAATTTGCGCATGGCGCGTGCGACCGGCCAGGCCGCGAAGCCGGATCAATTTGCCAAGGTGCGTAAGAACATTGCGCGTGTAAAGACGGTGCTTGCCCAATCCAAGGCGAGCGGAGGTAAGGCGTGATGTCGACCGAAGTACAAACGAGCGAAGTGGGCGCGGGTCAGCCGGCAGCGGCCGCCGCGCCGGGCGCGGCACCCGTCCCCGGTCAGCGGCTGCTCACGGGCAAGGTCGTCAGCAACAAGATGGACAAGACTGTTGCCGTGTCGGTCGAGCGTTTGGTCAAGCACCCGATGTACGGCAAGTACATTCGACGCACCACCAAACTGCTGGCGCACGACGAGAACAATGAGTGCAAGGAAGGCGACACGGTTTCGATCAAACCGTGCCGGCCCATGTCGCGTCGTAAATCGTGGGTGCTGGTGCGCGTTGTCGAACGCGCCCGCGCCGAATAGGGAGCCGACATGATTCAGATGCGAACCATATTGAACGTGGCCGATAACAGCGGCGCCAAGCGCTGCATGTGCATCAAGGTCCTGGGCGGCTCGAAGCGCCGTTACGCCGCCGTCGGCGACGTCATCAAAGTGAGCGTCAAGGACGCCATTCCGCGCGGCAAAGTGAAAAAGGGCGAGGTCTATGATGCCGTCGTGGTACGCACCAAGAGCGGCGTGCGCCGCGCCGATGGTTCGTTGATTCGTTTCGACACCAATGCGGCTGTGTTGTTGACCAACAAGCTCGAGCCGATCGGCACCCGTATCTTCGGGCCCGTGACGCGCGAGCTGCGCAATGTGCAGTTCATGAAGATCATCTCGCTCGCGCCTGAAGTGTTGTAATTCGGGCCTAGATTTATTTAGGAATGGGTAGATGAAAAAGATTCGCAAAGGCGACCTGGTGGTTCTGATCACCGGTCGAGACAAGGGGCGCAAGGGCGCCGTCATCGAGGTGCTGGCGGACGACCGCGTGCGCGTCGAGGGACTCAACATGTCCAAGAAGCACCAGCGGCCGAATCCGCAGATGGGCGTGCAGGGCGGAATCATCGAGCGCGAGGCGCCTTTGCACGTGTCGAACGTGCTGATCTTCAATCCGGCGACGCAGAAAGGCGATCGCGTGGGCTTCAAGGCGCTCGAGAACGGCCGCAAGGTGCGGGTGTTCAAGTCGAACAAAGAAATGGTCGACGCCAAATGATGAACCTGCTACCGGCGTCGATCGATCATTCTTCACGCTCGCGAAGCGAGCGCTATCTATCGGGGGTGTCTTCCACCCCCGTTGGAGGGGTGCGTTAGCACCAACAAAACATGGCAGCAAGACTAAAGCAGATTTACAAAGAGAAGCTCGTGCCTGAGCTCAAGGCCAAGCTCGAGCTCAAGAACACGATGCAGGTTCCGCGCATTCTCAAGATCACGATCAACATGGGCGTGGGCGAGGCGGTGGCCGACAAGAAGGTCATGGACGCCGCGACTGCCGATATGGCCAAGATCACGGGCCAAAAGCCCGCGGTGACCAAGGCCAAGAAATCCGTCGCGACGTTCAAGGTGCGCGACGGCCAGGCGATCGGCTGCAAGGTGACTCTGCGCGGCGATCGCATGTACGAATTTCTGGATCGTCTCGTCAGCATCGCCATTCCGCGCATCCGGGATTTCCGCGGAATCAGCACGCGTTCGTTCGACGGGCGCGGCAATTACAGCCTCGGCGTCAAAGAGCAGATCATTTTCCCCGAGATTCAGTACGACCAAATCGATCAAATTCGTGGAATGGACATCACCATCTCCACGTCGGCGCGCGACGACAAGCACGGGCGCGCGCTTTTAGAAGCTTTCAACTTTCCGTTCCGCAAGTAGGGTTAGCCCATGGCCAAGACGAATATGCTCATGCGCGAGAAGCGCCGCCTCAAAGTAGCGACTAAATACGCTAAGCGACGCGCCGAGCTCAAAGAGCTGATCCGCGACCCGAAGACCGGGGCGGAAGAGCGCGCCGCCGCGCAAGTGGAACTGCAGCAGCAGCCGCGCGACGCGGGCGCGACGCGGCAGCGCAACCGCTGCTCGATTACCGGACGTTCTCGCGGCGTGTATCGCAAGTTCGGTCTGGCGCGCACCAAGCTGCGGGAAGCGGCCAATCGCGGTGAGATTCCGGGCCTGTCGAAGGCGAGCTGGTGAGGCGCGCACAATGAGCATGACTGATCCGATTGCCGATCTTCTGACGCGTATTCGCAACGCGCAATCCGCGGGCAAACCCACGGTGGGTGTGGGTGCTTCGAAGCTGAAGCTCGCCATCCTCAAGGTGCTGAAGGATGAGGGCTACATAGGCGGGTACGGCGTCGATACCGCCGGCGCGAAGAGCACCTTGTCGATCGAGCTCAAGTACCACGACGGCCGTCCGGTCATCGACCGTATCGAGCGCATCAGCCGTCCGGGCCTGCGCATTTACCGCGGCAAGGACGAGTTGCCCAAGGTGCTCGGCGGCTTAGGGGTGGCGGTCATATCCACGCCCAAGGGCATCATGTCCGACGCACAGGCGCGGGCGGCCGGCACCGGCGGCGAAGTGCTCTTCGTTGTCCAATAAGCGTCGTCCACCAGGATCGTTCAAAGGGTTTCATAGGTAAGCTTTACATGTCACGAGTCGCAAAAAAGCCGGTAGATCTCCCGCAAGGCGTCAGTGCCACGATTGGCGCCGACGTCGTCACGGTGAAGGGCGCCAAGGGCACGCTGACGCTGTCGATCAAGAGCGGCATCAAGGTGGTACAGAAGGACAAGCATCTGGAAGTGGAAGCCGACAGCAGTGCGGAAGGCTTGAACGCAATCGCCGGTTCCACGCGGGCGCACCTGGCGAACATGGTGACGGGCGTGACCAAGGGCTACGAGAAGAAGCTCGAGCTGGTCGGCGTGGGTTATCGCGCCGCCGTCCAGGCAAAGAGCCTGACTTTGACCTTGGGTTATTCGCACTTGATCAACTATGCGATTCCGGACGGCGTCACCATCGAAACGCCGAGCCAGACCGAGATCATCGTCAAGGGCATCGATCGCCAGCGGGTCGGACAGACCGCGGCGGAGATTCGCGACTTCCGGTCGCCGGAGCCCTACAAGGGCAAGGGCGTGAAGTACTCCGATGAAAAGATTTCGCTGAAAGAGGCGAAGAAGAAGTAAGCACATGAAATTGACCAAACAAGACACCCGCTTGCGCCGTGCGCGCCGGGGCCGCGTAAAGATCAAGGAGCTCGCCGCGCTGCGCCTGTCGGTGCACCGGACGCCCCAGCACATCTATGCGCAGATCTTCGCTGCCGAGGGCGACAAGGTGCTGGTTGCCGCGTCGACCCTGCAGAAGGACGTGCGCGGAGCATTGAAAGCCACCGGGAACATCGAGGCTGCCAAGGCCGTGGGCCGCGCCATTGCGGAGCGCGCCAAGGCTAAGGGGATTGCCAAGGTCGCCTTCGACCGTTCCGGTTTCATGTATCACGGGCGCGTCAAAGCGCTGGCAGAGGCCGCTCGCGAAGCGGGTCTCGAGTTCTAACCCAAGGGTCTGAAGACTTATGGCGAGAGTAGAAAAACCAATGTCCGGCGACGACCTGCTCGAAAAGCTGGTCGCGGTGAATCGTGTCGCCAAGGTGGTCAAGGGCGGCAAGCAATTCGGTTTCACCGCGCTCACGGTCGTGGGCGACGGCGCCGGCCGCGTGGGCTTCGGCTACGGCAAGGCGCGAGAAGTGCCGGTCGCGATATCAAAGGCCATGATGCAGGCGCGTAAGAGCCTGGTCACGGTCTCTTTGAAGAACGATACCCTGTTCTATGCTGTCAAAGGACGGCATGGAACCACGCGGGTGTATATGCAGCCGGCTGCCGATGGTACCGGCGTGATTGCCGGGGGCGGAATGCGCGCGGTGTTCGAGTGCGCCGGTGTGCGCAACGTGCTCGCGAAGAGCTACGGCTCGCGAAACCCGATCAACGTGGTGCGTGCGACCATGGATGCGCTGGCCAAGCTGCGCACCCCGGATGACATCGCGGCCAAGCGCGGCAAGAGCGTCGCGGAACTCGTGGGCTAGCCATGACCGACAAGTCAATCAAAGTCACTTTGATCAAGAGCATGTACGGCCAGATGTCCAGCATCCGCAACTCGGCGAAGGGCCTGGGGTTGCGGCGGATCGGCCACAGCGTCATGGTCGCGGACACGCCGTCGAACCGCGGCATGATCAACGCGGCCAGCCACATGCTCAAAGTAGAGAGAGCGTAATGCGATTAAATACCATCAAGCCGGGTGCCGGCTCCAAGCGAGAGCACTTGCGCGTCGGCCGCGGCGCGTCCGCCGGCCAGGGCAAGACCTGCGGCCGCGGCGTCAAGGGACAGCGCGCGCGCAAGGGCGGCTATCACAAGGTCGGGTTCGAAGGCGGTCAAATGCCGTTGCAGCGGCGTTTACCCAAGACCGGTTTTCGCTCCGCCATGAAGGCTTCCCGCGCCGAGTTGACGCTCACCGATTTGATGCGCGTTGCGGGCACCGATGTCACGCTGGCCGGCCTGATCGAGGCGAACCTGGTGCCGGAAAGCACGAAATTGGTGAAGATCATTCTGTCCGGTACCGTCAGCAAGGCCTATATCGTCAAGGATAAGCTGGTCATGGCGACCAAGGGCGCGAAGAGCGCGGTCGAATCGGCCGGCGGGCGTTTCGAGATTTAAGACACGTGGCCACTTCCAGCACCAACCCGACCGCCGCTCTAGGAGACATGACGCGCTTTGCCGAGATGCGCAAGCGTCTCTGGTTCCTGCTGGGCGCGCTGGTGGTGTATCGAATGGGCACATTCATCCCGGTGCCCGGGATCGATGCGGCTCGATTCGCCGCGTTTTTCTCGACCCAGAACGGCACCCTGCTCGGCATGTTCAACATGTTTTCGGGCGGCGCTTTACAGCGTTTCAGCATATTCGCCCTGAACGTGATGCCCTACATCACCGCGTCCATCATCATCCAGATGGCGTCGATGGTATATCCGCCCTGGGCTCAGATCCGCAAGGACGGCGAGTCCGGCCGGCGCAAGCTGATGCAGTACACGCGCTACGGGACGGTGGCGCTCGCCGCCTTCCAAGGCTTCGGTGCGGCCCTGGCGATTCAGAATTCCGGCGGTAATCTGGTGCCCAACCCGGGTCCGCAGTTCCTGTTCGTCGCCACGGTGTCGATCACCACCGGCACCCTGTTCGTGATGTGGCTGGGCGAACAAATTACCGAACGCGGCATCGGCAACGGCATCACCATGATCATCGTTGCGGGCATCATCGCCGGCTTGCCGCGGGCCATCGGCAATACGCTGGAAATGGTGCGCTCGGGGGAGATGAACCCGTTGATCGTGCTGCTGATCCTGGTCGTGGTGATCCTGGTGACCTTGTTCTGCGTATTCGTCGAACGGGCGCAGCGCAAGATCCAGGTCAACTACGCCAAACGGCAAGTTGGGCGCCGCATGATGCAGGGGCAGAGCACGCATTTGCCGTTCAAGCTCAACATGGCCGGCGTCATCCCGCCCATTTTTGCGTCCAGCCTGCTGGTATTCCCGGCGACGATCGCACAGTTCTTCGGCAATAGTCCGAGCCCCAATGCCATCCAGAGGGCCCTGCAAAGGATCGCGGTGGTCCTGGGTTATGGCCAGCCGCTGCACGTATTGCTGTTCGCTCTGCTGATCATCGGATTTGCATTCTTCTACGTCGCCCTGGTGTATGACGCTCGGGATACGGCGGAGAACCTGAAGAAGGCGGGTGCCTTCATTCCCGGGATCCGCCCGGGGCAGCAGACCGGCGACTACCTGGACAAGGTGCTGACCCGGCTGACCTTGTGGGGCGGCCTCTACATCATGGCGGTGTGTTTGCTGCCTGAAATCATTCGCATGGTGAATCCGAGCGTTCCGTTCCAGTTCGGCGGCACTTCCTTGTTGATCATCGTCGTCGGCGTCATGGATTTCGTCGCACAGACCCAGTCGCATTTGATGTCGCACCAATATGAGGGCCTGATGAAAAAGGCCAGTCTGCGGGGCATCGGGAGTAAGAAATGAAAGTTCGTCCTTCGGTCAAGAAGATTTGCAAGAACTGCAAAGTCGTGCGGCGCCGCGGCATTGTTTACATCATTTGTTCGTCGGACGCCCGGCACAAACAGCGCCAGGGATGATTAGGCGCTTCGCGCCAACTTTCAACGGGTCGAGGCGACCCGAAGGAAAAGAGAGTGGTTGCTTGAAAGAGGGTAGTCGCTTGATTACTAGAGAGTTTTTATATATACTTGCGCGCTTTTTCGCGTGCGCTATAGTGGAGAGCTAGATGGCGCGTATCGCCGGCATCAACATTCCGATGAACAAGCATGTCGTCATCGGTTTAACCCACATTTTCGGCATTGGGAACAGCCGTGCGGCGCGCATTTGCGACGCGGCCGGCGTGAAGTACAGCGTCAAGGTGAAGGATCTTACGGACGCCGAAGTCGCATCGCTGCGGTCCCAGGTGGCGAAATTCGCCGTCGAGGGCGATCTGCGGCGCGAAGTGTCGATGAACATCAAGCGCCTGATGGACTTGGGCTGCTACCGCGGCATCCGGCATCGCAAGGGCTTGCCGATGCGCGGCCAACGGACGCGCACCAACGCCCGAACCCGCAAGGGACCGCGCAAGCAGGCGGTGAAGATGAACGCGCCGCCGGGCAAGGTTTAAGCGAGATAAAACATGGCAGATCAGAAGCAAACAGGTCAAGGCGCCGGTGGTGGCGCGCAAAGCGGCAAACCGGCCCGGAAAAAGGTCCGAAAAAACGTGCTGGACGCGATCGCGCACGTGCACGCGTCTTTCAACAACACCATCATCACCATCACCGATCGGCAGGGAAATACGCTGTCCTGGGCGACCTCCGGAGGTTGCGGATTTCGCGGGTCGCGCAAGTCGACGCCGTTCGCGGCGCAGGTCGCTGCGGAGCGTGCGGGCACGGCGGCCCAAGAGCATGGCGTCAAGAACGTCGAGGTGCGGGTCATGGGTCCCGGCCCGGGCCGCGAATCCGCCGTTCGCGCGTTGAATGGGTGCGGGCTCAAGATCACCAACATTGAAGATGTGACTCCGATCCCCCATAACGGTTGTCGTCCTCCGAAAAAGCGCCGCGTCTAGCGTCTGTCCAGCTCAGGTTGAAGGGTTTGTAATGGCAAAATACACCGGTCCGAAATGCAAGCTGTCTCGTCGCGAGGGAACCGACCTGTTCCTGAAGAGCGGCGTGAAGCCGCTCGAGTCGAAGTGCAAGCTCGAAGTGCCGCCGGGCGGCGTGAAGAGCGAGCGCAAACAGCGCCTGTCGGAGTATGGTTTGCAGCTGCGCGAAAAGCAGAAGCTACGCCGCATGTACGGGGTGCTCGAGCGCCAGTTCCGCAACTACTATCAAAAGGCGGCGGGCCGCCCCGGCGCGACCGGCGAGACCCTGCTGCAATTTTTGGAATGCCGGCTGGACAATGTGGTCTACCGGATGGGCTTCGCCGCCACGCGGGCGGAAGCGCGCCAACTGGTGAGCCACAAGGCCGTCTCGGTGAACGAGAAGCTGGTCAACATCGCGTCCTACCAGTGCAAGGCCGGCGATGTGGTCAGCTTGCGCGAGAAGGCCAAGAAGCAGACCCGCATCCAAGCCGCACTCACGATTGCCGCGCAAGTCGGCTTTCCGGATTGGGTTGAAGTGGACGACAAGAAGTTCTCGGGAATTCTGAAGTCGGTGCCCGATCGGCAGGAAATTCTGCCGGACATCAACGAGAGCCTGGTCGTCGAGTTGTATTCAAAGTAACGCATCGCAGCTCAGACGCTGCGTTGTCCCCGGTTAGTTAACGTAGGTGATATCCATGCAGGGATCGATCAATGAATTTTTGAAGCCGCGGGTCGTCAAAGTACAGCCCGTGTCGCCGCGCCATGCGCGTATCGTGATCGAACCGTTCGAACGCGGCTTTGGTCACACCTTGGGCAATGCATTGCGCCGCGTGCTGTTGTCCTCTCTGCCGGGCGCCGCCATCACTGAAATCGAAATCGAAGGCGTGCTGCACGAATATACCGCGATCGAGGGCGTCCAAGAGGACGTCGTCGACATTCTGCTGAATCTCAAAGCGGTGGCCATCCGCATGCACACCCGCGACGTCGCCGAGGTGCGCCTGCACAAGAAGGGTCCGGGCCCCGTGACGGCCGGCGACATCGCCGGCGACCACGATATCGAGATCTTGAATCCGGATCTCGTGATCGCGAATTTGACCAAGGCTGGTGAATTGTCGATGTCGCTGAAAGTCGAGCGAGGACGGGGTTACCGTCCCGCGGCGCAGCGCATGGCGTTCGAAGAACAGACGCGCGCCATCGGCCGTCTGCAGCTGGACGCCTCATTCAGCCCGGTACGCAAAGTTACGTACAACGTCGAGAGCGCGCGCGTCGAGCAGCGCACCGATCTCGACAAGCTGATTCTCGATATCGAAACCAACGGCACCATCGATCCGGAAGAGGCGATTCGCCGCGCCGGCGGAATCCTCAAGGACCAGCTGTCGGTATTCGTCGACTTGCAGGGCCAGGATGAGTCGACCACCAAGGCCACCGAAACGCAGTTCGATCCGATCCTGCTACGTCCGGTCGATGAGCTGGAACTCACGGTGCGCAGCGCGAACTGCCTGAAGGCCGAGAACATTCACTACATCGGCGACCTCGTGCAGCGCACCGAGGTTGAGCTGCTGCGGACCCCCAATCTGGGCAAGAAGTCGTTGACCGAGATCAAGGAAGTGCTCGAGAGCCATGGCTTGACGCTCGGCATGCGCATCGACAACTGGCCGCCGCCGGGGTTGAAGCGCGACGACGAGCGCGACGGTATTTAGCTTAAGAGATTTTCGACAAGGGCTCTAGAACATGCGGCATAGAAACAGCGGGCGCCAGCTCTCGCGCAACTCCTCACATCGCCATGCGTTGCTGCGCAACATGGCGACGTCCCTGCTGCGCCACGAAGCCATTCGCACTACGGTGCCGAAAGCCAAGGAACTGCGCCGTGTGGTCGAGCCGCTGATCACTCTAGCCAAGGTCGACTCCCTGGCCAAGCGGCGGCTGGCGTTCTCGCGGTTGCGCGACGTCAGCATCGTGGAAAAGCTGTTCGTGGATCTGGGGCCTCGCTTCAAGGCACGGGCCGGCGGTTATACGCGGATTCTCAGAATGGAGCCGCGCCCCGGCGATTCGGCGGATATGGCCTTGATGCAGCTGGTCGATGCGGCGGTGGTAGCCGCCGAAAAGACCGAGGACACGAAGGCCGCCAAGGCTCCCAAGGCGCCGAGGAAGTCCAAGAAGGCCGCGCCCGATGCCGAGGAGCCTGCTGCCGCACCCAAGCGCCGCAAGGCCAAGGCCGCCGCCTAATACGGGGTGGGGGCGGTGGTCTATGCCACCCTGGCAAACGCGTCTCGAGTCATGTTTTCGGGTCCAGCCGCCGTGGTTACGACATTATCCTCGATGCGAATGCCGCCGTAGCGCCTGAGTTCGTCGACCACCGCCCAGTCGATATGGGCGCGCCGCGAATCGGCGTGCGCAGCGGCCAATAAGGAATCGATGAAGTAGATACCGGGTTCCACCGTCACCACCACGCCGGGTTCGAGCATTCGAGTGAGGCGCAGATAGGGATGGCCCTCGGGGCGCTGCCGCTCGTGGCCCAAGGCGTCGCCGATGACGCCGCCGACATCGTGCACTTGAAGGCCCAATAAGTGGCCGATGCCATGCGGAAAGAACACGCTGGTAATGCCGAGTTCCAGCGCGGCCTGGCCCGGTATTTTCGTCAATCCCGTCCGTTGCATGACGTCGCCCAGCGCCCGGTGCGCCGAGAGGTGCACGTCCCGATAATCGCGACCCGCGACGATTTCGCCGCAAAGCGCCTGCTGTGCCGTATCCAGGGCCGCCACCAGATCGGCAAAGCGGCTTGGGGCAGCCGAATGAGTGCGCGTGATGTCCGACGCGTAGCCGCGGTACTGAGCGCCGGCGTCGATCAGGAAGGAGCGCAGCGACTCAGGACAGGTGCGCTCCAGATGCTGGTAATGCAATACCGCGGCATTTTCGTTGTACGCCACGATGTTGTTGTACGGCATCTCCTCTTCGCGTTGCCCGCAGGCTTGCAAATAGCACATGTGGGCGTCGTATTCGGACCCTCCCCGCCGAAATTCGGCCAGTGCCGCCCGGTGCCCGCGGGCGCCGAGTTCGCTCGCTCGGCGCATGCATTCGAGTTCGTAGCCCGTCTTGACGGCGCGATCGTAATGCAGACGCGTCAGAAGATCCGCAGGATTGACGCTGGCGGGATCATTCCCGGCCGCGGATGCGTCCGGGCCAATGTGAGCCACGCGGCCGAGATTGGCCCAATGCAGCGTGCCCTTGGATGGCTCGTCCATGGGGATCAAGTCGACCTCGGCCGCCCAAGGTGCTTGCGGCAGCCTGGCCGGTTTGTGCCAAAAATCGGTGGGCTGGTGGAACAGGACTTTGAGCCGCGCACCCGGCGCGATCACCAGTATGCAGCGTGGATTATCCACGATCGGCACCCAGGCCTTGAAATGTGGGTTAACCTTGAAACTATAGTCCTGGTCGTCCAGGAACTGGGTGGGCGGCGAGCCCGCATGAATGACCAAGGCATCAAAGCCGCTCGCCGCGAGCGAGTGCTCCGTGCGCCGCATGAGCGTCTGCAAATGCGGCTTATAAAGCTGATCGAGACTGGATACGCTCACATCTCCTCCTACCTTCCCAAGAGCCGCCTAAAGTATGCGCCAGACGCCTTGGCAGCTATAGACCTTTAACCCCACTCGCGATCTCGAGGCGTTAAAGGCGCGGCAGCGGTCGCGAAAGTGATATGAAATTGAGGCGAAACACTCTAAAATCGCAGCGGAGACTTGGGTGAAGGCCCAATAACACGCTCGGCCTTAAAATTTTATTCTCAATATTTCTGGGGTATCGATAGATGACTTGCTTTAAGCGCTTTTGTCGCAGCATTCGTGCTGAGTGCCTGCGGCAGCAAGACCGAGGCTCCTGCCCCGGCTGCTGATCAGACTCCTCCTCCGGCCGCCGCGCCGGCTGCGGACGCTGCCGCCTCTGCCGCCAGCGATGCTGCCGCAGCAGCGAGCTCAGCCGCCGATGCAGCCTCGAGCGCAGCATCCGCTGCCAAGCCGTAATTCGGTTCGATAGCTGATCCACATGCCCGGGCGGGCGGCCATCAGGCGCGTTCGTCCGGGCTGTGTCTTTTCAAAACCCGGGAAGCGGATTCGTTGCTAATCAGTATTCGCGACTGCCGACACTCGAAGAAGGATCGCCAGTGGATCCAAAGTGTCTACGGCGAATACATCGACTCATTGGCCGATCTGAA
>WNFL01048132.1_pt1 | contig 12552 bp, 4 predicted proteins | sample 5400361 | NCBI WGS metagenome assembly WNFL01 (sample SAMN13153351, study PRJNA577476) | soil metagenome | isolation source: 40 cm soil on Douglas fir-dominated hillslope | place: USA:California | collected 2013-09-17
GTGAGGGATGACGGTTTCGCTGTTGCGAGCCGTCGCAGGAGCGAGGGCCGGCGGAGTGCGGTTTTACCACGCGGTTGAGCCACGAATAGCCGGATTCTTTCGCTCATATCTCTTGAGTTAACAGATTGTTAAGACGATTGGGGTCGCTCGTCGACCCGTCTGACCTACCGAGGAGAGCGAAATGTCGAGCATCGAAACGTCGCAGTTGGCCATTGCGCAATCCAAGAACGTCCGCCGTCGTCGGGGGCTTTTGGCCGCCGCGGTAGCCGGAGTGATCGCGGGTGGGGCTTTGATCGGATCGGCCCGCGCGGGAACCTTCACCTGGGACATCACCCAAACCGGAAACTGGACGACGCCGACAAGCTGGACCGGCGGCATCGCCCCCACCGGCGCGAACACCACTGACAATCTCATTTTCGGCGGCATCGAAGGGGCTACTTATCAATCCAACGCCGACACCGTCGATCCCTTTGTCATCAACGGTCTGACGCTCAATAGCAGCGCCCTCACCACGACGAACATCATCGGGGCCAGCAATAGCCTGGGCATCTCTCTTGGCGGGACCAATCCGTTCATCACCCAAAACGGCACTGGCGCGTTTCAAATCGACGCACCGCTTGTCCTGGCCGCCGCTACCCGATTATCCGGCTCGGGCACGGGAACAACCCTGATCAATGGCGCCATCAGCGGCGCTGGCGCGCTCAATGTGGCCGGCGGTGTATGGCAACTCACTAACGTCAACAACTCCTGGTCAGGCGGCACCAACATCACCGGCGGCCGACTCGAGCTGAATTCCAATGAGAGTGATCTCGGCCTTCTCGCCACCGGCTCAACCTTCCTGGGCACTGGCGGCACATTCAATATCAACGCCGCCACCGCCGGTGGACAGGCCGAGCTGCGGCTGATCTCCGGGGCCGGTCAAACACTCATCGGCGGCGCATCCCGCCCGATCATTTTCGGCGCCAACGGCGGAACCGTCAGCATCGATGGCCGCCTTGCCGATGGACAGGCCTTTACCATCACCACCCCCACGACCGCCGGCGCTTCGCCCGCCGTCTTCAAATGGAACGGTGGTCCGAACCATATCTCCTCCAACGACCCCAACAACGGCAACTGGTCCAACGGAGTCAACGCCCTGCGACTTGCTGTGACCAACGCCGGTCCAATCCGTGTGGAGCTTGATCAGGGCGCTATGTTTGTCATGCCCAACGTCGGCACCCTCGCCAACCCGCTTACTGTGATGGGCGTCAACGGCGGCGACCCCACATCCGGTCCGGATGGCACCGTACACACCGGCACGTCGCTGACCACCGGCCGCCTCGATCTGCCGAACCAAACGACCTATGTCATTTCCGGCGGACTCTCCGTCGGCGGCGCGATCCAGACCGCTCTTGAAGGCGCTGCACGCGCCATCGACGGCAATATCACCATCCTGGGCACCGCCAGCGGAAACCCGGGCATCGTCACGTTCCATGGCCGCGGAACCAATACAGACTTCGGCACCGGCACGCTGAACCCCGCCGGCACAACCACGGCCGGGCATAACGTCCTCTACATCGGCGTTGGTGGAAACGACACCTTCACCGTCCAGGATGGCGGAACGGCAATTCTCGACCTTCGCATCCGCACCGAGGTCGCCTTCGCCAACGGCGTTCTCGTCAATTCCAGAACTGTCCTCAATCCCGGTGGCACTCTGAAGGTGCTTCAGTCGATTTCAAACTTCTCCCCCGTCACTCCCGCGCCTTCCACCACAGGTGGCGTGGGTTACGAAATGTTTCAAGGCAACATCGAAGCCCAGGGATCCTCCGCAAAAGAATCGGTCATCAATCTTTATGTGCCGTTCAAAAATACGGTCGTCGAGAATTCGCCTTTCGGTGGCGTGGAATTTCAAAGCACCTCCAACCTCATCGTCAACGGCACCGGCACCGGCGGCCTGATGGTCAAGGGGACATCGCGCCCCAACGCGCTCTTTGAAGGCGGCGCAGCCGATCCAGTTTCCAACGCCGACAAAGTCGCAAATCTTCTCTCAGCCACGCGACTGGCCGCACTCACCGGCAGCGGTGGCTACCTCACTCCCGCGCCCGCCGAAGCAACCTACACCTTCCCCGCTGGCGGCGATTGGGCCCCGGCCGTCACCGTCGGCATGAAAATCGTCAACAGCAACAGCACCGGCGATGATGTCGCACTCGCCGGACCTTTCACGCACAACGTGATCATCGACAGCGGCGCAACCCTCAACGCCGCGGGCAATACGCTCGGCCCGAGTGCCATCACCGCCAATCTCGGCCTGATCCGAGGCACCGGCACCTTGAGCAACGCCATCATCAACAAGGGCGCGCGGCTCGCCCCCGGCATCGGCAGCATCGCCACCATCAGCGCCTCGGGCACGCTGAGGATCAACGGAACCTACGAAGCCGACGCCACCACCGCCGCTCACGATCTTCTGGCGGTCAATGGTGATTTGTCGATGGGCCCCAACAGCATTTTGGATCTCACCGCCACCAACACCTACGACGGCGTTTCCCCGTACACGATTGCAACCTACAGCGGCGGGCTAAGCTCATCCTTTTCAATCGTCAATAATCTGCCGGCTGGCTACATCGTGGACTATGGCACTTCCAGCAACAGCGAAATTCGTCTGATCGTTCCGGCCGCCAGCTCCAAGTTCTGGACTGGCGCAATCAGCGCCGACTGGGACACTGCCACCAACAACTGGAAATTCAACACTTACAGCGACGGAAACGACGTCACCTTCGATGATTCGGCCACCGGCTCGACCAACGTCAACATCGTTGCTCCAGTGAATCCCAATTCGGTCACTATCGCGAATGCCGGAAAAAACTACACCATCGGCGGCGCTGCCATCACCGGCGCCACCGGAATCAACAAGCTTTTCACTGGCACCGCCACGCTCACCGGCAAGGACATCAAGAACGGCGTGATCGCGGTCGGCACTGTCTCCGACAGCGGAATCAGCGGACCGCTGGGCTCTGGCTCGGCCATCAATCTTGGTAACGTCGGCAGCGCCGGCACGCTCCGCTTCACGGGCGCGACCGGCGCGACCAATCGCGCCATCGGCCTCACCGGCAACGGCGGCATTTTTGATGTCAGCGGCGTCGGCAGCCTCACCCTCAATGGCAACATCTCCGGAAGCGCTGCGCTGGGCAAAATCGGCAGCGGAACTTTGATCCTCAATATCGACAATTCGGGCACGCTGACTGGTCCCGTGACCCTGCTGGGCACAGGCCGTACCACCGCGGCCGTCGGCGGCGCGCTGGGAAGTGGCGGAGTCACCGTCGGTGACGGCACGACGACCAATTCGAACGTTCTGAATTACAACGCCGCCGGCGCGGCCGGATCTTCGCCGGGCGTCACCGTCACTACGCTCAGCACCGTCAACCTCGGCGCGAATCTGGGCGGTAGCGATCGCATCACCGTCAATCCCGACGCCGTCCTCACCGTCAACACCTTCGGCGCTTCTGTGGATCGAAATACGAATCTCAATGCGGCTGATGGCGCGGTCATCGCCGAATCGGCCACTGGGCAAAATAATTCCGTCACCAATCGCGGAAGCAACAGCGATCTCTATTTCGGCCTGGCCGGCAATGTCACCGACAGCATCACCGTTGGCATCAATCCCGGCTCGACGGCGTGGAAAGGCGTCAGCAGCGATGCCCTGGCGGATCGCACGCTCAACAACGGCAGCACCATCAATGCGATCAGTGATTTCAATCTTCATTCGATCAACGGACGCAAGCTGGTTCTCGGCTCCTCCGGCGGCGGCGTGACCATCACCGGTGGTCCGGTCAATGCGAATATCGATAGCTATGTGCAACTCGCCGGCACCGCCTCCAGCTACAACGGCATCAACTTCGACGTGCACAATGGCAGCACTCTCGAGCTGCTGAATTCCACCGTGCTCGGCAGCGGCGCCAATCGCGGCCGCGTCACCGTCGAAAGCGGCGGGCTCCTTCGCGTCAGCAATTCAACGGCCGCCAACGGCAACGTCAATGTGCTCGACGGCGGCGTGATGGATGTGAGCATTCCCGGCTTCAGCGGAAGCGGCACGCTCACCGAACAGCCCGGTGGAATCGTGCAGATCAACAACGCCAGCGGCCTCACCGGCACTCAGCTGACCGGCCCGGGCATCGGCACCGCCGCGGTCGTCCGCATGAACGTGGACAACATCACCAACATCAACAACGTCAACGGCGCGGCTATTTTTGAAGTCTTTGGCACCGGCGCAACCCGCACTGAAGACGCCGGCATCAATCTCTCCAACGGCGGCATCCTTACCCAGGACAACAACAACGCCACCTTCGCCAGCGCCACGGGCCTGACCATCGGCGGCAGCGGAGGCACTCTTGCCTCGACCACTGGCAAGACTCTTGCTTTGCCCGGCAACATCACCACCAGCAACCCGCTCACGGTCGGCAGCAGCGCGACCATCGATGGCAATGCCAAGCTCGGCACCGTTTTGTTGAGCGGCACCGTCTCAGCCCCCATCTCCATCGTCAGCCAGGGAACGCTCCGATCGACGGGCACTCTGGATTCGGCAACTTCGGTCAACATCCTGGATGGCACGTTGAATTTCGGCGATGGCGCTGTGCTCAACGGCACCGTTCACACCGAAAACAAAACCGGCTCGGCCGTCGTTGCCATTCATGCCGGTCACAACGGCCCCACCGGGCTCCTCACCGGCACCGGCTCGATCATTCTCGGCAATGGCGGCGAAGTCATTGGTTATGCCGATGACGTGGCCGCAGCACCAGCTCCCCGGCCGATCAACGCGATTACAAACTTGATCAGCATCCTTCCCAGCGGCGGCACGATCACCGTCGATCGCGAAGGCGCGGCCGTCACCCAGACCGGCCTGGTCCACTTCACCAACGTTCAACTCGCCGACGCATCGACGCTCTCGCTGCGGCGCATCAATTCCGACATGGTGGCGGATCTGACGCTGCTGGGCAATGCTTCAATCCGGGGCATCACCACCGCCAACACCGACCGAATTGGCAATGTCACCGACAACAGCGCCGGGCGAACACTCACCATCGCCGGCACCGAGCCTTTCCGACTGGTGGGCACGCTCCAGGGCACCTCTACCGTCGTTAACACCGACACCAACACGGTTCAGCTCAACAGCACCACCTTCGCCCCCAATTACACCAGCTCGTTCCTCCTCAACAACAACACCTACGAGCAGCGCGGCAGCCGCTTTGCCGCAGTCAACGGCCTGGGCGCTAATCCGCTGGCCGGCTACACCGGCAGTGGCACCACCACCCTTCAGGTGGATCCAGGCGCTGGCACCTTCCGCGTCACCGGCGGCATCTTCAATATCAACGCGACGGTGCCCAACACCACGTTTACCGCCCTCAGCCGCCGAATCGTCGCCGACCGCACCATGACGATATCAGCAACCAAAACGCCACCACCTTCACCAACCTCACCTTCACCAACTTCAATCAAACCCCGCACGCCGCCATCGTCATCCAGCCCAACGCCGACGACAACGCCACCGCCAATCCCCCCACCGGCCTCGGCCGCTCCAGCTTCCTTCGCATCACCAACAATCCGCCCGCCAACATCTTCGGCACCGGCGGCCTGATGGTCAGCCCCTCGATCATCCGCAAAAGCAGCGGCAGCAACGAAGCATTCTTCCTTAAATACGACGCTGTCAACGGCTTCATGACCGCCCTGCCCAGCGTCACCGTCCTTAACCCCGCCAACAGCACGACCGTACTTCCCAGCACCATTGGCCCCAATGACATCGTCACCGTCGATGGCCCCGACAGCGACGCGGGCACTCCGCTTCCCGATGTCACCGTTGACGTGACCGGCGACGTCAGCCTTCTGGCCCTCAAGACCGATCAGACTCTCGCCGGCCCCGGCTTCACCATCAAGATCGGCTCCGGCGGCCTGATCTTCTTCCAGGGCAACAACCAGAACCGCACCATCGAGCCCAACGTCGACTTCGGCAACGTCGAGGGCTTCATCTCCGGCCGCGAAGGCGGCGGCGACTTCACCGCCAACCTCGGCAACAAAAATCGCGACACCCTCGCCGGCACCGTCAGCGGCACCAAGGGCTTCACCAAGTTCGCCGGCGGCGACCTGCACCTCTCCGGCAACAACACCATCACCGGCCCGATCACCGTGCAGCGCGGCCGGCTGGTCATCGACGGCGGCAACGGCATCGGCACCGGCGCAGCCGAATTCGGCGGCGATGGACGAAACAATCCGCTGACCCTCAACGCCAACACCGCCGCCTACAACAACAACTCCAACCATCACCCCACGGTCTTCGACTTGGGCGGCAACCTTCAATCGGTCGATGGTCTCTACGGCACCGGCTCGGTGCAGAGCCTCATCTCCAGCGCCCCCTTGATCATCGACAAGTCCCCCGCCAACGGCGGCACCGCCACCTTTAGCGGCACCATCACCGGCGGCATCCAGGTCTATAAGCGTGGAACCGGCACCCAGATCCTCGCCCCCGGCGCATTCGGCGATAACACCTATGACAGCGGCACCAACGTCGAAGCCGGCACGCTGCTGGTGAACAACACCAGCGGCTCTGGCACCGGACCCGGCGTCGTCTCCGTCAGCTCCGGCGCAACCCTGGGCGGCTCCGGCTCGATTGATGGCTTCACCGGCGTGCAGAACGGCGGCCACATCGCCCCCGGAGCCGGCCCCGGAAAAGTTGGCACACTGACCGTCGGCGGCCTCACCCTCGACACCTCCATCCTCGACTACGAAGGCGATGGCAGCGGCGTCGATCGGCTCAACGTCGGCACCGGCGGCTTTGGCCTCAGTGGCGTCTCCACCATCAATATCTCAAACCTGGGCGGCCTCGCCGGCGGCGATTACATCCTCATCGACTATTCCAGCGGCAACGCCGATACCTCCAACTTCACCCTCGGCCCCGCACCCGCCGGCTATACCCTTTCACTGCTGAACGACATCGACAACACCAACCTGGTCCTGCACGTGGTCTCCTCCGGCCCGCCGCAGTGGGCGCTGGATGCCAACGGCCAATGGGGCACCGCCGCCAACTGGATCGGCGGCTCCCCTAATTCGCCCACGGCCATTGCCAATTTCCTGGGCAAAATCACCGCCCCGCGCACCATCACCCTCGATGGCAGCAAACAGGTCCAGGAGATTCATTTTGACAACGCCAACAAATACACCATCGCCGCCGGAACCGGCACGCTCACCGTCGGCAACGGCGCCACCGGGACCATCGAAGTGGTCAGCGCCCCCCCTGCGGGCCACGAAATCAGCGCCCCCCTCACCCTGGCCGGCGCTGTGGCCAAGACCGGCCCGGGCACACTGACCATCTCCGGCCCGCAGAGCCACATCGCTGGATCATCACTGGCGGTGAATGCCGGCCAGTTGAACCTGAATTCCAATGCCGGCGCCGCCGCCGCCGCCGCCAGCGCTGCCTCGGCCCCACTGGCCATCAGCATCAGTGGCAGTGGATCGAAAGTGGTGGTTGGCGCTGACCAGAATCTCAAGAGCCTGTCGATTTCCACCGCCGACGCCGGCCTCCAGGGCCTGGACCTGAACTCTCCCGCCGCAGCCGGCGGTTTCAGAAGCATTCACATTTATGCCTCCGACCTGGCCTCGGCCAAGAGCTCCCTCTACAACGCCATCAGGAACGCGACAACCAACGCCGGCGACGGCATCTTCGATTCCGGTTTGGCAGCCCACGCCGGCAGCAAGATCGGCATCGCCCAGGTGGCCGATGCCCATGGCGAGCAGAACATCTTCATCCGCCCCACCAAGGTTGGCGACCTCAATCTGGACGGCCAGGTATCGATCAGCGACTTTTTAGATCTGGCCTCACACTTTGGCGGCAATGGCACGTGGCAGGAAGGTGATCTCAATTACGATGGCCAGATCAGCATCAGCGACTTCCTGGACCTGGCCTCCAATTTCGGCGGCAGCTATTCAGGTGCCGCCGGTGCAGTCAACTCTGCCGACCAACAGACCTTAGCCAGTTTCGCCAGCAGCATCGGCGTCGATCCGGCGGTAATTGGAAGCGCAGTCCCCGAACCCGGCACGCTGAGCCTTCTGGCCATCGGTGCGTGCGGGTTAGCAACGCGTCGCCGGCGAAAGTAGAGCAACTGTGATGACTGTAATGGCCTTAACACCGATCGATGCAGAACAAACTATGTGAGGAGGTTCGAAAAATATTTTGACTTTGGCGTAAGAAAATCACTTTCTAATTTACATTTTGGGTAGAGTCGTGCTAGATTGGATGAGGTAGGCAGAGGGTAGCGAGGGCTAAGGGCGCATGGTGTTGACAACCTGTCCTTGCATTTCGTCTGGTTTTTGAGGGCCTTCTATCCGCCTGCCAGCAGTTGTAAGCGCACATTAAAACGCAGTTGATCCAGTCGCCGAAGCGATTGGGTCCGGAACATTTCGTGCATGACGAGTGGAAAAAAAAATTTGAGGGACGTCTCCGGAGGGTCGCCTGACTAAGGCGCCAGCTCGGAGCTTCGATTCTGCGCGGTCTTATAGCAGAGTTGGTGCCCGGGCTCGTTGTCTGTAGTCAGGATGAAGCCGGTAGGTCCGTAGTTCAGTGGAAGCTTTTAAGGAGAGTGACCATGTCACACACGCGTGGCGGTAGCGTCGACGGTTCAGGTAACTGGGGGCAAAACGTTATTCGCAAGAGTTCAAAGCGAAGTCGGATCATTTTGGGCGCGGCTGTTGCCAGTGCCCTGGCAGGATTAACTGCCAGCTCCGCAAGCGCTACCAATTACTCCTGGGTTGGCAATGCCGGGACATCCTTTTGGGATGTGAACACCAACTGGTCGCCCAATACGGGCTTCCCCGGTAGCGCTGACAACGTCACGTTCGGCTCAGGTCCGGTCAGCTTCGCGGTGGACCTTCACCTTGACCCGCTGGTTGTCGGCTCCGGTCAGCAGAGCGTCAACACTCTCCTCTTCAGCAACCCTACTGGAAGCTATAACATTTCCAACGGGACGCTGACGGTGAACGGCACCGTGAGTCAAACCGGCGCCGGCACTAACCGCATTTCCGCACAAGTGATTGGCGTGGGCGCCTGGACGGTCTCCGGCGGCAGCCTGGCACTGACCAATACTGCCCCGACCAGTTCCAACAACTTCACTGGCGTGAGCATGACCATCGGCACGGGCGCATCCCTCACCGCCCACGGCGGCCGATCCGGCGATCCGACCAACGGTGGTTCGGCTACCGGCGATGCCGGCGAAGTCAGCGCCATCAATGGTGGCGCCATCGTCCTCAACGGCGGCACCTTCAATGCCCGTGGCGTGTTGAGCGGCCAGAACATGCTCATGATGAGCCTCTACCCCGATGACAACGGCGATCAGCATCGCTATCTGAACGAAGGCCCCGGCACCACCTTGAACACTGGCAACGGGCTGCTGACGCGGACTCCCGCAGGCCGCCGCGAGATGGCCGGGATTCTCAGCTACAGCGACATGACTCAGCCAAGTCCGTTCGTCGATGTTCGCACGATCTCTCGTGGCGCGGTCACTGATGACGATAACTTCTCCCAATTGGTAAGCGGCAATCTGCACGTCACCGCGGCCAACGCAGGTCAGTGGTATTTCGCGACTCGCAGCGACGACGGCAGCGTTATCTGGATTGACCGCAACCACAATGGCATCTACGAGAATACCGGTGACCCGGCGACGACCGAATTGGTCGTCGATAATAATGAATACCAGGGTCCCACAACCCGTGGCATCAATGATGTGCGGCAAGGAACACCCGCAATCAATCTGCCTGCCGGCGATTACAATATCGCGATCGGTTGGTACGAAGGCGGCTGGACCGGCGAAACCACTGCCGGCTTCATCAGCCCGACGCTGGTGGGCGACCCCACCCTCGATACCCAGGTTCAGCGCGACAACTGGCTGACCCAGTACCATGCCATCAACCCCTCCGACGCCGCTCAGTCGGGGATGTGGTCCTTCGACAACAGCGTGGCGAACCTGAAATATGACGCCCTCTACTCCAACTCGGATGTGACCGTCAGCGCCTCCAGCAACTCGACGATCAATGTGGATGCGCTGAGCGCTTCATTCCACAATCTCAGTCTGGGGAATAACTCGACCCTGAATGTCACTGGAACCAAGGCGAGCTTCGCCGCCACTTCGATGACTGGCACGGTCACCATCAATAACAGCGCCGATGTCAGCACCGGACCCGTTGGCAACGGCGGCGGCACGATTACCCGCCTCAACAAGCTTGGCACGGGCAACCTGAAGATGACTGATCTGGGCACGGCTTCTGGATTCAGTGCCGCCAGCTCGATCTCGATTCAGGCCGGCAAGGTGCAGGCCCTCAGCGACGGCACCAACAACACCATCTCCAGCGCCACCATTCGTCTTGATGGAGGCACCTTTGTAGCTCAAAGCACTGGCGGCGGTGCTGGCTTGCTGGCCCGCTATTACAATGGCCCCAACTCAACCGCGCTGGTTGATCCGATCTCCAATTTGATGGCGCTCACCCCGGATGGCAGTGGAGTCCTCAATCAGAATATTCAATTCTGGGATAACAACAACCCCAACAACCACCCGGCCGCCTGGCCCCATATTCAGGACGTCTCGGGCATTCTGGGCGGCGACAATTTCTCGGTCCTCTGGAGCGGCCGTCTGAAGATTACTGCCGCCAACGCGGGAGCTTATAACTTCCGCACCGTAACCGACGATGGCAGCGTGGTCTGGATCGACCTGAATCACGAATGAGCTGATTGTCAACAATAACAGGTACCAAGGCGCAACCGACCGCGACAACAACAGCACTGACGTGTCCAATGGTCACACCGGCCATCCCAACTTGAATCTCGCGGCCGGCAGCTACGATGTTGCCATCGCCTGGTACGAGGGCGGCGGTGATGCCACTATGGCTGCGTACTTCACAGGTCCGGCCACTGGCGGAATGGAACAGTACATCAATCCCGGCGCGCAGCCCGACCTTTTTACCTTCTCCGATCCCACAGGCGCCGATGCGAACTTCAGCACCAGCCCTGTGCTGGTTACGCAGGATGGCACGATCGAAGTTCAGGCCCCGCATGCAACATTTGGCGGCCTGACTGTCTCCGCCGGCAAGACACTTACTGTCGCCGGCACCGGCAGCGCCCGCTTTGCCAGCAGCACGATCTCGGGCGCCTTCAATATCGTCACCGACCCCGATGGAGGCAGTGCTGATGTGGCTCTGGGCCGCATCATCAATGGTGGAGGACTGACCAGCATCACCAAGACTGGTGGTGCGGCTCTTATCCTCGACGACACCTCGGCGGCTTCAGCGCTGACGGCGGCGATGAGCTTGAACATCAACCAGGGCACGCTGGTTGGCACCAGCAATGGCACAAACAATCCTCTGGGCACGGCCGGCATCAACCTGGCTGGCGGCACAGGCATCACGCTTTCCTCGAAGGTACTCACACCGGTTAGCTTCAACAACAACATCAGCGGCAGCGGCACCGTTCGGGTGTCTGCCGGAACCCGCGGCAACGGCGCAGTGGACAACGGCGACGTCACGCTGGGTACTTTGAGTCTCGCCGACGGCGCCACCGCCAACGTCGGCACCACCAATGGTTACAGCCTGAAGATTGGTCAAACCAATCTTGCCGGCAATGCCACCATCGCCCAGAACTCCACTCCTATCGCCAATAAGGTGAGTCTCGGTAACATCACCGGGACCGCCAGCAGCGTTCTGACTCTGACCGGCCTCGAGCGGCCGCGCCTCACCGGCAACGTGACCGCGAGCAATATCGTGGTCAACACGCCGGGCGTGGATCTGGTTCCGGGCGCCCTCAATACGCGCACGATCGGCTCCAATATGCAGATCAGCGCTGCCATGCGGGTCCAGCCGGGTATCAGCAATGTGACCGGCACGATCTCGGGCGTTGCGGCCGTCGCAGGCCTCACCGAGAATTTCGTCTCCGGACACGCCGGCGACGACTTCTACGAAGGCCCCCTGCCGTCCAACAACAACAATAGCATTCCGCAGTCGATCCAGCTCTATCCGCGGCGCGCCAACGAGGCCCGCAGCACTACCAACGCCACCTTCAACCCCGCCACCGGCTGGGTTGACAACAGCACCTACATTTACAGCGGCCAGATCTTCGTGCCGGATAACGACACTGCCGGCGATGGCGTCGGCCACGTCGCCTTCGGCATGTCCTTCGACGACAGCACCTCGCTCAAGGTCGATGGCGTGACGGTGATGCGCGATCGCACCTGGAACAACTCCAACAGCAGCGGTGAGTTGGTCCTCGCATCCGGCTGGCACGACATCGAAATGCGCTTCGGAGAAGGTGGTGGCGGCGTCGGCCCCGGCAACGCCGGCTCCGGCTGGAACGAAACCTTCCCAGATGGCAAGTACGCTTCCATCGGCTATCAGACCGATTCCAGCTTCGGCTTCGACTTGGGCACCAGTGCCTTCAGCGGGGCCGGCAACCTGGCTGGCGCTGATCAGGCGAAGTACTTCGCGCCCGAGGACAACGGGAACATGAATATGTTCCGCGTGCTCAATCCCGCGGCTGGTACGCCGGGCGTT
>WNFL01081965.1_pt2 | contig 12552 bp, 10 predicted proteins | sample 5400361 | NCBI WGS metagenome assembly WNFL01 (sample SAMN13153351, study PRJNA577476) | soil metagenome | isolation source: 40 cm soil on Douglas fir-dominated hillslope | place: USA:California | collected 2013-09-17
TGCGCGTCCCGTGGTGTCCGTGAGCTGAGCGCCTCCGCGCACCGCAGTTTGCCCGGGGCCGCCACGCGCGGCCCCGACTCGTTTCAGGCCAGCAGCTTTGCCACGACCTCGCCCTCGACGTCGGTCAGGCGGAAGTCGCGGCCCTGCGAGCGGTAGGTCAGGCGCAGGTGGTCGATGCCCAGCAGCGCGAGCAGCGTCGCGTGCAGGTCGTGGACCGAGACCGGATCCAGGACGACGCGGTAGCCGAGTTCGTCGGTCGCGCCCAGCGTGATGCCCGCCTTCAGACCGCCGCCCGCGAGCAGGATCGTGAACGCGTGCGGATGGTGGTCGCGGCCGAGGAACTTCGAGCCGTCGCGTTCCTCGTTCATGCAGGTGCGCCCGAACTCGCCGCCCCAGACGAAGAGCGTGTCCTCGAGCAGCCCGCGTTCGGCGAGGTCCTCGAGCAGCGCCGCGCTCGGGCCGTCGCATTCCTGGCAGCGCTTGGGCAGCGAGGTCACGATGTCGTCGTCCGGGCTCGTGCCGTGGCTGTCCCAGCCCCAGTGGTAGAGCTGCACGAAGCGCACGCCGCGCTCGAGCAGCCGGCGCGCCAACAGGCAGTTGTTGCCGAAGCTCGTCTTGCCGGGCTCGACCTGGTAGCGCGCCTTGACGGACTCGGGTTCCTGGGTGAGGGCGGCGAACTCCGGCGCGCTTCGCCCGTGCGCTCGGCGTGCAGGCGGTTGAGCTCGCCCAGCGTGTCGAGCGTACGCCGCCGGCCGGCGCGGTCGAGCCCCTCGGGGTCGGCGAGGTAGAGCACGGGATCGCCCTGCGAGCTCAGGCGCACGCCCTGGTGCACGCCGGGCAGGAAACCCGGGCCCCAGAGCGAGGCGCCGCCGTCGGGGCCGAAGCGGCCGGAGGTCAGCACCACGAACGTCGGCAGGTCGCGGTTCAGCGAGCCCAGGCCGTAGGAGATCCACGACCCGAAGCTCGGGCGTCCGACGCGCGCGTGGCCGGTCTGCAGGAAGAGCTGCGCCGGCGCGTGGTTGAACTCGGTGGTGTGCATCGAGCGCACGACCGCGAGCCGGTCCGCGTTGGCCGAGAGACGCGGCAGGAGCTCGGAGAACTCCGCGCCGCTCTGGCCGTGCTTCGCGAACTTGTACGGCGACGCGAGCACCTTGGGGTGGCCCTTGATGAAGGCGAAGCGCTCGCCCTGGATGAAGCTGTCGGGGACGGGCTTGCCGTCCAGGCCCTCGAGCGCCGACTTCGGGTCGAACAGGTCGAGGTGCGAGGGCGCGCCCGCCATGTGCAGGTAGACGACCCGCTTGGCCCTGGCCGTCGGAGCCGACTGCGCGCGCGTCCGTTCGCAGAGGAGCTGCGCCAACGCCAGGGCGCCCAGCCCGAGCGTGCCCTGGCGCAGCACCTCCCGCCGTCCGAGGTCGATCTTCATGGACGGCAGAGAGTCTCGTCGAAGCCCTCGGCCGCGAGCAACGAGGCGAGCGCGTCGAGCTCGCGCGTCTCGGGGACCCTCGCGGTGCAGCGCTCGAAGCCCAGCGCGATTCTCGCGCGCTCGTCTCCGGCGGCGCGATTCATGCGCTCGCCCAGCGCGCGCGCGCATTCGACGAACGCGGGGTCGTTCAAGAGCGCCAGCGCCTGCAGCGGCGTGTCGCTGCGCGCACGGCGCGGGCAGCAGACCTCGCGGCTCGGCGCGTCGAAGAGCATGAAGCTGGCGTAGGGCGAGGAGCGCCGCCAGAACGTGTACAGGCCGCGCCGCACGCGCTCGCCGCCCGGCGACTCCTTCCAACTGTCGTCGCTGTAGACCGGCGCCCAGATGCCGTCGGGTTGCGGGGGGAAGACGCTCGGCCCGCCGAGGCGCGGGTCGAGCAGGCCGGCGATCGCGAGCGCGTTGTCGCGCAGGAGCTCCGCCGGCAGGCGTCCGCGCGGGGCGCGCGAGAGCAGCGCGTCCTCGGGGTCGAGCTCGAGCCGCCGCGCATCGCTGACGGCCGCCTGGCGGTACGTGGCGGAGCCGACGATCGTGCGCAGGAGCTGCTTCAGGCTCCAGCGCTCGCGCACGAACTCGTTCGCCAGCCAGTCGAGCAGCTCGGGGTGGGTCGGCGCACCTCCGCGCGTTCCGAAGTCCTCGGCCGTCGCGACCAGACCGCGGCCGAAGAGCTGCTCCCAGACGCGGTTCACCTGCACCCGCGCGACCAGCGGATTGCGCGGGTCGACGAGCCAGAGCGCGAGCCCCAGGCGATTCTTCGGCCAGGCGGGGTCCATCGGCGGCAGGCAGGCGGGCGTGTCGGGCGCGACTTCCTCGCCGAGCTGCAGGAAGGCGCCCTTGACATGCACGTGCGTGGTGCGCCGCTCGCTGCGCTCCTGCATCACCATCGTGGTGGGGATGTCGGCCGCGAGCGCCGCGAGCTCGGCCCGCGCGGCCTCGAGCTCTCCGTCCGGGGCGCAGTCGAAGTACAACCCGCCCGGGCCTCCGCCGTTGCGCACGCGCAGCTCGAGCCGGTGATCGCCCGGCGCGAGCTCGAGCACGACCCTGTGCGCGTCCTTCAGCACCGGATCCCACTGCGTGGCCTCGTAGACGACGTTGCCGTCGAACGCGACGCGCAGCTCGTCGTCCGCGCCCAGCGACAACGCGACGCGCTGGGGGCGCTCGACGCGGAAGCGCCGCTGCCAGATCCAGCTCGCCTGCTGCTCCGTGATCGGTCGCACGGCGCCGCGCTCGTGTCCGGTCTCGGGCCGCCACTCGGGCTGCGCGGGGACGTCGCCGGTGTAAGGGCCCGCGATCTCCCAGCCCTCGACGGGATCGAAGGCCGGAGGCGGCGCGGGCTGCTGCTCCCATTCCTTGATGCGCTTCTCGAGCTCGCTCCGCCGCCGTTCCATCTCCGCCGAGGGCACTGCCAGCACGGGCTCGACCGCGTTGCCCGTGTCCGCCGATTGGTCGAAGAAGGCCAGCATGCGGTAGTAGTCGCGCTGCGTGAACGGGTCGTACTTGTGGTTGTGGCACTGCGCGCAGCCGAGCGTCGATCCGAGCCAGACGCTCGCCGCCGTGTTCGTGCGGTCCACGACCGCCGCGAAGCGGAACTCCTCGGGGTCCGTGCCGCCCTCCTGATTGACGAGCGAGTTGCGCTGGAAGCCCGTCGCGATGCGCTGGCTGACGGAGGCTGCGGGCAGCAGATCGCCGGCGAGCTGTTCGATCGTGAAGCGGTCGAAGGGCATGTCGGCGTTGAGGGCGTCGATCACCCAGTCGCGCCAGGCCCAGTTCGAGCGCCGCGCGTCCTTCTCGTAGCCGTTCGTGTCCGCGTAGCGCGCGAGGTCCAGCCAGGGGAGCGCCCAGCGCTCGCCGAAGTGCGGCGAGCAGAGCAGCCGCTCGACCGCCCGGTCCGCGTCGAACGCGCGCGCATCCTCGGGCGCGGGTGGCAGCCCCGTGAGGTCCAGGGACAGACGCCGCAGCAGCGTGTGTGCGTCGGCCTCGCGCTGCGGCTCGAGGCCGGCGGCCTCCAGGCGCGAGAGCACGAACGCGTCGATCGGGTTGCGGATCCAGGCCGAATCGCGCGGATGGGGGATCAGGGCCTCGGCCACCGGGCGGTAGGCCCAGTGGCCGAGATCTTCCGGCCAGCTCGCCCCCGAGGCGATCCAGGCGCGCAGGATCTCGAGCTCCTCGGCCGGGAGCGCGGGCTTGCCCTTGGGCATGCGCTCCTCCGTGTCCGGCGTCACCAGGCGCTTGTAGAGCTCGCTTTCCTCCGGCTTGCCCGGGACGATCACGCGCGCGGCCGAGCGCGCCTGGTCCAATCGCAGGTCGGCCTTGTGCTTGTCGGGGCCGTGGCAGGCGACGCAGCGCTCGAGCAGGATGCGCTGGGGCTGCGCATCCGCGCCGAGCGCGATGAGCAGCGGGAGGAAGAGCATTCCCTGAGCGATACCCGCGCCCGCTCCGGCACGCAAGCCCGGAATTCCTATGCAGGGGAGGCTCTTCCCCCCGGCCGGGAACGCCGATACCCTGCACGCGCTCATCGAGACCGGCGGAGGGACAGGCCCGACGATGCCGGGGCAACCACGGGAGAGATCCCGGAAGGTGCCAACTCCTGCGGAGACGTGCTGCGAGGCCACTCGCACACGCGACCGGAAGATGAGGGACCGTGGGACTGCGTCCCGTGGGAGTCCGCTGAGCACGACTCGGAGACTCCCATGACGAAACTCGACGCCAGCCCTGCGACACCGATCGGCTTCTCCTCCTCGGGCACGTCCCCGGGAACGGCCGCCACCCTGCACCTCGTCGGCCTCGGCCAGGTCGGCCGGGCCATCCTGCGGCGACTGGACGCGCACAACCTGCGCCTGGTCGCCGCCTCCGATTCCAGCGGGACGCTGGTCGAGCGCTCCGGACTCGAGCCTCTGGCGCTCGAACGCGCGAAGGCCGAGGGGCGGCCACTCGCGGCGACCGGGCTGGCGGAGGACCTGCCGCTCGAGCTCCTGGTCGAGCTCGTGCACGCGGACGTGCTGGCTGACGCGAGCGCCTCGCACTTCGACGGCGGCGCGGCGGCCCTCGAGCGCACCGAACGGGCGCTGCGCTGCGGTTCGCGCGTGGTCTTCGCCTCCAAGGACGCGCTGGCGGCCGGATCGCACGCCTGGCGCGAGGAGATCACGACCGGTCGGATCGGCTGGAACGCGGCGCTCGGTGGCACGGGCCGGCGGCTCGCCGCGGAGCTCGCCGAACTCGCCCCGGAAGTCGAGGAGATCGAGCTGGTGGCCAACGCGACCACGAGCTGCGTGCTCGCCGAGCTCGAGGTCGGCGGCGAGTGGGACGGCGCGCTGCGCCGCGCGCGCGAGCGCGGCCTGTGCGAGGGCTCGGCCGAGGCCGATCTCGACGGGCGCGACGCGGCGGCGAAGCTCGCGATCGTCGCCGGAGCGCTCTTCGGCCGGCCGATCGCGGCGGCGGAGATCGAGCGCATCGACGCGCGCACGCTGGAGCCGGGACGCGTGCGCGGACGCACGTTCCGGCTCGTGGCGCGCGCGACGCGTTCGGGCCGCTTCCGCGTGCGCCCCGAAGAGCTCCCGCGTGGATCGATCCTCGCGGCGCCCTGCGACCGGGTCGTGTACTCGTACCGCGCGCGCGACGGCCGTCGGCGCGTGCACATCGGACACGGACTCGGTCCGGCGCGCACGGCGCAGGCACTGCTCGCGGACGGAGGTGCGCCGTGAGCTCGGCCTTCACGCTGGAGGGCGATCCGTCGGTGCTGGCGCTGCCTTCGAGTTTCGAGCTCGAGGGCGGGAGCCTGCCGGCTGCGCAACTCGCCTACGAGTTGCAGGGCAACCTCGACGGTCCGCTGGTGTGCGTGCTGGGCGGCATCTCGGCCGGCCGGCATGTGGCCAGCAGCCCGAGCGATCCGCGCCCGGGCTTCTGGGAGTGGCTCGTCGGCGAGGGGCGGCCCGTGGACACGCGCGCCTCCTGCGTGCTGGGCATCGACTGGCTCGGGGGAGCAGGCCTCTCGAGCGGCCCGCGCTCGAGCGGACTGGGCTGGGATTTCCCGGCCGTCAGCACGCGCGACCAGGCGCGAGCGCTGCACGCGCTCCTGCACGCGCTCGGCCGTGAGCGCTGCAACACGATCGTGGGCGCCTCGTTCGGCGGGATGGTCGCGCTCTGCTTCGCCGAGCTCTTCCCGCGGGAAGTCGGCCGACTGGTCGTGATCAGCGCCGCGGCTGCGAGCGATCCGCTGGCCTCAGCCTGGCGCTCGCTGCAGGCCTCGATCCTCGCACTCGGGCGCGAGACAGGCCGGGAGGAGCGCGCGCTGGCGCTCGCGCGCGGCCTCGCGCTGACGACCTACCGCGCGCGCGCGGATTGGGCTCGGCGCGGCGGGCGCGAGGGCGTGCGCAGCTATCTCGAGGCCCGCGGCGAGGAATTCGTCCGGCGCTTCGACGCCGCGGCGCTGGCCGTGCTCTCGCGCGCGACCGACACGCACACCTGCGATCCGGGCGCGATCGCCACGCCGGCGCTCGTCGCCGGAGCGGACACGGACCTGCTGGTGCCGTGGGAATCGGTCGAGTCGCTGGCGCGCGAGCTCGCCGGTCCGGTCGAGCTGCACCGGATCGTCTCGGCCTTCGGCCACGACGCGTTCCTCAAGGAAGAGGCGCAGGTGGGCGCCCTCGTGCGCAGCGGAGGTGGGGCGTGAAGGACTCGACCATCGCAGCCCGCACGGGAATCGGTTCCGACGCGCAGCACGGCGCCGTGATGCCGCCGCTGCACCTGTCGGCCAACTTCGCTTTCGAAGGCTTCGGGAAGAAGCGCGCCTACGACTACACGCGCAGCGGCAACCCGACGCGCGATCTGTTCGCCGCGGCGCTCGCGGAGCTCGAGTGCGGGGCGGGCGCGGTCGTCACCTCGACGGGCATGTCCGCGATCGCGCTCGTGCTCGACCTGCTCCCGCCGCGAGCGCGCGTGCTCGCGCCGCACGACGGCTACGGCGGGACCTGGCGGCTCGCTCGCCGCGGCGCTCGCGCGCAAGCCGGCGCTGGTCTGGATCGAGACGCCCTCGAACCCGCTGCTGCGCCTGACGGACGTGCGCGCCGTGGCGCTCGCGGCGCACGCGGCCGGGGCGCTGGTCGCGTGCGACAACACGTTCCTCTCGCCCGTGCTGCAGAAGCCGCTCGATCTCGGTGCCGACCTCGTGGTCCACTCGACCACGAAGTACATCAACGGCCACAGCGACGTGGTGGGGGGTGCGGTGGTGGCCAGGACGGCCGCGCTGCTGCAGGAGCTCGCCTGGTGGGCCAACTGCACCGGCGTCACCGGCGCGCCCTTCGACAGCTACCTCGCGCTGCGCGGACTGCGCACGCTGCCGCTGCGCATGCAGGCGCAGCAGGCGTCGGCGCGCGAGATCGCCCGACGGCTGGCCGGGCACGAGGCCGTGCGCGCGGTGCACTACCCGGACCTGGGCGCGATGCTCTCGTTCGAGCTCGAGGGCGGCCTCGAGGCCGTGCAGCGCCTGCTCGAGCCGCTCGAGTGCTTCACGCTGGCCGAGTCGCTCGGTGGCGTCGAGAGCCTCGTCGCGCATCCGGCGACGATGACCCACGCCGCGATGGACGAGGCGGCGCGCGTGGTCGCGGGCATCGCCCCGGGTCTCGTGCGCCTCTCGGTCGGCGTCGAGGACGCCGAGGACCTCTGGCGCGACCTCGCCCGCGGGCTCAGCGCAGCCGCAGCGTCGGATCGCCGAAGCAGAGGAACTTCATCCCCTGGAAGAAGATGCTCGGCGGGTACCAGTCCGCGTCCGGCTTGAGCTCCGCGAGGTGCTCGTGTTCCCAGTAGAACGCGAGTGCCTTCCTCCAGGCCTCGCCGATGCACACGGCCGGATCCTCGGCCAGCGCGCGCCCGAAGCCCTCGAGCAGCGAGAGGGCGCAGGGTTGCGCGCCCGTGCCGCAGCCGATGTACGCGATCGCTCCGCCCCGCGGCATGCGCATCAGTCGCTCGCCCAGACCGGTCGAGTTGAGCGGGCCGGGCTGGTAGCAGGCCGGCGGGGGGGGCGGCTCGCGGAAGACCTCGCCGGCGTTCGTGCCGCGGTGCGCGATGCCCGACGCGTCGAGGTAGGGCTGGTAGGGCGGCTCGTTGACGAGGTGCGCGGTGCTGCAGCCGATCGAGAGGAAGACGGCCGGATGTGCTCCGGCCAGGGCGTCGCGCTCGGCCGGTCCCAGGCAGCGGTGCCAGCCCTCCTCCGATCCGTGGCCGAGGTGCACGGCGAGGTCGACGCCCGCGAGCAGCGCCTCCTTGACCGAGCGCGGCGAGGGCGCGTCGTCCTTCCCGCCGTACAGCTGCCGGAGCACCTCGCAACCCGAAGCCTGCCAGGCATCGGCCAGCGCGCCGGCCTGCGCGCGCGCGTCGATCCACTCGGGTGCGTGAGCGAGCAGCACGCGCGGCGCCTTGCCGAGCGGCCTCCAGGCCAGCGTCTTGGCCGCGAGCGCCTGCGCCTCCGCCGCGCTCGACACGGGCCAGCGGCCGACGGCCAGCTCGGGCACGTACGAGATGCGGTCGAAGTTGATCGGTTCGACCTTGTGGCACTCGCCGCGCACCTCGCCCAGGTATCCGGCGTGGAAGCCCTGCTGCTCGGCGTTCCAGTCGTCGAAGCTGCCGTCCGCGGGGGCGACGTCGGCGTAGTAGTGGTCGCTGGCGTAGAAGGCGTAGTGGAAGGCCGGCTCGGTGCAGCGGTCGAGCACCATGAAGCGCACGGGCAGCACGTCCGCGTCTCCGACGAGCAACGCGAAGCCGAGCCCGTCCTCCTTCCAGCGCCGGTAGAGTTCGCGCTTGAGCCGCTCGGGCGCGTCGCGGCCCGTGTTGCGCGCGAGCGCGTCCTCGAGCGCGACGAAGACGCTCGGGCGCTCCTTCGAGCGCGCCTCGACGAAGGGCTTCAACACGCCCTCCCACTCGGCCGGGGCGACGACGACGAAGCCGGGAGGGACCGCAACCAGGGCGAGAAGCAGGGCCAGCATGTACGGCAGTCTAGAGTGTGTACATGCCGATCTCGGTGCTCGTCCTCAGCGGTGCGGGGATCTCGGCCGATTCCGGCCTGCCGACCTACCGCGACGCGGACGGACCGTGGGAGGGCCGGTCGCCCGAGGAACTGGCCACGCCCGAGGCCTGGCGCCGGGAACCGGAGCTCGTCTGGCGCTTCTACCAGGAGCGCCGCGCGCGGCTCGTCGAGGCGCGGCCCAATCCGGCCCACCGCGCGCTGGCGCGGCTCGAGGCGCAGCTCTCGCAGCCGCCGCGGCCCGCGCACGAACCAGCGGCCTTCACGCTCGTGACGCAGAACGTGGACGGCCTGCACCAGCGCGCCGGCTCGCGGCCGATCGAGATGCACGGCTCGCTGTTGCGCCTGCGCTGCGAGCGCTGCGCGGCCAAGCTCGAGGACCGGACCTCGCTCGACCCGCAGCGCTTCGTGCCCTGCCCGGTCTGCGGCCAGGCGCGCCTGCGTCCCGATGTCGTCTGGTTCGGCGAGCTGCCCTGCGGCATGCGCCTGATCGAGCACGCGCTCGGGAACTGCACCCACTTCCTGGCGCTCGGGACGAGCGGGCTGGTGCAGCCCGCGGCGGGCTTCCTGGCGCTGGCGCGCGCGCGCGGGGTGCGCACGATCGTCCAGGCGCTCGCCCCGCCCGAGAACCTGGCCGCGCTCGACGAGTTCCACCCCGGGCGGGCGGCCGAGGTCCTGCCGGCGCTGGTCGAACTCTGGGCGCGGGCGTGGCGCTCGCCGGCGCGGGAAGAAACTTCGCCCTGAGCCGCGGCGCCGCGGGGAGCGGCGCCTTGTCTCAAGAACGGCACGCGCGAATCCCGATCGGAGGCGGAACGGCACGGCGCGCTCGGCGCGAACCGGCCGGCGTCCCTTCGATTCGAGACCGCGAACCGTACGTCCATGAGCGAGACCGCGTCCCAAGAGCCGCAGGCACGCAGCGCGCCGAAGCTCTCGATCTCCCAGATGCTGGGGGTCATGCGCGTCGAGTTCCACCGCGCGCGCTCGCAGCGCTATCCGCTCTGCGCGCTGATGGTCGCCGTCGACGCGCTGGCGCGGATCCAGGAGAAGCAGGGCTGGAAGGGGAAGGACGAGGCCATCCGTCTGGCCTACGACGCGCTCAAGAACGCCAGCCGCAAGGGCGGCTTCTTCGGCATGGCGCTGATGTCGGGCGATCGGATCATGGCGATCTTCCCCAACACGAGCGCCACGCGCATGGGCGAGCTGGGTGCTGCGCTCAACTCGGCCGCGCGCGAGATCACGATCGACTGCGCCGGCGACCGGCTGCCGCTGGCCCTCAGCCTGGGCGCCGCGCACAACCTGCTGGCCGAGACGAACTCCTCCTTCGAGGGCCTGGTCCAGGCCGCAGGCCGCGCGCTGTACCTGGCCACGGAGGGCACCGGCGACCGCTACGTGATGTGGCGCGAGGCCGAGGCCGAGATCGACATGCTGCGCGGCGAGCTCGAGGCCCAGCGCAAGAGCTTCCAGGCCGAGCAGGACCTGATGCGCGAGGAGCTCTCGGAGATCGGGGGCCTGCAGCAGGCCGCGATCATCGACAAGATCCAGAAGATGTTCGCCAGCGTCTCGCGCACGCCCGAGATCGAGGCGCTCGAGAAGCAGATGATCGAGATGGCCGTGGCCGAGCTCTTCGAGGAGCGCCGCAAGGCCGTCGCGGCCCAGATGGCCGAGCACAAGATGCAGATGGACGTGCTCGAGCGCCGGATCGCCAAGCTCACCAGCCTGCTGGGCGTGACCGAGTCCGAGCTGCGGCGCGTGCTGGCGATGAAGAACATCGACGCCGGCGTGGCCTCGCTCTACCAGACCGTGCAGGGCCTGGCCGCCAGCGACCCGCAGGCGGAGAACAAGAAGGCCCTGATGGGGGTCATCTTCGAGCAGAACCTCGCGTTCCAGAAACGCAACGAGTCCGCGGCTGCGGCCGCGGCCAGCACTTGAGTACACTCCGCCGCCGCAGCGTGCGCCGGCGGAGTCCCTAGGGAGAAGACGGAAACCTTTCGGAGAGTGATGAAGATGAGCAAGAGCACTGTGCAGGAAGGAAAGGAATCGAGCCAGAAGAGCTCGATCACTGCCACCATGAGCAACACGGAAGAAGCCAACAAGGACCACGGTGTCCTGTACATGGGGATCGACCTGGGCACCTCGCGCACCTCGGTGGCCGCGAGCAACGGTGTCCGCGTGACGGTCTCCTCGCACGTCGGCTACCCCAAGGACGTCGTGTCCCGCAAGCTGCTGGGCAAGGACATCCTCTACGGCGACGAGGCGCTCAACCACCGCCTCTCGTGCCGCTTCTACCGCCCGCTGGCCGCCGGCGTGCTGAAGCTCTCCAACAACAAGACCGACGACGTCGAGGGCAACATGAAGGCCGCGGCGGACCTGATCCGCGAGATCATCCGCATGGCCAAGCCGCGCAAGGACGAGCTGGTCTACGCCGTCGTCGGCGTCCCGGCCCAGGCCGCGATCCACCACAAGGACGCGATCATCAAGGCCGCGCGCGAGAGCGTGGACTCGGTCATGCTCTGCTCCGAGCCCTTCTCCGTCGCCTACGGTCTCGACATGCTCGACGACGTGCTGGTGATCGACATCGGCGCCGGCACGACGGACCTGTGCCGCATGCACGGCACGATGCCCGAGGAGTCGGACCAGATCACCACGACCTTCGCCGGCGACTACGTCGACACGCAGCTCTCGGCCGCGATCGCCAAGAAGTACCCGCAGGCGCAGTTCACGGTCCAGATGATCAAGGAGATCAAGGAGAAGCACTCCTCGATCGCCGACAACGTGGCGCCGATCCTGGTCGACCTGCCGGTCAACGGCAAGCCGACGCAGTTCGACGTCACCGAGGAAGTGCGCAAGTCCTGCCTCTCGATCGTCAAGCCGACTGATCGCGACCTTCGACCCCGAGTTCCAGAACCGCCTGAAGAACCGCGTGCTGCTCGCCGGCGGCGGGAGCCAGATCAAGGCCCTGGACCTCGCCATCGAGCGCGAGATGCACAGCCGCCTGGGCGGCGGCAAGGTCTTCCGGATCGAGGAGCCGGTCTACGGCGGCGCCAACGGCGCGCTCAAGATCGCGCACGACATGCCCGCCGAGTACTGGGAGAAGCTCAAGTGAGCTGAGCCGCGAGAAAGGCTTTCCGTCCCGGCCCCCGTGCGCCATGCGCCCGGGGGCCGGTTCGTTTCCCGGGCCGAGATGCGCACGGGATTCGGGCGGGAACCAGTCGGGAGCGGGCAGCGCTCTGCCGATAGAGGGAAGCGCGAGCTCTTTTCCACGCCCCGCCACTCCCGCGATGAGCCAACAGGACAACCCGCAAGAAAACCAGGAGAACGCAGCGGCGCCCGAGGCCGAGTCCTGGTCCACACCCCCCGCGTCGAATCGCCCTGCCGAGGGCGCGACCCGCGTCGCTTCGCTGCAGCACGCGGCGGCGCCACCGACTTCCTCGGTCTCGAGCAGGAGGGCGCTCTCGCTGCTTCCGGGACGGCAGAGGCGTCGGGGGAAGCCGGCGCGGCCGAAGCCAACCCGACGCAAGCCTGGCTGTTCCACATGGAGAACGAGGCGCGCGGCGGCGCGGCGGCGCCGGCCCGCGTGCAGCCTGGCGCGCCGACGGCGGAACCCGAGTGGAGCGCGGAGTCGCTGCCGCCCGAGGACGGCAGCGCCCCGCTCGCGCCCGAAGCACTCGCGGACGATCTCGAGCCGCTCACGCAGGACCAGGCGCTGGTCGCGGAAGAGCTGGCCCTGGCCGGCGACGCGCAGGATGCGGCCGTCGATCCCCGGAGCCAGCGCAAGTCCAAGTGGCTGGTCGCCGCCGGCCTCGCCGCCGCGCTGCTCGCCGCGGGCGGCTGGCAGATCTGGCACGCCAAGCCGAACCCGGGCAGCACGAGCACCAGCGAGCCGCTCGCCGGTCGCAGCCCGAACAAGAAGCCGACCAAGCCGGCACCCGGTCCGACGACCGCGAAGCCGGCCGGCGAGGCTCCGGCCGTCGCCGTCAAGCCTTCCCTGGAGAAGCCGACCGGCGAGAAGCCCGTCGAGACGCCGACCGCGCCCGGGACCGCGCAACTGAATCCGCCGGTC
>WNFL01149179.1_pt1 | contig 12547 bp, 14 predicted proteins | sample 5400361 | NCBI WGS metagenome assembly WNFL01 (sample SAMN13153351, study PRJNA577476) | soil metagenome | isolation source: 40 cm soil on Douglas fir-dominated hillslope | place: USA:California | collected 2013-09-17
TGGTGGCCACTCGACCCGACCAATCGCCTCAGCGTCGGCGCGCGCCACGTGAAGATCGGCCACGGCCGCGACTACGACGACGTGCTCCCGCTGCGCGGCCTGTACCACGGCCCGTTCCAGCACGAGCTCGAGGTCGAGGTGCGCATGAAGCGCCTCGCGACCGGCGAAGCCTGGGGCGTGCCCGCGCAGGCGCAGACACAGTCTCAGTCACCGTATCGCTAGCGGCGCTTCTGGAAGCCGAGCTCGTCGAGCTTCGCGGCGATGTCCTTGCCGGCGGTCGCCGTCTGGACGTTCCGGTCGACGAAGCGGATCACGCCGCCCCTGTCGACGTAGAACGTCCAGCGCTTCGCGTACATGCCGCCGAGCCCGGACACGCCATACGCGTTCGCGACGTCGCCCTTCGGATCCGACAGCAGGACGAGCTTCGCGTTCAGTGACTTCGCGAAGTCCGCGTTCTTCTCCGGTGGATCGAAGCTGACCATGAACACGGTCGCGTCGAACCTGGCGAGCTCGGACTGCGCGTCGCGCACCGCGCCGAGCTCCTCCGTGCAGCCGCCGGTGAACGCCTTCGGAAACCAGGCGAGCACGAAGCCCTTCCCCTTGAACTGCGCCGAGCTGTAGGTCTTGCCGTCCGAGCCCTGCAGCGTCCAGTCCGGCGCGGGCGTTCCCGGCGGCGTGACGTCTTCGGCGCGAGACACTGCGCTCGAGAGGAGAAGCGCGACGAGGACCGAGACCGCGGGCTTGCTCATGCCGGGAGCGTAGCTCGGAGCCCCGCTCAGTTCACGCGGCGGCCGCCCTTCCAGTATTTCTCGCGCAGCAGGAACTTCTGCAGCTTGCCGGTCGCGGTGCGCGGCAGGGCGTCGAGGAACTCGACCGAGGTCGGGCACTTGAAGTGCGCCAGGTGCTCGCGCGTGAACGCGATCAGCTCGGCTTCGCTGAGCTTCGCGCCCGGCCGCAGCACGACGAGCGCCTTCGGTGTCTCCCCCCACTTCTCGTGCGGCACGCCGATCACCGCGCACTCGAGCACCGCGGGATGTCGGAACAGCGCGGCCTCGATGTCGGGCGAGCTGATGTTCTCGCCGCCCGAGATGATCACGTCCTTCTTGCGGTCGACGATGTGCACCGAGCCGGTCTCGTCCCAGACGCCGAGGTCGCCGGTGTGGAAGTAGCCGCCGTAGACCGCCTTCGCGGTCTCGTCGGGCTGCTCCCAGTAACCGGCGAAGACCACGTTCGAGCGGGCGCACACCTCGCCGACGGAGACGCCGTCCTTGGGCACGGGCTTCGCGTCGCCGTCGAGGATCGCGATCTCGACGCCGATCGCCGGCACACCGGCGCGCGAGCGCCGCGGCCAGTCCTCCTTCTCGGTCGCGAAGTCGGGCTGACTCACGGTGAGCACGGGCGCGGTCTCGGTGAGTCCGTAGATCTGGATGAACTCCCAGCCGAGCTCCGTCTCGAGCCTCTCGATGAACGCGGCCGGCGGCGGCGCTCCGGCGACGGTGAAGCGCGGCCTGGTGCGGATCGCGTGCTTCGCCTTGTCCGGGTAGTCGAGGATCGCGCGCAGCACCGCGGGCGCCATACACGCGAAGCTGACGCCTTCCTCCGCGATCAGCTCGAAGATCTTCGCGGCGTCGATCGCGCGCAGCACCACGTGCGTCCCGCCCATGCCGGTGAGCGCGTAGACTCCCCCCCAGCCGTTGCAGTGGAACATCGGCAGGGTCCACAGCTCGACGTCCTGGTGCGACACGCGCAGGTGCGCCATCAGCGAGTACGCGTTGATGTAGCAATTGCGGTGCGTGAGCATCACGCCCTTGGGCCGCGCCGTCGTGCCCGAGGTGTAGTTGATCGAGACCACGTCGTTCTCGAAGCGCGGCACCGGCGCCGGCGCGTGGTCCGGCTCGCGACTCACGAGCTCGTTCCAATCGAGCCAGCCCGGCGGGCTCGAACCCTCTTCCTGCGCGACGACCCAGCTCTTCACCGTAGTGAGTCGCGGCCGGATCTCGTCGACGACCTTCGTGTACTCGTGATCGACCAACACGACGCGGACGCCCGCGTGATTCAGGATGTACTCGTGATCCGCGGCAGTGAGTCGGTAGTTCAGCGGCACGAGGATCGCGCCGATCTGACTGGTGCCGTAGAAGCTCTCCAGGAAGAAGTGCGAGTTCGGCGACAGGATGCAGACCCGGTCGCTCGGCCGGACGCCCAGGCGCAAGAGCGCGTGCGAGAGGCGGTTCACGCGCTCCGCGAACTCGCCGTACGTGAAGCGCTTCGCGCCGTCGACGATCGCGAGCTTGCCGGGATAGAGCTGCGACGCTCGGCGCAGAAAGTCATCGACTAGAAGGGGAACCTCCATCCCTATGAGTCCCGGCGAGGCGAAGCCTCGCCACCCTTCTCCGCTCGCCTCCGGCTCACTGCGCGCTTCGCTTGCACACTCAGCTCTCCAATCACGACATCATGATGACTTGGCGTGCGACTTCGCCCTTCTCGAGCGCGGCGAACGCGTCGTTCACGTCGGCGAGCTTGATGCGCTTGGAGACCATGTCGTCGAGGTTCAGCTTTCCGTTCAGGCCGTTCAGGTACATGTCGACGTATTTCGGCATGTCGGTGCGGAAGCGGTTCGAGCCCATGCTCGAGCCCTGGATCTTCTTCTCGAACAGGAAGTCGACGCCCGGCAGCTCGATCTTCTGGCCCAGCGGGATCATGCCGATCACCGTCGCGGTGCCGCCGTTCTTGAGCATGCCGAAGGCCTGTTCCGCGGCGATCTTCAGACCGATCGCCTCGAACGAGAAGTCGACTCCGCCGCCCGTGAGCTCCTTCACTTGCTGGACCGGGTCGCCCTTCTTCGGATTCACGGCGTCGGTCGCGCCCATCTTGCGCGCGAGCTCGAGCTTGGAGTCGAGAGTATCGACCGCGATGATGCGGCCCGCGCCGGCAATCGCCGCGCCCTGCACCGCGGAGAGTCCGACGCCGCCGCAGCCGATGACCGCGACGGTCGCACCCGGGGAGACCTTCGCGGTGTTGAACACGGCGCCGACTCCGGTCGTGACTCCGCAGCCGATCAATGCCGCGCGGTCGAGGGGCATGTCCTTGGTGATCTTCACGATCGCGTTCTCGTGCACGAGCATCTGCTCCGCGTACGAGGAGAGATCGAGGAACTGCCACACCGGCGTCCCGCCTTTGGAGAGGCGCGGCGGATCCGTCGGCTTGCGCCGCGTGTCGTGCTTCGTGCACAGCGCCGGCCGGCCCGAGAGACAGAACTCGCAGTGACCGCAGAACACCGAGAGACAGGTGATCACGTGGTCGCCCGCTGCGACGTAGCGCACCTCCGAGCCGACTTGCTCGACCACGCCGGCCGACTCGTGACCCAGCACCGCGGGCATCGGGTACAGGTACGCGCCGGTCTGGAAATGGAGATCGCTGTGGCACACGCCGGCGGCGACGGTGCGGATCAGCACCTCGTGCGGTCCCGGCTTCGAGATCTCGATGTCTTCGATCGTCAGCGGTTGCTTCACCGCGCGCAGCACTGCGGCCTTCATGTCGTCCTCCCGACGGCGCTCCGTCCGACGTCTTCCCGTGGCGCAGGATTGTACAATGCCGCGCGGTGAGCTCGGATCCCATCGACCGGCGCCTCGTGCGCCTGCCCTCGCGGGGGATCGAGCTCAACGTCGTCGACTGGGGCGGCAGCGGCCCGCTCGCTCTGCTCGCGCACGCGAACGGCTTCTGCGCCGACGTGCTCGGCGTGCTCGCGGAGCGCCTGCGCGCGCGCTTCCACGTGATCGGCTACGACGCCCGCGGCCACGGCGACTCGGAGAAGCCCGCGCCGCCGGAGCCGTACGGCTGGGACGCGTTCGCGTTCGATCTCTCGGCGGTCGCCGCCGCGCTGCTCGCGGAGCACGGCGAGGCGGCCTTCGCGCTCGGGGTCGGACACAGCTTCGGCGGCACGTGTCTGATGAACGCCAGCGCGCGCGAGCCGGAGCGCTTCGCGCGCATCGCCCTCCTCGATCCGGTGATCGTGCCCCCGCCCGCGGACTTCCCGAACGCCGACCCGATGGCCCGCGGGCCGGGCTACGCGGCCGACATCGCGCGCAAGCGCACGCACGTATTTGCGTCGCGCGCCGCGCTGCGCGAGCGCTGGCGCGAGAAGGGAACCTTCGCCGACTGGGATCCGCGCGCGCTCGAGATGTATCTCGCCCACGGCTTCCGCGACCGCAGCGACGGGCAGATCGAGCTGAAGTGCCCCGGCGCGGTCGAGGGGGCGGTCTACGAGTCGGGACGGCGCTTCGACGCCTGGCATGCCGCGTCGCAGCTGACCCGACCCACGCTCTTGCTGCATGCCGGACGCGGGAACTTTCCGCGCGCGCTCGCCGAGCGCCTGGCGCAGCGCTCGGCCTCGATCGAGCTGCGCAGCCTGGACGAGCCGCACCTCATGGCCATGACTCGCCCGGACGAAATCGCGGACGACCTGCTCGCCTGGGCGCCGACTCCCTAGGCCGCCCCAGTCACTCGTCAGATGACCGGCGAGCCGGGGTCGAGCCCGAGCATGACCCGCCCGACCACCTCGTAGCGACCGGTGCCGAGGATGACGTGCTGGGTCAGCGTGTGGATGTCGCGCCAGGCGCGCTCGATGTCGCTCCCCACCTGAACGCCGGACATGCCGACCGCGTCGTGGATCAGATCGACGGCCTGCGCGCACAGCTTCGTCGCGGTCACCGACGCGAGTCGCGCGGCCGCGCGCGCGGCGAAGTCGAACCGCTCGCCCGCCTCGCCCATCCTCCAGACCTCGGCGTTCGCCTCGCGCAGATACGCGCGCGCCGCGCGCACCCAGCCGGCGGCCTGCGCGAGCTGTGTCTGCGCCAGCGGCCGCTCGCGCAGCGCCGCGCGATCGCCGACGCGCACCTTCGAGGTCGCGAGCTCGGTGAACGCGTCGAGCACGTGCTGCGCGACGCCCACGGCCACCGTCGAGAGCGCGCCACCGAGCTGCGTGGTCAACGGGATGCGTCCGAAGGCGCCGCAATCCCAGGTCGGCTCCGGGTTCGCCCAGCGGTAGCTGAAGGCGTCGGGCACGAAGACGTCCTCGAAGCTGCAGTCGTCACTCCCGGTGCCGCGCATCCCGGTGACTCGCCAGGTGTCGAGGAAGGTGCAGTGCTTGATCGGGAACACGCCCGTGCGCACGACCGGCGCGCCCTCGATCAGCTGCGGCTTGTCGTCGCGAAACACGAGCCCCGAGACCTGCACCCAGGTCGCCTGCGCGGAGCCGCTGAGATAGGAGGCTCGGCCGCTGAAGCGCCAGCCGCCCTCGCAGGCCGTGATCCGGATCGAAGCCGGATTGAGTGACCCGACCAGCACCGCGCGCGGGTCGCCAAAGATCGCCTCGAAGGCGTGGCGCGCGACGAAGTGACCGAAGAGCGGCCCGTCGGCGCAGATCGCGAGGTTCCAGGCGGTGGACGCGTCGAGCTTCGCGACCTCTTCGAACACGCGCAGTGACTCGGGGATCGAGAGTCCTCCGCCATTCAGGCTCTTCGGCAGCAGGATTCGGAACATCCCGGCCTCGTGCAGGGCCTCGACGATCTGCGGCGCGAGGCGCGAGTCCCGTTCGGAGCGCTCCGCGTGCGCGCGGATCACGGGCTCGAGCGAGCGAGCGCGCGCGACGTACGCGTCGACCCCGGCTGCCTTCTCGCTCATGCGACCCCGCCTTCCCGCGGCGATGCTCTCATTGCGGGTCGAGCGGCGCAAATTGCCGGGCGATGGCGCGCGCGAGACATCTCGCCGGACTGACTTCGCTCGCCTGCGGCTCGCTGCGCGCAGCTGCGCTGCTTGCACGCTCGGCTCGGGCGGCCCTCTCCTCTTCGTGCCACTCCTCGCTGTAGGAGACGAGCTCGAGCCCCGCGCAGAGCGCGCGCAACTCGTCCGGCTCGAGCAGGAAGCGCGCGCTCGGCGAGGCGTGGCGCTCGAGGTTGAGGCGCGTGGCGATCTCGCACACCAGCACCCCACCCGGGGTGAGTCGCTCGCGCATGCGCGGAAACAGATCGCGCTGCAGGTAGTGGAAGCAGCTGATCGCCGCGAAAGGGCCGTCGGGCAGCGGGTCGAGCTCGAGATCCAGCTCGCGCGTCTCGATGCGCAGGCCCGCGCGCTCGGCCGCCTCGCGGGCCAGACGCAGCGCCTCGCCAGAAACGTCGACGGCAAGTGACTCGAGCCCCCGCCCGGCCCAGAAGCGCGCGACGCGTCCGGTTCCCGAAGCGACGTCGAGCGCGCGGCCGGCGCGCGGCAGCTCCGCGGCGAACGCCTCTAGCCAGCTCGGCCGCGCCTCGCCGCGATGGCCGCCCGCGCGGAAGCGCGCGTCCCAGCGCTCGCGGTCGCCCGCGGCCACGCGCGCCTAGCGCCCCTTCCAGACGGGCTTGCGCCTCTCCGCGAACGCGAGCTGCGCCTCGCGCGCGTCGTCGGTTCTGCGCAGCGGCCGACCCAGCTGCTCCTGCCGCTCGTAGGCGGCGTCGAGCGGCAGCGCGACGAGCTCGCGCACCCCGGCGCGCGTCGCGCGCACCGCGAGCGGCGCGTTTGCCGCGATCGCGTCCGCCAGCGCGAACGCGGTCGGCAAGAGTGACTCGCGCGGAACCACGCGGTTGACCACGCCAATCTCGAGCGCCCGCGCCGCCGAGATCGGCTGCGCGGTCAGCAGCAGCTCGTGCGCCGCGGTCCACGCGATCTGCCTGGGCAAGAGCACCGTCGCATTGCCCGTCGGGTAGAGCCCGAGCGCCACCTCCTCGAGCGCGAACGTCGCCTCGGGGACCGCGACGCGCAGCTCGCTGGCGAGCAGGAGGTCGAAGCCGCCCGCGCGCGCGTGGCCGTTCACGGCGGCGACCAGCGGCACGCCGAGATCGAAGCCCGCGAGCAGCGCCGTCGAGACCGAGCGCAGCCCCTCGAAGTCCGCGGGCTCGACGCGCTCGCCGCGCGCGAGCGCCTGCGAGACGGGAATCGTCGCGCGCATGTCCATGCCGGAGCAGAACACCCGCTCGCCCGCGCCGGTGACGACCGCACAACGCAGATCGGTGTCGGCCGCGATCTCGCGCCACGCGCCCGCGAGCTCGCGCAGCATCGCGGGGTCGAGCGCGTTCGCGCGCTCCGGGCGATCGATCGTGACCAGCGCGACGTGCGGATGCGCGCTAGGCCGCTCCAGCCGCACCGGCATCAGGCTTCGTCGCTCTCGAGTCTCTTGCCGAGACTCACCGCGGCGTCCCGGAGATATCCGAGCCGTCCGTAGAACGCGAGCGCCTCCGCGTTGTCGTCGCGAACCTGCAGATTGACCTTCGGACAGCCGAGTGCCCGCAGCCGCGTCTCCAGCTCCGACATCAGCGCGCGGCCGAGCCCCAATCCGCGGTGCGCGACGTCGACGGCCAGATAGTTGACCCAGCCGCGATGCCCTTCGTACCCGCCCATCGCGGACGCGACGATCGCGCCCTCGAGCTCGGCGACGAGAAACAGCTCGCGCTGCACCTTGCGCTTGCGCGCGATGTCCTTGCGCGGGTCGTTCCAGGGCCGGACCAGAGCGCAGCGCTGCCAGAGGGCGACGACGACGTCTTCGTCGGCGTCCTCGAACCGGCGGACTCGTATCTCGGAGCGCGTGGGCACGCTGCTCATGCGCTAGTGGTGAAACAGGCGCAGGTTCGTGTGCACCAGCGCGATGCCGTACTCGCGGCACGCGGCCTCGATCTCGCCGTCCCGGGTCGAGCCGCCCGGCTGCGCGACGAACTTCACGCCGTGCCGCGCGGCGTGGTCGATGTTGTCGCGGAACGGGATGAAGCCATCCGAGACGAGCGCCACGCGGTCGAGTCTCGCCTGCCAGTCACTCCGCTCGTCGGGAGTCAGGAGCGCCAACGGCTCGTCGAGCGCGTCGCGCAGCTCGCGCTCCTCCGACGCGACCAGGTCGCCCTCGATGTAGCGCACGCGCCAGTTGATCCGATCCTGGCGCTTCACGCCTTTCTTGAAGCGCAGGCCCAACACCTTCGGGTGTCGGCCGAGGTGCCAGGCGTCGGCCTTCGCGCCCGCGAGCTTGGTGCAGTCGACGCGCGATTGCTGGCCCGCGCCGATGCCGATCATCTGGCCGTCGAGCGCGTAGCCGACCGAGTTCGACTGCGTGTACTTCAGTGAGATCAGCCCGAGCAGCAGATCGCGGCGCGCGGCCGCGTCGAGCTCGCCGCAGACGACGTGCGCCAGATCCGCCTCGCTGATGCGCCGATCGTTGCGGTCTTGCACCAGGCGCACGCCGAAGACCTCGCGCGCCTCGCGCGCGGGCGGCCGAAAGCCCGCGTCTGCCTGCAGCACGATGAAGCCGCCGCCCTTCTTCTCGCGGAGCACGCGCAGCGCGTCCGCGTCGTAGCCCGGCGCGATGATCCCGTCGGAGACGACGCCCTTCAGGAACCGAGCCGTCGGCTCGTCGACGGCGTCGGACAGCGCGACGAAGTCGCCGAACGAGCACTTCGGATCGGCGCCGCGCGCCCGCACGTAGGCGGTGGCCGCGGGGGTCAGCGTCTCTCCGCGCACCTCGTAGGCGCGCGCCAGGTCCTCGGGCAGCGGCACCGCGACGGCCGCGCCCGCCGGCGACACGTGCTTGAAGCTGGCCGCGGCCGCGAGCCCCAGGGCCGCACGCGCTTCCGACACGAGCTGCCAGGCGTTCAGCGCGTCGAGCAAGTTGATCAGCGACGGTGTTCCATTCAGCAGCTCGACCGGGAGCTTGGCGCCGTCGAGCGGCTCGAGCGCCGCATAGGTCTGGTGGGGATTGGTGCCGTACTTGAGGCGCATCCTGGCCCGGAGAATGCGTGACCGGCGCTGATTGATCAACGCAGCGAAGCAAATTCGCTGCAGCGATGGCGCGCCCGCTCGATCCGGCGCGTGCGCCGCGCTGGCACCCGCGTTGCACCAGGTCGCCGCGTACCCCTGGGAGAGCCGCGATGAGTCATACGGAGCTACACGAGCTGGAGAGCGCGCGGGCATACCACCCGGCGGTTCCGGCCGCGCGAGTGGCCGCGACGATCGCCGAAGTCGCCCTGGTCCTCCTGGTCGTCGGAGTCTGGCTCGTCACCTGCCTCGCGGGCTGAGTCAGCGAGGCAAGAGACGGACGGCGAAACCGTCTGGGGTCGCGCGCACGACCTCAGCGGCTGCGAGCACGCTGCCCGACGGGTAGCGGATCTGCAGCGGCGTTCCCGGCGGCAGGTCCAGCGCGATGCCGACGATGCGCGCGCCGGTCGAGGACATGTCGACGATGGCGCCGCACTCGAGCCGGCCCCCGACCTGGATCTCGATGGGAATCCGCGAGCGGCAGCGCGGCGCGGCGGACTCGTCGAAGATCTTCATCGGCGGAGCGAGCACGGGCACCAGCTCGCCGGTCACGACCTTGCGCGCCTTGGCCCTGCGAATCTCGGGTCTGACGCGCTTGCGCGCCGGGCCCTTCGGCCCCTTCCGGGCCTTGTGGCGCGGGGTGACCTTGCGACTCGGGCGAGCGCGGCCCGTCGCCTTGCGACTCGGCCGCTTCGACTTTTTCCGCAGCGCCATGATCTGCTCCAGAGCGGGACCCGTGGGTCAAGTCGGCAATCGACGCCTTGCGCTTGAGGCGCTCGCCGGCCCCGCCGGCCGGCGATACCCTGCGCGCCCCTGAAGAGGACACGCATGTCGCTCGCGCTCGAGGCGCTGCGCCTTCTCCCGCGCAACCTGCTCTCGCGCGCCGCCGGGCGGTTCGCCGCCCTGCGCCTGCCGAGCGCGCTCGTGCGCGCGGAGATCGAGCTGTTCGCGCGCGCCGTCGGCGCTGATCTCGCAGAGGTGCGCGAACCGCTCGCGTCGTTCGCGTCGCTCCAGGAGTTCTTCACGCGCACGCTGCGCGACGGCGCACGGTCCATCGACCCCGCCGACGACGCGCTCGTCGCGCCCTGCGACGGGGCCTGGGGCGAGTCAGGCGCGATCGAAGCCGGTCGGCTGCTGCAGGTGAAGGGCCGGCCCTACGCGCTCGCCGACTTGCTGGCCTCGCGCGACGACGCCGCCGCGTTCGAGGGCGGCGCATTCGCCACGTTCTATCTCGCGCCCCGCGACTATCACCGCTTCCACGCGCCCTGCGACGTGCGCGTCGAGTACGCGCGCTACGTCCCGGGCAGCTTGTGGCCCGTGAACCGGATCGGCCTGGAGGGGGTCGCCGGGCTGTTTGCGCAGAACGAGCGCATCGCCGCGTGGATGCGCGCGCGCCGGGGCAACGCGCTTCTGTGTATGGTCGCGGTCGGGGCGACCCTGGTCGGGAGGATCCGCCTGCGCTTCGACGCGCTGGAGACGAACCAGCGCGGCGCCCGCTCCGCTGATCGCGCCTACCCCGGAGGAATCCCACTCGCGAAGGGCCAGGAGTGGGGACACTTCGAGTTCGGCTCGACGCTCGTTCTCGCCGCGCCGCGCGGGGCTATGCAGCTGGACTCGAGAGCGCCCGGCTCGCGACTGCGTCTCGGCGAGCGCATCGGCACGCTGCGCTAGATTCGCGCGATGGCGGCGGCGGAGCTTCTGGAGGGCGGGTGTCACTGCGGAGCGGTGCGCTTCCGCGTCCGGGTCGAGGAATTCGTCGCGAGCGACTGCAACTGCTCGATCTGTACGAAGAAGGGAATCACACATCTGATCGTGCCGCTCGAGCGCTTCGAGCTGTTGCGCGGTGCCGAGCTGCTCTCGACGTACACGTTCAACACCGGGGTCGCGAGGCACCGCTTCTGCTCGGTGTGCGGCATGCACCCGTTCTATACGCCGCGCTCGGATCCGGACAAAGTCGACGTCAACATCCGCTGCCTCGACGGCGACGCCTGGCAGCGCTTCGCGCGGACGAGCTTCGACGGGAAGAACTGGGAAGCGGCGCAGGCGGCGAGACACGAGCGCCCGCGCGGGCGCTAGGCGCCGACTTCGCCGAGAAACTCCGCGACGAGTCGGTTGAAGCGCGGCGCGTCCTCGAAGTAGGGCGAGTGACCCGAGCCGGGGAAGCTCACCAGGCGACAGCCCGGGATCTGCGCCGCCGCCTCCTTCAGCGAGTCGGGCGGAAAGAGCTGGTCGTGCTCGCCCGAGATCATGAGCGTCGGGACGGCGTAGCCCGCGAGCTCCGCAGGCTCGACGCGTGCCTGCGCGAGCGTCGCGAGCCCGGCCGGTGGCAGCCCCGGGTTGAGCGCGCCGATCTGGTCGTAGAGGTGCGCCAGCTCCGGCCGGCGCGCGGGAAAGTCGGGCGCGAGCGCCGGACCGCCGCGGATCCCCTCGCCCGCGGCGATGCGCCCGATGCGAGCGAATGCCTCGAGCACCTTCGGCGTGAGTACACCGCCCGGTGTACCGGAGAGCACGACGCAGGCGACGCGCTCGGGAAACGCGAGCGCCGCGCGCAATCCCGTCCAGCCGCCCATCGACTGACACACGAGCGCCGCGCGCTCGATCCCGGCCGCGTCGAGGATGGCGCGCAGATCGCCTGCGAACTCGCGCGCATGGAAGTCGGAGGGCGCGCAGGTCGAGCGGCCGAAGCCGCGGTGATCGAAGGTCACGACGCGGCGAGAGCGCGCGAAGTCCGGCACCTGCTGCCACCAGATCAGCGTGTTCCCGCCCGCGCCGTGCGCGAACACGAGCGCCGGCCCGTCGCCGTGGACCTCGTAGTACAGAGTCGCGCCGGGTCGCTTCACGTAGGGCATGATCACCTCTTCAACTTCGTTCGACTGCGCCAATCCGACGCGCCATGCCATGATAGGCGCATGGCCGGCGCCAAGTCGCTCGAAGTCTGGACGATCTCGGTTCCGCTGCCGAAGCACTCGGGCGAGCTCGCGGCACGGGCGGAGGCCGCAGGCTACGACGGCATCGCGTTCACCGACTCGCAGAATCTCACCGGCGACGTGTTCGCGGGGCTGGCGCTGGCGGCGAAGGCGACGAGCCGGCTCTTGCTCGCGACCGGAGTCACGAACCCAGTCACGCGACATCCCGCAGCGGCCGCGTCGGCGATCGCGACCGTGCACGCGCTCTCCGGCGGGCGCGCGGTTCTGGGCGTGGGCCGCGGTGACTCGGCGCTGTTCCAGATCGGGCTCGAGCCCGCCCCCCTGCCCGCCTTCGAGAGCTTCCTCGCCCGGCTCGCGACCTACCTGCGCGGCGGCGCGGTCGACATCGACGGCTTCGAGAGCCGCCTGCGCTGGCTCGGCGAGCTGCGCCTGCCGCCGGGGCCGATCGACGTCGCGGCGACCGGGCCGCGCGTGATCGAGCTCGCCGCGCGCATCGCGGACCGGATCACCTTCGCGCTCGGCGCCAACCCGGAGCGCCTGCGCTGGGGCATCGAGAAGGCGCGGGCGGCGCGCCGAGCCGCGGGCCTGGACCCGGACGCGCTCCAGTTCGGCGCCTACGCGAACGTCGCCCCACACCCCGACCTCGCGATCGCGCGCGAGCTCGTGCGCGGCGGCGTCGGCACGTTCGCTCACTTCTCGGGCATGCGCGGCAGCTCGGCCGACGGCACGAAGCCCGAGGACCGCGCCGTCTTCGAGGGCATCCACGCGCGCTACGACCGCGCGAATCACACGCT
>WNFL01449608.1_pt1 | contig 12547 bp, 7 predicted proteins | sample 5400361 | NCBI WGS metagenome assembly WNFL01 (sample SAMN13153351, study PRJNA577476) | soil metagenome | isolation source: 40 cm soil on Douglas fir-dominated hillslope | place: USA:California | collected 2013-09-17
GTATATTATGCGTCGGCTGTCCAGATCAATTTTCAAATCCCGTACGACACTCCGACGGGCGAAGCCGTCTTCCGTGTAGAACGCGACGGCCAGCGCGGCAACAGCGTCACCGCGACGATCCTGCCTGCGGTTCCCGCGATTCTGCGTCTGGGCATCTCCAACTACGGAATCATCGTGCTGAACGACCCTGTGCTCACCTTCGCCATCCGTCCGACCGCTGGCATTTCGAGCCGCCCAGCCAAAGCCGGGACAGACGTGATCACGATTTACGCGCTTGGCCTGGGCCAGACCACACCGCCCGTGACCGCAGGGGTCGCGGCCCCGGTCGATCCCTTGGCGCAGGTTCCGGGCATCAAGGTGGTTTTCGGCGAGAGCGTGATTCCCGGCGCCGGCACCGTCGTTAACCCCCTCTTCGCAGGATTAACTCCGGGCTCCGTCGGTCTGTATCAGATTAACGTGCTGGTTCCTCAGAACAGTCCGCGCGGCGATGAAGTGGTCGTGTTTCTCACCGAGGGCCTGCTGGCCAGCAATCGCGTTACAGTCGCCGTCCAATGACCGAACGCCTCTATTACACAGATTGCTACCTGCAGGAGTTTCACGCGAAGGTAGTGGAGACCGCGGACGACGGCCGCCGCGTGTATCTCGATCGCACTGCGTTCTATCCGACCTCCGGTGGACAACCCTTCGACCTGGGAACGCTGGGCGGCATCGCGGTGAAAGAAATCGTCGACGAAGAGGACCGGGTTGCGCACCTCGTCGAAAAACCCCTCACAGCTAAGGAGCCCGGACGCGACATAGAAGGTCGGATCGATTGGTCCCGTCGTTTCGATCACATGCAACAGCACACCGGCCAGCACTTGCTCTCGGCCGTGTTGCTCGAACTGTTCAAGATTCCTACGGCCAGCTTCCACATGAGCGCGGACGCATCCACCATTGACATCGAGGCTCCGGCGCTCGACACAGCGAAGCTCGAACGTGTTTCCCTCCGCTGCGCTGAAATTGTCGCCGAGGCGCGTCCAGTCTCGATCGCCTTCGAAGATTCGTCGACGGACCTCGGCCTCCGGAAGGCGTCGCAGCGCACCGGCACGCTGCGCATTGTTTCCATCCAGAACCTGGACAAAAGCGCCTGCGGTGGCACCCACGTGCGCTCCACCGCCGAAATCGGACCGCTGCTGCTGCGCAAGGTCGACAAAATGCGCGGAAATGTTCGACTGGAGTTCGTGTGCGGTCTCCGGGCGCTGCGCCAGGCGCGCCAGGACTTTCTATTGCTGGAGCAGCTTTCGCGCACTCTCTCCGTGCCACCGCAGCAGTCGGTCGAGATCGCATCGGCGCTCACCGAAAAGAACAAGGCGCTGGAAAAAACCTGTCAGCGGCTGGCAGCGGAGTTGGCGCAACGCGAAGGCCGCGAGTTGTATCACTCCACTTCTCCCGACGCCGCGGGCATCCGCCGCGCCACCCAGCGGGGCAGTACCGATGAGGCGATGCGCGCCCGCGCGCAAGGATTTGTCGCTCAGGGAAAAGCGGTGTTCCTTGCCGTCTGCGACAATCCACCCTCGGTGCTATTGGCAGCGTCCGCCGACTCCGGCGTCCACGCAGGCGATCGGATCAAGGCCGCGGTGGGAGCAGCCGGCGGCCGGGGTGGCGGAAACCAGGGGCTGGCGCAAGGCAGCGTGCCGAGCCCGGATGCACTTGCGCAGATCGTGCGCGAAATTAGCGCAGCGTGATTACGCTTTCCAGGTACTCTCCCGGCGCCATCAGCGTTTCGTCGCCGGACTGATTGAACTCCGCGACGGTCGCGAGGACATCGCTTGAGAATGCCTCGCGCCCCGGCTCGCCCAGCGCATCCCAGGTGACCATGGTCGGGCCGAAGAACTTTCGCATGAACGCAAACCACTGCTCCGGCGCCAGCGCCCGGAACATGTGATACCGGCGTTCGAACGCGAACCGCGACGCGACTTCCGCAAACCGTTCCCGCACCACTTTCTCCTCGCCCCACATTGACGGAGCGGGCATTCCGGGCGGCGGCGGAACGTGCTTCGCGTGGATCTCAAACACACGCCCCAGCATTCCCGTGGGTGTCCACGCGGAAAACCCCACTCGGCCTCCCGGGCGGCACACCCGTACCAACTCACGCGCAGTCCCTTGCGGGTCGGGCGCGAACATGCATCCGAAGGTAGACAACACCACGTCGAAGGAATGCTCGGGAAACGGCAGATTCTCCGTATCGCCCACCTCGAAGGTGACCCGTTTCGTAAGACGCTCCGCCGCCGCCCGCTCGCGCGCCCGCTCAAGTAGTGCCGGCACGAAATCGACCCCCACCACGTCGGTCGCTCGCCGCGCCGCCGAAAGTGCCGTGTTGCCGCTCCCGGTCGCGACGTCCAGGACCCGTTCGCCGGGTCGCAGCCGCGCAGCCTCGCACAAATACTCGCCGACCATCACCTGCGCCGCGCCCACCATCGAAAAATCGCCCGTCGCCCAGGTCTGCTGCTGCCGCTGTTTGATATCGGAAGGTGTGTTCATCACGATCCTTCGTACAAGAAATGGGGGTAGCGTACTACGTTTCGGTCGGAGCGCTTGTGCGCGATGCAGTAAAGCTGCTCGCCCCGAAAGGCCGAATTGTACTTATTTCGCTCTAGAAATGCCTTCATTCGTATATCCGTTCCGTACCCTGGAATCACTTCGGTGAACAGATTTTCTACTTCGAATCCCGCTGATTCCACGGCCTCCCGAAGCTCGCTTGGTGTGTATTCCCGAACATGAGGAATCTCCGTATCTGAGAATTCCCCGTGCGGATTCGGATATTTCGAGTACAATTGAGGGTTACCGCTTTGCTCGAGTGCACGAGCGACTGCGGTGTAGCTCGCGACATTCGGAGTCGTCAGCAGCAGCGTACCGCCCTCCTCCAGCACGCGATGAATTTCGACCAGCATGAACATCGGGTCGTGCAGCATGTGCTCGAAGATCTCGCAGGCCAGCACGGTTTCGAAATGGCCGTCCGGATAGGGGTACCGATCCTTCTCAGCATCGAAGAGATCGACCAAGCAGCGAAACACTTCCTTGCCGCCGACCGTGATTACTTTCTCGTCCGTCCGTCCCAGCGACCCAAAGTACGCCCCGCGCACTTCCTTGTATCCAAGCACGCATTCGAGCGCAGGCGTCATCTGCATGTAGGCGCCCAACTCGAGCACCCGTGCCGACGACCGTGGAGACGGGACCAATCCCAGTGTGCGCCCAATGCGCGGAACGTGGATTTCCAGATAGCCGCGCGCCGCTTCGTCCGGCTGGTCCATGGACCGTACAAACGCGACGATTTCGTCGTAGCGCTCCCGCGGCGGAACTACTTCATCCGCGGCGGCGTGATCGAGCCGCGAAAGCCTTGCGTCGAGCTGCTGAAGCCACCAGCGGACCTTGGCAACCAGCGCCATCAGGAAAGTCCAAATTCCGCCGGCTCGCGTTCAAATGGATTCACGATCGTTACGGTCCCGTAGCGCCGCCCGGCTTGAAAGTCCTCGCTTAGGAGCCAGTTGCAACCGGCTTGCTCCGCAGTCGCCAGAATGAGCGCATCCCAGTAGTTCAGTTGGGCATGATCGCACCAGTACCAAGAGCGCTGGAGGGTTTCCATACGCACCGGCTCGATACCCATTTCCGCAAGGTCCTCTGCCGCCACGCGCACCTTTACCGCCGGAATTCGGAGTTTTTGCACGGCCGACGAGTAGAACTCGTGAATCACTTGCCAGCTTACGCGACCGGCGCGCGCCGCCCACAAAGCATCGACCCACTTCGTCGCGACCGCCTGTTTCGAAGCCGGTGACCCGCTGATCTGATACACCAGAACGTTTGTATCGATGAAAACCCTAGCGGCCCCGCTCATGCCATTCCTCGCGGGTACCACGCTTGGAGGCATCCACACCGGGAGTCGGCTTCATCTTCTTCCAGCGCTCGTAGGCCTTCCAATAGGAGTCCGTTCGCCGCATCTCCCGTTCAAGCATTTGCCCGACGAGTTTGGAGACAGACGTCTCCTTTTCAGCCGCTTCGCGGCGAGCCCAGCGCAATGCCTCTGCTTCAAGCGTGATGGTGACGTTCTTTAACACGAACCCAGTGTAACACCAAGATCGTGTAACACGAGGTTCGTGTGTTTCTCGCGTTACTCGGCCAGCGGCTCTTCCGCTAAAGGCTCGGTGGCCTCAGTCAACCCGCCCGCGTACAGCGCGCGAGTCTCTTCGTCGTATCCAGGAATCGCGTCCAACGCGGCTTCCTGCTCGGCCGTCATCTCTTCTTCGACGTCCTCGCCGGCGATCTTGACACCGCGATAATAGTCCATGCCGGTGCCCGCCGGAATCAGCCGTCCCATGATGACGTTTTCCTTCAACCCGCGCAGGTAGTCGACCTTGCCGTTGATAGCGGCCTCGGTCAGCACGCGCGTGGTCTCCTGGAAACTCGCCGCGGAGATGAATGAATCGGTGGAAAGCGACGCCTTGGTGATACCCAGCAGCACCGTCTTGCCCGCCGCCGGCCGTCCGCCCGCTTCCAACACGCGATTGTTTTCCGCTCGGAACTTGAACTTATCGACCACTTCTTCCGGAAGGAACTCGCTGTCTCCGATGTCGTCGACCTTCACCCAGCGCATCATCTGCCGCGCGATCACTTCCAGGTGCTTGTCGTTGATGTTGACGCCCTGCAGACGATAGACTTCCTGAATCTCGTTGACCAGGTACTTCTGCAGGTCCTTCTCGCCCATCACAGCCATAATGTCGTGCGGGTTGCGCGGACCATCCATCAGCGGATCGCCGTGGCGGACACGCTCGCCTTCCTGCACGTTGATATGCACGCCGCGCGGGATCGAGTATTCGCGCTGATCTCCGTCGTCGGCGATGATCAGGATTTTGCGCATACCCTTGGCGATTTCGCCGTATTTCACGGTGCCGTCGATCTCCGTGATCACCGCAGTTTCGCGAGGCTTGCGCGCTTCGAACAGTTCCACCACGCGCGGCAGACCGCCGGTGATGTCCTTGGTCTTGGTAGTGGCGCGCGGGATCTTGGCCAGCACATCTCCGGCGTGGACTTCGTCCCCATCCGCCACCATCAGGTGGGCGTGCATCGGCATGAGATACCGCTTCTCCTCCGATTTAGTGCCGCCCTGCGGCCGCACCTGAATCGCGGGAATGCGTTTTTCGTCGGGTGAATCCGTCACCACCCACTGCGAGCGGCCCGTGATTTCATCCACCTGCTCCTGCATCGTGATGCTTTCCTGCAAATCCTTGAAATGCACCACGCCGCTGACTTCCGTCAGAATCGAGAAGGTGTAAGGATCCCACTCGAGCAGCACGTCGTTGGCCTTCACCTTGGCCCCGTCGGCGAACAGAACCTTCGCGCCGTACACCACCGGGTAGCGCTCTTTTTCGCGGCCCTTGTCGTCGATGATCGAAATGATGCCGTTGCGATTCATCGCCACCAGATCGCCCTTGGCACTCTTAACCGTGGTGATCCCCAGGAACTTCACGAAGCCGTTCGACTTCGCGTCCTGCTTGGATTGTTCGGCCGAACCCGTCGCCGCTCCACCGATGTGGAACGTGCGCATGGTGAGCTGCGTGCCCGGCTCGCCGATCGACTGCGCCGAGATGATGCCCACAGCCTCGCCGCGCTCGACCATGCGGCCGGTGGCGAGGTTGCGTCCGTAGCAGAGCTGGCAGACGCCGCGTTTCGATTCGCAGGTCAGCACGGAGCGGATCTTGACCACTTCTTTACCGGCTGCCTGAATCGCGCTCGCCAGGTCCTCTGTGATTTCCTGGTTGGCGCGCACGATGATGCTGCCTTCGTAATCGAGCTGATCTTCAAGCGCCACGCGACCCACGATGCGGTCGCGTAACGGCTCGATGATTTCGCCCGATTCAATGATCGGCGCGACTTCGATGCCGTCGCCGGTGCCGCAATCGCTCTCCGTCACGATCACGTCCTGCGCCACGTCGCACAAACGCCGCGTGAGATAGCCCGAATCGGCGGTCTTGAGCGCCGTATCGGCCAAACCCTTGCGGGCGCCGTGGGTGGAGATGAAGTACTGCAGCACGTTCAGCCCTTCGCGGAAATTCGCGGTGATGGGCGATTCGATAATCTCACCCGACGGCTTCGCCATTAGGCCGCGCATACCGGAAAGCTGGCGGATCTGCTGCTTCGATCCGCGCGCGCCGGAGTCCGCCATGATGTAAATCGGATTGAGGTAGCGGCCAGTCCGGTCGTCTTCCTCCATCGACTTGAACATTTCCTCGGAGACGCGCTCGGTCACCTTCGACCAGATCTCGATGATCTTGTTGTAGCGCTCGCCGTGCGTGATCGCGCCTTCCTGATACTGCGATTCGACCTCGATCACCGCCTTTTCGGCGTCGCGAACCAGGCCCGCCTTCTCGCTCGGCACCACCATGTCGTCGATGCCGATGGAGATGCCCGCACGCGTTGCGTACAGGAACCCGAGCTGCTTCACTTCGTCCAGCATCTTCACCGTGACCGTCAACCCGAACTTCAGATAGCAGTACTGCACCATCTGCGTGAGGCCCTTTTTCTTTAACAGGCCGTTGATGAAGGGCATGTCTTCGGGCAGCACGTCGTTCAGGATCACGCGGCCGACCGTGGTTTCCATGTACTGCTTCACGAACTCGACGGGTTCGGTATGCAGCAGGTTCTGATTGTCGAACGCCTTGACCAGGTCGATCACCTTGCCGGTGTAACGCAGCTTGATCGGCGACAGCGTTTCGACCTCGCCCATTTCGAGCGCGATCAGCACGTCGTCCATGGACGCGAACGTGCGCCCTTCGCCTTTGGTTCCCGGGCGGGCTTTAGTCAGGTAATACAGCCCCAAAACCATGTCCTGCGTCGGCACCGCGATCGGCGCGCCGTGCGCCGGCGACAGAATGTTGTTCGACGACAGCATTAGCGTCGCGGCTTCGATTTGCGCTTCGGGCGACAGCGGAATGTGGACCGCCATTTGGTCGCCGTCAAAGTCCGCATTGAACGCGGTGCAAACCAGCGGGTGAATCTTGATCGCTTTGCCTTCGACCAGCACCGGCTCGAACGCCTGAATGCCCAAACGATGCAGCGTGGGAGCGCGATTCAACAGAATCGGGTGATCCTTGATGACTTCTTCGAGAATGTCCCAAACCACCGGGTCCTGCTGCTCCACCAATTCCTTGGCTTGCTTAATGGTGGTGCAATGGCCACGCTGTTCCAAGCGATGATAAATGAACGGCTTGAACAGCTCGAGCGCCATCTTCTTGGGCAGCCCGCACTGATGCAGCTTCAGTTCGGGACCGACCACGATTACCGAACGGCCCGAATAATCGACGCGCTTGCCGAGCAGATTCTGACGGAAGCGGCCTTGCTTGCCTTTAAGAGTATCGGAGAGCGACTTGAGCGGACGATTGTTCGCGCCGCGCAGCACTCGGCCGCGGCGGCCGTTATCGAACAGCGCGTCGACGGCTTCCTGCAACATTCGCTTTTCGTTTCTTACGATTACGTCGGGCGCGTGCAGCTCGATCAGCTTTTTCAAGCGGTTGTTCCGATTGATGACGCGGCGATACAGGTCGTTCAAATCGCTGGTGGCGAAACGGCCGCCGTCCAGTGGCACCAAAGGCCGCAACTCCGGCGGAATCACAGGGATAACGTCGAGAATCATCCATTCGGGTTTGTTTCCCGACTTTCGAAAACTTTCGGCGACGCGCAGGCGCTTGGCGAACTTCAGCTTCTTCTGCTGCGAAACCTCGGTTTTCATCCGCTCGCGGATGTCCAGGCTAAGCCCTTCGCAATCTACCTTCTTGAGCAGTTCCTTGATTCCCTCGGCGCCCATCATGGCGACGAATTTCCCCGGGAATTCCTGATCGAGCTGCCGCTTCCGCTCGTCGCTGATGACCTCGCCTTTCTTGAGGTCGGGCACTTCGCCGTTGTCGACCACCACGAAAGCTTCGAAATACAGCACGCGTTCGAGCTCACGCAGAGTGATGTCGAGCAAGTAGCCGATACGCGACGGCAGACCCTTAAAGAACCACACGTGGGAACAAGGGCTGGCCAGTTCGATGTGCCCCAGCCGCTCACGACGAACGCGCGATAGCGTAACTTCGACGCCGCACTTGTCGCAAATCACGCCGCGATGCTTCATGCGCTTGTACTTTCCGCACAAGCACTCCCAATCAGCGATGGGACCGAAAATTCGCGCGCAGAACAATCCGTCGCGCTCCGGTTTGAAGGTCCGGTAATTGATGGTCTCGGGCTTGGTGACCTCGCCATGCGACCAGCTCCGGATTTTTTCCGGAGAGGCCAGCGAGATTCGTATGGAATCGAAGTCCGCAATCAGGTTTGCTCGATCGTAAGGGGATGACCGGTACATTATTGTTGGCTCCTATCTGCGTTCATCTGCGTCCATCTGCGGCTTAATCCGCCGCGAGCGCGGTTTCCATCAACTCCCGCGGCTTCTTCATCAATTCCACGTCCAGGCACAGCGATTGCAATTCCCGGATCAGCACGTTGAAGCTTTCCGGTACGCCCGGCTCCGCGGCAGCCTCGCCCTTTACGATGGCCTCGTAAATCTTGGCGCGGCCGTAAACATCGTCCGACTTGGCGGTGAGCAGCTCCTGCAGTACGTAGGCTGCGCCGTACGCTTCGAGCGCCCACACTTCCATTTCGCCGAAGCGCTGTCCACCGAACTGGGCTTTTCCGCCCAGCGGCTGTTGCGTAATCAGCGAATACGGCCCGATGGAGCGCGCGTGAATCTTGTCGTCGACCAGGTGGCTCAGCTTCAACATATAGATGTAGCCGACCGTTACCGGCTGCTCGAACGGCCCGCCGCTGATCCCGTCGATCAACTGCACTTTGCCCGAGCTCGGCAGGTCCGCCGCCTTTAATTGCGACTTGATGTCTTTCTCAGTCGCGCCGTCGAACACCGGAGTAGCGAACCGCACACCCAGCGCATGCGCCGCCCAGCCCAAGTGCGTTTCGAGAATCTGTCCGACGTTCATGCGGCTCGGAACGCCCAGCGGGTTGAGCACGATCTCAACCGGCGTCCCGTCGGGAAGATACGGCATATCCTCATCCGGAACGATGCGCGCGATCACGCCCTTGTTACCGTGCCGCCCGGCCATTTTGTCGCCGACGGACAGCTTGCGCTTCATCGCGATGTAGCACTTCACCTGCTTGATGACACCCGGAGGCAGCTCGTCACCCTTGCGGAGCTTGGCGATTTTCTCGTCGGTGATCTTTTCGAGCACCGCGATCTGCCGCGAAGTCATCTCTTCGATCTCGTCCACCTGCTCGTTCAAGCGCGGATCTTTATCCTTCAACTTCATGCGCTTCAGGTCCCGCGCGCGCAGCTTCTCGATCATGTCGCGCGAAAGATCGGTGCCCTTGGCCAGTAGCTTCTTGTTGGTCTTCTCGTCGTGCAGATCGGCCAACAATTCCTTGCCTTCGAGCATGGTCGCCAGGCGCTTGGAACGCTCGTCGTTCAAAATGCGCTTTTCGTCTTCGAGGTTGCGACGCAGGCGTTCTTCCGAGCCTTCCAGAATCAGCTTGGAGCGTTCGTCCAGCTCCGCGCCCTTGCGCGAAAACACCTTGCAATCCACTACCGTGCCTTCGATGCCCGGCGGGCAGTACAGCGACGCATCCTTCACGTCGCCGGCCTTTTCACCGAAAATCGCGCGCAGCAGTTTCTCTTCGGGCGTAAGTTGCGTCTCGCCCTTGGGAGTCACTTTGCCGACCAGAATGTCGCCCGGTTTCACCGTCGCGCCGATGCGGATGATGCCACTTTCGTCCAGGTTCCGCAGGAAATTCTCGGCGATGTTGGGAATGTCGCGCGTGATTTCTTCCGGCCCCAGCTTGGTATCGCGCGCATCCACTTCGAATTCCTCGATATGGATCGAGGTGTAGTAATCGTCCTTCACCAGCTTCTCGGAAACCACGATCGCGTCCTCGAAGTTATACCCGCGCCACGGCATGAAGGCCACTAGAACGTTGCGGCCCAACGCCAGCTCGCCCATTTCGGTGCAAGGCCCATCCGCCAGCACCTCGCCCTTGCGAACCCGCTGCCCGTGGAACACGATCGGCTTCTGATTAATGCAGGTGTTCTGATTCGACCGCTTGAACTTGGTCAGCGTGTAAATATCGGCGCCCACCTCGCGTGAAAGCTGCCCTTCCTGCGGATTGCCTTCCACGCGCACGATGATGCGCTCGCTGTCCACTGAATCCACTACGCCCGAGCGTTTGCACAACACCACCGCACCCGAATCGCGCGCGGTCACCCTCTCCATACCGGTGCCGACAAACGGCGCTTCGGCGCGCAGCAGCGGAACCGCCTGGCGCTGCATGTTCGATCCCATCAACGCACGGTTCGCGTCGTCGTTCTCCAGGAACGGAATCAGACTCGCCGCGACCGAGACAAGCTGTTTCGGACTCACGTCCATGTACTCGATCTCGCCCACGTGTTTGAGCACGAAATTGCCGGCCTGGCGCGCGTTTACCAGCTCGGCCGTGATCTTGCCTTTTTCATCGAGGCCGACGTTGGCCTGCGCGATGATGTACTTGTCTTCTTCCCACGCCGACAGATAGTCGCAATGCGCTTCCAGCTCCACGCCCTGCTTCTTCGAATTGGAGAGCGATTTACTGGTCTTGTCGGCTTCGCCGCGGGACATCACCTGGCCAACCTTATATTCGGAGTCGCCCGGATTCAACACCCGGACTTCGTCCACCACCACGCCGTCCTTTACGCGCCGATACGGGCTCTCGATGAAACCGTACTCGTTGATCCGCGCAAAGCACGAAAGCGAGCTGATCAATCCGATGTTCGGACCTTCCGGCGTCTCGATCGGGCAGATGCGTCCGTAGTGCGTCGGGTGCACGTCGCGCACTTCGAATCCCGCTCGTTCGCGCGATAGACCGCCTGGCCCAAGCGCCGAGAGACGCCGCTTGTGCGTGATCTCCGACAGCGGATTGGTCTGATCCATGAACTGCGACAACTGTGACGACCCGAAGAATTCGCGGATCGCCGCCATCACCGGCTTCGCGTTCACCAGGTCGTGCGGCATGGCCGTCGACATTTCCTGATACACGCTCATCTTTTCCTTGATGGCGCGCTCCATGCGCACCAGCCCGATGCGGAACTGGTTTTCGAGCAGCTCGCCCACCGCGCGCACGCGCCGGTTGCCCAGGTGATCGATGTCGTCCACCGCGCCGATACCGCGGCGCAATTTCAGCAGGTACTTGATGGTGTCGATGAAATCGCCGTGATCCAGAACCCGGCGGTCCATCGGATTACGGCTGGCATTCCCCGGCTCCTGCAGCCATTTCTCGGGCGCGAAATCCAGGCGTTCATATAGCTTGATATTGAACTTCATGCGCCCCACGCGCGAGAAGTCGTACTTGCGCGCGTCGAAGAACATGCCCTGGAATAACTGAGTTGCGGTGTCCACCGTCGGCGGATCGCCCGGACGCAGCTTGCGATAAATCTCGAGCAGCGCGTCTTCCTGGCGCCGCACTCCGTCCTTGCGCAGCGTAGCCGAAATCACGTTCCCGACCTCGTCCAGCTCGGGGAAGAAAATGTCGAAGGTGGTGATCTTGGCCTCGATCAGCTTGGCGATGATGGGCGCCGTGATTTCGTGGTTGGCCTCCACCATCACTTCGCCGGTCTCCATGTCGATCACGTCGGCGGCCACGTACCCGCCTTCCAGATCGTTGGGCGAAACCTCCACCTGCTCGATCTTCGACTTCAGGATTTCCTTGTAGACGCTGTTGGTGATCTTGCGGCCTTGCGGCACGACCGTGTCGCCGCCCCTGGTCGAAACGGCGTGCGACAGTTTATGCCCCACCAGCCCGTCGCTGACCTTCCAGAACAGCTTCTTGTCCTTGATGACGATGTCGTTGCACTTGTAAAACGCGCGCAAAATCTCGGCGTCCGAGCGCAATCCCAGCGCGCGCAGAAACACCGTGCCGTAGAATTTGCGCTTGCGGTCGATGCGCACGTGCAGCAGGTTCTTGTTGTCGTACTCGAACTCCACCCAGCTTCCGCGGTACGGAATGATCTTGCCGAGGAAATAGCCCTGGGCCGGGACGCGTTCGAAAAACACGCCGGGCGAACGGTGCAACTGCGACACGATCACGCGCTCGGTGCCGTTGATGATGAAGGTCCCGTTCTCAGTCATCAGCGGAATTTCGCCGAAGAAAACTTCCTGCTCTTTGATGTCGCGGATGGTCTTGTTGCCGGTCTCCGGATCTTTATCGAAAACCGTGAGACGAATGGTGACCTTCAGCGGCGCCGCATAGGTCATGCTGCGCTCTTCGCACTCGGCTACGTCGTACTTTAACTGCAAACCAACCGGATCTCCGCAGCGGTTGCAGAAGGTGACGATGTTCTTGTTGAAGGTGCCGCAGCGATGGCACAGCACGTCGCCCAAATGGAACGGATCGGTTTTGATGGTCGCGCCGCAAGCCGGATTCCGGCAGGTAGAGCGCAGGTGGTGCAGACCCTTCAGGTTTCCGCACTTGCATTCCCAGTTGCCGATCGAGTAATCCACGAACT
>WNFL01003818.1_pt1 | contig 12546 bp, 15 predicted proteins | sample 5400361 | NCBI WGS metagenome assembly WNFL01 (sample SAMN13153351, study PRJNA577476) | soil metagenome | isolation source: 40 cm soil on Douglas fir-dominated hillslope | place: USA:California | collected 2013-09-17
TTTGACAACAACAACGGGGGCGAAAACAGGGATTCACATCCCGTCCCCCACGGCACTTAAACTTTTGGGGCAAAAACTTCAGCAATTCTAAGTTGGTGGCCCCAACGGGATTCGAACCCGTGTTTCAGCCTTGAGAGGGCCGTGTCCTAGGCCTCTAGACGATGGGGCCGCCCGACTACCGTGCTGCGCGCGCCCGAACCTACATGTTCACGGCGCGGAGAAGCTTAAGTGGCTGGGGGTGGAGGGCTCGAACCCCCATTACCAGGGCCAGAACCTGGCGTCCTACCATTAGACGAACCCCCAGCGGCGCTGGCCATTGTACGGGGGCCTGCTGCGGGGTGTCAAGGTGAGGAGGGCTGCGGAGTTAGCGCGCGGGCTACTGGAGCGCGTGCTTCAGCGTGCGGCTCGGCTTGAAGCGCGGCACGCGGCAGGCGGGGATCTTGATGGCCTTGCCGGTGCGGGGGTTGCGCCCGTTGCGCTCCGCGCGGCGGCTCACCAGGAAGGTGCCGAAGCCGCCGATGGTCACCTTGCGGCCGCGCTTGAGCGAATCGAAGACCCCGTCGAGGAGAGCGTTGAGCGCCTTCTCGGCGGACACCTTGGAGCCGCCCGAGGCCTTGGCCATCGCCGTGACCAGGTCCGCCTTGATCATGGACCAGGTCCGCCTTGATCATGCGCCTCCCTTACTACGCGAGCGCTCGGGGTGAAGTCAAGCGCTCACCTGCGCCACCGCGTGGGGCAGCGCCTGCAGGGTGAACGGCTTCGCCAGCACGGGCGCGCGGGTGGCCTCCAGGACGCGCCACACCTCCTCGTTGGCGGTGGCACCGGTCATGAACAGGAAGCGCCGGGCGAGCTCCTTCCGCTGCGCCGCCGCCGCGCGGTAGAAGTCGGCGCCGTCGCCCTCGGGCATGCGAACGTCGGAGACGACGAGGTCGTACCGGGTCTGCTGGAGGCGGGCTCGTCCTCATGGCCACCGCGGGCTGTGCGGCGAACGAGGGCAGCAGCGTGCGGTCGCCGCCCTGGGGGAGCCCGCCCCGCTTGAGGTTCAGCGACAGCACGCCGAGCAGCGCCTCGCCCACCGCGACCGGCACCCCGCAGAAGGCGACCAGGTCGCGGCTCAGCGCCCATTGGGCGGCCATGATGCGCTCGTCCGTCGCGATGTCCTCCACGAAGAGCGGCTCGCGGTGACGCGCGATCCAGCCGGTACCTCCCTGCGCCATGTTCAGGGACGTGGGCAGCTCCATCGCGCCGATGGATGGATCCGTGGTCCACGCGCGGCGCACCAGGAGGCCCGCCGCGCGATCCAGCTCCCAGAGGACGACGTTGTGAGCGCCGGTCAGCGAGGCGAGCGCGTCGGTGATCTGCTGGAGCAGGCGATCCGGGTCGAGCTACTGGGAAAGAGCGAGGGTGAGCTGCGCGAGGGCTTCGATGCGCCGCTGGCGTCGCTCGGTGGCCAGCTGCTGCGCCTTCGCGCGCCGGGCCGTACGACGCATCAGCACGAGCAGCGCGGCCCGCAGCAGAGTCAGGAGGACGGAGTCCGGGACCCAGCGCATCGCTCTCGAGCGCCGGGACCGCCGACGGTCCGTAAGTATAGCCCACCTGACGTATAATGCCGCCATGCCGCGGGGCGGAGTGTTCGACGTCTCGTTCCTGATCCTCTCCTCGCTCGCCGTCGTATTCGCGATCGTCGCCTACCTGAAGGACCCGAGCCTGCCCGCCGTAGGCGCCCGCAACGGCCTGGCCCTGCTCTGGTTCATCATCCCGCGCCTCGTGCCCGCCCTCATACTGGCCGGCATGCTGCAGGTCGTGATCCCGCAGGAGACGGTCACGCGCTACTTCGGCCGGCAGTCGGGATTCGGAGCCATCTGCATGGCCAGCATGGCGGGAGTGATCACGCCGGGCGGGCCCATGGTGAGCGTGCCGCTGCTCGTGGTCCTCTCCAACTCCGGAATGGCGCTGGGGCCGCTCGTGGCCTACATGACCGCGTGGTCGCTGTTCGGGATGCAGCGGATCATCGCGTGGGAAGCGCCGCTCATGGGCTGGCACTTCGTGGCGGTGCGCACCGCCTCGAGCCTGGTCTTCCCGATCGTCGCGGGCTGGCTCGTGACGCTCTACTATCACGAGTAGGCGCGCGGGCCATGGCGTTCGCCAACCTCCGCGAGTTCATCGCCCACCTCGAAAAGCAGGGCTCGCTCAGGCGCGTGAGCGCGCCGGTCTCGCGCGATCTGGAGATCGCCGAGATCACCGACCGGATCTCCAAGAGCGCGGGGGGCCGGAACCTGGCCCTGCTCTTCGAGAACGTACAGGGCTCCGAGATGCCGGTGCTCATCAACGCCTTCGGCTCGCCCGATCGCATGGCCGCCGCGCTCGGAGTGGGCCATCTCGACGAGCTCTCGGCGCGCGTGGCGAAGCTGATCGACCTGCGGATGCCCGGCTCGGTGTTCGACAAGCTGCGCAAGCTGGCCATGCTCTTCGACGTGGTGAAGGCCGGCCCCAAGCGCGTGAGCTCGGGGGCGTGCCAGGAGGTGGTCGAGACCGACCGCCCGTCGCTCGCTTCCCTGCCCGTGCTCCGCTGCTGGCCGGGCGACGGCGGCCGCTACATCACGCTGCCCATGGTGTTCACCCGCGATCCGGTCACCGGCGCGCGCAACGTGGGCATGTATCGCCTCCAGGTCTATGACGACCAGACGCTCGGCATGCACTGGCAGATCCACAAGGGCTCGGCCGAGCATCAGCGCCTGGCCGAGGAGCGCCGGGAGCCCATGGAGGTCGCGATCGCGCTCGGCGGCGATCCCTGCGCGATCTACTCGGGCTCCGCGCCCCTGCCTCCGGGCATCGACGAGATGGTCTTCGCGGGCTGGCTGCGCGGCTCGGGAGTGCCGATGGTGCCCTGCAAGACGGTGCACGTGGACGTGCCCGCCGAGGCCGAGATCGTGCTGGAGGGCTGGGTGGATCCGGCCGAGCGGCGGCTCGAGGGCCCCTTTGGCGACCACACCGGCTACTACTCCCTGGCGCGCGACTATCCGGTCTTCCACCTGAAGGCGATCACGCGCCGGAAGAACCCGATCTACCCGACCACCATCGTGGGCCGGCCGCCCCAGGAGGACTACTGGCTGGGCAAGGCCACCGAGCGCATCTTCCTGCCCATCATCCGGATGATGCTGCCCGAGATCGTGGACATGAACATGCCCGCGGAGGGCGTCTTCCACAATCTGGTCATCGTGTCGATCAAGAAGCGCTACCCGGGCCACGCCCGCAAGGTCATGTACGCGCTCTGGGGCCTGGGGCTCATGATGCTGGCCAAGAACATCGTGGTGGTCTCCGATCACGTCAACGTGCACGATCTCTCCGAGGTCGCCTGGCGCGCCGCCGGCAACATCGATCCCAAGCGCGATCTCGTCATCGTGGACGGCCCCATGGACGATCTGGACCACGCGGCCCTCCGGCACCGCTTCGGGGGCAAGCTCGGGGTGGACGCCACCGAGAAGACGGAGGCCGACGGCATCGGGCAGTCCTGGCCCGACGAGATCGTGATGAGCGACGACATCCGCGCGCTCGTCACGCGCCGCTGGGCCGAGTACGGGCTCTAGGCCCGCGGCCGCCCCCGTGCCCGCCGTCCGCCACTTCCTCGACGCGATCAAGTTCGAGCACACCGTCTTCGCCCTGCCCTTCGCCTACGTGGCGATGGTGCTGGCCGCGGACGGCTGGCCCGGCTGGCGCGTGCTGATCTGGGTGACCCTCGCGATGGTGGGCGCGCGCACGCTGGCCATGAGCGTGAACCGCCTCGCCGACCGGTTCGTGGACGCGGCCAACCCGCGCACCGCGCGGCGGCATCTGCCCACCGGCCTCCTGACGCCCGCGCAGGTGACCGCGGCGGCGCTCCTCTCGGCCGGGCTCCTGCTCGGCTCGGCGTGGATGCTGAACCCGCTCTGCCTGCTGCTCTCGCCGCTCGCGGTGCTGTTCCTCGTCGGCTACTCGTACACCAAGCGCTTCACGTGGCTCTCGCACTGGATCCTGGGGTTCACCGACGGCATCGCGGCGGCGGGCGGCTGGATCGCGGTGCGCGCGGCCTTCGACCCGCCGGTCTACGTGCTGTGGTTCGCGCTCACCGTGTGGATCGCCGGCTTCGACCTGATCTACGCCTGCCAGGACGTGGAGTTCGATCGGGACCACGGCCTGCACTCGATGCCCGCCCGCTTCGGCATCCCCGCCGCGCTCACCACCGCGCGGGTCTGTCACGTGCTGACCATCGCGGCCTTCGCGCTGCTGGGCTTCCAGATGGGGCTCGGCCTGCTCTACTGGGTCGGGGTGCTCCTGGTGGCGGGCCTGCTGGTGTACGAGCACTCGCTCGTCTCTCCGGGCGATCTCTCGCGGCTGGACGTCGCCTTCTTCAACGTCAACGGCTACATCGCGGTGATCCTCTTCCTCTCGGTCCTGGGAGGCCGGCTCGCGTGACCGAGGCGCTCCAGGGCGTCGAGAAGGCCCGCTTCGTGCGCGCGATGTTCTCGCGCATCGCGCGCCGCTACGACCTGATGAACGGCCTCATGACGCTCGGCATGCACCACAACTGGCGCCGGGTGGCCGCGCGCCAGACGATCGCCGCGCCCGAGGGCCCCGCGCTCGATCTGGCCACCGGCACCGGCGATCTCGCCATCGATCTGGCCGAGGTGCACCCGCATCGCACGGTGGTCGCGGCCGACTTCTCGCTCGGCATGCTGGAGGTGGCGCGCGACAAGCTGGAGGGCCTCGACGAGCGGCGCCGCGTGCGCCTGCTGGCCGCCGACGCGCTGGCCCTGCCCTTCGACACGCGCACGTTCGCCTGCGTGACGAGCGCGTTCCTGCTGCGCAACCTGGCCGACCTCGAGCAGGGCCTGCGCGAGATGCGGCGGGTGACCCGGCCGGGCGGGCGCGTGGTCGCGCTCGAGATCACCCAGATGCGCGCGCCCGGCTTCACCGCGCTCTTCCGCTTCTACTTCCATCACGTGGTTCCCTGGATCGGCCAGCTGGTCGGGGGCGACCGCGAAGCGTACAGCTACCTGCCGCAGTCGGTGGACCGCTTCGTGACGCCGGGCGAGCTCGTGCGCCTGATGGAGAGAGTCGGGCTACGGGGCGTGACCTACCAGCGACTGGGGCTCGGCACCGTCACCATCCACACCGGCATCGCGTAGGCGCGGCGCCTACCACTCGGGGCTGGAGTACTCCTCCCACACGCGACGCACGACACGGATCTGCTGGGCGCGGCCGTCCTTCTGCTCGAGCGTCACGATGTCGCCCTCGAAGAGCTGCTCGAGGTCGCGCGTGGTGCCTTCGTCGGTCACGACCACCGTCTCTCCGCAGCTGAGGTCGGTACAGACCTCGGCCTCGCCGCGGACGCGCACGATGCCGGCGGCCTTGTCCACGGAGACGATACTGAAGCGGTTGTGCTTGAGGGAATCGGTCAGGCTGTAAGCCATGGCACCCTCCTTGTCCGACTTGGGTCCTGTTATATCAGGCGGCCGGCTGCCCAGCAAGACCTACGGGCGGCCGGCCATGCTAGTATTTTCCGGAACTTATGGAGCTGATAATGCCCCGCGGCCGGATCGCTGAGACGTTCTATTCCATCCAGGGTGAGGGCGCCACCGCCGGCCTGCCCGCCATCTTCGTGCGCCTGCAGGGCTGCACGGTTGGCTGCGGCTGGTGCGACACGAAGTACTCGTGGGACCCGGCGGCCGGCCGCGAGGTGGAGCTCCCCGCGCTCCTGGACGAGGTGGCGGCCTTCCCCTGCCGCCGCGTGGTGATCACGGGCGGTGAGCCGCTCGAGTCGCCGCTCTTCGCCTCACTGGCCGCCGCCCTCGGCGCGCGCGGATACGTCGTCGAGGTCGAGACCTCCGGCACCCGCCCGCCGGCCGCCGAGGCCGACGCGGGCATCCAGTGGAACGTCTCGCTCAAGCTGTCCGGCTCGGGCGTCCCCGAGGACACACGGATCAACCCGGCCGCGATCCGCGCCTTTCTCGCGCGCGGGGCCTGGTGGAAGTTCGTGGTGAGCGAGCCCGGCGAGATCGGCGAGGTGCTGCGGCTGGCCGAGCGATTCGCCCTGCCCCGCGAGCGCGTCCTGCTGCAGCCGGAGGGCCTGCGGGCCGAGGAGCTGGCCGCCCGCACCCCCTGGCTGGTGGACGCCTGCAAGGCGCACGGCTTCCGCTTCTCGCCCCGGCTCCACATCCTGATCTGGGGCGCCAGGCGCGGGGTCTGATGCCGGCGCGCCGCGCGGTGGTCCTGCTCTCTGGCGGTCTCGACTCGACCACCGCGCTCGCGGTGGCCCGGGCGGAGGGCTTCGATGGCTACGCGCTCTCCTTCGACTACGGCCAGCGGCACGACCGCGAGCTGGAGTCCGCGCGGCGGGTGGCGGCGGCCCTCGGGGCCAAGGAGCACCTCGTGCTGCGCCTGGACCTGCGGGCGATCGGCGGCTCGGCGCTGACCGGTGACATCCCCGTGCCCAAGGGCCGGAGCCATGAGGCCATGGGCTCGGGCATCCCGGTGACCTACGTCCCGGCGCGGAACACGATCTTCCTGAGCCACGCGCTGGCCTGGGCGGAGGTGCTCGAGTCACAAGACATCTACATCGGCGTAAATGCCCTGGATTACTCGGGGTATCCCGATTGTCGACCCGAGTACATCGAGGCCTTCGAGCGCATGGCGAATCTCGCCACCAAGGCCGGGGTCGAGGGCCGAAGCCGGCTCACGATCCACACGCCGCTGATCCGCCTGACCAAGGCCCAGATCGTCCAGCGCGGGGCCGAGCTCGGCGTGGACTTCGGGCTCACCTGGTCCTGCTACGAGCCTCAGCCCGACGGCCGAGCCTGCGGGCTCTGCGACTCCTGCCTGCTTCGGCAGAAGGGCTTCGCCGAGGCCGGCCTGCGCGATCCCGTGCCTGTGGCCCGGTAGGTCCGCCCCGGCCCGTGTCCGAGCCCGCCGATGCCCTGAGCCGCTTCCCGCGCGAGCGGACCTGGCTGCTCCCCGCGCTGCATGCGCTCCAGCACCGCGACCGCTGGCTCTCCCCCGCGGCGCTCGAAGAGGCGGCGGATCACCTGCGGGTGCCGAGGAGCGAGGTGTACGGGGTCGCCACGCACTATCCCGAGTTCCGGCTGACCCGGCCGGGCCGGCGCGTCGTGCGGGTGTGCGTGGGGCTCTCCTGCCGCGTCCGTGGCGGGCTCGACGTGCTCGCGGCCTGCGAGCGACACCTCGGCATCGCGGCGGGCGCGACCACCACCGACGGCGCGGTCACGCTCGAGCGGCTTGACTGCGCGTTCGACTGCGCGATGGCGCCGGTGGTGGAGGTGGAGGGCGAGCATCGCGGGCGGGTCGACGCGGGGGCGGTGGACGCGCTGCTGGCCGTGCCCCCTCACCCTGCCGTCTCCCCCTCCGGGGGCGAGGGCTCCCACGCTCCGGCGGATCTCCCGCCTCCCTCCGGGGAGAGGGGGACGCCCCCGCTCACTCTGGTCGTCGGCGCCGGCACCTGCGGCCTCTCGGTCGGCGCGGCCGACACGCTGCGCGCCCTCCGCGACGAGATCGCGCGCCGCCGCCTCGAAGCCCGCGTGATCGCCGGCGGCTGCAACGGGATGTGCTGGGCCGCCCCCGTCGTCACGGTGCTACGCGGCGACGATACCCCGCGCGTCGTCTCGCGCGTGACCGCCGGCCAGGCCGCGGCGCTCTTGACCGCGGTGACCGCGGGCACGCTCTCCGAGTCCGCCGACGTCACCGCCTTCCTCGCCGGCCAGCGGCGCGAGCTGATGAGCCGCTGCGGCGTCACCGACCCCGGCGATATCGGCGACGCGATCCGTCGCGGTTCCTACGAGGCGCTCACGCGGGCGCTGGCCGAGGCGCAGCCGGAGCGCATGATCGAGACCATCAAGCGCGCGGGACTGCGGGGCCGCGGCGGCGCCTACTTCCAGGCCGCGCTCAAGTGGGAAGGCGCGCGCCGAGCGCGAGCCGGGCATCTTCAAGGACCGCCATCTCCTGGAGGGCGACCCTCACCGGCTCCTGGAAGGCGCCCTCCTGGCCGCCTACGCGGCGGGGACCCCGCGCGTGATCCTCTACATCCACGGCGAGGCGCACCTGGCCGCGCGGCACGTCGAGCGCGCGCTGGAGCAGGCGCTTGCCGCGGGCTTCGTGGGCGAGCGCGTGCTCGGCAGCGAGTTCTCGGTCGCGGTCGAGGTCCGGCGCGGCGCGGGCGGGTTCGTCCTGGGCGAGGAGACCGCGCTGATGGAATCCCTGGAGGGCCGCCGCGCGATGCCTCGGCCGAAGCCGCCGTTCCCGACCGAGTCCGGCGTCTTCGGCCGCCCCACCGTCATCAACAACGTGGAGACGCTGTTCACCGTCCCGCTGATCCTCGGGCGTGGTGCCGAGTGGTGGACCGGCCTCGGCCGCGGTCACGGCACCAAGGTCTTCGGCCTCTCCGGGAACGTGGCGCGCCCCGGCGTGATCGAGGCGGAGCTCGGCCTGACGCTCCGCGATCTGCTCGAGCGCATGGGCGGCGGCGCGCCGGATGGCCGGCCCGTCACCGCGGTGGCCCTGGGCGGCCCCTCCGGGATCCTCGTGCCGCCGCGTCGCTTCGACGAGCCGCTGGTGCCCGCCGGCAACCCGAATCCGGGCACCGGCGGAGTCGCGGCGCTGCACGCCGGGGTCGGGGTCGCCGAGGCGGTGCGCGTGCTGCTCGACTTCAACACGCGCGAGTCCTGCGGCAAGTGCACTCCCTGCCGCGAGGGCACCGCGCGGCTGCGGGACATGCTCGACGGCCACGCGCCCGCGGACCCTCGGACGGTGGCCGAGCTGGCGGACGTGGTGCGGGTGGCCTCCCTGTGCGGCCTCGGTCAGGCCGCGCCGCTCTCCATCCTCTCCGCCCTCAGCGAGTTCCCGGGCGAGCTCTAGGGCAGCGCGCGGGCGGGCGGGCCGATGTAGTCCGCGCGCGGCCGGATCAGTCGGTTGTCGGCGTACTGCTCCATGATGTGCGCGCACCAGCCGGCCACCCGGCCGACCGCGAAGATGGACGTGCAGAAGTCGGGCGGGATGCCGAGCGCGTCGTAGACCACCGCCGAGAAGAAGTCCACGTTGACCGGCAGGCTGGTCCGGGCCTTCATCGCGTCGTAGAGCCGCTCCGCCACCTCGAAGAGCTTGCCGCGCCCGGTGGCCTCCGCCATGGACTTGGCCATCCCGCGGAGCACCCGCGCCCGCGCGTCGTCCACCTTGTAGACGCGATGGCCGAAGCCGGGCATGCGCGACTTGGGATTCGCGCGATCCCGCTTGGAGAGCGCGGCGCGCGCCCCGATCCGCGCCTCCACGAAGGCCTCGGCACGCGAAGGCTCGGCGATCTCGAGCAGCATCGCGAGCACGTCCTCGTTGGCGCCGCCGTGGCGCGGGCCCTTGAGCGTCGAGATGGCCGCGACGACCGCCGAGTGCATATCGGCCACCGTAGCCACCGCCACGCGCGCCGCGAAGGTGGAGGCGTTGAACTCGTGGTCGGCGTGCAGCGTGAGGATCACGTCCAGGATGCGCGCGACCTCCGCGGAGGGCTTCGTGCCGTCGAGCATGTAGAGGAAGTTCGCGGCGTGGGAGCCGTCGGGCCGCGCGGCCACCGGCTCGCGGCCGGTCCGGATGCGCTGCCAGGCGGCCACCGTGGCCGGCACCAGGTTCATCAGGCGATAGGCCTTGCGTAGGTTGGCGGCCGGCTCGTCGGAGCGGACGTCCGGGTCGGAGGCGGCGGCCAGCGAGACCGCGGTGCGCAGGGCGTCCAGCGGATGGCAGTCGCGCGGCAGCCGGCGCAGCAGATCGAGCACGGGCGGCGGCAACGGCCGCGTCTCGGTGAGCCGCGCGGCGAACTCCGCGCGCTCGGCCGCCGACGGCAGCTCGCCAGACCAGAGGAGCCGCGCGGTGTCCTCGTAGCTGGCCGCTCCGGCCAGGTCCGCGATCTCGTAGCCGCGGTAGTAGAGGCGCCCGGCCTCCCCGTCCACCCGGCAGATCGCCGACCGCGCCGCGATGATGTCCTCGAGACCGTCCTTGTACGCCGCCGCCGCCGTCGTCGTCATTGGCTTTGTCCCCCTTGGTTGATTATAGTTGATTTAGATTGATTAGACCAGACGGAGCCTGACAATGCCGGGCCAGACGGCCGAGGGGCTGCTAGCATGGAGGCCATGGTGGTCATCGAAGGCGAGGAGTACCTGACCGGGGACGAGGCGGCGGGCCTGCTCGGGGTGAAGCGCGAGACCCTCTACGCCTACGTGAGCCGCGGGCTGCTGAAGAGCTACCGCCAGGGCATCAAGCGCCAGCGCCTCTACCGGCGCGCGGAGATCGAGGCTCTGCTCCGCCTGGCCCCCTCGATCGCGGCAGATCCCGCCGCGACGCCCGACGGCCGCGCCGCCCAGCCGGCGGAAGTCCCGCTCGCCGAATCCTGGATCCGGGAGTAGTTCGGCACGCCCGGCTACCGGTCAGCCGGGCGGTGGGGGTATGTCTCGCTGGACGTCGCGCCTGTCTCGCTCCTGCTCGCCCGGTGGAGGAGCCATTGGCCCCGGAGTGCGCAGGGCGAGATAAGCGAGTCCCGCGAAGCCACAGACCAGAGCCACCAGCACGACGCTATCCGCCGGGCCCGCCCACCAGACACGGACCGCCACCAGGGCGGTGGCGCATGGGACGAGCCACCATAGATGTCTCATTCCAAGTCCCTCAATCCTGGAAGGCGGCCAGGGCCTCCTGGAGCCGCTCCGCCTCCGGGTCCTCCGCGAACACCGAGCGGAGGAAGCGCGCCCCGCACGGGCAGATGACGGCCAGGCGGAACCCCCGGTCGATCGGCTTGGTGGCGCCCCGCAGCACCCCGCACTCGCGATGCGTCAGAACGAAACCGCGCAGCTCGGCGTAGACACCCATGGTCGTCGGTAGAGTAACAAACCCGGAAGGCCCCGGCACGGGCCTGCGTGTAGAATAGGCAGCCGATCGGGACTGATGGGGTCTCCGATGAACGCCACGACCGTACACGTCACCGTCGACGAATCCGCAATCGAGGTCCCGCCCGGCGCCACGGTGCTGGACGCGGTGAATCGTCTCGGCATCCCGCTACCGCAGCTCTGCAAGGATCCGGACCGCGCGCCGCTCGGCGCCTGCCGGACCTGTCTGGTCCACGTCGAGGGCCAGCGCGGGGTGCCCGCGGCGTGTCACCTGCCCGCGCGGGACGGGATGGTCGTCAGCACCGTCCATCCGGAGGCGGTGCGCGCGCGGCGCGCGGTGCTCGATCTCACGCTGTCCATGCTCACGCCGTCGGCGGCCCGCGACGGCTTCGGGCGGCTCGGCGCCGCCGCGGCCCGCCACGATCTCCCGCGCTCCGGCTACCCGGCGCATCACCACTTCGAGCCCGACGCGTCCAAGTCCTTCTTCGTGCTCGACCGGGAAGCGTGCATCCTGTGCGGCCGCTGCACGGTGGCGTGCGGCGACGTCCAGCACATCGGCGCCATCTCGCTGGCCGGCCGTGGCCACGACGCGCGCGTCGGCGTGTTCGCCGACGGCGCGATGGCGTCTTCGGTCTGCACCTCCTGCGGGCAGTGCGTGGCCACTTGCCCTACCGGCGCGCTCCGACCAAAGGAGGAGCCGTCGCCCATCGTCCGCCAGGTCGAGACCACGTGCCCCTACTGCGGGGTGGGCTGCGGCATCACGCTCCGGGTGCGCGCCGACGAGCGGCTCTCGATCATGGCCGACGACGTGCCCGCCAACCGCTCGAGCCGCGGCACGCTCTGCGTGAAGGGCCGCTTCGCCACCGGCTTCGTGCATTCGCCCGACCGCATCACCACCCCGCTGATCAAGCGCGACGGCCGCTGGGAGGAGGCGAGCTGGGACGAGGCCCTCGACGCGGCCGCCGACGGGCTGGCCCGCAACCGCGGCCACTTCGGCGCGCTCGCCTCGGCCAAGGCCACCAACGAGGACGGCTTCGTCATCCAGAAGCTCACCCGCGTGGTGATGGGCACCAACAACGTGGACCACTGCACGCGGCTCTGCCACTCGCCCTCGGTGGAGGCCATGCTGGTCTCCATGGGCTCGGGCGCCACCTCGAACTCCTACCAGGACTACGAGGAGGCGGGCTGTCTCATGGTGGTGGGCGCGGACGCTTCCGCCAACCACCCGGTCATCGCGATCCGCTTCCGGCGCGCGGTGGCCCGCGGGGCGCGCCTCATCGTGGTGAACCCCAAGCGCGTGGATCTCTGCGACCAGGCCGATCTCTGGATCCGCCAGCAGCCGGGCACCGACGTGGCCCTCTTCAACGCGATGGCGCGCGTCATCCTGGACGAGGGGCTCGCCGACCTCGACTTCATCCGCTCACGCACCGAGGGCTTCGATGCGTGGGTCCGCTCGCTCGATCCCTACACGCTCGAGCACGCGGAGACGGTCACCGGGGTAGCGCGCGAGGACATCGCGCAGGCCGCCCGCTGGTACGCCCGGCCGCCGTTCGCGGGCTCGTGCCTGATCTGGGGCATGGGCATCACCCAGCACACCAACGGCACCGCCAATGCCCATGCGGTGCTCAACCTCTCGCTC
>WNFL01142182.1_pt1 | contig 12546 bp, 10 predicted proteins | sample 5400361 | NCBI WGS metagenome assembly WNFL01 (sample SAMN13153351, study PRJNA577476) | soil metagenome | isolation source: 40 cm soil on Douglas fir-dominated hillslope | place: USA:California | collected 2013-09-17
TATCCGGCTCCGTCATCCGCCCTCTGACCTCCTGTCCTCCGTCGTCAGTCCTCTGTCATCACCGTCCCGCATAATCCCACGTTTTCCCACATAATCCCACTTAGCGACAACCGAACCGCCAAGGCTGCGCCAACGTCAGGTCGAGATCAGGCGAGTTTACAGAATCCTAAGGTCGAGTTTCCTTAAGTTTTACTCGACCAAAATCCATTTTCCTTTTTCGCCAATCCCGTCCCACTCAATTGGAATAATGGAATGGCGGAAAACCGGCTAAGTCGCGACCGCTGGCATGCCAACCGCCGAAGCCGCAACGGGGCTTACGGTTGCCATCGCCGCCGGATTTGAATTCGTTTTGGCATGAGACGGCTTCTTACGGCGCAGAGCTGAGGCCCCGGCTTTCACGGATCGTACGAGCTTTGACTTTTTCTTCAGCTTTTTCGGGAGCGACTTCGACATCGCCTTGGCCACTTTCCGCGCTTGTCGCGCGGCTTTCCTGGCCTGGCGGTAGGCTTTGCGCGCCATTTTATGTTCGGCTTTAATCTGGCGCAGGTGTTTGTGGGCGGAGTCCGCAAGTCTCTGGGCTGCGGCCGCCTTTTCGATTAACCCCTGACCTGTCTTCGGCGCTTCCTGGGCGGGCTGCTTCTTCTTTTTCGTTTTCATAGTTGGTTGGACAATCGTTTACATCGCGCCGACGGAGCGCAAGCGTGGGATTGTTACATTTTTTCGAGTCGGAGCCGCGGCGGCAAACGTTACGTTTGCAAGGCGAACAACCCCGTGGAGGGCCTTTCAGGGAAACAATTTTGCTGAAACACCACAGAACGCCTGCGAAAAGCACTCCTGGAGTGTGATGGCTGAAAATTGAAAGTGCGTGGCCGGAATCGCAAAGTTTATTTCCCCGCGAACTCTAAAGTGTCTGCCATGACATTAACAATCAGGCGAACGGTGAATTTGTTGGCGGCGGTTTGTCTTTTGAGCGCAGCGCAGCTACGCGCGATGAATTATTCGGCAGGCGACCTATTGCTGGTAATTCGTAAAGACGCGCAAAAGGACGTCGAGTTTAATCTCGGATCGGTCAGCAATTACCTGGGTCAGGCGCTGGGCACCAAAATTCCTGTAACTTTCAATTCCAACGCGGCGGCGACAAATTTTAACAACACCCTGCTCGGCGCAAAGTTCGCGGTGGTGACCGCGACGGCCCAAACTGATGGCTTGCCGCGCGCCTGGGTCACCGACGCCACGCTCTCGAGCAACCCGGCCGATCTCTCCTTCAGCGCTTTCGGCGTGCTGCGGGACAAAATCGAAAGCGTGGGGATCGCTGCCACCATACAAACGGCCAGTAATTCCGCGCCATATGTCGTCAATTCGTCAGCCGGCACCAGCTATGATTACCTCGTCACCTCCGGCCTCGGATCTGCAGTCACCACCATGTATGGCGATTCTCCCGTTCCCGTAAACGGAATAACCCCGCTGCCAGTTGATGCGGTCGCCCCGGAGACTATTGCTCTTTACGAAATCCACGTCAGCACGGCAAACCCGAAGCCGGCTGCAAAACTGATTGGCGCATTCACGTTAGACATCACTGGGAGTCTCTATTTCACGGCCGGCCAGCTTCCGGCTTTGCCGGCATCCACGATTACCGGCATCGATGCTGACTTGATCAATGAGACCACCGCCATTTCTTTCACGACAACCAATGGCGTTAGCTATCGCTTGCTCTCCTCGCCGTCGTTGACTGGGGAATGGACGACGGTGCCAGGCGCAGGAACCACCGCTGGCGACGGCTCGGTTCAGACCCTGACGGATTACAACCCGCCCGATCCAGCGCGGTATTACCGGATTCAAACCATCTACTGATTTTACAAACTAGCAAACACACACTCATAACAATGAAATTACATAAGATTCTACTGACGATCGCTGCCGGCTTTTTCGCCGGAGGCGTGGCCAACGCCCAGGTGGACCTCACGATCACCGGCAGTACTGCGTTTCGCGCCATAACGTTCGATCGGGCCGCCTCGTTGATGGATCCTGGCTTCACAACCATGGGAAATACCGGAAGCGGACCCGGAAGCTATCGCGGCACGGCCTCGAATGCCGTTCCGTCGCTCGGAAGCACTCCGGTAACCATTCGATTGAGCTTTTCCGGGTCAGGAAGCGGCATGCTGGCGGTGGACCAAAGCAGCCCGGTACCGACAGTTGACCCGATCACCGGCAACAGCAGCAATCGTGTCCCGGACATCGCTATGTCCGATGTTTATCCGGAATCAGCGTCACCGGCCATTGACGGTTCGCATTTCGACCAGGCGATTGTCGGTGTGATCCCTTTTGTATGGGTGAAGAATAACGGGATCACTGGCGTCACCAACATTACGCGAGAACAAGCGGTCCTCCTGATGTCATCCTCTGGCGTGGTGACGAATGGCCCCAATCTGGTCTTTGGCATGCCTGCCACCTTTCTTGGCGGCAGCAGCACGAACCCGGTGTACTTGACCGGCCGTGACAGCGGCTCGGGAACGCGCATCACAATACATAAGGATATCGGCTATACAGGAACTTCGCCAAGGATGTGGGGATTGGATCCGGTCGGGAATCTGGTCCTGACCAACGGCTATTCCAGCGGTGGTAGTGAACGGGTGGTGATTCAAAATAATTCCAGCGTAATCGGTTATCTCGGTCTTGCTGACGCAAATGCCATCGCCGGTTCGGCAATCCCGATTGGATATGAAGGCGTTTCCTTTTCGATAAGCGGTGTCCAAAGCGGAACCTATCCGCTTTGGGGATACGAGCATATGGTGAACCGGTCCGGGGCATTGAGTTCGAGCCAACAGGCTATCCGTGATGCACTCGTAGCCGCGATTACCAACCAGGGATTTCAAACAACAAACGTCCTATATTCAGCGCAATTTGTTGACCAGGCCAACATGCACGTGAGGCGGGGGACCGATGGCGGAACCATTACGTCTTTGGATTTCTAAGTTCAGTTGAGGTTAGCGCGCACTGGCCAGCGCCGGTTCTCTCCCCGGTGCTGGCCTTTTTCGCTCTTTCACTGTTTGTCGTTGGATTGTTTGCTATTCGCCATTTGATTGTCACAGATGTCTGACACTCAAGCGGGGTACATGACAGCAGCCCGCTTACTCCGACATTTGCTCATCGACGAATTTGAACTGCGAGAAGGCGAAGAGTGGATGGACCCGGCGCCTGCCTGGCGATTTTTGCAAGTCAGAAAAGGCGCAGCTTATTGGTTGTCCAAAGCCGAGACGCGTCCGCTTTGCGAAGGAGAAACCATTATATTAAGTCCCGCCGCGAACGGAGCGATTCGGGCCAGCCAACTCAATGAAGTGTCGGCAAGCGGATTCAAATTCAACCCCGAGATGCTCTCGGGTTTTCTTACTCTGGCTGAGCGTGAATTTTTTAAGAATCCCAGTGACAAGGCGCGGACGGCTTGTGAAATCCTGCCGTCAAACCATCCGTTCTCGAAGCAATTCGCGCTCCTGTCGCTGGATGCGGCGAAGCCGCCACAACTTTGCCGGCGTGTCGAAGCATTGCAACTCGCCGCTTCATTTTTCGGGGAGAAACTTCTCCGCCAGGCGCCGGCCACAAAATGGAACACCACGGCGGTGGAACGTTTTCAGAATCTGATAATTCAGATGCCCGAATCGGAGATGATGCATCACACAATTGAACAACTGGCCCACCTATGCGCCTGCAGCCCGCGCCATTTTAACCGCTTATTNNCAGACTGAACTGCGTTTGCTGCAGGCGAGCCAATTGCTTGCTCGAACCGACGAGAAGATTATTAACGTCGCCCTCGACAGCGGCTATCGAAACCTCAGCATTTTCAACGCGCTCTTCAAAAAACGATTTGGCGTTACACCATCTCGCTGGCGACAGCAGGAGCAAAAGTCCAATGGCGATGATCACGGGCCGGTCCCACGTCCACCCGGCCGTGCAAATTATAAAGGCCTTAAATGCGCTTCGGGGCTGATTGTTGCCATGATGGCAACGGTCAGCATTTGCATGTCGCGACCGGTCTTTAGCGAAACTGACTCGAACAACCGGGCAACCAACGCCAACCCGGCGATTTCGAAAGCGCTCCAGGAAAAAGTCGATCAGCTAAACGCAGAATCTGCAACACTCCGCATAATCGTGCCGCCCGAAACCCAGCGGCAAAACTCAGTGTTGACGAATGGGCAATTCCAGGTTCGCGGCTATGAAGTCACCGGGAACACCATTCTGCCATCGGAAGCAGCGGCTAAAACACTTAGCAAGTACGCGGGGACTCCACAGACGATTGACTCAATTCGCGAAGGTTTGGCCGCGCTGCAGAGCGCCTATCGCGAGCGGGGCTTTGTCACGGTCGCCGTAAGCTTGCCGCCGCAGCAGCTTACCAATGGCATCGTCCGCGTCCAGGTTGTCGAAGGCAAGCTGGCTGAAATCAATGTCGTGAATAATCATTATTTCAGCTCCAACAACGTCATGCGGGAATTACCAGGCGTTCGCACAAATTCGATTCTCAATGGCCTGGTCTTTCAACAGGAGTTGGATCGTGCCAACGCAAATAGGGATCGACAGATTTATCCGGTCATTGCACCCGGGCCGGAGCCTGGCACAAGTGTTCTCGACCTTAAGGTAAAGGATCGACTGCCGCTCCACGCCCATTTCGATATAAACAATTATTCGACTCCAAATACACCGGAGTTGCGGGCGAATTTCGCTCTAGTCGAAAACAATCTGTGGCAGCTTAACCACCAGGCGGGCTTCCAGTACTCCTTTTCGCCGGAACGCACTAAAAACGGCAATTATAATTTCTATGATGAGCCGCTCATCGCGAATTACAGCACGTTTTATCGGTTGCCACTTAGCGGCATGAACGGCCCGTTGGTGGATCGAGACTACGCCTATAATGACTTTGGTTTTGACGAAGCAGCAAAACGGTTTCGGCCGCCGCCCGCCTCGGGCACCAGCGAATTGCTCTTCTACGCTTCGCGCTCATTTGCCGATACCGGAGAGCAGGTCCAAACACATAATTTATATCCAAACCCCTTGCCAGCTACGGGCGGAATCCAAATTGACGAAAAGATCATCAACCGAACTCTCAATCCGAACGAAACAATTGGCGGACGCTTCACGACGCCACTCCACGAGTTTCTTGGAATCAGCTCAACTATGTCGGTTGGACCAGACTTCAAAAATTATCGCTCGACCCTCGATCAAAACCATACCTTTCGCGGAACCTTGTATGTGCCCGCTTTCGGGAACACCGGTCCGCCGTGGGATCCACCCGGCGGTTTCCAATCCCCGCCGACCAACACGACGAGAACAATTTTTACGGAGGCACAATACCTGCCAATCACTTTTGGGTGGGAAGGGAATCGGCCTGATCGCTTCGGCTCGACGAGCCTCAGCCTGAGTGAGATTTTCAACGCAGCGGCGATCGGAAACGCAACCAGCGATTTTCAGGCGGTTGCGGGATCGACAAATACCGATGCGCGATTCCTCGTCGTCACCGCCGGAATGACTCGGGAACAAAAACTGCCCGCCGACTACAGTCTTCGGGTTCATGCGGATGGGCAATGGGCAAACAAACCGCTCATCAGCAACGAGCAATTCAGCCTTGGCGGCCAGGCCGGCGTCAGAGGTTATCGCGACGGAACGGAATACGGCGATCGCGGGTGGCGCTCGCAACTAGACCTGAGAACGCCATTTGTTAACGCCGGACTAATTTTCGATGAATTCCCGATGATCGTGCGCGCCTATACCTTTGCGGATTACGGCGAACGCTATTTGATCGATCCCGGCCCGAGGAAGAATTCCGTCGCCATGTTAGGCGTCGGCGGCGGGATCGATATTACTATTGGCGAACATTTTGACCTGCACGCCGTGCTCGGAGTTCCGTTGCTCGACACGCCCGCGCGTGATAGCGGCCACGTGCGCGTTGCATTCAGTCTGGGCACGCAGTTTTAAAAGCTGATGCTTTTCGGACATGACCAATTTTGGCGTAACCTGACTGTCACGCAGTCGCCCTTTGCTTTTAACACTTCGTTTCTTCCGTTTCCAAACAACGTGAAGGATGATTTCCGCTGACGAACCGATGACTTTTCTGACTCGAATAAAAAGGCGCATGCATTTAGGACGCAGAATCCGCAAGGCAGGTTGCACCGGCGCGGCCGCATTTCTGGGTTGCGCCCAGGTTTTCGGGAATCCGCAGGGCATGTCAGTGGTTAAAGGCACCGTTGGGGCTTCGCAGAATGGGTCGCAACTGACTGTCACTGCCTCGGCCAACGCCGTTATCCAATGGCAATCGTTCAATATCGGCGCGAATGAAACGACGACCTTCGTCCAGCCTTCCGCTCGTTCGGTTGTGTGGAACCAAATCGCTGACGCCAATCCGTCCCAAATCTGGGGCAACCTCAACGCCAACGGAATCGTGGTTCTAATGAACCAAAACGGATTCTACATGGGGCCGAATTCCTCAATCAATGTTGGCGGCTTTATTGCCAGCAGCGCTGCGGTCCTTCCAGGTCCAATAAGCGGTGGTGGGGTTTGGAATTATCAAGGTCCGCCGCCCACCGCAAAAATCATCAACTACGGTCAAATCAACGCTGCATCCGGCGGTTCTCTCTTTCTCATCGCTGAGGGAATCGAAAATCACGGTTCTCTTTCAGCTCCCGATGGGAATATTGGACTTTATGCAGGCAAAGAAGTGCTCCTGTCGCAGCGGCCGGACGGGCGAGGCCTGAGCGCGAGCGTGACGCTGCCCGCGGGCGCGATCGACAATTCCGGCAAAATCATCGCCGATGCCGGTTCAATCGCTATGCAAGCGAAAGTCGTGAATCAAAATGGACTCATTCAGGCGAACTCAGTTCGGAATCGTCAGGGGGTAATCGAATTGGTGGCGTCGGACGCGTTGAACCTCGGCTCATCTTCGGTCTTGCGCGCCAATGGCGATAACTCATCAAACGCAAACGGCAGTGAGGGCGGCCGAATCTCTATACACTCCGAGAAGGCATTCTCCGATCAGGCCGGCTCGCTCATAGAAGTCCGCGGCGGAACCGGAGGGGGCAATGGTGGCGCAGTCGAATTATGCGCCATCGACATGCCCGGTATCTCTTCGGCACTGGATGGCACGGCTGCGGCTGGTTGGCTGGGTGGGCGCCTGCTGCTCGATCCTTTGAACATTGTCCTCACGTCCAATGGCGGAAGAACAACTCCCATCGGGACCGTTTCTTCCGGCGATTCGCCGGTCACGGGCACTCTGCGACTCAACATAGGACATGCTTTCGCCGGTTTTTCACATATCACGCTTCAAGCCACTCATGACATCTCGCTTGATACCGGCGCCGCTTGGGATTTGAACGCGAGCACTGGTATCAATTCCCCGGGCAGTCTGCTCACGCTTGAGGCGGGCAATAACATTTTGTTCGGCGACAATTCGCGGATCGTTGCCGGTTCGGGCTGGTCCATGCAGCTCAGCGCGGGCGTTGACTTCAGCTCGCCAACGCACGCGGTCCGCCCCTACCTGAACGGCGGTCCAGTTGCCGCATCAGGCTCCGGTCCCAACAATTCCGGTTCCATCGAAGCGTTCGACGGAAATATTACGCTGACGGCTGGTCACGAGGTGCTCGTGGGGGGCGCATACAACTTTGTTCGGACGGTTCACGGTGGTTCCATTTCCATGGTAACGGGTGATGGTGACGTGAACGCGGGCATGAAGACTGACACCTACGATTTCAGCTCGGACGGCTACACAGTCAGCGGCTTGGGCCTCGGGGGAATCGGCACCGCCGATGGCGGCGGGATTACAATAAATGCCGGCCGCGATATTGTCACGGGACCTGCCACCATAGGCACATTCGGCTCTGATGCTGCTGACGTTAAATTGATCGCCGGTAGGGACATCAAAGGCAACTTCATGGTTCGCAACGGCACGGGCACGTTGACGGCGGGCCGGAACATCGGTGACGGGGCCTCGGGATCAAGTTTCGGTCTGGTTTCCGGCGGCTGGAATCTCACGGCTGTCGGCAACATTTACGTGAACGAAGTTTTCAATCCAAACGGATCTCTGAATGGCAATCGTGCCAGCTACGGTCCCCGCGTCCCGTTTCAATTTGATTATGCACCCGATGCATTCGTAAGAATGAACGGCAACTCGGTCCAACTTCTCGGCTCAGATTTAGCCCAAACCGCCGATAATCCAGGAAGACCGCCTATTTATCCACCCATTCTGGACATCACCGCGGGTAGCGGCGGCGTTATTCTCGGAAATGAAGTTGTGCTTTATCCATCACCATTGGGTGGCCTGAATATTCAGACTTCCAGCCACGGCTCAATTCGCAGCACTGCCGGCGAGTTTTACCAGATCATTGTCTCCGACAGCGGCAGTCCGGATTACACAACGTTCGAAGCAGGCCACGCCGCTCAGCCGATACATCTGGGTTCACCCGGCGCCGGCGTGCATTTGGACATCGCCGGAGACATTCAGAACATCTTCATCAGATCACCCGAGGTTGCCGATATTCATGTTCACGGAAGCGCACTCAACTTTTCTTTCGAAGGCCAAAACCTCTCAGCTTTAGATACCACTCGCATCAAAGTGGATGGCGATTTCACCGACCGCAGCGACAGAACTCCGTGGGTACTGGGCGATGTCCCGAATATGTCGATCTTTACTGATCCTCAAGCCACGGCGAACGAGACGCTTGGCAGCCGGCTAACTTACGACCCGATTACCCACAAGCTGTGGGTTCAGGGTATCTTGTCCGCCGCGGATCTCGATTTTCTCCTGCATCCGACTGTATATCTCGTCGATCCTCAGACCTTTCAACGTGAGCTGGATAGCCTCGGCAACCCGATTCTCGTGCCTGCCACGTTCAGTGGCGATGTGCTCGGCATTCAGCGGTTCGCTGCCGCGACGCAGGACATTCCCACATCCGGACTCGCACAAAAAGGCCTCCAACTCGGCGGCCCGGGCCGCTTCGACGTATTCGCCAAGAATATGGATCTCGGAATCTCCCAGGGGATTCGGTCCGTAGGCGCGCTGAACAACCAATACATTTCTTCCGTCTCGCTTCAGGGTGCTGATCTCGGCCTCACCCTTGGCGGCAATCTTGACATGACCAGCTCACAAATCAGTTCCTTTAACGGCGGCAGCATCTCCGTAATCAGCTCGGGCAAGCTGAGTATCGGTTCTCAGGAATCGTTCACCAGCGACGATACCCCAAAGGGCATTTACACTGCTCACGGTGGAAGTGTCAGTGTTCACGCAGCCGGCGACATCAATATCGAAGGATCGCGAATCGCGACCTACGACGGTGGAAACCTTAGCGTGATTTCTGATACCGGGACGGTTGATGCCGGCGTCGGCGCTCGCGGTTTCTTTTACGTAACCACGAGCCAAATCAATCCCGAAACGGGCGAATACGAAACCAGAAACGATCGCTTCTTTGGCAGCGGCATTATGGCGACCACGCGAACGGATTCGGACGCGCGGGTTGGCGACATATCTGTGCACGCCGGGATTGACATTCTCGCGAATTCCGGCGGCGTACTGCAATTGGCATTTAATCATCATGACCAAAGTGGCGCGAATGTCGTTCTCGATGCCGGTCGTGACATTCTTGCGGAGCATTCCGGTGTTCTCGGCGCTAATGTTTCCCTCACGGCCGGCGGCAACATCGACGGCCTCGTGGTCGCCAGCCAAAATATTAATGTTCAGGCGCAACAAAACGTAACCGTCACGGCCCTGGCTGGCGGCAGCGCTTCGGTTTCGGGCCAATCGATCTCCGGCAACATTATCGGCGGCGGGAATGTAAATGTTTCCGGATCTGAAATCAGCGCCTCCGTGATTTCAACCGGCGGCAGCGCCACAACCAGCGGCAACACGGCTGGCTCGACGGTAGGCGCTTTCTCTGGCGTAGCAGCACCGGCGGCGCAAAAGGCAGTCGAAGACGGTGAAAAAGCAGTGGCTTCAAAAACCCTCGCCCAAACTGACGAGGACGAAAACAAACGTCGCGCCGCGGGCAAGGCGCCCTCCCTAATGCGCCGTGTCGGGCGTGTGCGGGTGATCCTTCCCAATAGCTGAAAATAAAACGATATGTACTTACTCCCAATGTCACCAATTCTGGCCAGCGGCGCTTTGAGTTTCGCTTTTCAGAAAGCCACCACCGAAGGAAAAATTACAATCGGCGCGCTCCTCCTGGTATCTGTTTTTAGTTGGAGCGTCATTATCACCAAGAGCCGCCAGCTCTATCGTGCCCGCCGTATGTCGGACAAATTCTTCAAGTCGTACCGTGAAACTCGAGACCCGCTTGATATCGCCCGGCGGGGCGAGGAATTCGACGGGGCGCCTGCCTACGAGCTTTACTACACCGGCGCCGAGGAAATTGAATACCAACTCAAAAACAACCCGGTTCAGGTTGTCAAAATCAAGAGCCTTTCAAATGGCGCGCCCACCGCAACCGGCGCGGAAACGGATATGCTCGCGCGACAGATCACAACCAAGGTCAACCATGCTTCGTTTGATTCCGTGCGGGTTTCGCTCGAACGCGCCGCCAGCGCCCAGGCATTGGTCCTGGAAAAAGGAATGATTGTTCTCTCGACGGCAGTTGCGGGGGGGCCGTTCATCGGTTTGCTCGGAACCGTCTGGGGAGTCATGGAAACTTTTTCCGGCATCGCCAAAGCCAGTTCCGCGAGTTTGACGGCTATGGCGCCAGGTGTGGCCGGTGCGCTGATCGCAACGGTTACCGGTCTCTTCGTCGCCATCCCGGCGATGTTTGCTTATAACTATATGGTAACCATGATCCGAGGCATCACGCAGGAGCTCGATGGCTTCGCCTCGGAATACGCGACGGCGCTTGAACATAAATATGTCGATAGCCGATCCCTTGCCGATGAGTTGCGCGAAGCGCTGAGCCATCAACCGGTCCGGCAACAAATCTTTAACGAGGCCGCGTTGCCCCAATTAGCCCAAGCCTGATTCCAACGTGAAAAAGTGTTCCAAAAGCCACCATCACGCCCTGGCTGAACTGAACATCACGCCGCTGCTTGATCTCGCCTTCGTTCTATTGGTGATTTTTATCATAACCACGACGCCGATCGTTAATGATCTCGAGATTGACCTTCCATCGGCCGCCCGGCGAATGAAAGATCCGAAGCCGAAAGTCACCTACGTCACCGTCGATCGAGCCGGCAAATTGTTTCTAAACAAGGAGCCAGTCGATTTGCCGTCGTTGCAGGAAAAAGTTGCGGCCCTGCGTGTCGATGACCCAGACCTGAGCATCGTCATTCGCGGATCAGGCCACGCCAAATATGGCGGAATAGTCGGTGTAATGGACATGCTTCAGCAGGCGAACGTCGGAAAAGTGAACCTGGCTACCGAACCATTCGGAGATGCCCCGGTGAAGGATTAATTCTATGATCCAACGAAGAAAAAAGAACTCGTCCAAAGTTAATCTCACAGTTTCACTTGTGTTCCACGCCGCGCTCATTGTGGCGATTGTCTTCTTCGCCGCCCGCGAAGGAATCCTGGGCAAGAAACTAAAAGAGATTACCGTTACGATGATTCCCAAGGAGAAAAAGCCGGAGCCGGTAAAAGAAAAGCCGCCCGAGCCCAAAACCGAAGTTCCGAGGCCGGTCGAGACGGTCAAGATTCCCGCAGCGCCACCGCCCAGGGTGCAAGTGGCAACCGCGCCGCCACCGGTCGAGGCGTCCGCGGCAGCCGCTCCCGCTGCCGTGAACCTTCCGGCATTTGAATTCAACGACGGCGCGCGCGAAGTGCAAAGCACATCCGATCCTAATGCACTGTATAAAGGCATGGTCGAACGAGCGTTGCGCGCGCGTTGGGATCGGCCTGAAGACATGGCTGACGATCAATTCGTCGCCGAAGTGGAGTTGGGCATCGACGGCTCCGGCAAGGTCGGACCATATCGCTGGGTCAAAGGCTCGCAGTAAAAGAGGCGTTGGCCAAAACCACAACAATCAGCCGGCCGCCGCCCAAAGGATTTCCCGCCGAGTTCCTCGTTCGATTTGATGTTGAGGCGTCCCAAACCGAAGAAGCCATCCAGGTTAGCCGACGTTGAAAAAGTTCTCCAAACAGCATCACGGCTCGTTGAACGAGCTCAACATCACGCCGCTGCTTGATCTGGCGTTCGTGCTGCTGGTGATCTTCATCATCACGACCCCGCAATTGTCGAACGATCTGGAGATGAACCTGCCGTCTCCGAAAAAGAACAATAACCCGAGCCCGCCGCCTAAAATCAATCGAATTGCCGTCGATGCCGCTGGCGTCATCCGGTTCAACGATCGCGAATTGGAATTGCCTCAATTGAAAGAAAATTTGTTGGCACTGAAAGCCGGAGATCCCGAAACCAGTGTAGTCGTGAAAGGGGCGCCTGATGTTGACTACCAGCGCGTCATCGGTGTTCTCGACGTCTTGCAGCAGGCTGATGTTACACGGGTAGGGCTCGCGACTGATACGGCTCCCTGACTCCAAATGCGATTAGGATGGCATCACCATCGCCTTGGGAATCACGCATCTTTTTTCGCCGGCGG
>WNFL01142692.1_pt1 | contig 12544 bp, 6 predicted proteins | sample 5400361 | NCBI WGS metagenome assembly WNFL01 (sample SAMN13153351, study PRJNA577476) | soil metagenome | isolation source: 40 cm soil on Douglas fir-dominated hillslope | place: USA:California | collected 2013-09-17
TGCTTGAGGATGCTGCAGCTCGACACCTTGGTAAAGGCGCTCGCCGGGATCAAACCCTGGTCCACGGGATTGTAGTAACCCCATGCGAAGTTGCCGCTATTGAAAGACTCAGCCCTCGTGGTCATTCGCTTTAGATCAATACCGGCCTTGATGCTCTTCAAGCCGCTGTCCGAATCGCTATTCTTCCAAACGGTATCAAGCAGGACCTCCTCGATTACCGTCCTAAACACGTTGTTATTGGCCTGGCCGAACAGCGGCTCGATGGTGTTCGTGCCAAGGTTGCCCATCGTGTATGGCGGGGCGTAGATCCAAGACGTGGTCGGAATCTGCAGCGCGGCCGCGGCGATACCGGCACACGCGCCGTTCGCCGGAAAAGCGGGACCCATGGTAAAGCACTTGTTGAGCGACGTAGTCGACTGCGGGATTTGACCCACGATGCCGAAATTATTGGTGCCCAAGGCCCCGCCGCCCGAATCGGCCACGGAATGGTGAGCGTCGAAGTTGACCGTCACGTTGTCCGACGCCTGCCACTTCAAGTTCAGGCCGGCAGAACCGTTCTGGTTCATGGTTTCATCGTTGGTGGCGAAATACGAGTCGTCGCTGCCGGTATCGACGAGGTTGGTCACGGTACCGTGGGGGTTGATGATGGCGCTGATGGGATTGAGACCGTAGTCGAACCAAGCGCCGAAGGTGTGCGTCTGGTTCATGTCTTTGTAGAACGTATAGGTGTAATCCGCCGTCGCCACCAGCGAATCAACGGGCTTGAATTGCAGCACGGCCTGGCCGTTCACCCGTTCGCGCTGGTGATCGACCACTCCCCAGCCTTCATTGCGGGGCGCCCAAGTGTTGCCGTCGGGATTCGTGTTGTTGCTGACCACGCCCGCTTGGCCGGGGGTAAACTGGTTCTGGAGCCAGCCGTTGATGTTCGCGTTCTGTTCCTGGCTGTTGCGCTTGGAATAGGAACCATTGACCAGGAAGCCCACCCGGTCGTCGAAGAAGGTATCGCTGAACAGGCCGGAGAATTCCGGCGTGACTTTGGCGCCGACTTTGCTGGACGTGTCATCGGTGGCCTTGGCCGAAAACGTCGCCCGCATCGAATTAAAATCGAATGGACGCGCGGTAGTGATGTTGATGGTCGAACCGATGCCCCCGCTCGCCACGTCGGCGCGGCCGGTCTTGTACACCGTGATTCCCGAAATGCCGTCGGCGGAGAGATTTTCAAAGTCGAATGAACGCGTCGCCGTTGCACCACCCGGTGCGAGATTTCCTGGCATGGAGCGGCCGTTCAAGGTGACCAGATTGAATTCCGGGCCGAAGCCGCGCACCGTGACGCGCGAGCCTTCATTATTCTGCCGGTCAATGGTTACGCCGGGAATGCGCTGGATGGATTCGGCGAGGTTCGTGTCGGGGAACTTACCGATGTCCTCGGCGGTAATCGCGTCGACGATCCCGGCCGAATTTCGCTTGATGGTCTCGTTGGTCACCAGCGACTGGCGCAGGCCGGTCACTACGATCTCCCCGAGGTTATCCGCCGCCGCCGTCGTGGCGTCGGTCGCCGCCGTGGGATCCGCCATCGCTCCGGAGCAGTACATTGCGATCAGTACGGCCAGGGGCTTCATCGGCAAGGGCGATGACGGTTGCTTCGCCATTTTCGTGGCGCACGAACGGCTGGACTTCTTCAATGTATTCTCCCCTCCCGCTTCCCGGGACCATGTTTTATTCTGTGTGCCGACATCGACCGCCGATTCTTTGCAAGCGGTTTCTGAAACCGGTTCCAGGCCGATTCTGCCGCCGCCGATTTCAAAATGCAAGAGGGCCGAAGCCCTTAAATCATGGGCCAATGGGTCGCCACGGCACTTTATCCTTGACATCGGCTGCCTTATGCACGCAGCATTCCTGAAACCGGTTGCAAAAAGGCCGGCGCGGGACTCGTCGTTGGGTGAGGAAGGGATATGAGTCGCACAATTCAGCTCCCTGGGGGCCTGCGCCACGTCGATCGGGCACATCCCGGCCCGCGGGCGCTCACATGACGGGTCACGAATTCAAAATCGTGCGCATTGCCGCGACGGTGGCGCTGGGCGGCTTTTTGGTCGGATTCGACGCGACCGTCATTTCCGGCGCCGTCCCCTTCATTCGCGAGTTTTTCGGTCTGCACGGCTCCGCCGGCAGCCTCAAACTCGGCTGGGCGGTGAGTTGTCTGGGCTGGGGCGCGATGGCCGGCAACTTGGCGGCCGGGTCCTTGAGCGACCGCTTTGGGCGCAGAAGCGTGTTGCTGCTGACAGCGGTGTTATTTCTCGCATCCTCTTTGGCTTCGGCGTTTTCCGCTCGCTTTGCGGTGTTCGTCGCGGCACGAATATGCGGCGGTCTTGGAGTAGGCGCTGCAATTCTCACCGCCCCGGTGTACATCGCGGAGATGGCGCCGGCGCGCAGCCGCGGAAGTCTGGTCTCCCTCAATCAGTTGATGATAGTCATCGGCATCTCGATCTCGTTCTTTTCCAATTACTTTTTGCTGTCTCTGGGCATGGAAAGCTGGCGATGGATGCTGGGCGTTCAAGCCGTACCCGCCGCTCTCTATTTCTCGCTGCTGACCTTGGTGCCCGAAAGCCCGAGATGGCTGTTGAGCAAGGGCCGAGCGGCCGGCGCGCGAGTCGCGCTCGCCGTGCTTCACGGCCCAGACGACGCTGTTCGTGAGCTTGATATCATCCAGGCGAACCTCGTCGAGAAATCGCGCCATATTGGCATCCGCGAATTGCTGAGCGGGCGGCTCAAGCGCGTCATGGTATTCGGTTTTGGCATCGCCTTCATTCAGCAAGCCACCGGCATCAACGCCATATTCTACTATCTGCCCACCATCTTCGCGTCGTCCGGCGGCGAGCTCTCGACATCCTTCGCGCAATCGGTGCTCGTGGGCCTGGTGAACGTCGGCATGACATTCGTGGCCATCTGGCTGATCGATCGTCTGGGGCGCAAGCCCCTCTTGGTAATTGGGCTCATCGGGATGAGCTTGTCGCTGCTGACCATCTGCTGGGCGTTTCATTCGGCGCATGCGTCGCATGAGACGGTGGTGTTGATTGCCATCATCACCTACGTGGCCTCCTTCGCGATCTCCTTGGGACCGGTGATGTGGGTACTTCTGTCCGAGATTTTCCCGAATGAAGAGCGCGCCGCGGCAATTTCAGTGGTCGGATTTTGGAACTCGCTGGTCAGCGCCAGCATCACCCTGCTTTTTCCCATGGAGCTCGCGACTTGGGGGCCCGCGGGCACATTTCTCGCGTACGGACTGGTGGCCGCCGCCGGCCTTCTGTTCATCGTGATGCTGGCGCCCGAGACCAAGGGGAAAACACTCGAGGAATTGGAAGGAATTCTCACACAACCGAAACAGGTGCTGGCCTTGTGAGCGCACGTGAATGGCGCTCGATGAAATCGGATTTACGGAATCGTGCAGACGGCGGATGACGAGATGAAATCAAAGCTTCCTTCAACACCCACTCCCGGCAAGAGCGGGCCCCGGCCGCGCCAGTCGACGACGCTTCGGATGGTCGCGCGCGAGGCGGGTGTCTCCGCAAGCACCGTGTCGCGGATCATCAACGGCACGGTCAACGTGAGCAGTGGCCTCAAGCACGCCGTCGAGGCGGCCATTGCTAAGTTCGATTTTCGACCGAATGCCGCTGCGCGCGGACTCGCCCTCGGCAGGACGCTGACCATAGGCGTGGTCGCACAGGCGATTGACAGCCCGTTCTATGGTGAAGGGCTGCGAGGAATCGAGGCCTGTCTACGCCAGCGCGGCTATGCACCGCTGTTCATGAGCGGCAATTGGCACGAAGAGGACGAAGAACGGTGCATGCGCGAATTTATTGCGCGCGGCGTCGACGGGATCATCGTCTTCGCCGGGCGACTCAGCGACGCCAAGCTGAAGAGTTACGCCAAAGAGGTGTCGATCGTGGTCACCGGCCGGCGTTTGCGGGCGCCAGGGCTGTTCAGCCTGCAGATCGACGATCGGCATGGCGCGATGCTTGCCGTGCGGCACCTGCTTGATGTTGGTCACCGCAGGATCGCCTTCATCAACGGGTCCGAAAATCATCCCGACGCAGTCGAGAGGTTCGAGGGATACAAGAAAGCTCTGCAGGACGCCCGAATCGACTTCGATCCCAAACTGGTGGCCGTCGGCGATTGGCACGAGGAAGGCGGTGTGCGGGCAACGCTCGAACTGCTCGGCTCAAAAGCCCAATTTACCGCACTTTTTTGTGTGAACGACCAAACGGCCTACGGCGCTTGCCTCGCGCTGTACCGCAAGGGGCTATCAGTGCCGGGCGATGTGTCGGTGATCGGATTCGACGACTTGCCGTCATCGGCCTATCGCCTTCCTCCGCTCACCAGCGTTCGACAATCCATCGGGGAGCTCGGCGATCGATCTGCGCAAGCAATTCTTCAGCTCATCGCCGGACGCCGGCCGCGCTTTGATCCTCCCCCTGTGGAGCTCGTGATCCGCGAGTCCACGCATCGCAGTGGGCACAAGGGCTGAAGCGACAACGACGGAAGTCGCGATATTCCTTAGAAACAGAAGAGACAGCCAATTAAATGAACGATTTCAAATCTCTTGATGAGCTTTCCAAGCGCTTCCCGACGGGCTTCGTCTGGGGTGTTGCCAGCAGCGCCTTTCAGATCGAAGGTGCCTCGGCCGCCGACGGCAAGGGCGACTCGATCTGGGATGAGTTTTGTCGCCTTCCCGGAGCCATCGCGGACGGCTCCGACGGGCAGATCGCGTGCGATCATTACAACCGGCTCGAGTCGGACCTCGACTTGATCGCCGGGCTCGGCGTGGGAGCGTATCGCTTTTCCATTTCCTGGCCGCGAATTCAACCGACGGGATCCGGTGCGGTCGTCGGCCCCGGTATCGATTTCTACAACCGCCTGGTTGACGGACTGCTCGAGCGCAACATAGAACCCTTCGCGACTCTCTACCACTGGGATCTACCGGCCGCGCTGCAGCGCGAACACAACGGGTGGGCCGACCGCACCACCGCTTACCGATTCGCGGAATACGCCGCTCTCATCGCGGAGCGGCTCGGTGATCGCGTGCGCTCGTTCGCGACACACAATGAACCGTGGGTCACCGCGACGATCGGCCACGAATTAGGACATTTCGCACCCGGAATCAAGAACCGGGCCGTGGCGATGCAGGTCTCGCATCACTGCCTGTTGAGCCATGGACTGGCCATGGAGGCCATGCGCAGCGCGCGCGGCAATCTCGAGGTTGGCATCGTCCTCAATCTCTCGCCAGTTTATTCCGCCACGGACTCGGCGGCCGACACCCTGCTCGCGTCGCGCGAGGACGGCTTGCTGGTTCGCTGGTACATGGACGCCCTGTTGCGAGGGGAGTATCCGGCGGATATTTTGGAATATCTCGCGGCCGATGCGCCCCTGGCCCAAGCGGGGGACGCGAAATTGATCGCTCAACCGCTCGACTTTCTCGGCGTGAATTACTACCACCCCATCGTATCCACGGCGGGGCGGCCATTCTCTCCTGCCCGCCAGGGCGTGGCCGTCACCGACATGGGCTGGGAAGTGGCGCCGGCGAACTTCACCGAGTTGCTGATGCGCCTCGACCGTGACTACGACCTTCCGCCGCTATTCATCACCGAAAACGGTGCGGCCTATCGGGATCTGGTCATTGATGGAGGCGTTAAGGATGAAGATCGGCGCGCCTATATTGAATCTCACATAGGCGCCATCGCGGACGCCGTCAGTCGGGGCGTCGATGTACGTGGCTACTTCGTGTGGTCCTTGCTCGACAACTTCGAATGGGCCGCGGGCTACACCAAACGCTTTGGGATCTATTACGTCGACTTTCAGACGCAGGCCCGCATTTTGAAGCGAAGCGGGTTTTGGTACAAAGAGTTGGCCGCCGCGTTCAATCAAACACACGCAGGAGGGTGCGCGAGAAGGGAGCCGACATGAGCCCGCGCTCAGCGGCCGTCGGTCTGGTCATTTTTCTGACCGCGCACGCGTGTTTGTCGCAGCAAGCGACGACGCAACCCTCCCGCTCATGGATGAACGCATCGCTGCCGCCCGACCTGCGGGCCGAGGCGGTGATGAAACTGCTGACGCTCGATGAGAAAATTCAGTTGGTGCACGGCATCGGCTGGGGACCCTTGAAAACGGGCAGCCCCATTCCGCCCGACAACAATGGCGGTGCGGGAGAGGTCCTGGGAATTCCGCGTCTCGGCATTCCGTCCCTGCAGCAAGCGGATTCGGCTGTGGGTATTCGAATGGCTGCACCACAAAGCCGCTACGCAACCTTGCTGCCCTCGGTATTGGCGGCCGCCTCCTCGTGGGATCCGGAGGCGGCCCATTTATACGGCGACGTCATCGGACGCGAGCTCCGGGCGCAAGGGTTCAATCAGTCGATTGGCGGCGGCGTCAATCTCGCGCGCGACCCGAGAAATGGCCGGCTTTTCGAATACGCCGGCGAAGATCCGCTGCTCGCCGGCGTGATCGTGGGTCATGTCATTCGCGGCGTTCAAGACAACCAAGTCATGGGCGATATCAAGCACTTTGCCTTCAACGATCAGGAGACCGGCCGCACGATTGTCGATGCTCGCATCTCGACAAAGGCCGCCCACGAGAGTGATCTATTGGCTTTTGAACTTGGCATCCGCATTGGACAGCCGTCGTCCGTGATGTGCAGCTATAACAAGGTGAACGGAGATTGGGCGTGCGAGAACGATTGGCTGCTGAACCATGTGCTGAAAGGCGCCTGGCATTTTCCCGGCTTCGTAGTTTCCGATTGGGATGGCACGCACTCGACGGAGAAGGCGGCAGCGGCGGGGCTCGACATGCAAATGCCGGGCGATGAGTACTTTGGTGCCGCGCTCAAGGAGGCAGTCACGTCCGGTCGACTTCCCTTGCAACGTCTCGATGATATGGTGCACCGAGTGCTACGTTCTATGTTTAGTGCCGGCGTCATCGACCACCCGCCGACTCCACGCCGTGTGGTCGACCCCTTTCGGGGCCGGGAAGACGCGCAGCATATTGCCGAAGAAAGCATCGTTCTATTAAAGAATGACGGCACGCTGCCGCTGAACGCGGGCGCTGTGCGTTCCATTGCAGTGATTGGCGCGCGCGCCGATGTTGGGGTCCTGTCCGGGGGAGGCTCTGCGCAGGTCGATGCACCAGGGGGAAATGCCATCAGTCCCGCCACGCCGACACAATGGGGCGAGGCGGTGTACTTTCCATCGCCGCCTTTGCGGTACATTCGAGAACATGCAAGGGAAGCCCGCGTGCAATTTGATGCGGGCACAGATGCTGCCTCGGCGGCATCGCTTGCGCAGTCCGCGGACATTGCCATTGTGTTCGCGGATCAATACATGAGCGAGTCGGGCGATGCTCCCAGCCTGTCTCTGCCCGGCCGACAAGATGAACTCATCGCGGCGGTGGCGGCTGCCAATCCGCGCACCATCGTCGTGCTGATCACGGGCAACCCAGTGACCATGCCGTGGATCGATCATGTGGCAGGTGTGATGGAAGCTTGGTATCCCGGTATGGGCGGCGGGCAGGCAATCGCGAATCTCATCTTTGGGAGTGTCGTTCCGTCCGGGAAGCTGCCCATCACGTTTGCAAAGTCCGAGAGCGACCTGCCGCACGAGCGTATTTTCGGCATGACGCAGAGTAGCGCCAATGGAGATTCGCCAAGGTTTTGGGCCGCCGATAAGCAACAGCGGCAAAGCCTGGTGGCCGACTACAAGGAGGGTGTGCGCTTCGGCTATAAGTGGTTCGACTCCGAAGGCAAGCAGCCGCTTTTCCCCTTCGGCTACGGGCTTTCCTACACTAAGTTCAGGTACACCAATTTGCATGTGGAGCCGGGGACGAAAACCGCGACATTTGCGATTGAAAATACCGGAGCACACAGCGGCACAGAGATTGCGCAAGTCTATGTGGAACTACCCAAGGCCAGCGGGGAGCATTTCCGCCGCCTTGCCGGCTGGCAGCGCGTCGACGTGCCAGCCGGACAACAAAAGGTGGTTACGGTTCCGCTCGAGCCATTGGCCATGGCGACCTTCGATGTGAAAAAGGATGCGTGGGCATGGGCCTCGGGCAAATACACGGTATTCGTTGGGGGATCGTCTCGCGATTTACCACTGGTGACGGATGTTGCGCTCTATTGACGCTGCCACGCCCGTCTTGCCGTCACTCGACTGGCGGTTGGCACGATGACCATTGGTAGAAAGGAGGCGAGGTGCAGGTGCCCATCCTTCGCGAGTTTTCGCGCCCCTTAGCGATCGCGGGACTGTTTGGACTGCTGTGGTTGCCCGCCTCAGACGGGACGGCGCAGCCCGGTGCGAAGGCGCAGTCGGGTGAAGCGCGTGTTTCGGTGGACCTGAGCCACGGCTGGCGCTTCCGCCAAGGCGATGGGTTGAGCGACGCGCCGAGCGGCGTGTTCGACGATTCGCAGTGGAGTCAGGTCGAACTCCCGCACACCTGGAACCGCATGGGCAACGAGGGCACCGAGCGATCCGCACTCACCAACGCCGTGCAGGGCGTAGGTTGGTATCGGCTGCGGTTCAGGACACCCCCTTCACCGACAGCGAGGCGCTACTTTATTCAGTTCGACGGTGTCGGCGCCATCGCGGACGTTTGGATGAACGGGCACTATCTCGGCAAACATGCGGGAGCCTTTTCCCGATTCCGTTTCGACGCCTCGGCCGCCATGAACCCTTCCGGTGAGAACCTCCTCGTGGTCAAGGCGGACAATAGCCGTCCACAACCCGGCTCCACGACCGAAAATGTTATCCCCCTGTCGGGAGATTTCTTCATATTTGGGGGCATCTATCGCCGAGTTGCTCTAATCGCCACTGATCTCGTGCATGTGGATATGCTGGATTTCGGCGGGCCTGGATTGTACGCCAGAGCCGTGACCATCGACTCAAACTCCGCAGCCGTACGCGCATCGGCCACGCTAGTGAACGACGGATCAAAACCGCGGACGGTCATTGTCGAGTCTCGAATCGAAAGCGACGACGATGTCATCGTCGCCTCGGCATCGAACCGGTTGTCTGCATCGCCCGGCCAGCCTGTAATCATCAATGACACATTGCACGTTGAGCGCCCGCGGCTCTGGCAGGGCATGAGAGATCCATACCTGTACAGGGTAGTCATGACGGTACGATCAAGGGATGGTCTACTGCTCGACCAAGTAGTGCAGCCGCTCGGTTTGAGATCGCTGCATTTCGATTCCGATACGGGGTTCTTTCTCAACGGAGAGCATCTATTCCTGAAGGGAGCGTCCATGCACCAGGATCGCCCGGTGAAGGGATGGGCGATTTCACCGGCAGATCAGGCGGAGGATTTCGATCTCCTTCGAGACATGGGCGGAAATGCCGTTCGACTCGCCCACTATCAACACGACCAGTACTCATATGAGTTGGCGGATGCGTTAGGGATCGTGGTGTGGGCAGAAATCCCACTGGTCAACAAAGTGTCTTTTGACGGTTCGTCGGCGAGTCCTGCGCTCGCTGCCAACGCGCGACTGCAGCTCACCGAACTGATCCGTCAGAACTATAACCATCCCTCCATCGCTGTCTGGTCGATTGGCAATGAGGCCGATCTGACCGCAACCCTGACTAAGGGTTCGAGTGTTCTCGCTGACTTGATCACGTCCCTCAACAGGCTTGCGAAGGCTGAGGATCCGAGTCGTCTCACAACGTTTGCGGACTGCTGCGAGGTCAGCATCGCGGCGCAGAAGAGTGGCGAGATTCCCGGCATCGCACCCCGTGATGTCATCGTCGGGATTACCGATACAGTCGGGTATAACCGCTATTTTGGCTGGTACACGGGACGGCTTGATGAATTGGGCCCGATGCTCGATCAGGCACACTCACGCCATCCCGCCCTGCCAATCGCCGTCTCCGAATATGGGGCGGGGGGTGCACTAACCCAACACACCGACGATCCCACCGGCGGTTCGATCAATCCGCACGGCCGGCCGCATCCGGAGGAATTTCAGAATTGGTATCACGAGGCGTCTTGGAACATCTTGCGCGACCGCGGATATCTCTGGGGAGTGTACATATGGAACATGTTCGATTTTTCCAGCGACTCGCGCCGAGAGGGCGACCTTACGGATATCAACGAAAAGGGTCTCGTCAGCTACGATCGGCGGACTCGCAAGGATAGCTATTATTTTTACCGTGCGAATTGGAGCAGTCGGCCGACGCTGCATCTGGTCGGGCGGCGCTACATCGATAGAGCTTACGGTGTCGTCGAAGTGACGGCATACAGCAATGCGGCGCAAGCGAGGCTGTGGCTGAATGACCGGGATCAGGGCGTGGCGCCATGCACGGGCTGCATCTGCCGGTGGCACTCCGTGCATCTCATGTCCGGAACGAACGATTTGCGCGCGACTGCCGATATGGCCGGGACGGTGCTGACGGATTCGATGCGCTGGACCTTTTCGGGATCAATAGCGGGCGTTCGAATCAAAGCAGGCGACATCTCCGGTTATTTCACAAAAGGAGGCCAACGCTACGGCTCGGACGCCTACTTTAGCGGAGGCGTAGCCGGCTCGATCAATCCGCCGGATACGGGGGCGTCTGAGAGTGTCGCCGTCGCCGCAGACGATCCCGGGATCTACGATAGCTTCAGGGAGGGTGCGTTCGCCTATCGCGTACCGGTGCCAAGTGGCCGCTACCGAGTCACATTGAAGTTCGAGGAGCCATCGGCCAGAGAAGCCGGCGCGCGCGAGTTCAATGTCTTAGTCAACGGAGAGATCATTCTGAGGCGGTTCGATATTTTCGCGGCGGCCGGCGGCTCGCTCAAGGGCATTGATCGTGTATTCGATTGGACATCGCGAGACAACACCATGTTGATCGAGTTTGTTCCGCTGAAAGGCGCCGCGCTTGTCTCGGCACTCTCGATAGAGTCCGTTGACCGACACTAAGGTCGAGTGGAGACCGCCCTAACTCGGAGTTCCTGCTTTGAGCGACATTGCAAAAGCTTACGTGCGCGTGTAATCGAATCGTCAGCGAAAGAGTGGCTGGCCTGAAGGTACGGCAAACGTTTAAGCAGCGATGATAGATGGCACGACGCTTCTTTATATTGCGCAGAACCAGGGTTCACGGCTGGCGATCTTTGATGTCACTGACCCAGCCCATATCAAAGACGAGGGCTTGGTAGAAATTGATCCTCTCGGACCATTTGACTTTGTTTCTAGCCTTGGAAACCGAGCGGAACTTATTCGGTTCCGGAAGACCGGGGGAACGCGGTGTTAGATTTGCATAAGGCCAAGGTCCCGGTCCTTAAGACGCCGCAAGGGCTCACATCGAAGGGGGTCCTTACCGAGCATATCGGTAACGATTCATTCCGTCGGAATAATGTGTACCCATGTGCCCGAAAGGACAGGGTCCGTTACCTCGCCATTCGATCCTTCCAGTAACCCGGTGCTCGCCTGACGTGCATGACGGCGATGATCCATGTGGCGTCTGGTCTTGCTACATATATCACTGCGTACGGAAATCCGTTGGCGAATAGGCGGCGTGCCGGCGGGTCGAATTGCTTATAACGGAGAGGATGTTCGATGATCCGACGAAACACGCCGGTTATCTCCTCGTAGAAGCGACGGCCCAACGGTGGGCTGGCGTCGGTATAACGCTGTTGCGCCAGGAGAAATTCAGCGTCCGCCTGTGGATGTAGGACGACCTTCACTGGCCGGTGATTTTGCGCGCTTTTGCCAGCGTCTCTTCGAGCGGTATTCCCTGTACTCTGCCACTCTCCATGTCTGCAATTCGGCGCCGTGTCTCATCCTGCCAAGCCTTATCTACCGACGGGTCGACTTCACCGTATTTGGCGCGCAATATTCTATCAACCAGATCGGCGACTGCGTCCTCGGGCCAATCGCTGGTCTCTTCGACAATCTGATCTGCGCTCAATTGCATTACGTGAGTCTGCATCGGTGCTCGATTACCTGCAACATTGTGCTCAACGTGAACATAGAATTTTGCGTGAGTTTTGCGTGACCCAGTGCTGCTTCGTTGTGCTTCGTGGTGCTATTTGCAACGGGCGCCACCCGGTAAGGTGTTGAAAAGACTGAACTTATTGGCTACATGTCTGCACTCATAATGCCGAGGTCGAGGGTTCGAGTCCCTCTCTCACCACCATAATCAATGAGTTACAGCTGCCCAAGCGCGGTATCTTGCGGGAATTTGCGCGACCGCGGCGCACAAATCTAAGCGTTCTCGCATGCCGAGCCGAGTGACCTTACTCGCACCAATGGTATGATTTAGTCACACTATTGGTGCGTAGTTCGAGAGGCTCCCATGGCGACTGTCCGCAAGACCATTACGTTGACGGACCAGCAAGATGACTGGATCAAGGCGCAGGTCGAAGGCGGCCACTACACCAACGATAGCGAATACATTCGTGATCTCATTCGGCGAGAGCAAGAACGAGGTGCGGAGATCGAGGCGGTTCGCGCGGCATTGATCGAGGGTCAAAAGAGCGGCAAGCCAAAGCGCTTCGACGCGAGTGCATTCAAGCGCAAGCTCCGCCG